>OHUJ01000767.1_pt1 | contig 13306 bp, 8 predicted proteins | sample 1579241 | NCBI WGS metagenome assembly OHUJ01 (sample SAMEA3882547, study PRJEB24775) | human gut metagenome | biome: human-associated habitat; feature: intestine environment; material: feces | place: Netherlands | collected 2009/2010
AAAGAGGACGCAAGACCCCTCACTGAAAGTTCAGACATAGGTTTGGGACCATCAGGCCGCAGGTTCGAACCCTGTCACTCGCACCATATCGAGTGTTCATAACAGATTTGAGTTATGGACACTCGCTTTTTTGTTTTCCGCACAACCGAATATTGCTGTGGGTTATATGCGGTACATGGGGTCTGCTATTATTTATTATATCGCTAAGTGGCTTTTGCCGGCCGGATATTTTGGGGGATGAGAGTATGCTTACACTGAGAGAAGAAATTTTAAATCTTCTGGAATCGCCAGAGCTTTCGGAGTATCTGCTGTCAGATCCGGAAAGGCTTTGTGAATTTGGCTATGCGAATATTATTGCCGGCGCGCCTATAGGACTTGCTGAGAAGCGGGCGCTGCTTGAAAAGCTGAAAAACAGTGCGGAGTTGCGCAGAGAGCCGGATAAAGTTGCCGATTATATTGCCGCTCTGGATTCCGCAACGGCGGCTCTTGAGAACAGCGGCAACGAAACCGTGCTGTCCGTTGTGCTGCGCAGATGCGGCGTTGACAGCTTTGTTGACGGCGCTTATTATGCGGCATCTGCGGAGTCTGCGCGCAGGGCAATCCGCGAATATGTTTCGGAGTGCAGTGACTGCGATTGGGGTCATATGTACTGGGAGCGGCGGATTTATGCGGCCGGAGTATATTTATATCGCCGAGCCGAATGGGGAGATTCAGTATTTTCTGCACAATTACGGCCGTCGCGGAAAAACTAAATATTATACTCGGGCGGAGGAGGCGTTCGGGGAGAGATCGGCGGATCTGAATCTTCCGGTGCCGTATCGCCCGGGAGATATTTTGAAAATCGACTGTTCGCCGTATACGGACGGCGTGCATTATTGCATATTGACCGAGGTTGGCGACGACTGCTGCGGCGTTCGGTGCATGTATCCGGTTTTTGACGGGCGCATCGGTCATGGTGCGTTGAAGCACGGTAATTATATTTCCGAGAGTGCCTGTGGCATAAAGCAGTATCTCTCGCCGCTGTATCGGGCAAGGATATGCGTTGAAGAGCTCCCCGAAAGCTGCCGCTTTATGAAATCTCTTCGCGTGAAGCTCCGCAGCGATCCCGACTTCGGAAAAGCTATATCTCAGGTCGGTTCATATCTGAAGTTCCGGCAGTCGTGAAAATTTAATGCGGTTTCGTGCTTGCGTTATTTCTTCGTGACATCTGATATCCGATGTGACAAAAATGGGACATCCTCCGTGCTATGATGAGCCTCGGGAGGCGACAAAAAATGGACGATAAAGCAATCCGCGGCATTTTGATAGAGTGGCTGCAGGCGAACTATCCGGAAGGGCGTATTTATCAGGAGAAAAGCATCGGCGAATCGGTCTGTGATGTGATGCTGGTCAGCGATTGCTTGACCGGATTTGAAATCAAGAGCGACCGCGACAGCTATCGCAGGCTGCCGCGTCAGGTGGAGTATTATCAGCAGTATTTCGACTATAACTATCTCGTAGTGGGCGAGAGGCACGGCGCTTCTGCGGGCGCGAAGATTCCCGATAACTGGGGGATTATTGTTGTCTGCGAGGATGGGATAAATCTCAAACGCAAGCCGAAATACGGTTCGCCCAGGCTTGAAAAACAGCTTCGCATACTGTGGAAGGCAGAGCTTAACAACATACTCAGCAGATTGAATGTGCCCCTGATGACTTACAAGAGCAAGGACTATATAGTGCGCTACCTTGCCGAAACGCAGGAGAGCAAAGAGCTGCAGGAAAAAATCCATGAGGGCGTGGTGTATGAGCTGCTCCACAGAGATTATGACACTTTGGGTATAGGCGACCCTACGGTAAGCGGCGAAGCAAAAGATAGCAGCATCTACTGCGAAATGCCGGTGTCGGAGATGATAGACACTCTCTCGGAGCAGGATCTGCAGCAGTTCACCCTCGACCATTGGATTGAGCTCTATGCAAAGGCGAGAAAGCTGAAAGAGGCAAAGGTCTACAAATACAAAAAGCCGGGGAGAGAAAGAGTAAGCTCGGTTGAACATACTATTAAATATAAAGATATAGAAGCGACCCCCGGAGTCCCGTGGATGGACAGGAGAATAATCAACGAGTTTATTTTTTATCTGATAAACGGGTATGAAATCTGGGAGTCCAAAGGAAGGCAGAATTACAATCTTGTCAACTATGAACCGAATACGGGCTATTGGTTCATCCCGGATAATGGGTATTACAGCGGCCTCTCGAGGATTGATTTTGAATACGGGATACCGCAGTACAATGCGCTGTATATCTTTGAGTCGATGCTCAACATGCGCGAGATTCGCCGCGATACAAAGAAAGAGCCGGTTCTGATTCTCGAAAAGCGAGACAAGATTCTCGAATTGTTCAGAAAATGGCTTTGGGAAGACGAGGACAGGCGCTGGGATGTTGAGGAGAGCTACAACAAAATATTCGGCGGACTCGGCGCAAAGCACTATGACGGCGCCAATCTGTCCTTCCCGCAGATGAGCGAAGAAATCAAACTCTATCCGTATCAAAAGGACGCCGTTCAGAGAATAATCAACGAGAAAAACACGCTGCTCGCATTCGATGTCGGCGCGGGAAAGACATATATCATGATTGCCGCAGCGATGAAGATGCGGCAGATGGGGCTGTCCAGAAAGAATATGTTCGTCGTGCCGAACAACATTGTCGGACAGTGGGAGCTGATTTTTCAGACAATGTATCCCAAGGCGAAGCTGCTGTCCGTGAATCCCGGCACATTTCAGCCGGATGTGCGCCAAAAGGTCTTAAATCAAATTGTAAACGGGGACTATGACGGAATCATCATAGCGTACAGCTGCTTTGAAATGATACCGCTTTCGTCCGAATGCGTCCTGACTCAGATGGAGGATGATCTGTCAAAGCTCGAGGATATGATGGCGCTCCTGCGCCAGGCCGTTGGGTTGGGAAAGGAGCTGAACAGGGTTGAGGAGGGAATACGCAAAACCGCACATCAGCTTATCATGTCGATGCAGAGTACAAGAACCGAGGTCACATTCGACAAATTGGAGATAAACACCCTCTTTGTCGATGAGGCTCATAATTTCAAGAACATTCCGATCGACTCGAGGCAGAAAAATATAGCGGGAATAAATCTCAGGGGCTCGCAGAAGTGCCTGCATATGCAGCGAAAAGTGCGCTGCGTTCAGGAGCAGAACAACGGGGGCGGCGTAGTTTTTGCAACCGGCACGCCGCTGTGCAACTCCATCTCCGACGCCTATGCCATGCAGATGTATCTTCAGCCGGATGTCATGAGAAGAGCCCATCTGGATGTGTTCGACAATTGGGTCAAGTCATTCGCCCAGCCTGAATATGTGTGCGAAATCGATGTGGATACTTCGAATTTCAGGATAGTCAAGCGATTTGCGCGCTTTTTCAATCTCCCGGAGCTTTCCAGGCTGTTTGCAAATATCGCGTGCTTTTATGCCGTGAACGGCAGCGGAGATCTGCCGGAATTCAACGGCTATGACGATATTTTACTTGAGAAAAGCCCGCAGCTTCAGGAATATATGAATAAGCTCTGTGAGCGCACGGAAGAAATACGCAAGAAGAAGATAGACAAGGGTTATGACAACATGCTGAAGGTCAGCACGGACGGGAGAAAGGCGGCGCTTGATCTGCGTCTGGTCGGCTGCGACGAACTGCCGGAGAGCCGCTACAGAAAGACGGATGTATGTGCCGAGCAGGTGATGAAAATATATGAGGAATATCCCGGCTGCGCACAGATAATTTTCTGTGATTACTCCACGCCGAAAACCGGACAGTTCAATGTCTACGCCGAAATGAAGAGCCTTCTTGTGGAAAGAGGCATGCCGCAGGAGGAGATAGCTTTCGTCCACAGCTACACATCGGAGGCGACGAGAGTCGCGCTCTATGAAAAGGTCAACAGAGGAATCGTCCGCGTGCTTATTGGCTCGACATTCAAGCTTGGCATAGGCGCAAATGTGCAGACAAAATTGAAGGCGGTGCATCATCTGGATGCCCCGTGGCGTCCTGCGGATATGGTTCAGCGCGAGGGCAGAATCATGCGCAAAGGAAACCTGAACGAAGAGATACGGATTTTTCGTTATATCACAAAGGGCAGCTTTGATTCATATTCGTGGCAGATTCTGGAGACGAAGCAGAGATTTATCTCGCAGTTCCTGAGCGGGTCAACTTATCAGCGCTCGGCGTCCGATCTCGAAGAAAATGTGCTGACATATGCTCAGGTAAAAGCTCTGTCCATTTCCGAGCCCCTTATGAAGACGCTCGCCGAGAAGCAGAACGAGCTGCGGCACACGGAGCTTCTGTCCTCCGCTTTTGAAAAAAGCATTAACGATGCGAACAGGTCGGTTGAAGAGAAGAAGAAAATGCTTGCCGATTTTGATGTCCGTCTGCGCAATACGGTTAAAAACGAGGAATATCTGCTTGGGTTTTCCCGCGAGCAATATAAGCAGGAGGTCGGTAAGATAAAAGATTTCCTCTCCGAGAGCGTGATTCGCAAAGAAGAGCCGATGCCCGACGATCTATTTGCAATGGATTTTGCAATATCCGTGCCGGAAAATCAGGATGAAAAGAAGCCGTATCTTTCGCTCAAACGCCTTGGTACTGTATACCGCTTGGAGGTCGGTCAATCCGTCTCGGGAAATGCGCGGCGTCTGTATAATTTCTTTGATTCGTTCTCAAAGCAAAAAGAGCAAATTGAAGACAGCCGGAAAAAGCTGAGAGCTTCAATCAAAGAACTGGAGGCAATCGCGGCTCAGAAAAATCCGTACCCGGAGCAGATTGCCGCGCTGAGAGACGAAGTCAGCGACTTGGAGCAGGGAATAGCAAAAAAGGCATCGGATTAATTGTTCCGTCGACAACATCCTGCGCTTTATTGCCAAAACCTAATCTCTGTTGTATAATTACTGTACTGTCCGGGCGGAGGTGAAATATATGTCAAGGCATTTGAAAAATTATGTGGCTACACGAGCGGCGACAAGACTTGTTATGGATGCGGCGAAAAGCGAAAAAGCCAAGGCCGGGCGTGTGACGATGCCGAAAGTCTTTTTTGTTATCGGGATTATCGGTTTTGTTCTTTTGGCGACGGCTACATTCCTTTGCGGCAGGATTCCCCATATGATTGGCATTGCTGCCGGCTTTGCTATACTCGCATTGCCTGATTTGGCGCTTATTATTGCATATTTCAATCAGCGCATATATTATACAGACGAAATGTTTGTCCATAAAAATTTTTGGGGCATCAAGCGACTGTACAGATATGAGGATATCACCGGTATACGCATAGACGGAGATGTCAACTTGTTTTTGGGAAAGCGGAAAGTCCGCATTTATGACAGGGCAGTCGGAAAGAAAGAATTTGTTCGCTGTGCGGGAGAGGGATACCATCGCGTATATGATAAAGGTATCCCGCTGGTGCCGAGAAAAAAGAACGATATATTCAACGGCAACATAAAAAATCCCGGTGAAGCCATAGCCGTCGGCATCATACTCATTGGCGGTATGGCACTGATCTACTGGATTTTTTTGTATGGCATGTGGGCATTGACTGCAAAAACGCAAGATGAACTTACAGTCTCTACGGTCGCTTTTAATCACTGCGAAATACAGGACGACGCAATTCGGCTGTATGGCGACGGTGAGAAGTGCTATATAATACCGAAATACAAAAGTATAATGCCGGATGCCGACGAGTTCCTTGATGAATATCAAAACGGAGGCACGCTGATACTCGGATATGTCAAAGTCTATGCTAATGAAGACGTATATGTATATACTGCCGAGAGCAATGACGGCAGAATGTTTGTTACATTCGAGAAATCAGACGCGCTGCAGAAGGAAAGGTTCATACAACGGTGGAAAGTAATGCCTAAGCCGATTACGACTTTAATGATTTTCCCTCCTATAGTAATGCTCCTGTTTGTGGCGGCAGGATTCTATGTCGGTCGGCATGTTGAAAAGTTCAGCCCAAAGACGGTGCATATCTTTTACCAAAACAGCAATATTAATTGGCCAAACTCAAAGAAAAAGCCAAGCGCGAAAAAGAGGAAAAAACGAAAATAACCTCATAGGTTCTCCACACATCACGAACAAAACTCCAATAACAAACCCCGCTGTGCCGAAAAATGCATAGCGGGGTATATTTTTATATCGTGGATTTATCTGTGTGAGCTTCACCCAACCCACTTCGCAACCGCATCCGCCGTCAGATTTATCTGACGGGCGTTGTCTATCGTTGGGGTGCCGTCGCCGTCCTGGCTGCCGTAAACGCCGAAATACGCGTGGCATCCGCCGTCGATTATATATTCGGTAAGCTCGGGGAGGTTGCTGCGGTACTGCTCGTATTTTTCGCGGTTGAGCACTCCGTCATTGCTGCCGTAAATTGACAGCGTCCTTATATTTTCGTTTGAGAGGTCGGCGGTCGAATATGCGGCGAGGAGCAGCAGACCTTTAAAATCGCTCGGATGTTTTTCGAGATACGCCGCCGCCATCGAGCCGCCGAGGGAGTGGCCGCCTATGTACCAGTCGGTGATTTCGGGGAACATCTCCCGTATGCCGTCTGCGGCGTTGTCATCGAATACCGCGAGATTAAACGGCATCCTGACGAGCACGCAAAGTATGCCCTTTTGGGCGAGCGACTCCATGAGCGGCAGATATGCCGTGTATTCGACCTTGCCGCCGGGATAGAATATCAGTCCCTTTGTCGCATTTTCGCTCTTGCAGACTATATTACCGTTGTCGAGTTTGATTGTCTCGGTCAGGGAACTGCCGTCCTGAAGCCCGAATGATTCATCTGCGGGCGTTATCGCGTGATAGTAGTCGCCGAGATAGACGGCGCACGCGCCGAAAAGCAGCGCAATGACCGCGACTATCGAAACGATGCATATTATTATCTTCCGCTTTTTGCTGCCTGCCTTTGCCATGATAATACCTCCGTCGGTTTCTGAGTCGATTATATCATACCGAACCCCTTAAAGCCAAGAAAAAATCTGTTGCAGTTTTTCCCGTCCTCGGTTATGATATTAGCGTAAAGGAGTGCTGTTATGTTTTCGGAAAAATTTATCTGTGCGGGCTATGATTATACAACCTATACATCCCATATTCCCGCGCCTTATTTCAGAAAGACTTTTGAGATAGACGGCGAAGTCAAAAAGTGCGTTATTACGCTGACGGGGCTCGGATTTTATGAGCTCTATGTCAACGGGCAGAGGCTGACTAAAGGCATTTTGGCCCCGTATATCTCGAACCCCGACGATCTTGTCTATTACGACGAATATGACATAACCGAGTGCCTCGTGCCGGGCAAAAATGTTCTCGGCATAATGCTCGGCAACGGAATGCAGAACGCGCCGGGCGGTCAGATCTGGGACTTTGATATCGCCGCCTTCAGGGGCGCGCCGCGCACGGCTTTCTGCGTCTCGACGGAATATATTGACGGCGGAATTGATATTTTCGAGGCTGACAGTTCAGTCAAAACTGCGCCCTCTCCGGTCATTTTCGATGACCTGCGCTGCGGCTGCTACTACGACGCGCGCCTTGAAATTCCCGGCTGGTCAGAGCCGGACTTTGACGACAGCGCGTGGAAAAACGCCATGCCTGCGGAGACTCCGTGCGGCGAAAAGCGCCTGTGCGAGGCGGAGCCGATAGCGCCCGTGCGCGAGGTAAAGCCGGTTCTGATAAGAAAATGCAGGCTCAAGGAATACATAACCCGCGGCGACGTTGTCAAAGAGGCAAAAAAAATTGCGAGCGACGAGCGCGACGGATTTTTATACGATTTCGGCGTGAACTCGGCGGGCACCGTAAAGCTCAGAATAAGCGGCGAGCGCGGGCGGCAAATCGATCTGCAGTTCGGCGAATATTTTGCGCCCGACGGCGAGCCGGACACGAGCAACATCTGCTTCTATCCCGCCGGATATTCCCAGCGCGATGTGTATATTCTCAAAGGCGAGGACGAAGAAATTTTTGAGCCCGTGTTCACTTATCACGGATTCAGATACTGCGTGGTGCTCGGCATAACCGAGCAGGAGGCGACTGCCGATCTTCTGACTTTTGTCGTGCAGAACTCGGCTCTGCGCGAGATCGGCTCGTTCGGCTGCTCCGACGGGATGACGAACAAATTGCAGGCGATGACGAGAAACTCCGATCTCTCGAATTTCTATTATTTCCCGACAGACTGCCCGCACCGCGAGAAAAACGGCTGGACGGGCGACGCCGCTCTCTCCGCCGAGCATATACTGATGAATCTCGATGCAGTCAACAGCTACCGCGAGTGGCTTCGCAATATCCGCGCCGCTCAGCGTGCGGACGGTGCGCTGCCCGGCATTGTGCCGACGGGCGGCTGGGGATTTGAGTGGGGCAACGGCCCCGCGTGGGACGCTGCGCTGACGTATATTCCGTATTTCTGTTATGTCCTGCGCGGCGACAGAAAGATAATCGAAGAGAACGCGACGGCGATATTCCGCTATTGCGAGTATATCTCGCGTCGCCGCGACGAGCGCGGGCTTGTAGCTATTGGGCTCGGAGACTGGTGCCCTGTGACGAGGGTCAAATCGCCGCTCGAATTTACGGACAGCGTGACATGCATGAGTATTCTCAAGAAAGCCGCCTATATTTTCTCGCAACTCGGACTTTCGCTCGAACGCGAGTTCTGCGAAAAGCTATATAATGAGATAAGAGACGCGGTCAGACGGCATCTGATAGACTTCGGCACTATGACTGCGATAGGCTCCTGCCAGACCTCGCAGGCGATGGCGATATATTACGATGTGTTCAATCCCGGCGAAAAGCCCGAGGCGTTCAAACGCCTTCTTGAGATAATCAAACGGCGCGATGACCATGTCGACGCGGGCATACTCGGCATGCGCGTGCTGTTCAGGGTGCTCTCCGATTTCGGCGAAGCCGACCTGGCTTTTAAAATGATAACCCGCCCGGACTATCCGTCCTACGGCAACTTCGTTGAGCGCGGGCTTACGGCTCTGCCAGAGGATTTTCTGCGCGAGGAGGACAGACCCAATTCGCTCAATCATCATATGTTCGGCGATATTTCCGCGTGGTTCATTGAATATATCGGCGGCATCCGCGTCAATCCTTTCCTTGCTGATCCGTCGGAGGTTGAGATATCGCCCGTATTTATTGAAAAGCTCGACAGCGCCGAGGCTTCGTATGAGACTGTCGGCGGCAAGGTGAGCGTCAAGTGGCGCAGAACGCTCGAGGGCATAGCACTCGATATCTCCGCGGACAGCGGAGTTCACGGGCGCATAAGACTGCCCGACGGCTACGCGTTCGAGGACGAGTGCGGCAGCCTCGAAGAGCTTCACAGCGGGAATTTTGAAATAATCAGAGAGTGAAAACAGGAGGAAAAATGAAAGAGAAAATACTTTTCGTCAATTCGTGTGTGCGCGGTGAGAACGAATCGCGCACTCTCGCACTCGCAAAAACCGCACTCAGCCGCCTTGACGGCGATATTGAAGAGATACGCCTTGCCGACGCGAATTTGAAGCCGCTCGACGCGGCGGGACTCGCGAAGCGCGCCGAAAGCGCGGAAAAGAACGACTTTTCCGACCCGGTCTATGACTGCGCGAAGCAGTTCGCCGCCTGCGATACCGTCGTTATCGCCGCGCCGTTCTGGGACTACAGTTTCCCGGCGTTTTTAAAAATCTATATCGAATCCCTGTGCGTCGGCGGGCTGACTTTTCTCTACGGCAGCGACGGCGTCCCGATAAGCTATTGCAGGGCGAAAAAGCTGATTTATATCACCACTTCGGGCGGATATATCGGCGGCACGGACTTCGGCTTTGAATATATCAAGACGGTCACGAAGTCGTTCTTCGGTATTGAGAGCTTCAGATTTTTCAGTGCCGAGGGGCTCGATATCCTCGGCAATGATCCGGCTGCGATACTGAAAGCGGCGCAGGAGAAGATAGAGCGCGAGCTCTGATACAACTCAAAATTCCAAGCCCCCGGTGTTTTTCTTCGCCGGGGGTTGCTCTTTTATGAATAGCTGTTTTATTTTTGAACAAAAATCAGTATATGAAAAATATTTTTCATAGAGACTATATAATTCCAATAAGCGATTAAAAATAATTTATTTTGCAGTAGAATTATTTTGAAATACATTTGGCATATATTTATGTCAGACCGATACTTATTACGAAGCGAAAAGGGGATCGCAATGAAGAGGGTAACGGCAGTTTTATTAGTTCTGTTGACGGCGCTCGCGGTTTTTGCCGCCTGCTCCAAAAACTCAGTCCACACGGTGACATTTGACAGCTCGGGCGGAACGCAGATAAAGACCCAGCATATCCGCGACGGCGAGAGCGCCAAAAAGCCGTGGGATCCGCACAAAGAGGGCTTCACTTTCATCGAGTGGCAGTATAATGGCGCGGCGTTTGATTTCAACACCGCGATAACGGGGGACATCACCCTTGTCGCGTCCTACAGCATCGACGAGGGCACGGATATAGTCCTGCTCGTACTCTGCTACGGCGACGGCAGGGAGAACGAAATAATCGAGATAAAGCGCGGCGAAGCGGCGTTTGCGCCGCCGACTCCCGAGCGCGAGGGATATAAATTCGAGGGCTGGTTCAACGGCGACACCGAGTTCGATTTCTCAACGCCCATAAACGACGATTTGAACCTCACTGCGAAATGGAAAGCGACGGGAAAAACCGAGAGCGGGTCCGAAAATCAGCCCGCGGCGGCGGAGGAATCTGCGCAGAAATATTCCAATACCGCGGCGAAATATTCCGGCAGATGGTATCTCGACGGCTATTCCGATATATTTGTCGATGTGTCGAACTCCGCGAGCGGGATGAATCTGCGCTCGTATAATTTCTCGCTGCCCTCGTCTTCGGGGAGCGTCGCGGCGTATACTCTCTATCCCTCGAAGTCGCTTTCATCCTCGGGCGGCAGCTGGGGCAACTCAATTTCCGTGCCGTTCGCCTCGTGGGAGAGCTCGCTGAGCGCGAATAAAATAATTCTCGGCAGCAGCTGCTTTTATATCAATAATAAGAAATTCGTGAAATCTCCCGGTACGAAGGACAGATACACCGGCACCTGCTACAGAGAGGCGCGCGGAGTGTGGTATCTGTTCAACAATCCCGATTCCACGATTGAAATATACACCGCGCAGAAGGGCGGCGACGAGACGGGCGACCGCTTCGGCATAAAGGCGACGAATTTCGACATCGCAACTCTCAGCACCTATACGAAGTCATCGACCGGCGGCGGATATGCGGACAGAAAGAGCGACTGGGACAGCTACGGAATATCCGTCAGCAACGGCGTTCTGACGATAAAGAACAAGAACGGCACAAGGACATTTCACAGCAAGAAAAAATACCAGAGCGTGACGGGAGTCAGGCTCAACACGACGGAGGCTAAACTCAGGGTCGGTCAGACGAAAGTGCTCACCGCCACTGTTATCCCCGCCGACGCATATGACAAGGACTACACCTGGTCGAGCGACGATCCGTCGATAGCGGAGGTCGCGGGCGGCATAGTCGCGGCAAAAAAAGAGGGCACGACAAATATCAGAGTTACCACAAAGGACGGCAACCGCGTGGCGGTCTGCAAGGTGACGGTATATATCGACCATGTCACGGGCGTTACCCTGAGTTCGTCCGCGCTCGATTTAACAGTCGGCGATTCGAGGCAGCTCCGGGCGACTGTCGCTCCGCGCAATGCGGCGAATCAGAAGGTCACATGGTCGAGCAGCAATGCTAATGTAGCATCAGTCTCGAGCTCCGGGCGCGTCACAGCAAAAGCGAAAGGTACTGCCGTGATAACCGTAAAGACCGAGGACGGAAACAAGACCGCTTCATGCACAGTAACCGTCAAGAACCCGACCCTCGCAGCCGTTGCGGCGGCGCAGGTGTCGAACAACGGCACCGCCGCGCCGCAGATACACGCGTCGGCGCTCGTCTCCGGAGGAACCGGAAAATATACTTCTTATAAAATAAAGATATTTTTAAACGGCGCACTCGTGGCGGAAAAATCGGAAAAAAGCATGTCATATACCCCGAAAGTCAGCGGAATGTACACCGTGGAAGTCACTGTTACAGACTCCGACGGGGAAACGGCGAGCGGAAAGATGCTCATAAATGTATCTGTAGTCGAGCCGACAGAAAAGCCAACGGAAAAACCGACGGAAAAACCGTCCGACGAGCCGATAAATCCGATCCCGTCGGAGCCGGCAGTCCCCGTGACCGAGCCGGCAACGGAAGCACCGCTCGCTCCCGAGCCCGCACTGGACTGAATATAAAACGCAAATAAAAAAGACTGTCGCAGATTTATTCTGCGGCAGTCTTTTGCTCATTTTATGCCTGGTAAGTCCCCATAAAGCTGTTGACATCGCTCTCGCATGAGCGCATGGCGAGTATCGTCTGCTCGAAGAGCTTTTCAAGCTCCCAGCCGAGTCTCTCCGCGCCCGTGCGGATAACGTCGCGCGAGCAGCCCGCGGCGAATTTTTTATCTTTGAACTTTTTCTTGAGGCTCGAGACCTCCATGTCCATCACGCTCTTTGACGGGCGCATCAGCGCCGCCGACCAGATAAGCCCTGTCAGCTCGTCCGCCGCGAAGAGCACTTTTTCCATCTCGTGAACAGGCTCGACATCGACGCAGATGCCGTAGCCGTGGGAGCAGATTGAATATATCATGTCGTCGCCGACTCCGCCCGCCTTGAGCAGCTCTGGAGCTTTCTTGCAGTGCTCCTCCGGATAGAGCTCGAAGTCGATGTCATGCAGCAGACCGACTATGCCCCAATATTCCTCCTCGTCCGCATAGCCGAGCTCCTTTGCGTACCAGCGCATAACGCCCTCGACGGTCAGCGCGTGGCGAATGTGAAACGGGTCTTTGTTGTATTTTTTCAAAAGCTCAAACGCTTCGTCCCTCGTGATCTTGCTCTCTCTCATTTTTGTCGTCTCCTTGCATTTTGCGCATTATTGCGCGAGTTTTCACAATTATACCACTTGCTTGGTAGGCTTTCAACTATATGCGCGGCTTTATGTCGAGATTGACAAGCGCGCTCTGATTTATCGAAAACAGCAGATCAACAAGCTCATTTTCGTCAATGCAGTAGTCCGAGCGTATCCATTGGATAATAACGCCCGTGCTGCCGTTGAGAATATATGAGTAGATATATTGCTCCTGCTCCTTCGGAAAAACGATGTTCAGGTTCTCAATAAACTGAATTATCGACTGCTGCATGAATTTTGAACGGAACGCGGGGTCAACCGAGTCGACAAGCAGCGTGCGGAACGGCTTGTCGTTTTCTTTGATATACATTAGAAAT
>OHUJ01000772.1_pt1 | contig 13255 bp, 10 predicted proteins | sample 1579241 | NCBI WGS metagenome assembly OHUJ01 (sample SAMEA3882547, study PRJEB24775) | human gut metagenome | biome: human-associated habitat; feature: intestine environment; material: feces | place: Netherlands | collected 2009/2010
GAGCGTCTGCCTTACAAGCAGAGGGTCGGGGGTTCGAATCCCTCAGCTCCCACAATGGAACGGGCCGCTTACAGGAATGCGAGTGGCCCGGTTTTGTAAGGAAAGGAGATACGGGGGTATAGCTCAGTTGGTTCAGAGCGCCTGCTTGACAGGCAGGAGGTCTGCGGTTCAAATCCGCATGCTCCTACAAGGTTGGAAACGAGCGGTTTGCAGTGATGCGAACCGCTCGTTTCGGTTTTAGCACGGAAGGGTGGGGGTGAAGCGGAGGCGGATCGGCGGCTGCCCGCGGCGGCCGGTGTCCGGAGCGGCCGATTACCCGATTGTCGGAGTGTTGTCGGGAGCGCACTCCTCGCGGAGCAGCTCGTAGCAGTGGCAGTCGACGAAGCGGCCGTTCTTGAAGCAGGCCTTGTGCCGGATGCCGCAGCGGCGGAATCCTGTCTTTTCGAGCACGCGCATCGAGGCCCGGTTGCCGGCGTAGACGACGGCCTGCAACCGCACGATGCCGCTCCGGCGGAAACAGTCGGCGACGGCCGCCTGCAGCGCCTGCGTCATGATGCCCCGGCCCCACAGGGGCTCGGCCAGCCAGTAGCCCGCCTCGGCGCTGAAGCGTTCGACGTCGCTGCCCGGCGTGAAGGTGATGCCGCCGACCGCCTCGCCGTCCACGTCGATGCAGTAGTGTATCGGCTGCGCGCCGGTCGCCGCGGAGCGGATGAAGCGCTCGGCGTCGCGGCGCGTATAGGGGTGGGGCAGCGCGTCGCGGCAGTTGTCCCAGATGTGTCTGTTGTTGAGGTGCCGGGCCAGCGCCTCGCAGTCCGCCGCCTGCCAGCGTCGGAGGATCGGCCTATTCATGGCGCACGGGGTGTGTGACGGGGCTTCCGGGCTTTCCGCGGCCTGCGCACGGCCCGTTTCCGCCTCCCGATTCCCGAGCAGCAGCTCATCGAGCTGAAGTTTCGGGACGTAGTGGATGCCGTCGCGGCGGTAGTAGGCGAGGCTTTCGCCTGCGTGGGCCGGGACGAGTTCGATCCGCTCGGCACCCCGCCCGACGGCCACGAGCAGCAGCGGCTCGAGCTCCAGCGCGAGGGCCTGCCGGACCGCCGCGCGGTCGAAGGCGCCGATGGCAATGCCGTTCAGCCCGATCTCGGTCGCCTGCAGGAGCATGCTCTGCACCGAGATGCCGAGGTCGATGTCAACGTAGCGGTCCTCCGGGATGGTGGCGCAGACGACGATGAAGGCGTTGGGCTCGGTGCCGGGCAGCGGCAGGTGCAGCTCGGGCAGGGCGCCGCCGAGGCGGATGTGGGGTAGGATCTGCGGCGCCTCGTCCGCCAGCACGGGGCGGAAGCGCAGCACCTGCCGGTTCATCGCCGACGGGAGCAGCGTGTTGACCCCGATGATGCGCAGCAGCTGGTCGCGGCGCACGAGAAAGTGCGGGTCGTACCCGCGGTAGCTGCGGTTGCGGAGAAGCAGCCGCCGGAGCGTGGCTGCCGGACGTTGCGTCCGGGGCCCTGCGGCCTGCCGGGCCCGGTACTCCTCCATCTTGCGGCCCAGATAGTCGTCTGCCATGGTTGTGTGGTTTTGGGGCAGCGCGCGGCTGCCGTTTTGGGTACAAAAATAGCAAAAATGTGCCGACCGGCCGTCAACTTCCGCCCTAAATTCCGGTCGGGAGGCCGCCGCGCTCTACCGGGCGGGATTTCTTTGTATCTTTGCGGACAAAGCATACACCGATGATCGAAGAAGTCATAGCGCGGCAGTTGCAACTGCCGCTGCGGCACGTGCAGGGGGCGGTCCGCCTGCTGCGCGAGGGGGCCACCGTGCCCTTCATCAGCCGTTACCGCAAGGAGGCGACCGGCTCGATGGACGAGGTGCAGGTCGGCGCGGTGAAGGAGGCGCTCGAACGCCTCACGGCACTCGAGGCCCGGCGCGCCACGGTGCTGGAGACGATCGGCGGGCAGGGGCGGCTGACGGACGAGCTGCGCCGCCGCATCGAGGCGTGCTGGGACCCCGTGGAGCTGGAGGACCTCTATCTGCCTTACCGGCCCAAACGGCGCACGCGCGCCGCGGTGGCCCGCGAACGGGGGCTCGAGCCGCTGGCGGAGCTGCTGCTCGCACAGCGCACGGCCGGGGTGCCCGACGTCGAGGCGGCGCTGGCCGGGGCTTCGGACATCGTTGCCGAGCGCATCGCCGAGGACGAGCGCTTCCGCAACGAGCTGCGCCGCACGTTCCGCCGCGAGGGCATCGTCCGCTCGAAGGTCATCCGGGGCAAGGAGGCCGAGGGGGTGAAGTACGCCGACTATTTCGATGCCGCGTCGCCCCTGCGCACGATCTCCTCGCACCGCTACCTGGCCATGCGCCGCGGCGAGGAGGAGGGCATCCTCCGCGTCGGGATCGACGTGGATGCCGAGCGGTGCATCGCGTCGCTGCAACGCCGCGTGGTGCGCCCCGGCTCGCCGACGCGCCGCTGGCTGGAGGCCGCGGCGGCGGATGCCTTCAAACGGCTGCTGCGCCCCTCGATCGAGAGCGAGCAGCTCGCGGCGGCGAAGGAGCGGGCCGACGACGAGGCGATCGGCATCTTCGCCGGAAACCTCCGGCAGCTGCTGCTGGCCCCGCCCCTCGGGCAGAAGCGCGTCATCGCCCTCGACCCGGGCTACCGCACCGGCTGCAAGGTCGTCGTGCTCGACTCGCAGGGCTCGCTGCTCGACCATACGGCCATCTTTCCCCACGCTCCGCAGCACCGCCGCGACGAGGCTGTCGCCGTGCTGCGCGACCTGATCCGCCGCTACGCCCCGGAGGCCTTCGCCGTCGGGGACGGCACGGCCGGGCGCGAGACCGAGGAGCTGGTGCGCAGCGTGGCGCCCGAAGGGGTGGCCGTCTACGCCGTCAGCGAGGACGGCGCGTCGGTCTACTCGGCATCGGCCGTGGCCCGCGAGGAGTTTCCCGACTGCGACGTCACGGTGCGCGGCGCCGTGAGCATCGGCCGCCGGCTGATCGACCCCCTCTCGGAGCTGGTCAAGATCGAACCCCGGTCGATCGGCGTCGGGCAGTACCAGCACAGCGTCGACCAGACGAAGCTCCGGGCGCGCCTCGCCTCGGTGGTCGAGAGCTGCGTCAACAGCGTGGGCGTCAACATCAACACGGCATCGAAGCATATCCTCGCCTACGTCTCGGGGCTGGGGCCCGCCCTGGCCGCGAACATCGTCGCCTACCGTGCCGCGCACGGCGACTTCCGCTCGCGGCGCGAACTGCTGCGCGTGCCGCGCCTCGGGGCCCGGGCCTATGAGCAGGCCGCGGGGTTCCTGCGGGTCGTGGGCGGGGAGAATCCGCTGGACAACAGTGCCGTGCATCCCGAATCCTACGGCATTGTCGAACGCATGGCCGCCGATGTCGGCGTGAGCGTCGACCGCCTGCTTGCGGACGGGGCGCTGCGCCGCACGCTCCGCCCGGAGCGCTACGTCGGCGGCGGGGTCGGGCTGCCGACCGTGACCGACATCCTGGAGGCCCTCGACAAGCGGGGCCTCGACCCGCGCGAGCAGCTGCACGTCTTCTCGTTCGCGCCCGACATCCATACGATCGACGACCTGCGCGAGGGGATGCGCCTGCCGGGAATCGTCACCAATGTCACGGCTTTCGGCGCCTTTGTCGACATCGGCATCAAGCAGGACGGTCTGGTACACGTTTCGCAGCTTGCCGACCGCTATGTGGCGTCGCCCGCCGAGGTTGTGCGCCTCGGCCAGCAGGTCGAGGTGCGCGTCGTGGGGATCGACCTCGCGCGGGGCCGCATCGCCCTCACGATGCGTCGCGGGGAGGCTCCGGCAAAAGAATCGAAACAATAAGAAGAGAACTATGGAATGCAATTTCCGGATGATCCGGACCCTCTTGCTGGCGCTGCTGCTGTGTGCGGCTGCCGGCCTTCGGGCGCAGCAGCGCGTCGCGGGGTATCCCGTCAGCGGACGGGTGATCGACCGCCTGACGCGCGAGCCGGTGCCCTATGCCGCCGTGGTGGTCGCGGGGCAGGAGCAGCGCGGCGCCTCGACCGACTCGCTCGGGCGCTTCCGCATCGAGCGCGTGCAGCCGGGCATCTCGCGCCTGCAGGTCTCGTCGATGGGCTACCGCACGACCTTCACGCCCGAATACCTCGTCTCGGCCTCGACGCCCTTCATCGAGATCGAGATCGACGAGGATGCCGCGCAGCTTGAGGCCGTTACGGTGCGGCCGACCCCCTTCCGCACCTCGGTCGAGGTGCCCGTGGGGATGCAGGTGATCGGCGTGCGCGAGATCGAGAAGAGCCCCGGCGCCAATCGCGACGTCTCGCGCATCGTCCGCTCCTACCCGGGTGTCGCCTTCTCGCCCGTGGGCTACCGCAACGACCTCATCGTGCGCGGCGGCGGCCCGTCGGAGAACAAGTTCTACATGGACGGCATCGAGATTCCGAACATCAACCATTTCGCCACGCAGGGCGCCACGGGCGGTCCGGTGAGCATCGTCAACGCCGACCTCGTGCGCGAGATCAACTTCTACACGGGGGCCTTCCCGGCCGACCGCTCCGGGGCGTTGAGCTCCGTGCTGGACTTCAGCCTGCGTGACGGCGACCCCGAGAAGCAGAACTTCAAGGCGACGCTCGGCGCCTCGGAGGTGGGCGTGAGCGGCAACGGCCACATCGGTCGCAGGACCACCTACCTCTTCTCGCTCCGGCAGTCCTACCTGCAGCTGCTCTTCAAGATGCTGGGGCTGCCCTTCCTGCCGAACTACATCGACGGGCAGGTGAAGGTCAAGACCCGCCTCTCGGAGCACGACGAGGTGACGTTCCATGCGCTGGCGGGCATCGACAACATGCGGCTGAACGTCGACGAGGAGGGCGAGGAGGCGGAGTATCTGCTGAGTTACCTGCCCCGCATCCGGCAGGAGACCTTCACCGTCGGGGCGTCGTGGCGCCACTACGCCGGGCGGCACGTGCAGACCCTCTCGCTGAGCCACAACTACCTGAACAACCGCAACCTCAAATACCGCAACAACGACGCCTCAACCGAGGAGAACCTCATCCTGCGGCTGCGGGGCGTGGAGCAGAAGAGCACGCTGCGCTTCGAGAACCGCACCTATGCCGGGCGGTGGACGCTGCGCGAGGGGGCCGAGCTCACGTGGACGCACTATGCGAACGACACGCGCCAGCGGCTCTACACCGACGAGGCGCTCCTTTCGGAGTACTCCACGCGGCTGAGCATCGTCGGCTGGGGCCTCTTCGCCGGGGCGGACTACGCCTCGGCCGACAAGCGCCTCACCGCCTCGGCCGGCCTGCGCGCCGACGGCTGCGACTACTCGGCCCGCATGGCGCAGCCGTGGCACCAGCTCTCGCCCCGGGCGTCGGTGCGCTACTCGTTCAACGAGAGCTGGTCGGTGAGCGGCAGCGCGGGGCTCTACTGGCAGCTGCCGCCGCTGACGGCCCTCGGGTTCAAGCAGGAGGGGCAGCTGGTCAACGAGTCGCTCCGCTACCTGCATGTCTGGCAGTTCGGGGCCGGGGGCGAATGGCGGCTGCGCGACCGGCTGGCCGTCTCGCTCACGGGGTTCTACAAGCTCTACGGCGACGTGCCGACGTCGGTTGCCGACGGCATTCCGCTCCTGTGCAAGGGCAACGACTACGGTGTGGTGGGCAACGAGCTGCTCGTCCCGACGGCCGAGGGGCGGGCCTACGGCGTGGAGGCGCTGGCCCGCTGGCAGGTGCCCGGACGGCTCAACATTGTGGGATCGGTGACGCTCTACCGCAGCGAATACCGCGCCGACCGCTCGGCGCCGTACCTCCCCTCGGCGTGGGACAACCGCTTCGTCGTGAACGTCAGCGGCACCTGGGATCTGCCCCGCAGCTGGAGCGTCGGCATGCGCCTGAGCGCCGTGGGCGGCTCGCCCTATACGCCCTACGACGAGGTGAAGTCGTCGCTCGTCGAGGCGTGGGATGCGCAGGGACGCCCCTATTACGACTATACGCAGTACAACGCCCGGCGGCTGGATGCCTTTGCGCAGCTCGACGTGCGGGTCGACAAGACCTTCTACTTCCGGCGGTGCATGCTCGGCTTCTACATCGACCTGCAGAATGTCACCGTGAGCAAGCTCCGCCAGCCGGACGTCCTCATGTCGACGGGCGTCGTCGAGAACCCCGAAGCGCCCCTTGCCGAGCAGCGCTACCGCATGAAGCGCATCGCACAGGTGAGCGGCACGCTGCTGCCCACGCTCGGCATCACGGTGGAGTTCTGACCGGCGGCACCGGGGTGGTTGCAGTCCGGGGCGGCCCTTGCCGGGAACGGTCCGGGAACGGTCCGGTGCGTCGTCGGATGCGGACAAAAAAACAGCAGGGAGTCTCGCGACTGCCTGCTGCCCCCGGAGGTTGCCCTCCTAAACTACTAACCCAAACTTAAATAAATGAAGAAACCTCACTGCGGTTGCTGTGCCGCAGTTGCTTTCTCAAGGGACAAAATGCGTGCCACGACAAAGCCCGCGATCACGTTGATCGCGGGCTTTGTCCGTTTGTGCCGGAAAGCGGGCCGGGCGGGGTATTTTCCCGTGAAGGAGCATCCCGCCGCGGAGCCCCCGTTACTTTTTTATTTACTTTTCACCTTTCACCTTTCACCTTTCCCGAACACGCCGGTGTAGGTCGAGGGCGAGAGGGCGCGCAGCTCGGCCTTCACCGCCTCGGAGACGTTGAGCGTCTCGATGAACGCCGCGATCGCCTCGTGCGTGATGTGGGTGTTGGTGCGCGTCAGGGCCTTCAGCGCCTCGTAGGGCTTCGGGTAGCCCTCGCGCCGCAGGATCGTCTGGATGCCCTCGGCCACGACGGCCCAGTTCTGCTCCAGGTCGCGTTCGAGTGCCTCGCGGTGGAGGATCACCTTGTTCAGCCCCTTCAGGAGCGAGCGCAGCGCAATGACCGAATGGGCCATCGGCACGCCGATGTTGCGCAGCACGGTCGAGTCCGTAAGGTCGCGCTGCAGGCGCGAGACGGGCAACTTGCGCGAGAGGTGCTCGTAAATGGCGTTGGCGATGCCGAGGTTGCCTTCGGCGTTCTCGAAGTCGATCGGGTTGACCTTGTGCGGCATGGCGCTCGAACCGACCTCCCCGGCCTTGATCTGCTGCTTGAAGTACTCCTCGGAGATGTACATCCACATGTCGCGCGCAAGGTCGATCAGGATCGTGTCGATGCGCTTGAGGTTGTCGAAGATCGCCGCGAGGTTGTCGTAGTGCTCGATCTGCGTCGTGTACTGCGAGCGGCTCAGGCCGAGCTTCTCGCCCACGAAGCGGTTGGCGAAGGCCACCCAGTCGATCGCGGGGTAGGCCGCGTGGTGGGCGTTGAAGTTGCCCGTCGCCCCGCCGAACTTCGCCGGCACGGCGATGTCGTGCAGCATCGAGAGTTGCTTCTCGAGCCGCTCGACGTAGACCATGAACTCCTTGCCGAGCATCGTGGGCGAGGCAGGCTGTCCGTGCGTGCGGGCCAGCATCGGGATGTCGCGCCACTCCTCGGCCAGCGACGCCAGCTTGTCGCGCACCTCCTCGACGAGCGGGTAGTAGATCCCCGAGAGGGCCTCCTTGAGCGAGAGCGGAATGGCCGTGTTGTTGATGTCCTGCGACGTGAGGCCGAAGTGCACGAACTCCTTGTAGCGTCCGAGGCCCAGCGCCTCCATCTTCTCCTTGAGGATGTATTCGACGGCCTTGACGTCGTGGTTCGTCGCCGATTCGATCTCCTTGACGCGCTCGGCGTCGGATGGCGAGAACTCCTCGTAGAGCGACCGCAGGGTGTGCAGCGCCGCGGGGTCGATGCCCGCAAGCTGCGGCAGCGGCAGCTCCGCCAGGGCGATGAAGTACTCCACCTCGACGCGGATGCGGTAGCGAATAAGTGCCTGTTCCGAAAAATAATCGGCCAGTTTTTCCGTTGTATTGCGGTAACGGCCGTCGACGGGCGAAATGGCGGTGAGCGGTGTCAACATGGTATGATTGAGATTTGATTTCCGAGGCCAAATTTACGACAATTAATCGAATTACACATATTTTTCCTACCTTTGTAAGGTTCAAATACAGAAAACGAACGATTCAGATGAAATTCCTGACAGCCATCATAGACGCTCTGGCAGACTTTGTGCGGCGCAACCCGCTGACGACGCTCATCATCGTGTTCTTGTCGCTGGCGGCTCCCTCGCTGCTCAAGGGCATTGCCGCCTTCGTCCTCTACTTCCTGCTGGGGATTGTGGTCTTCGCACTGATCGCGGGGCTGTGGCTGCGCTGGCGCATCGCGCAGGCCCGCCGCCGCATGGAGGAGCAGTTCGGCGAACAGTTCGGAGGCGGAACCTTCCGTTCGGAAAGCTCCTACGGCCGCGAAACCCACAGGGAAGGCCCCTTCGGCCGCAGCAGCCGGTCGTCGCGCGAAGGGGAGGTGAAGATCTACGTGACCTCCGAGGCTCCCGAGAAGCGCGTGGCGCACGGAGTCGGCGATTACGTCGACTTCGAGGAGACGAAGACCGACGATAAAAAGAGATAGTCATGCTGAAGGCATTTTCACTCATCGGCCGCTACTTCATCCTGATGGGAAAGGTCTTTTCCCGTCCGGAGAAGGCCGCGATCTACCGCCGCCGCATCATCTACGAGATGGAGGCCCTCGGCATCGACTCGATCGGCCTGACGGCCCTCATCTCGGTCTTCATCGGCGCGGTCATCACCCTGCAGATGTGCATCAACCTCGACTCGCCGTTCATCCCCCGCTCGCTCGTCGGCTACGCCACGCGCGAGACGATGATCCTGGAGTTCTCGTCGGCCGTCGTGGCGCTGATCCTCGCCGGAAAGGTCGGGTCGAGCATCGCCTCCGAGATCGGCACCATGCGCATCACCGAGCAGATCGACGCCCTCGAGATCATGGGCGTCAACTCGGCGTCGTACCTCATCCTGCCGAAGATCGTCGCCGCGATGATCTTCTTCCCGTTCCTGACGATCCTCTCGATCCTGATCGGCATCCTCGGCGGGTGGCTCATCGCCGCTGCGACGGGCATCATGATCCCGGCGCAGTACGTCGACGGCCTGCTCATGGACTTCCGCCCCTATTCGATCACCTACACGCTCATCAAGACCGTCTTCTTCGCCTACATCATCACCTCGATCTCGGCCTTCTACGGCTACAACGCCCGCGGCAACTCGCTCGAGGTGGGCGCCGCCTCGACGCGCGCCGTGGTGGTGAGCTGCGTGGTGATCCTGCTCTTCGACCTCATCCTGACTCAAGTGCTGCTGATATGATACGTGCCGAACACATCGTCAAGTCGTTCGACGGCCGGGTCGTGCTCGACGACATCTCGATCGAGTTCGAGACCGGCAAGACGAACCTCATCATCGGACGCAGCGGCTCGGGCAAGACCGTGCTGCTCAAGACGCTCGTCGGGCTGCACGAACCCGACTCGGGCGACGTGTGGTACGACGACGTGAACTTCACGGCGCTGGGCTTCCGCGAGCGCAAGGCCATCCGCAAGGACATCGGCATGATCTTCCAGGGCGGGGCGCTGCTCGACTCCTCGACCGTCGAGGAGAATGTCAAGCTGCCGCTCGACCTCTTCACCACGCAGAGCGAGCGCGAGAAGATGGAGCGCGTGAACTTCTGCCTGCAGCGCGTGCGGCTCGAGGACGCCAACCGCCTCTACCCGGCCGAGCTGTCGGGCGGCATGATCAAGCGCGTGGCCATCGCGCGGGCCATCGTGCTCAATCCACGCTACCTGTTCTGCGACGAACCCAACTCGGGCCTCGACCCGCAGACCTCGATCGTCATCGACAACCTGATCCACGAGATCACGCAGGAGTACAACATCACGACGATCGTCAACACGCACGACATGAACTCCGTGATGGAGATCGGCGAGAAGATCGTCTACATCCACGACGGCCGCAAGTGGTGGGAGGGGACCAAGGAGAGCATCCTCCACGCCGAGAACCGCGAGCTGAGCGACTTTGTCTTCGCCTCGGCGATGGCCAAGCGCGCCAAGGGAATCAAATGACCGAAAGCAGGCGGAGCAGCTGCTCTGCGCAGGCCCGGTCGGCAGGCTCGTGGCGGGTTCCCGGCAGCCGGAAGATTTTTCCCTCCTCCGACAAAACATTTTGCCGGTTTCTGCGTATAATATAAATGACAGGGCTTCCGTGCGGCGTGCCTGTGCGGGTGCGGGCAGGGGAGCTGCGAGGAGTGCGGGTCGAAGAGCTGCCGGGCAAGGCCGAAGTGCTGCGGGGAGTGTGAGCGGAAGAGTTGTGGGAGTGTAGGCCGAGGAGTTGCGACAGGTGCGGACCGAAGAGCTGCCGGGGTGGCTCGGAAACCCGTTGCAAGGGGTGTCGGCGCGCGGTCGCGGCACGGTGAAAATCGCACGAAATTTGCAGCGCGCAGGGGTACTGAAAAAATTTTAATAATTTATTTGCGTAAACAACGGAAAGTATGTACTTTTGTGCTGTGAAAAAAATAACGCAATTTTTTACCAACAAATAATTCGTTAATATTATGGCAACTATCAAAATTGGTATCAACGGTTTCGGCCGTATCGGCCGTCTGGTGTTCCGTGCCGCCTGCACGAATGAAAACATCGAGGTCGTAGGCATCAACGACCTGGTTTCCGTGGACTACATGGCTTACATGCTCAAGTACGACACGATGCACGGCAAGTTCCAGGGCACGATCGACTTTGACCTGGAGAAGAACCAGCTGATCGTGAACGGCAAGGCCATCCGCGTAACCGCCGAGAAGGATCCCGCCAACCTGAAGTGGAACGAGGTCGGCGCAGAGTACGTCGTCGAGTCGACGGGTCTCTTCCTGACCAAGGAGAAGGCGCAGGCCCACATCGCCGCAGGTGCCAAGTATGTTGTTATGTCGGCTCCCTCGAAGGACGACACGCCGATGTTCGTATGCGGTGTCAACACCGACACCTACGCCGGCCAGACGATCGTATCGAACGCTTCGTGCACCACGAACTGCCTCGCCCCGATCGCCAAGGTCCTCAACGACAAGTTCGGTATCACGGACGGTCTGATGACCACCGTTCACTCGACCACCGCAACGCAGAAGACCGTAGACGGTCCCTCGATGAAGGACTGGCGTGGCGGCCGTGCCGCTTCGGGCAACATCATCCCCTCGTCGACGGGTGCCGCCAAGGCCGTAGGCAAGGTGATCCCCTCGCTCAACGGCAAGCTGACGGGTATGTCGATGCGTGTGCCGACCCTCGACGTATCGGTTGTCGACCTGACCGTCAACCTGGCAAAGCCTGCCAAGTACGATGAGATCTGCGCTGCCATGAAGGAGGCTTCGGAGGGCGAGCTCAAGGGCATCCTGGGCTACACCGAGGAGGCTGTCGTTTCGTCGGACTTCCTGGGCGATCCCCGCACGTCGATCTTCGACAAGGCTGCCGGTATCGCACTGACCGACACCTTCGTAAAGGTTGTTTCGTGGTACGACAACGAGTGGGGCTACTCGAACAAGGTCCTCATGCTCATCGAGAAGATGTACGCTTACAACAACAAGTAATCGTCATCCCAACGAATGACACGGCGGTTCGGAACTTCGGTTCCGGACCGCTTTTTTTTTATGTGAAAGGTAAAAGGTGAAAGGTGAGGCGGAGTGGAACAGCTCGGAGCGGCGTAGGGGCGCTGACGGGACGGTTCCGGGACGATCGGGGACGGTTCCGGGACGATCGGGAACCGTCAGGAATCGTTAGGGGTGGTCAGGTGCAGTTGGGAACGGTCAGGGGCGGTCGACGCGCAGTTCGAGCGAGATGCCCGACCACTGGTTGATGGCGTAGCGCTCCGTGCGCAGCCGCCGCCCGGCGAAGGTGATCTTCAGGTCGAGGTCGAACGGGCGCGTTGCGTCGATGTCGTTTCCCTCCGGCAGCGTGTGCGGAATCACGTAGACGTAGAGCATCAGGTGGTCGCATGCCGGGGCGGAGAGCGTCACGCGGCGGTCGGCGGGCAGGTCGGCCGGCCGCTCGCGGAGGTTCGCGCCGACGTCGGCGACGGTCGAGGCCGCCGAGGCGAAGTCGGTGCGCTGGCCGGCCGCGTCGAAGCAGCCGCACATCAGCGCCGCATTGTAGCGCCACCACCCCTCGTAGCGGCTCGAAATCTCGATGGTGAATCCCTCTCTGTCGCTCATGGGAGCAAAGATAGCGCATCGGGGCGGCTCCTCCAAATTTATTTGCGGACGGGGGTGCGAAACCCCGGCTGCGGGGCCCGATCTGTGCTAAATATCTGCGATTCCTTTGCAAATGTCTTATTTTTTAGTAACTTTGCGCACTAAACGCGTACAAATGGAGGTCGGAAAAACATATTCGATCGCGTACAGGGGGCTGAAACCGGGCCTGCACGACTTTGATTTCAAGGTCGGTCGCGAGCTCTTCGAGGCCTTTTCCGCCGGGGACATCAAGGACGGCGCGTGCGACGTGCACGTGCGGCTGGACCGTGCCGAGACGCAGCTCGTGATCGACGTGCGCATCACGGGCCATGTCGTCGTCGAGTGCGACCGCTGCCTGGAGGACTGCCGCATTCCGGTCGACTACGACGGCCGGCTGCTGGTCCGCTTCTCGGACGAGGAGCGCGAGTATGACGGGGATGTGCTGTGGCTCTCGCCCGTGGAGGACGAGGTCGACCTCATGCAGTATATCTACGAGAGCATTGTGCTCTCGCTGCCCTATCAGCGGGTGCATCCCGAGGGGGAGTGCAACCCCGAAATGATGCGGCGGTTCCGCATCGTCTCGGGCGAGGAGTTCGCCGGCATCGAGGCCCGCGCCCGTGAGCAGGCCGAGGAGTCGATCCCGGCGGAGGGACTGTCGAAACTTGCGGCGCTGAAGGCGGAGATGGAGGCCGCGGAGCGGACCTCCGGCACCGGAAAAGAGGAAAAACAGAGAGAATAGATACGTCAAACTTATAATTCTTGTTGTAAAATGGCACATCCTAAACACAAAATCTCGTCGACGCGACGTGATAAGAGAAGAACTCACTACAAGGCCGTTGTTCCGACGGTCGTTACCTGCTCGAACTGCGGCGCTTCGGTGCTCTACCACCGCGTATGCCCCGAGTGCGGTTTCTACCGCGGCAAGCTGGCCATCGAGAAGAAGGCGGCCGAATAACCGCCTGCGAGAAGAGCGCATCCCCGCGGGGAGAGGCTCTTTTTGATTTTCATGATGTCTTCGCGCCCGCGCGTGCGTTCGTGCGGCTGCGGGGCGGGGACGATAACCACCAAATCGCACGAATATGTTAAAGATTGGTATTGATGCCATGGGCG
>OHUJ01000795.1_pt1 | contig 12979 bp, 10 predicted proteins | sample 1579241 | NCBI WGS metagenome assembly OHUJ01 (sample SAMEA3882547, study PRJEB24775) | human gut metagenome | biome: human-associated habitat; feature: intestine environment; material: feces | place: Netherlands | collected 2009/2010
AATAAGCGTGGCAGGCTACAAAATGAGTTTTGCTGCCATCTACGGAATGCAGCTCAGGCACGGAGGCAGAGCATGCTTCGGTAGCATAGGGACAACGCGGAGCGAAGGTGCATCCGGGCGGCAAATCCGCCGGGTCGGGCATCAGGCCTTTGATAGGCTCCAGCATTTCGCCCTGTTCCTTCAGGTTAGGCAGGCTGTTGAACAGGCCCTCGGTGTAGGGATGGCGCATATTGTTGAATACATCGTCAACAGTGCCTTTCTCCACAATACGACCGGCATACATAACTGCCATATCGTCGCAGACCTCGGCAACGATACCCAGGCTGTGCGTAATCATCAGCATGGACATGTCGCGGTTGTTGATGAGGTCCTTCATCAGCTCCAGTACCTGCGCCTGAATAGTTACATCCAGCGCGGTAGTCGGTTCATCGGCAATCAGCAGCTTGGGGCTGCAGGCCAGCGCGATAGCAATAACTACACGCTGCTTCATACCGCCGGAGAACTGATGCGGATAGTCGTTGGCTCTTGCCTCGGCAATACCAACAAGCTTCAGCATATCCTTAGCCTTTTCCAGAGATTGCTCCGGAGTAAGGTTCTGGTGCAGCTCCAGACTTTCGGCAATCTGCTCGCCTACGGTCATAACAGGGTTCAGAGCGGTCATCGGGTCCTGGAAAATCATTGCCACGTCGTTACCGCGCATTTCCTCCAGCTCACGCTCACTCATTTCGAGTACGTTTTTGCCTTCGAGCTTAATCGTACCGCTTTTGATAACTCCCGGAGGATCCGGAACAAGGTTCATGATAGACAGTGCGGTAGTGGTTTTGCCCGCACCGGTTTCGCCTACCAGGCCCAGAGTACGTTTTTTGCCGATAGCGATGTCAATGCCGTTGACAGCATGTACATCGGAATCTTCTGTTTCATAATGGACCACAAGGTCCTTTATATCTAATACTAAATCCATAATGCAGCCCCCTTATTTCTTCAGCTTAGGATCCAGCGCATCGCGCAGGCCATCGCCCAACAGGTTCAAGGCTAATACGGTAAACATAATAGCTAAACCGGGAATAACACAAATGTAGCTGGCATCACGAATATGACCTCTGCCGCCGGAAAGCAGCGCGCCCCATTCGGGAGCAGGTGCCGGTACGCCGATACCCAAGAAGCTCAGGGAAGAAGCGGAAATAATAGTAGTACCGATCAGCAGAGTAGTCTGTACGATAATCGGAGACAGGCAGTTCGGCAGGATATGTCTGAGAATAATCTTCCAGGTGGGCAGGCCCATCGCATAGGAGGATTCAACATATTCCAAATCACGCACCGTCATAACGGAAGCACGCACGATACGCGCATAGTTGGTTGCGCAGGAAATTGCCAGAGCAATAATCAGGTTGATAGTGCTGGTACCCAGCAGAGATACGATTACTACTGCCTTCAGAATGTTAGGAATGGAGTAGAAAATATCAATACCGCGCATGATGATATCATCGGCCTTGCCGCCGTAGAAGCCGGCAATAGAGCCTAAAATGGTACCAACAAGCAGGCCGAAGCCAACGGAACCGATACCGATAGCCATGGAATAGCGTGCGCCGTACATAACACGGGCAAACAGGTCACGGCCGTATTCATCGGTGCCGAACCAGTGCTCCCCGCTGGGAGGCTGCAGCTTAATAGCCAGGTTCTGACCGATAACGTCGGTTTCATAGTTAAATACCAAGGGACTTACCAGAGCGATGACGCACAGCAGCGCCAGAAAGGCCATGCCGATTACAGCGCCCTTATTTTTCAGCAGACGATGCCAGGTTTCCTGGAACATGGTGCGTCTTTTAGTTCTTTTCTTTGCAGCCATCTTCCTCACCCCTTCTTGCTGTACTGTGCCTTGATACGCGGATCAAAGAATGCGTATACCAGATCGACAACCAGGTTAATCAGGCACATCAAAATAGAACACAGAATAATAGAACCTGTTACCATCGGAATATCACGTCTGGTGATGGATTCGTATACCAGACGGCCGATGCCGGGCCAGCTGAATACGGTTTCAGCCAGTACGGAGCCGGTGATAACCAAAGACATTTGCAGACCGATAGCAGTGATAATAGGAATCAGTGCGTTTTTCAGACCATGCTTATAGATTACACGATGCTCGCTGCAGCCTTTAGCACGCGCGGTGGTCATATAATCCTGACGCATAACGTCCAGCATGGAGGAACGGGTAATACGGGTAATCAAAGCTGCCAGACCGAAGCCTACGGTTACAGCAGGCAGAACCAGGCTCTTCCAGCCGAAGTTGCCGCCGGTCGGGAATAATCTCAGATGCAGAGCAAAGATAATAATCAGCATCAGGCCCAGCCAGAAGTTAGGCATGGAGGTACCGAACAGAGCGAAAATCATGCCTGCGGTATCCTTCCAGGTGTTCTGGTGGATAGCGGTGTAGATACCCAGAGGAATGGATACCAGAGTAGCGATAATAACAGCAGCGCCGCCCAGATACAAGGTGTTCGGCAGATATTGGAAGAAGGTATGGAATACGTCCTTGTTGGTTACATAGGATTTGCCCATATCACCTACAAGCATACCTCTCATATAGTTAAAATATTGCAGCAGAAAAGGCTGGTCCAGACCAAGCTCATGGCGAATCTGCTCAATCATTTCCTTCGAAGCGCCGTCGCCGGCAATCATCATTGCGGGGTCGCCCTCAGTAAGACTCATTGCCCAGTAAATCAGAAAAGAGGTTACTAAAATTACCGGAATCAAACTGAGGAGTCTGTTGACAACATATTTAAGCATTCAACAAAGCTCCTTTCCGTAGAACTCAAATAAAAGGTGCTATGATAAAACAAGAGAGGACTACGCCTCCCTTGTTTTACGCCTTTGTAAATTTTTCAGCAAAATTATTTAGCGATATAAGCATGACGCCAATCGTGGTTGCCGCCGCCGTAGAAATATTGACCTTTCAGTTTTTTATTGTAGGCAACTACCAGGTTAGCAATGTACAGAGGAACCTGCGGGCATTCGTCAACCAGGTATTTTTGCAGCTCAACGCCGGCTTCCATGCGTTTGTTCTGATCCTTCAGGGTTGCAACATCATCAATCAGCTTGTCAGCCTTCGGATCGGAGAAGTGATGATAGTTGGAGCCGGAACCGGTGTAGAACAGGTCGCGATATACAAAGTCAACCTTGGAGTCTTCGTTCCAGCGCCACAGGAACAGACTTTGTTTGCCGTCCTTGCAGGCAGCCTTCAGAGCAGCTTGCTCCATCGGAACCAGATCTACGGTAATACCGATTTGTGCCAGGTTAGCTTGGATAACAGTTGCAATCTGCTCGTAGGGAGCGCCGGTTGCATAGGTCAGAGTGGTTTTGATAGGACCGGTTACGCCGGATTCCTTCATCAGCTGTTTAGCACGCTCCAGATTGTAGTCATAGCCGGGCATTTCATCATAGAAGCCCCACAGACCACGGTTCAGAATGGTTTTTTGCAGAGTGCCTTTGCCATTCAGAGCAGCGTCCAGAACGGATTTCTTGTCGATTGCGCAAGCTACAGCCTGACGCAGTTTTTGGTTATCCCACGGTTTCTTTTCAACATTGAATGCGAAGTAGAACAGACGGGTACCGGGTTGTTCGTAAACAGTGATATTCTTGTCATCCTTCAAGAATTTCAGATCGCTGATAGGCGGATTTACGCATACATCGATTTCGCCGGCCTGCAGAGCCATTACGCGAGCAGAAGCCTCAATCATCGGACGGAATTCGATGATATCGGATACACCGGGAGCAAAGTTATCGGTTGCAGGCAGGTTGTTGCCCCAATAATCCTTAACCTTGGTCAGACGGCAGTATTCGCCTTGAACCCATTTGTCATATTTGTAAGGGCCGGTACCGATAAGCCACGGCTCTTTTACGCCATCATCATAAGCCTTTTTGGATTGGATGGACAGAGGAACGGAGGACAGAGATTGAATGAACTCGTTGTTATAGGAGCTGATTTCGATTTCAATCTGATATTTGTCTTTAACGGTAGATTTAACATAGCCTGCCAGAGCGGATTTGATAACGTTTTTCATTGCCATATCCAGGGTGAATTTAACGTCATCTGCAGTCATCGGAGTCTTTTTACCATCGTTGAAGTATACGTCCTTACGCAGGTTCATGATGATATGGGTATCATCTACGAACTTCCAGTCGGTAGCCAGACCGGGGCCGAAACGCTCCTTGCCTTGAGAGCCGTTATTGAAGAATACCAGAGTCTGGTGAGTGTTCTTCAGAATAACGTTGTTGGCAGCGTCCTGTTGTTTTTGCAGGTTAAGGTTGTTGATATCGGCATCGGTACCGATAACCAGCTTCTCCTTGTGTGCAGTACTGCCTTTGTCAGCTTTGTCATCGCCGCCGCAGCCTGCAACAGCCATAGCAAGAATCATCAAAGCTGCCATGATGAGCACTAATAATTTTTTCATAATGCACCTTCCTTTCAAAATTGCATTTTATGACTACTTCCATTGTACACTATGAAAGAACTTTACGCAAGACACAATTTTGTCAATAGTTCTACACTTTTAGTTTATCGTTTAAATTTCTCTGCCATAAAATGCTTTTACAATAATAAATGCGCAGCCAAACTGCGACTGCGCATTATAAAACACTGTTCTTATATGAAGGACTGCTCTTACATCATCTTCAAAAACTTGTCATACATAGCCAAAAAGCCCTGCATAAAGCTCTTGGCCTTTGCCAGGTCCGCTGCATCCGGATGGCTGGCAGCTGCTGCCCAACGGGCTTCGCTCTCGGGACTGGGACTGTGCGGGCTGCCTGCCGGCATCTTGCGCATCATGGCAATCAGCGCCGGGTCAATCGCACCGCGGATAGATAAAGTACCCAGTACCTTGCAGTCCTTGTTCATCAGTACACCTGCATTTACCAGGGAGCTTACAGCGTGGTCGCTCGCCGGGTCTGCGCCCAAAGTCTGGAACAGCACTACCTTTTTGCCGTGCAAATTCTCCAAATATTTTTTCATCTTTGCGTTCGGTGCGCCCTTGTCAACCCAGTAGCCTGCTACCACAACAGCGAAGTCATCCGCAGCCGGAGCAGCATCAACCTGCGCCAGCACACAGCGCTCGCCTGCAGCCTCGGCCAGAGCCTTGGCAACCTTTTCCGTATTACCGGTTTTGCTGTCATAAACGATTAAAATGTCCTGCATAGTAGTACACTCCTTTTATTTCATATTTTTCATAATACCCATCATCTTCTGGCCTGCCTGCTCCATCAGACCCGGCTTGCCGTAAAGCGCGCATTCCGCAGCTGTCAGCAGCACTCTGTCCATCTGACGATAGTAATATTTTCCCTTCGCCGTAAAGAAATACTTGCCGTCCACAGCATAAAGCAGGTCCAAAAGCTCCCACTGCTCCAAAAGCGGTTTGAACAAGCTTTCCCAATCCGCATCGCTATACTGCTTCAGCAAAGCAAAATCAAATCTGCCAGAATCACACTGTCCGGAAAGCTTTTCGAGGAGCAGATAATTTTCGTTATGCTTGCCCATGCCCATGACAGCGTACTGTCCGGCAGTAGCCTTTTTTACATAATCGCTTCGGTCCATAGTCTTCATGTAATTGTACATTCCCATGTGACCGCCGCAGCCCGCACCACAGGTAATGATGTTCGCACCGCTCTTCACCAGCGTGTTGTAACCACTGCGTTCATCCTCGCGCATTGCCCAATGGCAGCAGCTCAGCGCCTTGGCCCCCTGCTCCGCAAGCAGCGCATCGGCAGCAACGAACATTTCCGCCAGCATTCTGTCGTTATATTCATATTTGATATTGCCCTTGGCAATCGCCTGACCTAAGGGAGATTTCGGCATAATCTGCAGCTTGTACAAATCCATACCGCTCACACCGCAGGCCAGCGCCGTTCTGATATCGTCCAGCAGCATGGTCTGCGTCTGGCCGTTCAAGCCGTAAATCAGGTCGATGATAACCTTTACGTCTTTGGCTGCCACCTCTTCTAGCTTGGCCGTTACCTCTTCCTTCGCATTAAGCCTGCCTAAGGAGCGGCGCAAATGCGTATCAAAGGCCTGCACGCCGAAGCTGAAGCGATTAATGCCGCCGGCAATGCAGGCAGCAAGCTTCTCCGCCGATAAATCATAAATACTGCTTTCAAAGGTTACCTCACAATCATCCGCCAGGCTGGCAGCACTATGAATTTTGTTCAGCAGCGCAGTGATTTGCGCCGGATTGAGCACCGACGGTGTGCCGCCGCCAAAGAATACCGCTTCCGGTCTTTGCTTGGCAAAAACGCCCTGCTGCTGCAGAAAATCCAGCTCCGCCAAAAGCGCCTGTACATATTCTTCCACCTGCTCCGCCTCAAAGGGATTGCGATAAAAGCTGCAGTAGGAGCAGCGCAGATTGCAGAACGGAATATGCAGATACAGCGCCGTAGGCTGCTGCGGCTGCAAAGCAAACTCCTGCAGCATCGTCCCCGCCATCATCCCCGGCAATGGTTTGGTCTTGCGCGGAACATAGGTCAGCTCCTTAAAGCTTGCTTCTACAGCAGTAGCCCCCGGTTGGCCTGCAAGAGCCTTATAATCATCGCGCTCATAAAACGCCTGAATATTTTTTGCATAATCAATCATCAGCCTACTCCTTTACTACATCAGGGTACATTTTTGCTGCCATGTAGCGTACTGCCTTAGGATATTCCAAGCCAGGATTGAGCAGGAACAAATCATCAGGCAGGAAAAATACCTGCTTATTTTTTACTGCGTCGATAGATTGCCATGCTTCATTATTCATAATCTCCAGCTTGGGATTGCCCTCAGCATCACGCGGCGCACCCATAGAGGTGATAAAAATTACCTGCGGATTTTTCTCCAGCAAATCCTCTAAGCTATAGGGAGCCTTATCAGGCTGAGTTCCCATCGGTCCGCTGACAGGCTTGGTTTCTCCCTGCACTACGTTGCGTAATTTAAGCATTTTAGCACAGCAGCCGGCAATACTAGTTTCCTTTTCCATGGTGATGCCCATGCTGGTGGTGTGCAGAATCGCTACGCTGCGCTCGCTTTTAGGCAGCTTGCTTACTGTAGCATTGATATCCTTATCGAGATTTGCCACAACCTTCTGCGCCTTATCATCCTTACGCATTATTTTGCCAATGGTGAGCATGCTGTGCTTAACATCCTCATAGGATTTCAGATTCAGCACAACAACGGGAATATTGTTGGATTCCAATGTATGCAGATAACGCTCGTGCATGCCCTTGTAAGCAATTACCAGATCAGGCTTCAGCTCCACGATTTTTTCTACATTGATATTAAAGATAAAGCCTACCTCGGCAGCATCCTTAGCAAAAGCGGGCACCTTGCCTACCTGTGTTTTGGCACGGCCGACAACCTTGCCGTCTACAGCCTGCACCAGCTCTAAAAATGACGGTGACAGGACAACAATTCTTTCGGGAATCTTCTTCAAGGTAACAATGCGCTGGTTATCATCGGTTATTTTTATTGCGGAGCCTGAACCGGAGTTTCCGGTTAGCGGTGAGCAACCGCTTATACATAAGCATACCATAAGAACTGTAAAAATGAAACTGAAAATTTTTCTCATAATACTTCCTCGTTAGGCAAACAAAGCAGGCCATCGGGCCTGCTTTATTTGTTCTTTTACTTTACCGCTATGTTTAGAATTTATATTCCATACCAACTCTGTACAAGCGACCGAGATTGCCGTCAGAATACGGGCCAAAGTTCTGGTGATTGCTGATGTTGTCAATGCCCAGATAAATCTTGGTATCCTTGTTGAGATGTCTGGAAGCCATGATATTGGCAATGGTGAAGTCCTTGGTTTCGTAAACGAAGTTGCCCATGGTGCTCTTATCGCCATTATTGAAGTAGTAGCCAAGGTTAGATACAAGGTCAAAGCTCAGGTCCCAAGCATAAATATTTTCCGGCTGATAGGAAACGCCAAAGGTTACCTGATGCTTAGCTCTGTCTTTCAGACGAGTTCCCGCTGTTTTATCCTTAGCATCCAGGAAGGTATAACCGGCGTTAAGATAAATATCCTTACCGATTCTATGGGAACCGTACAGCTCCACGCCCTGCAGTAATGCCTCTGGAATATTTTCATAAGCCATAATCCTGTCGCCTGTAATACCGGGATAAATATCAGGATAATCTTCTGTCATTTTACCTGTCCAGTAGGTGCCAATCAAATCCTTAACTTCATTTCTGAATAAACCAAAATGGACTGTAGATCTGTCTCCCCAATCCTTTTCTACAGATAATTCATAGCTCAAGGATTTTTCCGGTTTCAGATCAGGGTTACCAACATAGAATTGACCATCGGAACCAGGATTTTTAGCATACATTTCCCAGAAAATGTACAAATCGTTTACAGTCGGAGTTTTATAGCCCTGGCCAACTACTGCCTTGATACGTACATCATCGGCGGCATTATAGGTTGCAGCTAAGTTACTTGTCAGCTTGTTGCTGAACTGATCACTGTGGTCAAAACGAACGGAAGGAATAATCAGCCATTTATCATTCGGTCTGAATTCATCCTGAACATATGCTGCCAGATAGTTGATAGCTGCCTTGTCAAAAGCTGCATGAGCATCAGCACCGTTCAAAGAGGTACTCGGTTTCTTTAAGCGGGTGCCTTCGCTCTGATCCTTACGATATTCGAAACCGGCAGTCAGCTTGTTCTTATCGCTCAGGTTGAAGGTATCCTTGCCTTCAATAACGCTCAGGGTACGTTTAACAGTATCAACCTTCGGAGCCTGCAGAGTCCATTTGCCGGGCCTGCCCATCATGGTCATACGGGTATTATTCTGGTTCTTATAGGTCTTATCGAATACTGATTTATAAGCTCTGAACATCCAGTCCTGCTTATCATCGGAACCCTTGTAAGTAATAGCATAGTCAGTACGCTTATTATCGTTATAAATCGTCTGAACCTTATCCTGCCATACCTTACCGGGCACCATAACAGTTGTGCTGGTCGTAGATTTTTGATTCTCTTCTTTAATCTTGCTGAAATCTACGCTTAATTCATTGCCATTATCGAACTTATAGCCTACATTCAAAGAAAGCGGCTGCTGCTTACCATAAAAGTTCATGGAATCTCCGCTGCCTTTGGGATCCAAATACGGTCTGTTTTTATTCAGGCCGGCGTTGATTTTATAGGAATAGTTACCTTCAGCGCCTTGCAGATACAGGTTGCCTTTATAGCCTGCGCCCTTGCCGTCCTCATACCAGCCATATTCATAATTAATGTCAGCAGTTGTCTTATCCGGAGTTTTGGTAATAACGTTAATTACACCGCCCATTGCATCACTGCCATACAGTGCGCCTGCCGGTCCGCGGATAATTTCAACCTTCTCAACGTCCTCCATACGAATACGGTCTACGTCCCAGGCATTGGCAGAGTTGTAAGCTGCCTCGCCGCCTAAACGCTTGCCGTCAACCATAATCAGTACGTGACGGGATTCACTGCCGCGGATGCTGACATTGCTGCGTCCCTGGAAATCATTAAATACATTAACGCCCAAAGCGCCCTTTAAGGCATCATGCAAGGTTTTAGCCTGTGTCTGTTCCAGCTTTTTGCTGTCAACAATCTCTACGGTCGAAGGGGTTTCCTTAACGGTCATTGCCGTTCTGGTTGCGGTAACAACCATGGTGTCCAAAGAAAACTCTTGCAAATCTTCTTCGGCGGCAAAGGCGGTGCCTCCCCACAGCACGCTGCCGGTCAACAGAGTTGTCAGGACTAACTTGGAAAGATCTTTTTTCTGCATACTCATACCACTCCTTAAAATATATACTAATTACAGCTATGACAGAGTGAAATTCGGCAAAGTCTGCCATAGCCAAAACCAGTCATTTACACATATGTCTATTCAGACATATATGTTTTTGTACCTCTATCTGTTTTCGGAATCAACACTGTTTACAATTATATCATTTAAAGATTGCCAAGTCAAGAAAAGTATGAAAACTGTTGCAATTTATTTTTACGTGAATTTTTTTAAAGCTAATAAGAAATTCTACATGATATGAACCAGAATGTTTTATATTCCATTTCCCTGTTACAGGCAACAAAAAAGACTCCCAATTTCTTGGAAGTCTTGAATTGCAGTTGGTGGCGGCGCACGGATTTGAACCGCGGACACTGCGGGTATGAACCGCATGCTCTAGCCAACTGAGCTACGCCGCCATTTGGAGCTGATGACCAGGATTGAACTGGTGACCTTATCCTTACCAAGGATACGCTCTGCCGACTGAGCTACATCAGCAATATTTAGTTGGTTGCGGGGGGCGGACTTGAACCACCGACCTTCGGGTTATGAGCCCGACGAGCTACCAACTGCTCCACCCCGCGATGAAAGTTGGTGGATGGGGTTGGATTCGAACCAACGAAGCGAAACGCGGCAGATTTACAGTCTGCTCCCTTTAACCACTCGGGAACCCATCCGTTTGCGACAAAAAGAATTATACAGGATTTAGGCCCGTTTGTCAACAGCTTTTCATAAATTTATTTGCATTATTTTTGAAAACAGATGTAAGCCACATCGCTAAGCTATTTTTCGACACCTGAAAGCTTATCCAGGCAATATTCTCCGGACCAGACAATGCTTCTGTATTTTGCCGGCGCTGTATCACCTTCGGTAGAAATACACAGCACAACAGAGCTTTCATCAAGCTGCAGAAGAGAGTTGGCCTGTGCGTCACTACGGCCCAGCAAGGCAAAACCAAGGCCTGCTGCGCCGCTTTCACCTGAAACAACAGCGGTATCACCACTTAAGGGATTGCCCAACACGCGCATGCCATAGGCAGCAAATTCATCCGGCATAGAAGCAAAATTATCTGCGTAACGCCGGAGCATATCCCAGGCAAGACTGCAGGGCTCACCGCAGCACAGACCGGCCATAATCGAATCAAGAGCACCTGTTACATTATGAAGCTTTCCGTCGTCAGCCTTAGCAGTTTTAAAAAGGCAATCCGCCTTTTCCGGCTCTACTATGGTGATAATCGGTTTATCTGCTTTATAATAGTCAGCAAAAAAAGCTGCTACAGCACCGGCCATAGCGCCCACTCCGGCCTGCAAAAAGACATGCGTCGGACGCACTCCCTGCAGCTGCTGCACTATTTCATAACCCATGGTAGTGTAGCCCTGCATAATATGCAGAGGCACATCCTCATAGCCTTCCCAAGATGTATCCTGCACCATGATGCCGCCGCAGTCAGCAGCAACCTTTCTTGCCAGGCGCACTGTGTCATCATAGTTAACATCTGTAATATATGCTTCGGCGCCAAACGCTTTGATAGCCTCCAGACGCGCAGGCTCTGTTCCCTTAGGCATCAGCACGATAGCCCTCTGCTGCAGACGGCTGGCTGTCCAGGCAACGCCTCTGCCATGATTGCCGTCGGTAGCAGTAACAAAGGTCAGCTCGCCCAGCTTTTGTTTTACCTCAGGCGCCATAAGCTTGTCATAGGTAAGCTCTTCCACAGGAAGCTGCAGACGCTTGGCAAGCTCGCAGGCAATAGCGTAGCTGCCGCCCAAAACCTTGAAGGCATTCAGGCCGAAGCGATAGCTTTCATCCTTAACATAAATATCCTTAACACCGAAAAGCTTGGCCAGATTTTCCAGACGCACCAAAGGCGTAACGGTATATTCGGGAAAACTGCTATGAAAACGGCACACCTTCTCCGCCTGCTCATAGCCATAATGATTAACAATGGAAAGATTATCTTCCTTCTGTTGATGCAGATAATGTAATATTTCCGCCATTGTTCCGCTCCTTATTGTGCCCGCAAAAGCGCCAGTCCGCGTGCAAACTTGCTGCGTTCTTCCGCACGCAGCTCCACCTGTGACGCTATTCTTTCCTTAAGCTCCAGCAGCGCATCCACAGCACCGCTCATCAGCTCAAATTCAACCTCATCTATGCTGTCGCTTTTTTCACCGCAATGAATGGCACCTTTATCTATCGCCAGCTCAATTACAGCACCGGCATAATCCAGAATATAGGTTACACGCTCCACATCAACCGTAAACAAAGCCCTGACTCCGTTAGGAGCAAGTTCGCGAAGCTCGTAACCCAGGCCAAGAGCTGCAAAGCCGTTCAGCTCAGGCTTTGCTTCTGCCAGTGGCAGATTCAGCTCCAGACGTTCGCTCAGACCATCCTTACTTTGCCTGGAAGTCTTTACGGTCGCTTCAAAGCTGCCATCGCCTTTGTCGCGTACACGGTAAGCAATACCATGCTGCGTCAGCGTCATATCCGCAGTATCGTAATAGGTGCTCACCAGACGGCGCTTTTTGTAGCTGTCCGGACGCATGGCCTGCTGCATAAAATCCAGCTGCAGCATTTTCTCCAAGCCTTCTCTGCTGAGCAAAAGCTTTAATTCAATCTCTGTATTCTTTGCCATTATTATCACTGCCTTTACCGAAATTTTTTAAACTGCCCAACGCCTGCGATGCCGAATTCTTCTGCCACCAAACCAACGGTATACCAAAGGCCAGCAGCGTTACAGCCAGCGCCGCATAAAACCGCGGCGTACCGAAAGCATCTGCCAGAAAGTTATAGGCAATGGCCCCCGGAAGCATACCGAGAACCGTTGCTGCCGCATAAATTTTAAACGGCAGGCGCACACTGCCGGCAATAATACTCACCGGATCATACGGAAAAATCGGCACCGTGCGCAAAATAATCATCTTCTTAAAGCTGCCGCTGCCTACAAGATAATGCGTCAGGCGTTCACCCCAGCTGCCGCCAAAATTACGCAGCAGCCAGCTGCCACCGCCAAAGCGCCCCAAAAGATAGCAAAAGCTTGCACAGCCAAAGCCACCCAGAAGTAAGAATAATATTCCCCACCACGGACCGAACAGCACGCCTGCGCTTAAATTCAAAAGCAGCGTCGGGAATAAAAGCAACGGGCGAATCGTATACACCGCTACATAAATAAGCGGTGCCCACACACCGAAGCCCACAACCCAGCGGCGGATAT
>OHUJ01000800.1_pt1 | contig 12965 bp, 8 predicted proteins | sample 1579241 | NCBI WGS metagenome assembly OHUJ01 (sample SAMEA3882547, study PRJEB24775) | human gut metagenome | biome: human-associated habitat; feature: intestine environment; material: feces | place: Netherlands | collected 2009/2010
AAAATGCATTTTACTGCGCAACTCACAGATTTCCTTTATGCTTTTGCCATCTAAGCATGCAGACAGATCCTCCAGCAGCAGATGCTCTACAAGCCATTGGATTATAACCTTATCACAGTCAATAAAAGCGTCAAGCTGTACCACAGCCTCTGCTCCCAAAGCTGTTAAAGCCGTTTCTGCCTGCAGTTTTCCTGCTGCATAGCTTGCCAGCGCTGCATACCTGTCACGACACTGCACGTTGTTCATGAAGCTATCCAGGAATACTACTACACTGCCTTGCTTATTGCACATGAAAGGCTCCCAGCTGGCAGGAATTTTACCAGCGATGTATTTATCTGCATAGGTAACAAAGAGGGAAAGCAGCAGCTTGTCCAAGGCTTTATCTGTCAGCGCATAGCCAAAGCTGTCGCTGCATTGCTGCCAAAATGCTTCCTGCAGGTTATACTTCGCCATCTCCTCCAGATACGGATTGTTATCTTCATCCTCTACCAGCAGAATCTTGCTTAACGCTTCCTCAAACGATAATACGCGCGTTTTGCAGATGCAGCACAGCAGGGCAAGCTCTATCGTCTTTTCATCATAGCTGTCTACGCCCAGGCTATAGAAGCGTTCCACGCGTTCTTTGGCAGCAAAATATTTGCTGTACTTTTCTAAAACAGGCTTAAAGGCTTCGTCAATCCCAAGATCTGCGCAAATCAAAGAGATTCTGTCAGCATAGAAGCGTTTGGAGTACAGCAGGGTGTCCTCCAAGTGGTTGCAATACACCTCAGGTTTAGCAAACGGTGCGTACACCAGGTAATTACTCTGCGTATCCTCGCGCTCCAGAAGAACCTTAGTGCGGAACTGATTGGTTGGCGTCAGATGATATACTTTTGCGTTTTTCAGCTGAAGGTTATCCACCTCGTCAGCAAAATCTGCCTTATCATCGTACCAGAACACTAGTCTGCGCCCTTCGCCTGCGAATTCGTTATTTAGTTTTTCTTCAATTTGGTTTAAATTTAATGAAGCCATCTTACCACCTATTTATTTTTTAGGTTTTATACAATACTATTCTTCTGTAGTTTCCACCTTATTAATGGGATACTGAGTATACTTTTCATTCCACTCTGCAATAGACAGCACATCAAAGCTCTCTATAAGCTTAACTTTATCTGACAAACTCGTCTGTAGCTGAAATGGCAGTAATTTCATTATCTTATTTCGCAGCATTTTGCGTGTAACAGAACTTCCGTGAGGATATTCTAAAACCCAAACGTAGTGCCTTCTCTTAGTTTTTCCCAATAAATTCAAATAATGCAGAGTATCAAAATATTTTTCAGGTATATTATTGATTATTTTCTCAGCATTAGGATCAAAATTACTTCCGTGTTCTACTGCTCTGCCAATAGCTGCATTTTTGTATTCTAACAGCAGTATATTGTCTTCTTGCTCAATAATGAAATCTATATCCTTTAAGCCTACCTTATTCGCACGATAGATTTCATGTACAGCATAAGTTGCCCAAAGAGCTTTTGTACAATCTATCTGATAAACGCCATTTTCTTCCACAAACACCTTATTCATGCTTGCTCACTCCCATGTCGTAAATCTCATCAAGAAGTTTATCAAAGGAATTTATAATCGCATTGTTCTTTAAATCATCAAATGCTTCGCCACATTCATAACCAATGCCTTGCTCTGTTTTATACAAGGAATGGTAGAGCACTGTATCGCTGTCGTCCTTCAGCACTTCAAAATATTTGGCCAGCATATAATTATGCGTACTCAGGAAGATTTGTACGCCATGACGCTCTAAAGCAAGCAAGATTTCTACAATATTGCGTAAGTAAGCAGGATTAATATTGGCTTCTGGTTCGTCCCAAAACAGAATAGAACCTCTCTCCAAAGCAGAGTTTTTCAACAGCTGCCACAGCAAAGCTAATTTGCGTATACCTTCGGCTACAAGATTAAACTCTAATTTACTATTAGCATTACGTAAGTAAAAACCATCTTTCTGAGGATCATAAAACACCTTACCATCAATTAATGCTTCAATTTTTTGCAAAAGCCTATCCTGCCAGCCATATTGCTCTATATCTTCACAAATCATATTGGTTTCAACAGTATTACCAACATCAACCTTTGCTGCATCAATGATATCAATATATGTATCGTCGAATTTAACGTTTCTTCTTGCTACTGCTGAATTAAGCTGGTAACAATTAGAAAGAATTTCTTTAGCAGGAATAAAGATACTATCAGAGTTAATCAGTCCATTTTCCCAAGCCGCTTCATTTTCCGCAGCAGCATTCCACTTATAGGTTTCATCGTCAAAATACAGACTGACATAGAGTCCGCTTTCTTCCTCTACTCTGATATAACTATTTTTGGCTCCTTTATGCAGCAAACGAGCTAACTGATAGTCATCTGGTAACATAAGGTTAACTAGTTTTTGTGCAAAAGCAGTTTTTCCATCAGTTGCTCTGCTTGCAGCATACAACACTTTCAGCAAATGGCTTTTGCCTGTTCCATTTTCGCCAATAAAGATATTAATTCCTTCAGCAAGCGAAATATGTAATAAATCAAAAACAGTATAACGATCAAGATATAATTTGCTAAGCTTCATCTTTGCACCGTCCTTTTCTAACTACTAACCACTAATCACTACTCCCTATCAAATCTTCGCCAATATCGGCAGCAGCTTGCCGTCCTTTGCAGTCTGCACCTTGACGTAGTTCACCTTCACACCGTCGTCGAGGTCAATAGCAATGCTTGCAAGAGCAATATGTCCCAACACAGCATCATAGTCACGGCATTCATGCAGCTGCTTTTGCAGCTTCTCCTTGCGTTTGCCCGCCAGCGCCCCTTCACGACCAGCGCCATTATCCATGATATCCTGCATACGGTTGATTTCGCTTTCGTAGGTTTCTTCCATCTTGCCCAGATATTCTGCACGCACCTGGCCGGAGGTGTCGGCGTTATAGCGGTGCATATATATGAGAGCCTTAAAGCCGTTCTGCTTACCGCTGTCATAAAGCCAATAAATAGGACGCTTTTGATAAATCTTGCAGTGATCCTTGAAGAAGTCCTTCAGGAAGTAGTTGCGGATTTTCTGACGCGCCGTATCACCCGATGTGCCCAGTGCATCTGCGATGAAGCGCAGGTTTTCTTCCAGAGTCTCTGCGCCATAAACAACCTTCAGCCAGGCAATCAGACGACCTATGATATCATCCTCAAAATAATCTTCATCAGTGATGGGGATTACGTTGTCTTCGTCCGGCTTAAAGGTTACATATTTGCTATCGTCCCAAGTGCCTCCGGCGTAAGCCAAGCCTTCTACATCCAGCGAATAACGGCCAAACATGCAGCCCACGGCGTAAGAAAGCAGCGACTTGATATCGCGCTGCAAATCAGCCTTGCGCACGGTTACGTCCTTATCCTCCACCTCCGGAGTTAATTCATCCTGCAAGCCATAAATGTTGATGAAGATGCGGTTGAGCTCTTCTTCGTTGGCTTTGAGCTGCGCAAAGCGAGCGTTTGTCTCTTCTTCCCAACGTTGGTATGCTTGCGCGATAGTGGTTAGTGGATAGTGAGTAGTGGATAGTTGGGTGTTAGCCGAACTATCACTATTCACTAATAACTGACCACTAGTCACTACTAAAGGGTGTTTGGTGAAATCCCAAGAGGTTTCGAAAGAATCCCAGTCAGATTTGGAGATACTAATGTTTTGGCAAACTAACCCATTAATTATTTCAAATTTTGATTCATTAAAAATTACTGGAATATTAGCTACATCACCACATTGACAATGCATTGTGGGAGCCACAATCTTAAGTGTTTCTGTTCCAATAGGTGTATTACAAAGTCCAATTAAATAAAATAATTTATCTTTGCTAAAGAAACTCATTCCAGTAATATCAAATAGATTTCCAACAGGCTTATATCTAAATGCATTTGTACCAGATGTTATATCAGACCAACTTCCAGATGCTTTAAAATAAAATGCTGTATTTTGTGGTCTAGAGCGAAGTTTCCCCTTGCTATCTACAAAATGCCTTATTTCATAACCATCATTTTCCCAATTTACAACATAATCATTGTTACCATACCATTTTCTAAATTCCCCACCTTTATTGTAAGGAAACCATTTCTTCCTAGAATCTATCGATTCTTGAATACTATTAGCAGAAAAACAAATTTTATTTTTTTGAATTTCATACCATTCTCGAACAAATCTATTATTATCTGCTGTAGCTAATCCTTGTTTAGAATCAGCTATCTTCCCTAATGCTTTACCTATTTTAAAAATTCTATAAAACTTCTCGCTCACCCAATACGCCACAGGTGCTCCTGGAATTTTAGCGAAATTATCGCTGCACGCAATATAACGATTTTCTTGCGACAAAAACATTTCTTCTTTGCCTTGCTGCGTCGTTGGTTCAACTAAACGGCAATAAGTTCCTTTGTAACCGTCGACATGCTTGTTAGCAAGAATAAAGCTTGTTGTCTGAACAACTTCACCAGCAATTTCTTCGAAAGCCCTTGCGCCAAGGTGCACCATATTAACAATATCCAGCTTTTGAATTTTTGCACGTAACTTTTCAAAACTACTGAGAAACATCCATGCGTGTTGTGTAATCATTGCCTGATAACCATTTTTAACATTCATTTTATGGCAAACTTCCATAAACACGGCAAACAAGTCATTTTTACTATCTGGATAGTTAGTTTTTATATAATCTGCTAGCTTAACATCTACATCTGCAACGCCTCTATACGGCGGATTCGTCACCACAACCTCATACTTCTGCGCCAGCACCTCTCCCACAGCAACAAGCTCCTGCAGACGCTGCTGCGTTGCTTCAATGCCAAAGCTGTCGAACAGGTTCATTTCGCCGCTGATATCAAATTCTGCAGCAAACTGATGCAGCAAGTCCCAATCATAGTCTGCTACGCTGATGATGCTGCCATATTCCTTGGCATCATGCAGCGTTGCAATCAGCTCCTGCATCTGGTTCAAGGCCACAGGCTTTGCCAGCTCATCTAATTGCGCACCAAAATAAGCCAAATGCTTCATGTTGATGCCGTTGCTTTCTGCAATCGCGTAAATGTGGCACTGCGGCTGCTTTTTCAATATAAACTTGTGATATTGACGCGCCTTCATAAGCACAGCGAAATAAGCCAGCTGGAAAGCTCGCTTGTCTATATCCAATCCATATAAGTTGTTCTCTAAAATCGACAGCGCCGCATCCTTGTCCGTATAGCCCATCTGCGTATAAATCTGCATCAGCACATCAAAGGCATAGACAAGGATGTGTCCGCTGCCCATGCAAGGATCGATAACCTTGATAGTTTCTGGTGAATAGTTGTTAGTGGTTAGTTGGTTAAGCTGCTCGCGAACATCTGCGTCCTGTTTCGCTTCCGGTAAATAATACTTCCAGCCAAAACGCTCCGCCAACTCCTTCTCTTTAGCAATTCGCTCCTCTTCACTATCCACTAAACTCTGACCACTATCCACTACTAACTGACCACTAATCACTAACCTACCCAGGCTGTTTTCCACCATATAACGTACAATCCAGTCCGGCGTAAACAGCTGCGTTGCACTAGGAATACGCTCCTTGGTAATCTTCACATTTTTCTTAAGCAGTGCAAAGGTTTCGTTCTTTGGCTCCGTGTTGTAATATTGGTACAGCCAGCCGATAATTTCAACCTGACCAACAGGCTTGCCCTCTTCATCCACTGCGTTCACATCAAAGTTATCTTCCGGAATGTCATGCATCAGCTTATAAATCAAGCCGTCCTGATCCGTGTAGGAGATGTTTAAAAGCAGCTCAGTGTAGTCCTGCTCCGCTTCAAACAGCTGCGGCAGTACCTTGCTCAAATCATTGCACACCTTAACAAAGAGCATATTAAACAGCTTATCGCCCTCGTTGTTCATCTGATGCTTGCTGATAAGCTCTTCTTCCGCACTCGTATAATCCAGCTTCGCATCAAAAGGATTTTGCACAATATCCGGCTCCTGACGGCCATCCACTGCGCTCAGCACACGGATTTTGCATGGCAGATAGTCATTGACCTCCATAAAGCGCACAGCAATAAAACGATTGAACCACGTATAGGCAACCTCTTCGATTATGCTGTTATAGGCAGTCAGATAATCGCTCTCCTGCGCCTTTTTCTTAATAGCCTCTGCAAGGCTCCGGCGCTGCGCAATCTGCACGCCTCTGATAGCATAAGGCTCTCTCGTACCGATATCAAAATACTGGTCCTGCGTCGTGGACTGCGGCAAAGCGTCTGCAATCCCCTTTTCCGTAATACCCAGCAGGCTTGCCTTGTATTTTATATCCTCAATGAGCTTTGTTCTTGCCCAGATTGCATAATTTTTTATTGCTGTCTTATCCATGTGTTCATCTCCTTGTGTTAGTTTAAAACCTTCCAATAGCCTTTTTGGCTGGTTCCAACGCGTTCGATAATTTTTTTAGTTTTAAGTTTTTTTATCAATCTATCCACGGCAGACTTACTTAAAACTAATTTTTGTGCTATTTCTCTGATATTACTTCTAGGATTCTTCGCCAGAAAATCTACTAAAATAATTTCTTCACTTTCAAGAGCTTGTCCCGCTTTTATATCGATTTCAGAAGCTTGTCCCGCACCTTGTCCCGCTTTTGTATCTATTTCAGAAGCTTGTCCCGCACCTTGTCCCGCTTTTTCTTCACTAGCTTGTTCTGTTTTACAAACTTGTTCTGTAGCTTGTTTTCTATAAATATTAAAGCGCAGCTCCGTTTCGCCGCCAAGAATTTCCAACTCGCCCAAACCTGCTTCTCTAATCATCTTCGCAATGCGCAACATTCCCGTACCCCAACGTTCAATTAAATGCATATAACTAAACGCCATCGCCAACGCCTCATTACGCACTTTGGAATAACCCTCGCGCATTTTTTCGATAGTCTGACCAAGAGGCAGCTTGCCAGGAGAAGTAATTTCCAACCGATTATCAAAAATGGCCACCTGAATATTACCATTATCAAGATAGCTGCGATGCACTGCTGCATTAATAATAAGCTCACGAATAGCAGCAGGTGGAATTTCATACACATCCTGCCTGTATAAGCCTTCAATCACTGCTCCAAGATGAATATTACGTAGCACAAACTGGTAAGCATCTTCAATAATATCCTGCACAGCTCCCATAAATTCACGTCTGTCTACAAAAATGACACGCTCATTATCCTTGAAAACAGCACATTGAAAAGTGCAATGCAAGATATCAGCACCAGTAAGAATCGCATAAGCATTCGTCGGCACTAGCTTTCCTTCATATTCTGTTAAAATCCCCCAAGATAAAAGCTGCTTAGGCGTAACATCCTTAACTAAAGCTCTTTCTTCATCACTTCGACAATTTCGCAAAGCTACTTGCTTCATATCAAAGCAAAGCTTTTCTATATCAGCCTCGCTTACCTGCAAGCCAAGACAAACAGTTTTATCGAAAAAACGATTATTTCCTTCAAATAACAATTCCTTTACCATCGCCTCATCTGCTGGTCTGGTGGTTCCGGCAACACGCACATAAACGCCATGCTGCAAACCTTCAGCGGCAAGATAATACGGTCTTTGGCGACCGGCCTCTATATCCACAATAATAACCGTCGCCTCATTAACTGTCTGCATAGAAATATCTGGAATAATGGCAGGCTTACAGCTGTCAGATATAGCATTAGCAATAGCGTCCATAATCTTAAAAGCTTAATTTTTATCAATGCCAACAATTTTTTTCGTATCATCTTCAACACCAATAATAAGCTTGCCACCTTGCCCATTAGCAAAAGCAACGATTGTTTTCATATATTTGCTGCTTTTAACAGGCAGGCTTTCCTTGAACTCCAAATTTTTAGATTCCCCTGCAAAAATTTCTTCCAGCTTCATCTGCTCACCGTCCTTTTATATACACTAATCACTAATTATTATACCACAAAAGCTCCTGCCTCCACCAACGGAAGCAGGAGCTTTTCTGTTAGAATTTAATGTTGTAAATCAAGCCTTCGCGCATATTTTCTTTTAATTGTCTCTTTAACTGCTCACAATACTTGTCTATGTCAGCCTCAGATTCAATATGCCATGATGTAGTATGTACAACATGCTTCAAGAATGTATTAACGACCTCTTTCTTCGGTTCAGGCGGCTTTGGAGTAGGAGTAGGATTAGGGTTAGGTGTTGGCTGAGGCGGTTCAGGTTTAGGCGCATATTTTTCATCCAGCTCATGCATTTCATTAAATAATCTTTCCTTCAACGCATCGGATTGATCGCCCAAGCTACGCAAGCGAGAAACATCATTACTGCTCTCAGCCTTATCCAAAAGTCTTTGGAATTCACTAGCGTAAAGAGCTTCTTTTACTTTTGCATACGGCTTGCCAGCAAGATGATCCATAACCTGACTCTTGTTATCTAGGATTGCTTTACGTACAGGTTCAGTTTTTTCTTCCAATATAACAAGATACTTATCATCAAACTTGCTGATTAAATCAGGCAGCTGGCGAATCATACCATACGGAGCTTTAACGCTGACAATATTCTGCATCTGCGTAACAATTCTTTCTAATTCACTATCAACAATATACACCCTGCTGTCTTCATAAATCTTCAGCTTCTTCAAAGCATTTTCAAAAATTTTCCTCTGCTCGCCCTTAAAGAACTCTTTAATAGGAGCATAATCGCTGCCAAGCTCCTCCAGCTCATCTTCATTATCTGCAACATGATTAAAGAAATCCAGCGTATTATCTTGGCTGCTAAGCTTACACAAAACAGAAATACCGTCCTGTACGATATCCTTGCCCGGATATTTAGCCTTGTCATAATACTCGCTCTTCAGCTCACGGAAACGGCTTAATAATCTTTTTGTTTCCTGTTGGATTTCACTCATGATTCTATCAGCATCGTCAGAAATAACTGTATAGCCAAACAGCTCCTTCGCCACATCCTTTGCCGTCTTCAGCTTGCTCTTCGGCACAACAGGCTTCAGGTCAATCATAACCTTTTCCACGAAGCCTTTCTTCGTCAGCAGCTCCGTAATCTGTTCTGCAGTGTGGTTCAGCAAAGTTACATTCTGCTGCTGGTAGTAAATTCCTAAGTCCCCGTCCTTAAATAACTTGGCAACTATCCACTCAACGTCATCATTGATAAAACCATAAGGCGCCTTAGTAAAGTAATCCTTAATTGTCTTCAAGGAAATCTTGTTATGCATCCTTGTATTGTTTTCGATATACCTTTTCGCATCATCCAGTGCCAGATGATTCGGAATAGCAGCCTCACCCAGAGCTATAGTTCCCTGTTTATCGTTGCGCAGCATACCAAGAACATTAGCAGCTCCCATCGCTGTATCAATATATTTCAGCTTGAAATACACTGTATCCACCAGCTTACCCAAAGCCTCATTTATACGCACAGTAATATCCTTACTGCTAATCTGCGCCTTGGAGCCGTTAACATAGATATCAGCATCACGCAGGCTTTCCTGCAGATACAGGCGTGCATTATCCATGCGCTCACGCAGCTCACGTGACTTAGCATCTTTTATCGTCGCAAAGCGATCACCCCTGCCTAAGGGATTATGCTGCAAATACTTTTCTATTTTTAAATAACGATTAATTTCCGAAATACAAGAGCCAAAGGCCGGCAATACTACTAACACCTGCTTGCCTTCACCAGACATAGCATTCAGTGTATGCTCATCATAATCCGTAAAATACGGAGTCAGAATATGCACGCCGATATCATAGTTCTGATTATTTTTATGCGGTCTGTTGTCAACCAACTGATTAAACCAGAAGGTATAGCGACCATTAAAGGAATTATATTTATATTTGGCCTCAGCATACAGATCATTAAAAATCAAATCAGAAATCTTATTCTGAATCTCTCCTGTTTCAACGTTCTGCCTTTCAATCTCGCGACCTATTTCCTGCTCTTCCTCTGTCAGGAAAACGTAGTTACCGCTATGCTCCTGCACCAGGGTTTCTTTAACAAGGACCTTCAAAGCAGCTTCTACACGCTGCTGCAGCTCATAAGTATCTTCATCAACATTATCTACCATCAGACTGGTAATATTAGGAATAGTGGTTGCCTGAAACTCTTTAACGTACTTCACAAGAAACAGCACCTTGAGCACGTTTACAGCAAAACAATCTGCTTCGCCAGCAGGATTAATATTCTTATTATCTAAGGCCTGAGAAATTACACGGCTGTGCACTGAATCAAGGAAGTTTTCCAATGCATCGTAAAACATATAGAAAGGCACCAAAGCACCATCATTTTTATTCTGCAAGCGTTCTGCAGCCTTCTTGAACAGCGCCAGCATAGAGCGCTCGCCCTCAGATAAATGCTTACCTGAAGCACCATGAGTACGGATAGAGTTCAGAACCTTACCCAAAAGATTAAACTGATACGGGATAAAGGGATAAATTTCAGCAAAGTTCTCTCTGCTTTCATAAAGCTTCATCTCCGGTGTTTTGTCAAATTTAATCTTGTTCTTTATGCTTACCTTTTTTTCATCATAAAGCAGGCGTAATGTCTGCTCTGCCGGTTCCGTTTTATCCAGCAGACGCTTTTTGATAACCTCATCTACGTTGGCGGAAGACAAGGACAGACGAGTATCGAAGCGACCTTGAATCTTAGAAAAGTCCGTACCCTTACGCGCTGTCATCTCCATAATAGAGTCAACATCCTGCTGACTGGTAACAATTACCCAGGCACGTCCCTGACATTCCTTGCCCAATTCCTCGCGCATCGTCTGCAGGTTGAGCATCATTTGCGAGTCATCGCCAATATACTGCCCTACCTCATCGACACAAAAGATAATATGCTGATTATTGCCCATCTTATCGCACCATGCTCGTACCATGCGTGCAAAATCTTCGATGCTTATCTGGTAGGGGGTAAGCATAATCTGCTTACACAAGGCTGTAGCCGCATCCATAGACATATTCTGATAATGAATATCAACCAATGCCTGCGCCACATGCATCAGCTCATAGTTAAATCTATGTCTGTATTCCTTCCAGGCATGCCCACTGACAGCAAAAAAAGCATCTTCAAAAGCTGCATAACAGCCATCCTCCGTCAAAGCCCTTTCCAAGTCGGCAATCGCCGGACGAGCACCATAAAAGCCCAGCATATCATTAAAGACCTTGAGGAAAACATTAACAATAGCATCCTTACTCTGCTTTGAGGTTTGCTCACTTTTCGAGTCAATGTTAAAAAGAATAACCTTTGTCGGCGTGTCAACAGCAATCTGTATATCAGCCATCACCATAGCATCCTGAATCTTATTGTCTTCTTTAAAGTAATCTAAGGTTCTCTTGCCGGAGACCAGCTTGTTTTCCAGAAGATAGGATAGCATTTTCAGAAAGTGCGATTTACCACTGCCAAAAAAGCCGGAAATCCAAACACCATTTTTTCTCGTTTTACCGATAATACCCTGCTTGTAATTCTCATAGAATTCCTTGAAATGGCGTTGCAGCTCACGCGTAACAACGTATTCTTCCAGCTCATTCTTCTCGTCATTCAAGCCATCCTCGCCAACAACAATGACACCTTGAATATTACGGTCAATAGGCTTGCGGAACATATCTTTAATCAACATATCTTTTAGTACCCCCTTGCTTACCTAACCAAACGGAAAGCCCTATAATAATTATCATCCTTAAGTTCATCGAACAGTCGTAACTCTTGTTCATCGTACACACCTGGGAAAAACAGAATTACAGGAACCTTGCGAAATGCCATACTAAGGTTATTTAAAATCTTATGCGATCGCAAAAGAGGATAAACCTTCCCAATTCCAGTGAGCAGCACAATAGCATTGTCTGGCGTATGCTCCTGAACATGCTTAAAAAACCAATTATCTCTCTCATTAAACTGCAGTAGTTCAAACACTGAATCTATTACAACATGCATACCTGCAGATTCTTCCAGCATGTAAGTTGCTTCAAGATAGCCTTCTTTTTGAAGCGTATCAATTATGTAGTCGTAAATATCATACTCCACAAGTTGATATTCGCGATAGCTTTGCTCACTGCGCTTTACCAAACGCTTAACAACCTCGCGCACCGCCAGCTCCTTGCTGGCAGGATAATCAAATACCCAATAGTTAACCTCGTTCGCCCTGCCATCACGCAGCCAGAAAGATTGATTCTCCATAATCTTTTCAAGCTCATCAACTCGTTGCTCAAATGTTTTTTTCATATCATTCACCTGTCAGCGCTGCCAAAGCCGGCTGCAAATCATGCTCACGCAGCCATGCAACAATATCAGCTGAGATGATGGGAACAATAATTTTTCTCGATCCCACATTGCCATCTGTAATTCCAGCATTATATAAATATTGCTTGTAGGTGCTTAGCAAACGCTTTCTTGTTGCCTCCGTTAAATTAGCAACCTTATCGCTTTGTATCTGCTTGTCATCCCAAAATTTTCTGGCATCGCTATCACCGTACTCATTTAATCCTAATGCCAGTTTTACACGAATAACATCATTAACAAAATCGAAAAACAGAGTATCTGTACACATACAAGCTATCAGGCATAGTAGCTTCTGGCCCACAACATCACTACGCACAAACAGTGGTATAAACGAAGGATCTAATGCCTCAATACGCTTTGCTACATTACTCATAATAAGCTTTGCTCTTTCCGGTGATGATGCAGCAAAAATATTAGTTTCTTGGCTAAGCTTCTTAATCTCGGCAAGGCTTGCTCCATCAGCAAGCATAAAAACCGCCTTGCGGAACTCCTGGAACCAAAAGCTAAACTTTACCGCCCCGGCACTATATGGATTACGTTGCATTTTTTATACCTCAATTCGTTTGCTATTTTAAGACTTGATATAATTATATCACAAAATGCTGGTAAATTTGAAATTTAGATACAGGTATACAATCTAAAAAGCTTTTTATAATCAAAAAACTCCCGACACACCTAAGTGCATCGGG
>OHUJ01000809.1_pt1 | contig 12782 bp, 3 predicted proteins | sample 1579241 | NCBI WGS metagenome assembly OHUJ01 (sample SAMEA3882547, study PRJEB24775) | human gut metagenome | biome: human-associated habitat; feature: intestine environment; material: feces | place: Netherlands | collected 2009/2010
AGCAGAGCGGGCAGCGGAGTCGTGCCGGTCACCTTGCCGAAAAAGGGGACATACACCCCCTCCCATACGAACTGGTCGCTCAGCACGCCCAGGGCCCCCCCTTCCTTGAGCATTTTCATGGGAGCCTTGATGCCGCCCTCCTTGGAGAACATCTGAGTTCCACGTTCCGTGCGCCGCTGGTACACGTATTCCTCCATCAGCGGATTGTCAAACTGGCGGTACATGGACCCGTAACGCTCCACCTCCGGGTAAAATGCGCGTATTCTCGCCAGCGCCTCCCAGTTGCCGGAGTGGGCTATGGCGCAAACCTGCCCGCGCCCTTCCAGCACAGGCGCGGCAAACTGTTCGTGCCCTCCGACCGTCACGCAATGCTTCAACTGCTCATCCGTCAGGGTGGCCGTCTTCGCGGAACACAGGAAATTGGCAATGGTCCTTTTGAAATTTTCCCGGCTTAATTTCTGCAGTTCCTTTCCGCGCAGGGCCGGATTCAAAACGATGCGCAGATTCCTTTCCACAATGTTCCGGCGCTGGGGAAGCAGATACCACGCCACGGCCCCTGCCGCGCGCCCCAGCCGGTACAGCGTTTTCATGCCCACGAGCTTCAACAGCCCTTCCATGAGCAGAAACCCTTTCATTCCCAAATGATGGGCAAACGTATTCCGGGAAGCCGGGGAGGAATCAGGAGAGGAAGAATCAGTCATAAGGAAAACCGGAAAAGATGTTATACGAATCCCCTCCGGTCCACAAACCCTTTATTCCCCCGGCTGAGGTCCCTTCCCGCATTTTATTTTCTCGGATAAATGACGTCTTCCCTAAATTTTTCCGCCGGCGCGGAATCCAAAGCCATCCCATGCTTTACTGCATCTTCCTCATAAAAGCATCTCTGCGGAGACGGCATCTTACTTTTGGCAAAGAAATGACTTTACAATTCTTAACTAAACGGTATATTCCGTCTCCCGAACCGAACACCAAACCGGAGTTATACACCATGAAAGTTCTTTCTTCCTTAGCCTCTATGAAGCGCCGCCACGCAGACTGCCAAATCGTGAAGCGCAAGGGCACGCTGTATGTGATCTGCAAGAGCAATCCCAAGTTCAAGGCCCGCCAGGGCGCTACGGCAGGCACGCGCCTTTCCAAAAAGGGCGTCAAGTAATCCCTGGCCCAGCACAGATTTCAAGAAGACCGCCGCCCGCCGGGTGCCGGTCTTTTTTTGCTGACCAAGCCCTTTTCCGTACATCCATGCAGCTTCCTGCCGTCCAAACCAAATTCCTGAATCTTCCCAACTCCTTCTCCCTGAGGAATGGAGCTACGCTTGACAAGGTATGCGTCGCCTATGAACAGTACGGAACCCTGACGCCGGAAAAAGACAACGCCATCCTGCTGTTCCATGCCCTTTCCGGCAGCCAGCACGCCTATGGCTACAATCCGGAAGTCCCGGGCACCGGCTCCCTCTGGAAACCGGAAAACCACGAAGGCTGGTGGAACAGCATCATCGGCCCCGGCAAGCCGCTGGACACGGACCGCTTCTGTATCATCTGCGCCAATTACCTGGGAGGGTGCTACGGCACCACAGGCCCCGCTACCCCCTGCCCTGCGGACGGCCAGCCCTACGGCTCCCGCTTCCCTCACGTGGAGATCGCAGACCAGGCACGCCTCCAGGCCCTTCTGCTGGACAGCCTGGGCATAGAACGCGTTCATCTTATGGGCCCCTCTGTGGGCGGCCTGATCGCCCTCAGTTTCGCGTGCCAATTCCCGGAACGCGTCCGGAGCTTCATCTCCATCGGCTCCGGTTACCGGGCTTCCATTGAACACCGCCTGTCCCTGTTTGAACAAATCCTGGCCATTGAGCTTGACCCGGATTTCCAGGGCGGGGATTATTACCGGGGGCCGGCGCCCAAAAAAGGGCTGGCATTCGCCCGTATCATCGGCCACAAATCATTTGTTTACCAGGAGGGGCTGGAACAGCGCGCCAGAAAAGAGGTGGGAGGCAACTACGGCCTGCTCACGTGGATGACCCCCACCCGCAGCACGCAAAGCTACATGCTTCACCAGGGGACCAAGTTCGCGGAACGTTTTGACGCCAACTCCTATATCCGCATTGCGGATATGTGGGCGGAGTTCGACATCCGCGACCACACCCCGGACGGAACATTTCAAACCGCCCTGGAAGGCTTCCGCCGCGCAGGGATTCCCGCGCTTATCTTTTCCATTGATACAGACTGCTGTTTCCGCCCGGCGGAACAGCAGGATTTCGCGGCGCAGCTTGAAGCCGCCCATATTCCCACGGAGTTCCATACCATCGCTTCCACCAAGGGACACGATTCCTTCCTGCTGGAGCCGGAGCTTTATGCGGAACCCATCCGGCGCATTCTGGCCGCAAGGAAGCCGAAGGGGACGGCGTAAGCTTTTTTCCGCCGCAAGAAGACACGGCGGAGCAGCGCTTAAAAAGAAATGATGCCGGGAACCGGAAGCGAGAGGGAAAAATCAACCATGTCATGAAGGAACGGCCAGGTTCCTTGCAAAGCGGAACTTCACGGCTCTTCAACGTGACAATAACCTGAGCCGGATGAACCCGAACAGGGTTTTCGCTGTCACATCTTCATGACTGATCATTATTACACCTCCGAAACGGAAAACGTCGGACAATTCCGCTGCGAAACCACCTTTATCCCTTCCAACGTTACGTTTGCCACGGACCTGCCCGCTTCTTTTGAAGGCCGCGCAGAATTCCCCTCCCCCGGAGTTTTGCTCGGTTCCACGCTCGCCTCCTGCATGATGAGCCTGGTTTCCGTGGTCGCGGCCAGAAAAGGAGTGGATTTGAAAGGCATGCGCGTTCTGGCGCGTGCGGCGGAATCATCCAAGGGAATTGAAAAAATTGAACTGAAGGCAATCATGCCCCTGGAAGGCAGCCACCCTCTCCGCGCCATGCTGGAAAAAACCGCCTTGTCCTGCCCTGTGCGCCAGGCGCTGCGGCCCGATCTGGAAACGCCCATTGAATGGGAATGGAAGTAAACAGCCATCAGGGAAGTCAACCCAAGCTTGAAGTTATCCTTAAAGAAATCCCGTCCATTCATGAAAAAAGCCGCTGCGGATGATTCCGCAGCGGCTTTCCAATTGGCTGACGTTTTTTCCTTTAGAAGTTGTAGCGGTAGCCGATACTCCCGTTGATGGAGCTGGAACCGCTGCGGATATCCGCGTTGCCGTCCACAAAAATGACGCCCTGAGTGCCCACGGGAACGCTCAGCCCCGCGCCAATCTGGAAGGCCGTGCTTCCGACCTTGGCGCCATACACCGGACGCGTATAGGAGGGATCCGCCAGGAAGCCCACATTGGCCTGCCCGCGGCGGTCTCCCATATCCTGGGAAACGTTCACCCGTACTTCTCCCAGCGCTTCACGCCCGAAGACGTTGGACCCCATGAGTCCGGAGAGCCGGGCGCCCACAGCGACAGCAGCCGTAGTCAGTTCCTGGTCTTCCACCTTCAGTCCGGCATTTCCTGCAGAACCGCTTTCCCGATAGCCGTCCATACGGGTCGTCACGATGGAAGCGTTGAACAAAGGCTGGAGAATCACGCTCCTGTCTTCATTGAGAGCGATGTCATACGCCAACTCGTACATGGCGCCGAAACCGGCTCCCGTCGTATTGCCGCGGGCCTGGTAAGACCCCGTACCGTAATCCACCGTGCGCGTCAGCGAGGCATCATTCCAGCCGCCCGTCAGAATCAGCAGATGGGACCATTTACGGTACTGGTAGCGGGCGAACAGATTGACATAGTAACTGTCCAGGTCTCCGTCCGCCGTATCCGCCGCGCTGGCCGTCAGGCTTCCGTAATTGGCCGTAAACGCAGCTCCCGCAGTGAAGCGGTCGTTGATATCCACGTCCATGCCTACCGTGCCTCCCCAGGTGGTGAGTTCGTAGCCGCTTTCATCCCCCCTGGTGTCCAGCTTGGCATAAGACCCGGTTCCCTGCATCCACATATGGAAGTAGGGCATGTCTTCATGGACATATGCAGGGTTAACGCCCATCTGCGCCACGCGGTTGCGTATCCAGCCCATCTGGTCGCGCAGGGAGTCGCGCTGGGCGATGCCCAGGCTGGTAACCGTGCTGCCGGCGGCAGCGGCCAGTTTGCGGGCGGCGCCGGAATAGTCGCCTGAATTCTGGGAAAGAAGAACAGAGGTATAGAAATCGCGCAAGGCAGTGCCTTCTTCCATGTGATAGCGGGAATTCCAAAGGATGTCCGCTCCAGTGGCGGCATTCCGCGTCAGGGAAGAGTCACGGAAAATGTTTTCCGTGCGCGCCGTACCGGTGAGGATGATGGCCGTCATGCTGTTATTGGTGGTCAGCTCCAGGTTTTCATACATGGAACCAAGAATCATATCCTGGAGGGTGACATTGTCACCCAGGGACACAAGCGCGCCGTCCGTTGTCTTGAACAATTCCATATTCAGCGTTTCCGAACTCCCGGAAACCAGGGTATCCAGATTGTTCATGACCAGCGTGACTTCCCCCGTCCCGTCTCCCAGCGTAATATTTCCGCTGGAGGTGACAAAGGGATTGCCCAGGCCGTCCACCGTTGTGGAGGAAGTGGTAATGGCCACCGTGCTGTCCCCCGTCACGCTCAAGCCGTCCGAGCCAAGCGTCAGCTGGGTTTTGGGATCGTCCGCGCTGCCGATATTGAGCGTGCCGCCATTCACGGTAATCCCCTTATAGGAAGCCTGGGCGGGATTGCCGCCCTCCCCTGCCGCTCCGGCCAGGGTCAGCACGCCGCCGTCACTCACATTCAGGTGATAACCTGCATTGCCTGCACCCTTGATAGTCTGGACGCTTCCGTTGCCGGATTTGACGTTGAGCGTTCCGGATGCCCCGTCCAGCGTACCGGTAAAGGCATGGGAAGCGGAAGAATTGATCGTCATTTCCGCACCGCTCAGCTTCAGAGCTCCACCGCCCGCCAGTCCGGAAACGGTATTCACGGAACCGGTTGCGGCGGACAGGGCGGACCCTTCACGGATATCCAGCAGGACACCGTTCAGGGAAGAGCCGTTGCCCAGTGTCAGGGAGGAGTCCGTTCCCGTACCTCCCAAGGTCAGCGTACCGTCCCCGGAGATAATCACCTCCGTGACATGGCTGCCGGCCTGCTGGCCGGTAAGAACCATCTGGGTTCCGTTACCCAAATTCAGGGTTCCCCCTCCCGCGCCGGCAGCCAGCGTCTCCACCGTGGTTACACGGGAGGCGCCGTCATTCCGTCCGCCCAGCGTTATGTCTCCGCCCGCGAGTTCCAGCGCAGTAAGGCTATTGCCTGCACCGTTCAGGACGATGTTTCCTTCCGCGGAACTGAGCATGGAATCATTCCCGGTGAAGTTGCCTTCCACGGTGAGGGTTTCCGCACCTTTCTTGACAAAATCCACATGGTCCCCGCTGATGGTTCCGCCGTAGCTGTTGCCGCCGGCGTCAACGTTCTGAACCAGATCCACCACGGCGTGGTTGGAGGCCGCATCATCCGCCGTATTCGTCACGACCAGCGCACCATCGCTGCCAACCAGGTTGCTGACTTTCAGGCCGTCCCCGTTCCGGGAGGCTTCCGGAGCCCCGTTCAGGCTCACATGAAGCGTGGTGCCATTAATGCCGACAGCCTTGTAGGGATCCAGCGCGGCGTAATCGCTGATATTGGGGTCGTCTGAATTGGGGGTGGTGTCCACCAGATAGACAAGGTCCGTATTGCCGCTGACCATCAGCGTCCCGTCCGCACCCAGGACTTCCGTCACGGTATAGCCGAGGGAAGCCAGGAGAGGAGAGAATCCGATTTGCTTGAAGTTGTCCACAGCGAGGGTTCCCGTTGTCAGTACAAGCCCTACGCCGTCAGTGGAATCCCGGTTGGCGGCAAGCAGGTCCAGAACGCCCTGGTTGCTGAGGTTGATGGTTGTGTCGGCGGCGGAAAGCGTCAGGCTGTCCGCATCAATGACGCCCTGTCCGGTTGTTCCGCCCGCGGTAAGGCTGCCGGAATCCAGTTTCAGCGTCACCGTCTTGCCCGTCATGTCCAGAGCCCCGGAAACGCCTGTAAGCCGGGAGTAATCCTCCATGACGATGGAGCCGACCAAGGAACCGGACAAACCGCCCAGGTTGATCGTATTCAGGTCTCCCTGCGTTCCGGCGGAAGCGGCCACTTCCACATTCCCGGCGGTTTTGGCTTCCGCGTTTTCCAGGCTGCCCTTCGTAATCAGAATGACGTTGGCCGCATCCAGAGAGGACAGATTGAGAACGCCGTTATTGACGGTGACCCGTCCGGCCCCCAGGGAGTCAGCCCCTCCCAAAGTAACGGTGCCCGTTCCCGCGAGGGTGGTGGAACCGGTGAACCCGGTGTTGCCGGCCGCCAGCGTTATCTCTCCGGCAGTATCGATGACCAGGGAACCGTCTCCGGAGAGGGACCCGGCCCAGGCGCTCCCGTCACCCAGACGCGCCGTAGCGCCGCCCACAATGGAGAGTGCGCCCAGGAAGGTGTTCGCTCCGGTGAGTTCCAGCGTTCCGGCGTTTACGGATACCGTGCTGCCGGCTGTGCCGCTGATGACGCCTCCGTAGGAGAAATCGCGGGCAAAGGCCAGCGTGGAGTTGTTCTGGATGTCAATGCTGTCCCCCAGTTTGGCCACATTGGCGGAATTCACGGTAACCGTGCCGCGGTGCACCTTAAGCTGACCGTCCAGGTTGACGCCGCCCGCCAGGGTAATATTGCCCGCGCCCTGGGTGGAGAACGCCGTTCCGCTCAAATCGCCGCTGAAGGTGAAATCCTTGGTGGCAAAGACCTGGTTGCCCGTAAAGACAACGTCATTGGCAAACGTTCCTCCGGCTGTTCCGTTCCATTCCGTACGGACGTTGGAATCCGCCAGTTTCAGCGTGCCGTCCGCACCCATCGTTACGTTGTTCAACTGGAAATAGCCGGACGTCACGGACAGGATCCCCTGGAATTCCGTACTCATGTTCAGAACATTGGCCCCATAGCTGGTTCCCAGGCCCACGGAAACGGTACCAGTGCCGGAAGCATTCAGGTTCAGCGCCGAGTTGTCATTAGCCCCGCTGACCGTCAGTACGGAACCGTCCGCCAGTTCCACAGTTTTTCCATTGGCCAGAGCCTTGGCGACGGTGGCGGTCACCTCCCCGCCCAGTATCATGGAACCGCCCGTCCAGGCCATGTTGTCTGCGGTAAACGCCGTGGCAAAAGAACCGGAAGCCAGATTGAGGCTGCCGCCCTGCAGGTTGATCATGCCCATTCCCGGCTGAACTTCCGCGGTAGCCAGCGTGAGCATGCCGTCCGTAACGGTAATGGCGCCGGACCCCAGGGAGTTGGCGACCTGAGCCACCAGTTCGCCCTGCTGAACGGAAATATCCCCGTTCCAGCCCGTGTTGTCCAAATTAAGGGTCAACTTCCCTTCGCCACGCTTGGTCAGCGTTCCCTGGGCGATTTTTCCGGAGCCGTCGGAAACGAAGACATAGTCGCTGCCGGCGGCGTTGTTGACCGTGATGGAGGCCGGATTCACCGCCCCGGACAGGGTGACGGTTCCCGCTCCGGCCGTGTTGAAGATCAGATCCTTCCCGGCAGCCGTTTCCGCGGAACCTTCAATGCCCCACATGGTGCCCGTGTTCGTATCGCTCCAGTTCACGCCTTCCGTTCCCTGCCAGATCCACACGTCCCCGGCGGAAGTCACTACCAGCTTAAGGGCAGTATTGGTCTGCTGCAGTTCGTAAATCAGCGTTTCGTCTCCGACATACCCGGCCCAGTTAAAGACGGCGCTGGCGGAATCAAGACCGCTGGCGGCGGAAATCAGGGTATATTCCCCGGCTTCCGTAATGCCTTCAAGCCCGTTCAGCGTAAGGTTGAACGTTCCGGAGCCGAAAGCCCCACCCACTCCGAGCGAGGAGCTGATATCCAGCGTCAGCGCGGCGTTGGCAGCCAGGTTTAAAGCGCCCGCAGTCGTCATCCGCGTATTGGCCGCCATCGTGATGTTCCGCAGGGAAGTAGCCCCTGAGGCAGTAAGGGCGAGCGTTCCCCCCTGAATATCCGTCAGCCCCGTGTAGCTGACCGGTCCTCCCAGCGTCAGCGTCTCATCGCCGACTTTGGTCAGGGACAAAACGCCGGATTCGTCATACGCAATGGAAGTGGCCCCGTACGCAAGAACAATACCGCGGTCTGTGAGCGTGCCGTTGTACGTGCCGGATCCCACCGTCAACGTACGCGCGCCGCCTACGGCTCCCACTTGGGAATTCGCCGTTCCGTCCAGAGAGGCAATCTCAACATCCCCCAGCACGCGCATGAAGGCAAATCCGGTAGTGTCCGTTCCGGATGTCAGAGTGACACCCCCCTGAGAAACGGAAGTGCGCAGATCCAGCCCGGCGCTGTAGCCGTTTGAGGCATTCATGGTGATCATTCCGGTAAATCCGGAAGCGTCTCCGCTGATGATGAGTTTGCCGTTGGCATTGTACCTGCCGTCGCCCGCTCCGCGGCTGTACGTCAGGGAACCGGCTCCGGTGAGCGTCCCGGTGAACCCCATTTCCTTGGCCCAGTTGTCCCTGCCCACCAGAGAGACTGCCCCGTTGACGGTAACGGTTCCCGTAAAGTCATGCTGATAATTGGTTGCGTTTGCCTGGGAAGCGTCCACCCATTTCAGAGAAACGGCATCAGACGCGTTTGTTCCTAAAATCAAATCGGAACCAATGGTGTGGTGGGAATTTCCCGAACTGTTGCCGGCAATAATCAGGGACGTGCCGTTCTCCAGGGTGACGGAAGAACCGGCGCCTCCCCAGCGGATGGACGCGGTTCCGTTCCCCACCTGGACAGACCCCTCCTGCACCACGATGTGGCCGGAGTTGCTCCCCGTCAGTTTCAACAAGCCCGTGCCGGTTTTCCGGACAGTTCCTTCCCCGATGATGGCATTGCCGAAAACGATGTCGGACGGAGTTGCCAGAGTGATGAAAGAGTTGGCATCCGGAGAAAGGGAGAATACCGGGTTAGTGACGGTTCCCAAATCCACCGTCACCGTCGCTCCATTGGCCGCACCCAAAAAGGAACCGGTATTCCAGGTTACTCCTGTGCCGGGAAGGGCCGTATCATAACCGAATGCCAGAATACCCTGCGATACAGCCACAGTAGTACCCGTGCCAAGTATGGAAGAGGTACCGAGAACCAACGTTCCCGTGCCTTCCTTGGTGATGGCCGTATTGGTAATTTCTCCCGTCCCCGTCAGTTCATAACGGGTGGTGGAGTTGCGAACAAGCATGGAGCTTGGAGAAACCTCAGAATCCAGATGTACGACAGAGTTAGCGACTCCAGCCTGGTCCGCAAAGGAAACCGCCAGACCGTCCTCATACGAGGCGGGGGCGTCGCCATCCGTCCAGACGTTTTCCGCGCTCCAGGTTCCGCTTTCACCGCCCGCCCACAAGAGGAGGGTTCCCGCCGTATAAACAAGGTCTTTGCCGTTGTCGGAAATGGTGATGGATCCCGCCACGCCGTCAGCAAAGGAAGCCTTAATGGAAGATATATTGGACAGGCCCGCAGTTGAAAGGACGGACATGCCGTCTGTCAGGGTGCCGAATCCGGAAAGATCCAGGGTCAGTTCTCCTTCAGCGGAAAGAGAGAACGAGCCGTCCAGATTGATTCCCGTTCCTGCCCCTCCCGCCAGCGCCAGCACGCTGGAACCGGTCATGTTCAGATTCCCCGTAAAGAAGGAATCCTGGAACATGGTCACGATGTCGAAACCGGTCACAGCCGTATTGGAGAAGGAAATGGCATGGTCCGCCGTATTGCCGTAACCGCCCAGAAGCAAGGAAGAGGTGCCGCCTACCGTACCCTCCGATGCATTCAGCGTGCTGCCCGTACGGAATACTGCTTTCTTAACGGTAAGGGTAGCGTCCCCGTTTACGGAGGATCCTGTTCCCCCGCCGCCCGCATAAAGAGCGCCCGCGTAAGCGCCCCCATCCAGCGTCAGGCTGGAATTGCCGCTGACGGTGGATGTTCCTGAAGAACTGTACCCGCCGCCGTAAACAGCCCCGGTAAAGACGGCGTCACTGGCAGCGGTGATGCTGACGTTGGAATCGCCTCCTATCGTATATGCCCCGGAACCGCCCGAATAGGAACCGCCCGAATAGGAACCGCCCACGATGCTCTTGACAAAATTGCCGGATGCCTCTCCCAAATCAATCGTCACATTGGTGCTTCCGGTAATGGCGGCGCGGGACGCGGAATTGGCTTCATAAGCGCTGCCGCCGATGATGAAGCCCCGGACAACGGAGTTGAGCGAAATGGTTTCATCCGTGACGCTCTGCATGCTGCGCACGACGACATGCGTGCTGCCGTCAAGGTTGTTTACGGAATTATGGGCCGCCGTGCCGCCGCCTATCAAACTGCCTTTGATCACGGCATTCCCGTCCACGGATACGTAAACGTCTCCCGTAATGCCTGCCGCCTGGCCGTCCTTGTAATTGCCACCCACTACCCAGTTGACGGAGGTGTCCCCCTGAATCTGGGTATGAACGTCCCCCGTAACGTTCCACTTGCCGGAACCGCTCCAGTTATTGGCATAGCTGCCGCCGATAATCAAATTGTAATTGCCCCCCAGCACATCCGTCCAGATGCCGGTGGTGATTTGCGTAGCCGTGGCATTGGTGGCTGTATTGTAGTAGCCGCCGGCCAGCGTCACTCCCGTCAGGTCTCCCGTTCCGGTGACGGCATTCACGGAACCGAATCCCTCCTGCATGGAAGAAGACCGGATACCGTACAGGGACAAAGACTGCTGGTTCGCCAGCGTACCTGTTGCGGAAGAGGGAGCTTCTTCCAGCCCCCAGGCAGGGTCCCAGACGGTCTCATGGGCGCCGGAAGCCGTAAACGTGATGACTGTTTTTCCGTCCACAGTGCTGATCGTGTACAGGGATTCGTCAACATCCGCCAGAGTAAAGCCAGTCCCCAGATCAACGCCCAGGTTATAGGAGGTGTTCACCAGGGCTTCAGAACCGAACAAGTCCTGGAATTCCTGAAAACCGGAGAAATCAATGAGGCCGGAAGTCAGCGTCACGTTCTGCAGCACGCTGCCGACATTGTCCATGGAGGTATAATACAGACGGCCCCCATCCACCGTAACATCTCCCGTGATCTCCCCGGAACCGTTGGCAAGGATACCCATCGTTTCCCCTACCGTGAAGGCGTCCTGGAAATGCATGGTTCCCGCAGAGGCGGAAAGGGTGCCGTTTCCCGACAGTCCCGTCACGGTCATGGTTCCGGAGCCGGCATCCAGTCGTCCTCCGGCAAGCGCGGCATTAATGGAACCGGTCCTGGAGAGGACGGCGCCGGAATTGACGGTATAGGTTCCCGTAAGCGCCACGTTCTCGGAAAGATGCACCCAGCCCGACTGGGCGACGAAGTTGCCTGCCCCGGTGATGGAATTGTCAATGACATCCGCCGCATCCCCCGCAGTGCCGTAATAGGTCAGGTACTGGGAGTTGGCCGAAGTAGTAACGGCAGCAGTCCCAAGGGAACCGGAAGCCCCGATGCCCAGAGAGGCAGAGCTGCGCGTAATGGCAATCGTTCCCCCAATTTCATTGGCGGTGTTGAGCAGGTTGTAATAGGCATATTCATTCGCGCCGCCGCTGATGGAAAAACCGCTTGCCGCCGTGAGTACACCGGAAAACTTTACATTCTTGCCCCAGCTGGATGTCAGGTTGACGCCAGTACCGAAAACCGCCGCTCCGGAAAAGTTAAAACCGCCGCTGTTGACGGAAGTGGCGTTATAGCCGGCATACCCCGTCACGGAAGGACCGTCCTGGATACTCAGTGTAGTGCCGTCACCCATCACCAGTTTCTGGGACCAGGTGACATTTCCGGAGAACAGGGAAAGAGTGCCTCTGCTGATTTTCAAGGTGGCGTTCGGAGATGCCGCGGGAGTAAGCGCCGTATTCTTGTCGGAATTGCCCAGGGTGAAGGTGCCTCCCCCCGTATAGTCCACCGTTACGGTGCCGCCGAAACTGCCGCCGTAAGAGGAAGAATCCCCCGTAATGGTCAGCGTGGTTCCCTCCCCGGTGATCAGAGCCGCGGTATTGTTGTGCTCCAGCTTGCTGATGGAAGTGTTCACGCCGGCTTTCAGGACGGAAGCGCCCGTCGTGTAACCGTAGCCGCCCAGTTTGATCGTGGCGTATTGGGCGGCCTGTGCGTGGTTGAGGTTCAGGATGTTGTTCTGAGATCCCCCCGTCGTGTTGGAATAAAGGGAAATGATTCCGTTGAAAGTGCCTGCCCCGTTCAACGTCAGGGTGGAAAGGCTGGCGCCCCCGCTGGCCACGCGGTTTACCGTCAGGATGGCTTCCGGAGCCGTCCCGTTCAAATTGGTGATAGCGGCCGTACCGGCTCCGGCAAAATTCAAGGTAGTAGAAGCCGTAACAGTACCGACATCATAGGAGGCCGAGCCTCCCGCCGCCACATTCACCTGGGTTCCGTCAAAGGCAACATCCGCCGCATAAGACTGTGATGCTGTCACCAGAAGACCAGAAACTCCTGCCAGCGTGGCGGTGCCAAGCGTTACTCCGGAAAAGGAGGTCATCAGGGCAGCCAATAAATTCAAAGGGAGGTGTAATTTCATGAAACGTTTGATAATTAGGTATTTAATAAACAAATAAGGCTCTTTCCCACAACACGGCAAGGGAAATATGATTGTGAATATAAATAAGGAATTCGCAATCCGCTGTCAAAGGAAAAGAATCAGTTACAACGGTTTTCCGGAATACCCGGAACGTTCTCTCCGTCAAAAAAATCCG
>OHUJ01000812.1_pt1 | contig 12771 bp, 10 predicted proteins | sample 1579241 | NCBI WGS metagenome assembly OHUJ01 (sample SAMEA3882547, study PRJEB24775) | human gut metagenome | biome: human-associated habitat; feature: intestine environment; material: feces | place: Netherlands | collected 2009/2010
GGATTTATGGGAGGAAGCCCGCGTGGGCGTGCGCGCCGCGGATGATTATACCCTGGAGATGGAGCTGCGTTCCCCGATGCCCCAGCTTCCCCTGCTGTTGCTTCACTGCACCTGGTTTCCGGTTCCCCGCCATGCCGTGGAAGCCCGCGGCGGCATGCTGGACAGGACGGGGAAATGGACGCGGCCCGGAGCGGCCGTAGGGAACGGGCCTTTTCTCATGGCGGAGCACCGTTTCAATGATTATGTGGAGGTGCGCCGCAATCCCCGGTACCGGAACGCTTCCGCCGTCCGGCTGAATGGAGTCCGTTTTCTTCCCACCGTGAACGGCTTTACGGAAACCCGCATGTTTTTCAACGGCAAGCTTCATGTCACCAACAACGTGCCTCCGGAGATGACGGCTTACGCCCGGGAGCGCGGCGGCGATGATTTTTGCCAGGATGATTATTACGTGACTATTTTTTACCGTTTGAATACGTCGCGTGCGCCTCTGAATGACGCCCGGGTCAGGCGGGCCCTTTCCCTGGCGGTAGACCGGGAGGCCCTGGTGCGGGATGTGGTGTGCGGCGGCGGCCAGCCGTGCTTCGGCTTTACGCCGGACGGCGCCGGATACAAGACGCCGCATGGGGTGGAGTTCAATCCGGAGAAAGCGCGTTCCCTGCTGGCCCAGGCTGGTTTTCCCGGCGGGAAGGGTTTTCCCCGGCTGGAGCTGATGACTACATCCCGCGAAGTTCAGAAGACGATGGCGGAAGCCATCCAGGGCATGTGGAAAAAGCATCTGGGGATTCATGTGGATATCCGTTCCTGTGAGTGGACGGCCTACAAGTTCGCGCAGAATTCCATGCAGTATGATTTTAGTTCCTCCTCATGGTCCGGGGATTATCTGGATCCTTCCAGTTTTCTGGATTTGTGGGGTTCCGCCTCCGGGAACAATAATACGGGCTGGTTTCATCCGGAGTATGAACGCCTGCTGGCGGAGAGCCGCGCCACGGGAGACCAGGAGAAGCGCATGGCCCTGCTGGCCCGTGCGGAAGCGCTGATGCTTTCCGAATCCCCGGTGATTCCCCTGTATTGGGCCAAACGGTCCTATTTGAAGAGGCCGGAAGTGCGGGGATGGCATCCCCTGCTTCTGGACAACCATTTGTTTGAGGATATCAGCCTGGACGACGCCCGGGAACATGGGAAGGAGGCCGCGCCTTGACCAGGATGATTCTGAAACGCCTGGGGCAGGGGCTTCTGGTCCTGCTGGTGCTGGAAACTGTGACGTTTTTCCTGATACGCCTGTTGCCGGGGCACCCCTTCATGGGAGAAAAGAAACTTCCGGAGCATGTCCTCCAGCAGCTCCAGGCCAGTTACGGGCTGGATCAGGCTCCCCTGATCCAGTACGGGCGTTACTGGTGGAACATGCTGGTTCATGGCGACCTGGGACCGTCTTTGGTGAAGGAAGGCGTCAGCGTGGCGGATATGATCGGCCAGTCATTCCCTGTTTCCCTCCAACTTGGAGTCATAGGCATGGCTATTTCCATTCTGGCGGGGGTTCCCGCCGGAATTGTGGCGGCACTGTACAAGAACCGGTGGATGGACTGGTGGGTGATGCTGGTTTCCATGGCCGGCATCTGCATTCCCGCCTTTTTCGTGGCTCCGGTGCTGGGCGTAGCTCTGGGCATGCATGTGCCCGGCTTGAGCGTGGCCGGATGGGATTCTCCCGGTTGCGTGGTGCTTCCGGCGCTGACGCTGGGGCTGGTGAATGCCGCGTATCTGGCGCGCCTGACGCGCGGCGGCATGCTTGAAGTGCTGGGGCAGGATTTCATCCGGACGGCTCGAGCCAAGGGGGCAGGGCCTTTCCGTACGGTTTGGAAGCACGCTTTGCGAGGCGGCCTGATTCCGGCCCTTTCCTATCTGGGGCCTGCTTTTGCCGCCATGATTACCGGTTCTTTTGTGGTGGAGACCTGTTTCCATGTTCCCGGCATGGGCCAACATTTCGTGAACGCAACCACGGACCGGGATTATTTCCTCATCCAGGGGCTTGTCCTGTTTTACGGCATTCTGATCGTCGCAGCCAACCTGGGTGTAGACCTGGTGCAAATGGCCGTCAACCCGAGATTGAGAAAGGAATCATGAGAAAAAGAGGATGGAACAGGACGGAGGAACAGGGTTCCTCCCTGTGGAAGGACGCTTTTCTGCGTCTTTCCCGCAACCGGGCAGCCATGTTTTCCCTGCTGGCGCTGGCGCTGATTGCGGCGGCCTGTTTTCTGGGGCCCCTGCTGCCGTGGCTGCCTCATCCTAATGTGCAGGATTTGTCCCGGATTGCGGAAAGCCCTTCCTGGGACCATTGGTTCGGCACGGACCAGCTTGGGAGGGACCTGCTGGCGCGTGTCCTGTACGGCGGCCGCATTTCCCTGCTGGTGGGCGTGGTCGCCACGGGCGTTTCCCTGGTGATTGGCGTGGCGTACGGACTGGTTTCCGGTTATGCCGGAGGCAGGCTGGATGCCCTGATGATGCGCCTGGTGGATGTGCTTTTTGCCCTGCCGTTCATTGTGCTGGTGATTATTTTTTCCCTGTCCGTGGAGGAGCCGGCCCGGAGGCTGACGCAGTGGGTTTCCGGCATGACGGGCTGGTCTGTGGAAATGGTGAGCCCCATGACCGGGCTGATTCCCCTGTTCATCGCCATCGGCGCTTTGGGCTGGCTGACGCTGGCGCGCATTGTCCGGACGCAGACGATGGAGCTGAAAGGGCAGGAGTTTGTGGAAGCCGCCCGCTCCCTGGGCATCGGTCACATGAAGATTCTGTTCCGCCATATTGCTCCGAATTTGTTCGGGGCCGTCATCGTGTACACGACTCTGGCCGTTCCCGGCATCATGTTGCTGGAAGCCGTCCTGTCCTTTCTGGGGCTGGGCGTGAAGGCTCCCAATTCTTCATGGGGAACGCTGATCAAGGAAGGGGCGGACCGCATGGAGGTAAGTCCGGAATTGCTTTTGTTCCCGGCGCTCCTGTTTTCGGCTACCCTGCTGGCGCTGAATTTCCTGGGGGACGGACTGCGGGACGCCCTGGATCCCAAGTCCTCCAAGGACTGATGTTTTTAAGTAAAAATCATGAAGATTGCGTTAACGATTTCCATGCTGGTGGTCTCCAACGTTTTTATGACGTGGGCGTGGTACGGCCATCTGAAGAAGGGTTCCGGGGCGGATGGCAAGCCCCTGCTGATGATTATCCTGATGAGCTGGGGATTGGCGTTTTTTGAATATTGCTTCATGATTCCCGCCAACCGCCTGGGCAGTGCGGGCGGGCTTAACGTGGCCCAGCTCAAGATTATTCAGGAGGTGATTACCCTGTGCGTGTTTATTCCTTTCGCCCTGTTCTACATCGGAGAAAAATGGAAGTGGGATTACCTGTGGGCGTTTTTATGTGTATTGGGAGCCGTTTTCTTCGTCAACAGGGAGCGTTTGTTCGGGTGACAGACTTTTTCCGTTCGCATTCCTCCCTCCGGACTGTCTTACCCTGAAGAAAGATGAAGATGAACATAATTCCTGTTTTTGCCGCAGCAGCCTCAATCGTTCTGGCCGCAGGCTGCCATCATCGCCACCATGATCGTGATTATTACCGTTCCGGGCCGCCGCGCCATGATCATTATCATCATGACCGTGACGGCTGGGAGCAAAGGCGGACAAAGCCGGTCCCCAAGCCGCGCCCGCATTACATAACCGCCAATCATGCTTCCTATCCCCGCCTGTACCAGCTCCTGTAGATTCGCGGGGACATTTCTCTGCATCCGGAAGGGAGCAGGGCAGGTCCGTGACATGGAACAGGAGGAAGGGCCATGCGGGGAAAATGCCAGCACCGGCGTGCCGTTTATTCCGCTTTTCGGAATGGATTCCGTGCCTGTTCCCTCACGTCGGGACCGGTGGCGGGGGACTCTTGGCCGCGTTCGATGAGCCGCGCACAGGATATAGGCTTGAAAAGGCGCGGTGCCCCCGGCACTCTATGCGCCAGATCAATGACTATAGATGAGCAATTAGACATATTGATGGGCGGTACCGCCGTCGTGATCAGCCGCGAAGAGCTGAAGGAGCGTCTCAAGCTGGGCCGCCCCCTGCGCGTGAAGCTGGGCGTGGACCCTACTGCGCCGGACATCCACCTGGGCCATACCGTGGCTATTGAGAAATTGCGCCAGTTCCAGGAACTTGGCCACCAGGCTGTTTTGCTCATCGGGGATTTCACCGCCACGATTGGCGACCCTTCCGGCCGTTCCGTGACCCGCCCCCCCCTTTCCCGTGAACAGGTGCTGGAGAATGCGGAGACATATACCAAGCAGGCATTCAAGATTTTGGACCGAGACAAGACGGAGATCGTGTATAATGGGGACTGGTTCCGCAAGATGACGTATGAGGAGGTGCTGAAGCTTAATTCCCGCGTGACCATGCAGCAGATGCTGGCCCGGGAGGATTTCAAGGCCCGTGTGGAGGGAGGTAAAGAGGTGCGCCTACATGAGATGCAGTATCCGATTATGCAGGGCTGGGATTCCGTGGAAATCCGTGCGGACGTGGAGCTGGGCGGGACGGACCAGCTTTTCAACATCCTGGTGGGCCGCGACCTTCAGAAGGAGGAAGGCATGCTGCCGCAGATCGCCATGACGATGCCTCTTCTGGAAGGTCTGGACGGCGTGCGGAAGATGTCCAAGTCCTACGGGAATTACGTGGGCGTGGATGAGGCTCCGGAGATGATGTTCGGCAAGATGATGAGCGCCAGCGACGAACTGATGGACCGCTATTACCTGGTGCTGCTGGGTGAGAAGCGGGACATGGGATTGCATCCGATGGAAGCCAAAAAGCTCCTGGCCTGGAAAATCACGGCCCGCTATCATGATTCCGCCGCTGCGGATGCCGCGCGTTCTGACTGGGAAACCCGTTTTTCCAAGAGGGATTTGGCCGCCGCGGATTTGCCGGAAGTGGAGATTGCCTCCCTGCCTGCCGGCATGAATGCCCTGGCTCTGGTTTCCTTCCTGTTTGAGAATGTTTTCCAGGTGAAAAAATCCAATGGCGTTCTCCGCAAGGAGCATTTCACGCCCGGCGCCATCCAGTTGAATGATGTGAAAATGACAGACCCCTCCGCCGTTTTGGAACTGGCTCCGGGCAACGTCCTGCGCCTGAGCAAGAAGCATGCTGTGCGTTTCAAATAGAACGCCGGAGGCGGTATTTACCTTTTTTCCTTTTCCATGCCGGGATTCCTTGCCAAATTGGATCGCTTCACCATCGGCCTCATCGTCAGTGTGGGCGCGGGAATTCTGGTTCCCTGTTCCGGAGTATGGGATACAGTGTTCAGCCGCCTGAGCGATGCAGCCATCGTTCTGCTTTTTTTCCTGTACGGGGCCAAGCTTTCCCGCCGTTCCGTATGGGAAGGGGTGATGCACTGGCGCCTTCAGGGGCTGGTGGCTGCGAGCACCTTTGTTATTTTCCCCCTGCTGGGCATGGTCAGCATGCCCTTGTGGAATAGTGTGCTGGGGCCGGATTTGTGCATGGGAATGCTGTATGTGTGCATGCTGCCTTCCACCGTGCAGTCCAGCATAGCGTTCACTTCCATGGCGGGCGGCAATGTGGCCGCTGCCATTTGCTCTGCTTCCGTTTCCAGCCTGCTGGGGGTGTTCCTCACCCCCTTGCTGGTGGGGCTGGTGTGGTCCCGCGGAGGGGAAGGGGGCGTGGATTTTTCCACTTTCCTGAACATCTGCTATATTATTCTGGTGCCTTTTGTGGCCGGCCAGTTCGCCCAGCGCTGGATTGGCAAATGGGTAGTCACGCACCGGAACCTCACTTCCTGGACAGACCACAGCACCATCTGGCTGGTTATTTACACGGCATTCAGCCATGCGATGATTAACGGCGTATGGAAAAATCTGCCCTGGCTTTCCCTGGTGGAGGTGCTGGCTTTTTGCGGCCTTCTGCTGGCCGCGGCCCTGTGGCTGACGGCTTTCCTTTCACGCAGGCTCCGTTTTTCCCGAGAGGACCGTATTGCGATTATTTTCTGCGGCTCCAAAAAGAGCCTGGCTACCGGCATTCCGATGATGAACGTGATTTTTGCCGGAGCCCCCATCGGGCTGCTGGTGATTCCCATCATGGTGTTCCACCAGCTCCAGTTGATGGTTTGCTCCTTCCTGGCCCGAAAGTGGGCGAAGGACGTGGGAAAGGGAGAACAACTTTAAGAGGGCCTCTGTTTGCCCGCCCTCTCAATGTCCGGTCAGGCGCAGGACGCCGTCGTATTGCATGTCCCGGCCCGGAACAATGATGTGGCTGCCGCGGGAGGGAATTTTTGCAGTAACGGGTTTGTTGCGGAACTGGGTCAAAAACCGCTGGAAGGATTCCATATCTTCCGGGATGATTGTTACTTCCGTATAGGCGGGGTTGGTGGGCGCATGCGTGATTTCCACCCGGAAGGAGCCTGCGATGTTGCCGTCCGGCGCATAGAATTCCAGTGATTCTTCCGTAGAGGCGGGATGCATGAAGAACAGGAAAAACATGATGCCCAGGGCCGCCAGGGTGACGACAGTCAACGGAATATTTTTTCTGAGGGGACTGATATGCATACTTTCTTTTCCTTCCTTCCCTAAGATTATGGGTTTTGCCGGAGCGTGTCAACCCCTCCGGGGGACAGGCTGCGGAGGATTCCTTTCCCATATTCTTTTCAAGGAACAGGTTCCGGAAGAGAGGGGGATGGAAAAAGGGTTGCGTCTGCGGGACAATGTGATAGCTTGTGCGGGCAAAGGGAACCCTATGACCGTACCTGTAAAGATACTGTCCGTATTGGCGGGGCTGAGCCTGGCTGGAAGCGCCCGGGCGCGTATTTGGACGAATGACCGGGGCGCTACCGTCGTAGCCGTGCTGGTGGCCGTCCGTGATTCGGAGGTGGATTTGAAGCTTCAGGACGGGCGCGTGGTGGTTGTTCCCCGGAATATTTTTTCCGGAGCCGATCAGGAATATATTCTGGAATGGGCAAAGTCTGACGGGACGCTTCCGGATACGGATGCAGGGGCGGAGAACCCTCCTGCGCAGGGAGATTCCGGCAGCCGATACGTTCCTCTGGAGCCGAATTGGGATGTTCCCTGGCCGGAGAGGGTGGCCGTTCCCGGTTTCCTGCTGGTGAAAACCGTACAGGAGACGGAGGAATTGAGCGTGTATGAAACGGATCATTTCATTATAGAGTCTCCCGGAAAGCTGCCGGAAGCGGAGCGTATGGCCCTGGCCCGGCGCTTTGAAACCGTTCTGTCTGCCCTGGCGTCTGTTCCGTTGAATCTGGCGGTGGCCCGCCGGCCTTCCCGCAAGTATCTGGTGAGGGTATGTTTCCAGGAAGAGGATTTCAACAGGGCTCCGGGCCTGCGGAACGGGCATCTCAAGTTTTCCCCTACCAGTTTCACGGCTCTGCTGTTGCGGAATAAGAAGGGAAAGCTGCTGAAGCCGGAACTGGATCCGCGCTTTGCCGTCACGCACTGGGCGGCGCAGTCCATGGATTGGGAGCACTGGCTGGTGGACGGCTTTTCCGCGTACATGGCTTTTCTTCCCATGGAGAAGGAAGCGCCTGTATTCCGGAAGATTCCGGAAAGGCTGGCCGCAATGGTTCCGCGCGCCGTCCGCACGGGCAGAGAAACTCTGCCGGCCCTGGCGGACATGCTGTCCAGGGATTCAGCACATTCCGCCGCGGAGCATGGCGTTTCCTCCAGGGGAGGAACGCTTCAGTATTGGGCCGATTTGTTGTGGATGGTTTACTGGAGCCACCTGGAAGGGAACGGAAAGGCGGAGCGCCTCAGAAGCTATTTGAGGGTTCGTGATGCGGAGGGCGGCGGGAAGGCGCGTGCTGTTTTGCTGGATGGGAAGACTCCGGAGGATGTACAGGGGGAAATGGCCGCGGCCTGGAAAAAAATGGGATTGAGGCTGAGATTTTCTCAGCCGGCTTCTGCTGCTGCGGACGGGAAGTCCGCGGAAAAATAACGGGAAGGGAGGGAAGAAAAACTCCTGCCGGGGAGGTGTGGGAAACCTGCGTCTCAAATGGTGCCGTTGAGTTTTCTCCCTATCCAGAACAGGGTAAGCAGAAGGATGAGGATGGAGAGCGTATACGGGCTGCACCAGAGCAGGATGCGCGTTTCCATGGGCGGCGGCACCGGGAGATCCCTGATTTCCTTAATGAGCCGCTGTATTTCCTCAGCTTTTACCATGCGCCCGCGTGTGATGGAGGCCATTTCCTCCATGAGCGCGGTATTGACGGGGCTGCCGATTTTTTCCAGCGTTTCACTCATGGTGATGATGGGAAGCGTAACGGATTTATCCGGTTCCGCAGAGGATGAAGCTGTGAGCTTCCAGGTGCCGGGACGGTTGATTTTGACGGAGGCGGTAAAGGAGCCCCATGTATGGTTCATCGTGTCCATTTGCACGCGGCTGGAGCTTCCTTCCGGAGTTGTAATGTCCAGAAAAACCTCTCCATTCTGGAGAGGGGCCCCCAGTTTGTCGGAGACCATGGCGGTGACGGTCAGCGTGTCTCCCGGCCGGGGCCGTTCCGGGGTGGGAATCAGACGGATTCTTTCTCCTGCGGCCATGTTGCGCTGGTAACTCATCCAGCGGGCCACCTGGCTCCAGAAACGGTAATGGTATTTATCTTCTACTCCGCGCCTCCATCGCCAGGCGGAATCCGTTCCCATGAAGAGGACTTTCCCGTTGCCGCAGGACTGGGTGACAATAAGGGGAATGCGGCCATAGGCATTCTTATCCGCCGCATGCACGGCCAGGACAGTGCTTCCCGCTTTGGTCCGTTCCACGGGGGCGTACCAGTTGAAGCCCGGCAGATTGCGCCATACTTCTTCGTTTTCGCCCTCCGTATCCGCCAGCATGGTAAGCAGGGAGCCGCGGCCTTCCGGCGTCAGGATAAGGGGTGATGGGGAAGGTTGGGTTGTCCCCTCCGGTTTGGTGTTGAGAAATGTAACGGGCATCAGGTCCCCCAGTTCCGATTTCAGGAGTTCCATTTGCCTGCCCTGGTAGCCGGGGAGGAAGACGATGCCGCTGGCCTGGTTTTTTACCATGCCTTTGAGCAGGGAGGCCTGTTCTTCCGTCAGCCCTTTGGAGCCCAGCCCCACATCGCCGATGAAGATGACGTCATACCGGGCCAGGTCTTCCATTCTGTCCGGGAATTTGACCAGGTATCCGGGGCCTTCCCCCATTTCTTCCAGTTCCGGATGAAAGAGCAGGGTGTGCACGTTCACGCCGGGATCCCGGTACAGGGCGTTCCGGATGAAGCGGTATTCCCAGCGCGGCAGTGTATCGATGACCAGTGCTTTGATGGATTCCCTCCTGCCGGAGATGCTGAAGGAAGAGGCGTTATTATTGTGCATCCGTTCCTGGGGCTGGGCGGGGAGTTTGAGTTCCAGCGTTTCCGCCCCTTCTTTTTCTATTTTCCAGAACGGCGTCGGATACCTCTCCCTGGGCCGGAATGGTGACCGTGCGGGTGACGGTTTTCCCTGTGTCCCTGGAAATCATGGTGAGCGTGGCGCGCGTTTCCTTGCCCAGCGTGCTTTTAATGGTAAAGGGTATTTGCACCGTTTCCCCGATGATGCCGTAAGTGGGGGCTTTCACGTCCTGAAGGGCCAGGTCCGGGAGGGGATACGGGCTGCCTGCGGAAATGATGAACAGGGGGATTCCCCTGGTGCGCATGCGCTGGGCCTGCGTCAGCACGGAGGATGAGGCGTTGTGGCTGCCGTCCGTGAACATGATGACCGCCCGGAGGTTGTCGGAGGATTGCATGGCATCCTCCAGCGGTTTGGCCAGGTCTGTGCCGGCCATGGCATAATCCGGAGAGTCCGGCGCAGGTGGCGCGCCGAAGGAGGCGTATTCCACTACATGCGTGTCTTTGAGGGATTCCGTACTGTTGCCCTTGAGCAGTTCCTGCACGTAGGCCGTGCGTGTGACGACATGCTGGGGGGAGATTTCCACATCCTGCGTTTCCATGGAGCCGGAGCGGTCCTCCAGAATGGAAACCTTGGGTTTTTCCTGCGGGGAGGAGGTGATGAGCCATTCCGGCTGTAAGAGCAGGAAGCAGATGAAGCCAAGGATTGCCAGGCGAAGAATTTCCAGTTTGAATGTCAGCGGCCGGCGGTTGCGCTTGCAGGCGATATAGCTCATCCAGATGCCGGCCGCCATAACCAGGACGGTCAGGATGACGCTTGACGCAGTAGGTTGAAGGCTCAGGTTCATGGACGGGTGGTGGGGGAGGGGAGTTTGGCCGTCTGGCCGGGCAGGCACAGGAGGGCTTCCATCAGCAGGCAGGCGAGGGCGAAGAACAGGAAGAGCTTCCATGCTTCCTGCACCAGGGTGGGGGCTTCCTCTGCACTCTGCATGGAACTGATGGAAGCTTCCGGCAGAAGGAGGTGGAGTTTTTCATCCGTAATCTGGTCAGGCATGTCTTCCGGCCAGGGACGGTTCACGGCGTAGGTCTGTCCTCCCAGTCGGTACACGCCCGCCGTATCAGCCGGAGAACCGGAGGGGTGGCTTCCCTGGGCATTATCCAGGCGCACGGGGGTATCCGTGGCGGATTGCGGCAGGGAGGCGTCATTCACCCGTAGGGAAATGGAGGTGGAAAAGCGTTCCGCCCCCCGGTCCGCCATACGCTGGAGCAGGGGGAGCAGCAGGTGGCCGTCCGCCAGGTTGGACCAGGAATATCTGGGCAGCGTTCCCAGGAACAGAGCGGACCCCGTTCCGGCCCTGACCTGGGCCAGGGCACAGGAACCGTCATCCCAGGAGGCCAGAGTGCGGTATTTGCCCAGCAGGGGTTTCCTGCGCACGGCGCGGAGACGGTTGGCGGGGATGGGTGTCTGATCGGAACCGTCGCGGAGGAATCCCCTTTGCCGGTCCCACGTTTCCAGACGGTAGTATTGTTCGGACGGAGCCGTCTCCGTTGCGCCCCAGGAAACGCCCAGGAAGGAATGCCGTGTTCCGTGTTCCGTGTCGTCAGGCAGGAAAAGGGCTATTCCTCCTTCTTCAATGTATGTCTGGAGTTTTTTCCCCATTTCCGCGCGCGGTGGCGGCCCGTACCAAACGACCATGGACTGGGAGGCCAGATTAGCCTGAGCTTCCCGCGTATTGCCGGGCATCGTGGCTTTCCTGCTGGCCAGGCCGGGAGGGGCGGACATCAGGGAAAGGGTTTTCCCCACTTCTCCCGAAGGACCGAAAATCAGGATGTTGGCGAGAGGCCTGGGGGCGAAGGTGAAGAAGGAAATGTCATCCCTGATGAAGTCGTCATGAGGAAGCGCAACGAAGCCGAAGCCGGATTCCTTGCCCTGCGGCAGGGGGATTTCTTTCCGGATGGAGGTGTTTTCCCCTGCCAGTTGCAGCGTGGCAGCGGTGGAGGCGTTATCCACGGAAAGCTGCACCGGCACGTCCTCCGGCTGGTTGGGATTGAACCCCTGCCGCAGCACTTCCAGATCCAGCACCAGTTTCCCGTTATTTACCTGAGCCTGCCGGACTCTGATGCCGCGGTTGCTTTCCGGCCTGTCGCGGAGGGCCATGATGCGGATGGAAGGGGGCAGGGGAAGGGCGGCCAGCCTCTGGCGCACACCGGGCCAGAGAGGGGAGTCTGGCTTCCAGGAAGAGGCCTGCATGTCCGAGGCAATCCAGATTTCCGTCTTTCCTGCGCCGGATTCTTCCAGGTACGGGATGGCTTTTTGCAGAAGTGCCGGAATATCTGCGCCTCCATCCGTTGTCTTGCTTACAGTCAGGTCCGCCAGGGCTTCCGGAGCGGGAATCTGGGTAACGGTTCCAGTGGCGGAATCAAGCAGGGAAAGGCGGCAGTGGCCGAGCTGCGCGAAAGTGGATTCCACCAGAGGGGGGATGGCATCCCGAAGGGAGCTGGTTTTGTCCGGATGGGCATCCATGGAGGCGGAACGATCCAGAACCAGCAGGACTTCATTCAATCCGGAGCTTCCCCAGCCGAAGAAGCTTCCGAGCAGGGGCCGCGCAAAGGCCGTTACCAGTGCCGCCACGGCCATCACGCGCAGCGCCAGAATCAGATAGTGCAGCAGTTTTTTCGTTCCACGTGTTTCCCTGGCCGCACGGAGAAGGAATTCCATGGCCGCCCAGGGGACGGAACGGTGCCGCCACCGGTTGACCAGGTGGATGATGATGGGAACGGAGGCTGCAAAGAGAGCCCACAGCAGCCAGGGAGAGTTGAAGGACATGGCGGGACAGGGATAATTGGAGGGTCAGAGCTGCCTGGTCAGGTGGAGGGCGGTCCGGGCAGCAGTTGCCGGAGGATATGAAGGGTCATTTCTCCGGTTTGCTGGAAGGATTTTTCGCCCAGAATGCCGATGTTATCCTTGGAGGTGTGCCACCAGTTGCCGTCCTGGAAGTCGTCAATCAGGTTCAGCGTGTCCACGCCGCGCTCCATGAAAGGAACGTGGTCATCCAGGATGGCATAGCCGGATACTCCCCATTCTTCCGGGGAATAACCCAGTTCACGGATAGCGCGGGAATAAACCCGGTACATGGATTGGGGCGTCATGGCCGGGATGCGTATCTTTTTACCCTGCCGCCCCACCATGTCCAGATTGATTATCCATTTGGGGAGCGGTTGTTGCATGGAGGATGCGTAATGCCTGGAGCCGTACAGGCCGTCGTCGCTGTCCATATGTTCCGCAAAACTTTCTTCCCCGTCAAAAAACACAAGCTCCAAATTTCTGGCGCGTGCGGGGTCTCCGGACAGAATGCGGGCTGTCTCCAGAATGGCCGCAGCTCCCGATGCTCCGTCATT
>OHUJ01000828.1_pt1 | contig 12580 bp, 11 predicted proteins | sample 1579241 | NCBI WGS metagenome assembly OHUJ01 (sample SAMEA3882547, study PRJEB24775) | human gut metagenome | biome: human-associated habitat; feature: intestine environment; material: feces | place: Netherlands | collected 2009/2010
GGCCGGTAAGCAGCAGCGCCTGACCCTGTCCGTAGGCCAGCACATCGCTCATCATATCGCTGGCAAAGGCGCTGTCAAATTCATAGTCGTCCTCCACGGCGCCGCACAAAAGGCGGGCATCCAGCAGGGAGATGATCTCGGTCATTTTCATGGTATCTCAATCCTTTCGGCAAAAAGCGGGGGAGGATTTCCCCCTTCTTTTCTATTATAACAGCCGCCGCCCGCCGACGCAACGGAAGAAAAGGCCGGGGAGGGGGGTGATCCGAAGAAAATTTGACGCAAAGGTGCGGTTATCACAAGGCATTCACATAATATTTGTGGTATTTGCCGAATAAAATATCTTGCCAACCCGTGAAAAACAGGCTATCATATAGTCACTGTGTAAAAACAACGGTACAAACCGAAAACGGAGAATATTCTAGGAGGAAAATATGGTACTGGAAAAACTGATTGAGCTGCTGTGCGAACAGCTTGATATTGAAGCGGACGAGGTGAACGAGAACACCGATATCGTCAATGACCTGGGCGCCGACTCTCTGGACGTCGTGGACCTGGTGATGACGCTGGAGGATGAGTTCGATATCGAGATCCCCGATGAGGACATCGAGAAGATCCACACCGTCGGCGAGCTGGCCCATTATCTGGAGGAGCACATCGACGGCTGATCCGGGCCGGAAGGGAAGAAAACGGCAGCGCCCGCCGGGAATGCTGCCGCTTTGCTTTTCCTGCAAAAAAGCGCAAATTGGGTCTTGACTTTGCCCATGCCGAATGGTATAGTAATATAGTCGCAGCGGATACGCTGGTGTAGCTCAGCCGGTAGAGCAGCTGATTTGTAATCAGCAGGTCGGGGGTTCGAATCCGTCCACCAGCTCCACCACCGCAGCCCAAAAACCGAATACGGAGGAGTTCCCGAGTGGCCAAAGGGGGCAGACTGTAAATCTGTTGTCAGTGACTTCGATGGTTCGAATCCATCCTCCTCCACCACAAAAAAGACGCCAATCGGCGTCTTTTTTGTGGTGGAGGAGGATGCGGGGAGCGCATACCTTTTTATAAAGCGATAGCCCGAGCCCTGATTTTACGCGCAAGGGGCACCCTGACGGTTCCCCTTGCACACATTCCCCTCCCTCCGGCGGGCCGGGCTTGCGGGTGGCATTTTTGCTTTTCCGCGGTCAAAGCTAAAAAATCAGCTGAAAACATCAATACAGCTTAACTTTTTTGAACCGGTGCGGTATAATGATATAAAACAGCCGCTGCGAACGGGGAAATCCCTGCAGGGTGTAAACATTCCGACGTGAGCGAGAGCATCAATGCTGTGCAGCTCCGATTCAACAAAGCATCGGGCGATAGGAATGGATAAAACACAAGGAGGCCGGGAAATGACTATTGTAGAAGCAAAGCTCAATACCATAATTGCCGCATATGACAAACTGGTAAAAGGAATTGATGACCAAGCAGCTATGAGCCGGGACCGTGCCTATGGCGGGGTAATTCGGGCCGTGAAAGGCGAGCCTGTTGAGAGCATCGCAACCCATCTTGTTCAGATAGCTTGGGAGGACGTTCTCCATCAAAACCGAGCAAGAATGGAAATAAACAAAAAGAAAATGCCGATAGGGATAAATGAAAAATACATTGAAAGAATAGCGGATCCGCGTGTGAAGGAATATGTAGTCAAGCACCGGGCGGAGTTCATCTATAAATTCGGAACAGATGTTCAGGTGTTTGTTGATGGTAGATTAGCTCTGCCTATTGAATGCAAAGCATACACCGAAAATGCAATGCTGAAACGGATTCTGTTTGATGCGGAATTGATGAAGGAGGCCGTCGGCACCAACACATACTACCTGGTTCAGCTGGAAAGCCAGCTGGGCGGCGATTACGGTGAGCTGAACGAGGTGACATACGGCAGCCCGGCCACCCATGCGCTTTTATCTCATTGCGATGTGGACTTAAAAATCATCACCCTTCTAAAAGGGGAACGCAAGGTCGATCGGCCGATCCACAAGGCGGAGTTTTTCAAAGAATTAAAAATAACCGAATTACAGAAGGCGGTTCTCCTGTTTGCAAACGATTTAAAAAGCTATGCGAGGTGATGTCCATGTTTGATGTTAAGGTAACAGAGGAACAGCTCCGGTACGCTGCGGATATGGTGGAGCGATTCAATTTCGGGCAGCGGGGACGCGGAGACGGCAATAAGCGGGAGCAATTAACGGATATACTGGGGCAGACGGTGTTTGCCGACCTGATCAATGCCGAGCGCCCCAACGGGGCAACAGGCTTCGATGGCGGGAAAGACTTTGAGATAAACCACAAGCGGGTCGATATCAAAACCATGACAAGATCCGTCCCGATGCGCCCGGATTTCGTCCATAATTTCGTGGGGTATCAAAAAGGCTATCCGGTCGATTACTATGTGTTCGCTTCGTTCAATAAAACAAAAGAGATCCTTACCGTTTGCGGCTATATCGGGAAAGAGGAGTTCTTTCGGCGGGCGGATTATTTCCCGGAAGGGACGGTAAGAAAAAGGGCCGACGGCACATCCTTTTCCACCTTTGCCCCGCTGTACGAATTGAGACAGGAGGACCTGCATTCCCCCAAAACCATAGAAGCCCTCATCGAGGGGATTATATAACCGGCAAAGGAAAAAGGCGCGCGGCGGAAAGCCGGGCGCCTTTTTGTGGATTGGATGCTAAAGCAAAAACGAATCAATGTGGGGCAGGAGCATCCGCAATTCTCTTTTCCGCAGTGTCGCAATACTCCTGCGAAATATCGATCCCGAGATAGCGACGCCCTGTTTTTTTGGCAACGACCGTTGTGGTGCCGGCGCCGTTAAAGGGATCAAGAACGACGTCGTTTTTGAAGCTGAACAATTTAAGCACCCGCTCCACAAGGCTTTCGGGGAACATGGCAGGATGGCCGAACTCCTTCATGTGGCGTTCGGGGGCGATGCTCCACTTGGCGACCACCCACGACTTGAATTCATCCGCCGTGATATCCGCATCGGCGGCTTTTCCGGGCTTCTTCAAATCCCCCTTGCAATAGACCTCGATAAATTCCCATGTGTATTTCAGGTACGGGCTGGAGGGGCTTTTCCAGCTCCCGTAAGAACACATCTTGCAGTTGTAGTTGTTCTTTTCCCAAAGGATTTCGCCCTTCCATATCATTTTATTTTCCAGGAAAAAGCTGCTGATAATGTGATGGGCGGGAATATAATCCGAATAAAGCGGCTGGATATTGACGACAAACCGCCCGCCGTATTTCAGCACTCGGATGCATTCCCGGAAAATGCCGAACAGCATATCATAATAGGCGTTCCAACCGGCTGTGTCATTATGCGTGTCGTATTCCAATCCGAAATTATAGGGGGGCGAGGTAAAGATGATATCGATGCAGTTATCCGGGAGCTTCTTCAGATACTCAAGACTGTCGGCACAAACGATTTTATTCTCGAATTCGGCGGGCAGCGGGTTGTTCTCTTTGGCAAAGTCGTTATCATTCGCGTAATAGTGCTTGCCGCGGTTCTGCTCCTTGGCCTTGCGGTTGGAAACCTTACGTTCGGCATTATATCCGGCAAAATGCCGCTTGCTTCCCCGGATCCCGTAGCTGCCGATTTTATTGACGATGTCAAACGCCGCCTGCTTTAGCGCCCCGTCGATCTCAAGCGCCTCGATGAAATCACGGTATTTTACAACATCAAGCTGGCACAGCAGGAAACGCAGCGTGCCATCCGCATATTCCATGCAGGCGTCCGCCTTCGGGAATTCGGCATGAAATGCATTTTGCAGCCGGATGACATCCTCTGTGGGAAAAGCCCGGACATCCAGAAGCTCTTCACGATAATCAGTCATAATAGGTAACCTCGTCTTTTGCTGGATTTTAAACCGGTACGGGATCTGCGGCGTACCCCTTCGGTATTACATCAGAACTATTTTAGTACAAAATCAGCCTGAAATCAAGTTGAGCAGGTGAGGCGGCTGCTGCACCGGATAATCGGGAAAATATGCAAAAACGGCAAAAACCGTGAAAATATTCACAAAATTTAACTTTCGCCGGGAAAACCCCTTGACTATTAAACTGATAAGTGATACTATTATTGTGTATAATGAGCTGTACAAGAAAAACATAATAACTTTAGCAAACCTGCCGAAAGACAGGGACGCAAAGTTGAGCGTCTAAACGGGCGACCGCATGACCGGCTGACTGCATTCTTTTTTAAGAACGCAGTCGGTCTTTTCTTTTTGCTTACAATAGCTGGCATATGGAGGATAAAAATGTACGCAGCATCCGGCCGGAAAACCGAATATCGCCGGCGCCGGGCCCGTAGGGCTTCGGCGCTGATGGTTGTGCTGGCGCTGCTGTTCACCATGGTGCCGACGGGCTTTGCCACGGTGGCGGGGGCAGCTGAAGCCGCCGAGACCGCCCCGCCGGAGCCCATCCCGGAGCCCACCCCGGAGCCCATCCCGGAGCCTCCGGCCGATGACACCACCGACGACCCCTCCGATGACATCTCTGACGACCCCACCGATGACACCACAGACGACCCCGCCGCCGATATTACCGACCGGGCCGCACCGACGGCGACAGCGGTTACCGTGACCTGCTATGCGGCGGTGGATGGCGGCTGGCAGCAGGTGGGAACGGTTCAGACCGACAAAATCGACAGCGGCCGCTACTATATTATGGCGGCGGAGCTGGACGGCATCTACGGCGGGTACGGCTTTTCGTCGGCGAATTATAGTGGCGAGCTGTTCTTCCCGCATACCGATGGCCGAAACGCCGATACGCTTTGGGCGGATGCCCTCCCCCAACAAAATACAGACGGCGCATGGCGGATTCCCTTGAGCAAGCAGGGCCCGATTTACCTCTACTACCTGCCGGGCAATACGGACAGAACACCAAGCTATTTTACCGGGAGCAAGCCCAAGACCGATGCACAGCTGCTGGCGGATAATATGTTCTACACCATAACGGTGGAGGACCCCGCCCGCGCCGTCTATGATACCCCGCCGGTGCCGCAGGTGCTGTTCCATGGGGGAAGCACCACCGTAACGCTGGATAAGACCGAGGGCGTCACATGGACGGCCGTAAACGGCCAAACCGGCGAAACGCTCTCACTGCCGATGACCGAGACGGAAACCGCTGTGACCTATACCATCGAAAATATCAATGCCCCCATCCGGTTCCGGCCGCGCGTGGCCGCCGGGATGCTGCAGTATGAGGCGATGCCGGAAGGCTGTACCGCCGCCCCGGCACCACCCTGTACAGCATGGAAAAAGATGACCCCGGTTATACCGAAACCATCCCCGACGGCACCCTGACCGCCGGTGCAAACGGACTGTTTACCATCCGGCTGGAAACCGGCACCTACACCCTTACCGAAACGCTGCCGACCGGCTACTACGGCCCCGGCACGGTGCAGGTGACGGTGGCAAAGGAGGCATCGGGCGGCATGACCTACCGCAGCGTGGCGCAGAACCTCCCGACCGAGGTGACCGCCCCGACAGGCGGCTGGCTGAAGGACGCCGGTACCGACCACATCACCATTCTGAACGTCCCCCGGATGCTCATCAGCGTGACGGCACGCAGCAGCTGGCCGGAAAACGGCGAAAAGCTGCCGGTTACGGTGCAGCTGTGGTGCGATGGCACCCCGGTGCCCGGCGCCCAATACACGAAGGAGCTGTCCGAAAAGAACAATTGGGAATATACATGGAATAATCTGCCCCTTTTCACCAACGGCACCGTGGCCGGGTACACCCTGCGGGTGACCAAAATAGGGAATACCTACCGGGATGCCGCCCTGGGCGATGGCTTTGCCGACTATGACGTGACCAATGACGACGTAAAATACCGGAAAACCGGCGACCCGGCCTACCGGGATGTCCATACGTGGGAAGAGGACGGGGTGCAGCATTTTGCGCAGGAGGCGCTGCTGGTCGTCCGCAATGAGGGCGTCCGGGGAGCCGTCACCTTTACCAAAGCGGATGAAATGAACCGTCCCCTGAAGGGCGCGGAATTCACCCTCTACACCGATGCCGCCTGCACCCGTCCGCTGGCTACGGCCACCTCCGATGAGACCGGCCGGGTAGAGTTTGCAAAGCAGCCGGGCGGCACCTACTACCTGAAGGAAACCAAAGCACCGCAGGGCCACACCGCGGAGGACACCGTCTGGACGGTAAAAATAGCGGGCGGCAAGGCGACCATCACCACCCCCACGGGCGCCGTCATCACGTCCGTCCGTAATGCCTCCCTGCTGCAGCTGACGCTGCAGGTGCTGGGCCCGGAGGGAGAACCTCTGCCCGGTACGAAGCTGCAGGTGAAATGGAATACCGCGCAGTACCCGGAATACACCACCGACACCGACGGTACGGTGGTGCTCCCAAAGCTCCCCAACGGCAATTATACCGTCCGGCTGATGAACACCCCGACCGGCTACCTGCCGCCGGTTTCCGTCCCCGAGCTGAATGCGCAGTACGGAGAGATTACCCTCACATCCGGCGATGACGCATGGACGTTGGAGGAAACTGCGGAGGGCTATCTGCTCACCCTGCGGCTGCAGGCGCTGTACACCCTGCCCACCACCGGCGGAACGGGAACGGCGGCCTTTACTGCGGCGGGCGCCCTGCTGATGGGACTGGCAGCGGTGATGCTTTGCCGGAAAAAACAAGTGGAATAAGCAGCCCCACCCCTGCGGAGCCGCAAGCAATTGTGACAAATTATAAGGAGATTTACAATGAAACAGACCATGAAAAAATGCCTGACGCTGCTGCTGGCGCTGGCGCTGCTGTTCACCATGGCGGTCCCCGCTGCGGCGGCACCTGCCACCTACAACAAGGAAATCACCTTTACCAACGTCGCCCAGGGTGATACCGTGAAGGCATATCAGGTGATGAAGTACGCCGACGGCTACAACGCCTACGTATTCGATGAGGGGTTTAAAAAAGCCATTGGCCAGTATCATAAACCGGAAGATATCTCGTTCGATGAGTTTTATGCCGGAATTAACGAGGAAATATTAAAGGATCTTATGATTTATTACAGCGCACACACGGCGGGCGGGAGCCTTGCAGGCCATGATGCACTTACTTTCCCTGCAGTCTATACTGAAAAAACAGCCGGAACCGACGGCACTGTTTCCATGACCTTGGAGCCCGGCTATTATCTGTTCCTTGTTGCCACCAAAGCAGAAAACGACAAGATTTATCAGCCTGTCACGGTATTTGTACAGGTAAAAAACGGTGATGTTAAGGTATCTGCTGCGGGCAACGATATTACCACCCCGCTGTCTGTTTCGTTTAAGCACGAAAACGGCCCCACCGTCAATGTACAGGTAAGCGATGACAGCAAAGGAACCGCCGAATGGAAAACGACTGCAGGCGGTCGCGTTGGCGAAGAAATGAGCTTCTATATGGAGGTCACCACCCCGAATTACGAAAGCGAATTTTCCCTTACTACGCTTGCTGCAAAATGCCGTCTGGCCGGGCTGAATTATGTAGCCGGCAGCATGAAAGCAACTGCCGATACCAATGCCGCAAGTACCGAAATCGCTAATGTCATTCAAAACACCGATGTGGGTACGGACGGCAATCTGACCGTCAATCTGGATTACAGCGAGATCCCCGTAGCCGCCTCCGCAAGGAAGGTCTACCTTCACTTCCGGGCTGTGGCAGCGCCGGAAGCGGTTGCCGCCAAAGCAACCGCAACCGCCGACCTGCAGTATGTTTTCTCTATGGAACCCACCGTGACCAAGACTACCGCTGCCACGACTGCGACCGTTCACACCTACGCCTTCTCCCTTGCAAAGACCTCCGATGAGGACATTAAGGGCGGCACCGGCAAAAAGCCCCTCACCAATGCAGGCTTCACCCTGTATTCCGATGCCGGGATGACCGCCGCCAACGCCGTCAGCATGATAAAAGAAACCGTTGGCGGAGAGACCTACTATCGTCCCGCACTGGCCGGTGAAACCGGCGTGACCGAGCTTCTGGCCGATATGGGCGCCGACCGCAACACCCTGCTGGTGCGCGGGCTGGATGCCGCCACCTACTACCTCAAGGAAACCAAGGTCCCCTCCGGCTACTATGCCCCCAAGGGCGGCTTTGCGGTTCAGCTCACCGGTGAACGTGATGTAAACGTGCTGACCGGCAAGCTGGCCGCCGCCAGCAGCTTTACCGCAACCAATAACGCAACCGACGGCGTTCTGATCAACAGCTCCGGCCTGAACACTGCCGAGCAAAACCGTCTGGACGCCTCCCTCAAGAACAGCTCCACCCCCGTACTGCCCACCACCGGCGGTGTCGGCACCGTGATATTCACCGCTGTCGGCCTGCTGTGCATGGGTGCGGCGCTGTGGTTCTTCCTGTTTGCCCGCCGTCGCCGCAAGGACGAGCAGGAGCAGGGCTGATCCGCATTATTTCGCCATCCCCCTACATTTTGTTCCCATCCCGCCGGGTTTTCCTCTCTCTCCCCCGGCGGGATGGAGGTAGGGAAAAGCCCGCAAGCGCCCGTTCGGGCTTGCGGCTTTTTCCCTGCCGCACTACCGTAAAGGAGCATCGCTCGTGTCAAACAATTCTCCCGGCGCGCCCGGCGCGCCAAACAAAAAAGACAGAACCGGCTGGGCGCCGTGCTGGCGATCCTCATCTTCCTGCTGGGACTGGGCATCCTGTTTTACCCGGTGGCCAGCGACCTGTGGAACCAGCACCGGCAGAACCGCCTGATCACAAACTACACCCAAAGCACCGCTGCCCTCACCCCGGAGGATCACTCCGCCCTGTGGGAAGCGGCGCGGGAATACAATAAAACCCTCGATCCCGGCTTCCGCGCGGCCTTTACCGGGCGTCAGCTGCCCGCCAATGACCCCTACTGGGGCCTGCTGAACACCGACGGCAGCGGCATCATGGGCTACATCGAGATCCCCCGCATCAGCGTGCGGCTGCCCATCTACCACGGCACCACGGAGGAGGTTCTCCGGTACGGCATCGGGCATTTGGGCGGCAGCTCTCTGCCGGTGGGCGGAGAGGGCACCCATGCCATCGTATCCGGCCACCGGGGGCTGCCCTCGGCGCTGCTTTTCTCGGATCTTGACCAGCTGCAATTAGGAGATCACTTCTCCCTGCGCATTTTGGGGGAACAGCTCCTCTACGAGGTCGATCAGATTTTGGTGGTGGAGCCGGATGAGGTAAAGGAGCTGCGCCCGGTGGAGGGCGAGGACCTTGTCACGCTGGTGACCTGCACGCCCTACGGCGTCAATACCCACCGTCTGCTGGTACGGGGGCACCGCATCCCCGCGGAGGCGGCGGAAAAGCCGGTACAGGTAACGGTGACCCAGCAGGTGGTACACAGCCTGGGCTGGAAGGGCAAGTTTCTCATCGGGGCATTGCTGCTGTTCCTGCTCATCCTGCTCATTCTGGCGCTGCTGCGCCGTAAAAAGAAAAAAGACGAGCCCGAAGAAGACAGAAAGGAAAGGGGGAGCGCCAATGAAATATCTTACCAAAACGGCAGCGATACTGCTGATGCTTCTGCTGCTGTGCCTCCCCGTGACGGCCCACCCCGTTGACCCCGCCCAAACGGGCACCATCACCATTGAATGTCACTATGGCGGCAGCCCCGTTTCCGGCATGACCCTTTCCCTGTACCGGGTGGCGTCTGTCAGCCCTGCGGGGGAATACGCCCTGCTGCCGGCCTATGCGGGCAGCGGTGCGGTGATCACCGGCCGCCCCGATGCCGCCGGTTGGCGGGAAGCCGTCGGCCATCTGATCCGCTGGATCGGCGAGCAGGGCCTTTCCCCGGAGGCGACCGTTGTCACGGGAGCCGGGGGCAGGGCGGTGCATGAGCCGCTTGCGGCCGGACTGTACCTGCTTACCGCCGCCCCCTGCCAAAAGGGTAGCTATACCTATACCGCAGCCCCGGCGCTGGTGGGTCTGCCGCTGGAGCAGCCCGGCGGCGGGTGGCAGTATACCGTTACGGCCGCCCCCAAGCTGGAGCGCACCGGCACCTACGTCCCGCCTGCCATCATTATACCGGACAACCCGGCCCCCACCCCGGCGGATAAGCTGCCGCAGACCGGCCTGTTGCAGTGGCCGATCGCCCTGCTGGCAGCGGCGGGACTGGTGCTGCTGACGGTCGGCGGGGCGCTGCGCCGCAGGAGGGAGCCATGACCAAACGGCGCATCGGTACGCTGTGCGTGATACTGGGCAGCCTGTGTATTCTGGCGGCCGGCCTGCTTTTGGGGCATAATCTGCGGGAGGAGCACCGGGCGGCTGCGGCCACGCAGCGGCTTCTCCCGGCGGTGGTGCAGCGCATCGGGCAAAGCCCGGCCCCCACCGTTTCGCTGGATGGCGAGGAATATCTGGGCGTCCTTTCGCTGCCCACACTGGCGCTGGAGCTGCCGGTGCAGGCCGAATGGGAGATGGAGGCGCTGCGGCGCACGCCCTGCCGCTATGCGGGCACCCTTTCGGGGGATGACCTCATCATCGCGGCGCACAATTACCGGCAGCACTTTGCGCTGCTGCACACCCTTCGCGCGGGGGATGCCGTCCTGTTCACCGATGCCGCCGGGCTTTGTCACCGCTATACGGTCAGTCTGGTGGAAATACTGGATGAAACCGCCGTGGAGGAGATGACGGCAGGGGAGTGGGATCTCACCCTTTTTACCTGCAATTACGATGGCCGCGCCCGCATTACGGTGCGCTGCATCCGGGAACTTTAAGCCCTTTTGCATTTTTCTCTTGACAAAGCTGCAAAATGGTGTAGAATATCATCAAGTGAATAATGATAGCGACCCCGCAGAAACATTCAGAATTGAAAAAGACTGAATATGGAGGGGACTCTGGAGAATCCCATTAGGTTGGGTGCCGAAGGTGCAAGGCGGTCATGCCGCCGAATCTCTCAGGCAAAAGGACAGAGCGATCATATAGGATCTTTTGTTTGATCGCTTGCTATTCTTCAGGGGCTGCTAAAAATAGCAGCCTTCTTTTTATCCTGTTTCACGCAAATAAAGTAGTAGGAGTGTATCAAATGGAAGCAATGTTACTCGGCATCGTACAAAAGATCAACGGCTATCTCTCGGACTATGTGCTCATCGTGCTGCTCGTCAGCGCGGGACTTTATTTCTCCATCCGTACCCGCTTTGTGCAGGTGCGCTGCTTCGGCGAGGGGATGCGGCGGGTATTCGGCAACATCAAGCTCAACGGCGGAAAGCAGCACGGCGGCTTTTCGTCCTTCCAGGCGCTGGCCACGGCCATTGCCGCGCAGGTAGGTACCGGTAATATCGTCGGCGCCTGCGGCGCAATTCTCATCGGCGGCCCCGGCGCCATCTTCTGGATGTGGATCATCGCCTTCTTCAGCATGGCCACCATCTACGCCGAAGCGGTGCTGGCGCAGGAGACCCGTGTGGTGGATGCCGACGGCACCGTCCACGGCGGCCCCGTCTACTACATCAAGCGCGCCTTTACAGGCGGCTTCGGTAAATTCCTTGCAGGATTTTTCGCTGTTGCCATCATCATTGCGCTGGGCTTTATCGGCAGCATGGTGCAGTCCAATTCCATCGGTGAGTCCCTCTCCAATGCCACCGGCGTTCCCACATGGATCATCGGTCTGGTGGTGGCGCTGCTCTCCGGCTACGTGTTCCTCGGCGGCAGCCACCGTGTCGCCTCCTGGGCGGAAAAAATCGTTCCCGTCATGGCCTGCCTTTACATCATCGGAGGACTCGCGGTGCTCATCGCCCGCATCCGCTTCATCCCGGAAACCTTCGGTATGATCTTCCGCTATGCGTTCGAGCCGCAGGCCATCATCGGCGGCAGCTTCGGCTTTGCCCTCAAGCAGGCCGTCAGCCAGGGCGTCAAGCGCGGCCTTTTCAGTAATGAGGCCGGCATGGGCTCCACCCCGCACGCCCACGCCATGGCAAAGGTCAGCTGCCCCCACGAGCAGGGCGTCGTCGCCATGGTCGGTGTATTCATCGATACCTTTGTCGTTCTCACCATGACCGCGCTGGTCGTGATCTCCACCCTGTATGCCGGCAACGGCATCCTTGCCTCCGGCACCGCCGAGGGCATCAGCAAGACCAACATGGCGCAGATCGCCTTCTCCAGCATCATGGGCAATACCGCCGGCAGCCTGTTCGTGGCCATCTGCCTGATGTTCTTTGCCTTCTCCACCATCCTCGGCTGGAACTTCTTCGGCCGCATCAATGTGGAATACCTGTTCGGCAAAAAGGCGGTCCCGGTGTATTCCGTCATCGCCGTAGTGCTCATCTTCCTCGGCTCCTGCGTCTCCAATGACCTTGCATGGGAGCTTTCGGATATGTTCAATCAGCTCATGGTCATCCCCAACTTCTTCGCCATCGTGGCGCTGGGCGGGTTGGTTGCCGCCGCCGCACGCAAGGGCAGCCGCCAGACCCTCGAAAAATAAGCCGACTTCTCTTTGTTTTTCAAAAAAGGAAAGCGCCGCAGTTTCCCCAAAAGGGGCTGCGGTACTTTCTTTGTGCAGGCAGTAGGATACCCCCTCCGGTTCCCCGGAGGGGGCTTGTGCGTTGGGTCGATCTTTCAGGCGGCGTTGCCGGGCAGCTCATCCATCTGCGGCGGGTTCC
>OHUJ01000835.1_pt1 | contig 12504 bp, 5 predicted proteins | sample 1579241 | NCBI WGS metagenome assembly OHUJ01 (sample SAMEA3882547, study PRJEB24775) | human gut metagenome | biome: human-associated habitat; feature: intestine environment; material: feces | place: Netherlands | collected 2009/2010
TTTCCACGTATGGACAAACCAAAACAGTATCCGGTATCGTTAAATCAGAATCGGGCGGTGAGCCACTTGTAGGAGCCACCGTCAAAGTGAAAGAAACCAATACGGGCGGCATTACCGACATCGACGGCCGTTACACCATCCAGGCAAATCTGGGACAAACATTGATAGTCTCTTACATCGGCTACCGCACCAAAGAGGTGAAAGTAGAGCGCACCACCCGCATCGACATACTGCTGCAAGAAGACAATGAGATGCTGGACGAAGTAGTAGTAGTGGGATACGGTACGATGAAACGCAGTGACCTGACCGGTTCCGTAGTCAGCGTGACGGGTGACGAACTGAAAAAGTCCGTAGTCACCTCGCTCGACCAAGCTTTGCAAGGACGTGCCGCCGGTGTGCAGGTGACCCAGAATTCCGGAACTCCGGGTGGCGGTATCTCGGTCAGCATCCGTGGTATCAACTCCTTGAACGGCAACGAACCGCTCTACGTTATCGACGGTGTAGCCATCTCAGGCAACAACACCAGCAACAGCAGCGTGCTCAGTTCCATCAACCCTGCAGACATCGTTTCCATGGAAGTATTGAAAGATGCATCGGCCACAGCCATCTATGGTAGCCGCGCCTCCAACGGTGTAGTACTCATCACCACCCGTCAGGGCGAAGAGGGCAAAACGAAGGTCTCCTACGAAGGTTACTATGCCTTGCAACAGCTTCCCAAGAAACTGGAAACACTGACACTCCCCGAATATGCAGTTTACCAGAACCTCCGCGCCGCCACCATCGGCTTCGGTGCACGCGAAGAGTTCAAAGACCCCTCACTCCTCAGCCGCGGTACCGACTGGCAGAATGAAATCTTCCGCACTGCCCCGATGCACAACCATCAGATAAACATCTCCGGAGGTTCGAAGAGCATGAAATACTCGCTCTCCGGCGGCTACATGCAGCAAGACGGTATTGTATTCGGTTCGGACTTTGAGCGTTTCTCTTTCCGCGTCAACATGGACAACGACATCAACAAGTGGCTCACCACCGGCTTGCGCGCCTCCGTAGCCCGTACACAGCAGACCAACAACGTAGACGGTTCGGGTGCCATCTACAATGCCCTGAACCAGCTCCCCGAAGTGCCTGCCCGCAACCCGGACGGCAGTTTCGGCATGCAGACGGAGAACATGTATGGAACTTACTTCTCCAACCCCCTCTCCGACCTTATCCAAAATGAAAACTATAGTCGCAACACACAAGTCTATGTCAACGCCTTTGCCGACATCAAGCTGTGGAAAGGACTCGTATTCCGCACGGAATATGCCGCCAACTTCAATTACAGCAACGACTATAAGTTTACCCCCTCCTACGACTACGAGCACTTCAAGCAGCAGTCGTCAGCAAGCCGTGGAGCCGGCAACGGAAGCAACTGGACATTGAAAACTTACTTTACTTATAATAATACCTTCGGCAAACACGGCCTCTCTGCCATGCTGGTACACGAAGCGCAACAAAACAAGTACGAGTCGCTGAGCGGCAGCCGTACCAACTTCCTCTTCAACTCCGTACACGAACTGGATGCGGGTGATGCCACAACAGCAAAAGCCAACAGTTCCCGTGGTTCATCCGCCATCGAATCATACTTCGGCCGTCTGAACTACAACTACGACGACCGCTACTTGCTGACCGCTACGCTCCGTGCCGACGGTTCGTCTTCGTTTGCCAAAGAAAGTCGTTGGGGTTGGTTCCCTTCGGTAGCATTGGCTTGGAAAGTCAACAACGAAGCTTTCCTCAAAGATGTGGAAGCCATCAACTCACTGAAACTCCGCCTGGGTTGGGGTGTAGTAGGTAACCAATGGGCGGGTTCCTATGCCTACGGCGTCACCATGGCTTCGGCAGCCTCCATCTGGGGTACTGGTTTCTATGCAGGCAACTATCCTAATCGTGAACTGAAGTGGGAAGAAACAAACTCCTTCAATGTAGGACTCGACCTCGCCCTCTTCAACAACCGCATAGAGTTCATCGCCGATGCTTATTACAAGAAAACGGACAATCTGCTGATGCAAGCTTCTCTTCCTACCTACGTAAGCGGTCTGATTCGTGCACCGTGGGTCAATGCCGGTGCCATGACCAACAAAGGTGTAGAATTTACCCTGAACACGCACAACATCCAGACACGTGATTTCACCTGGACCTCAGGACTCACCTTCTCCATCAACCACAACGAAGTGACGAAGCTCTACTCCGAATCATCCGCTATTTCGGGAATCAACGGTTCGGAAACACTGACCTACACCATGGTGGGCGAACCGGTCGGGCAGTTCTACGGCTATAAAGTAATCGGTATGTTCAAGGAAGAAGGAGATTTCTACAAGAAAGGTGCCGACGGCAACTTCCTGCTCGACGAAACGGGCAACCGCATCCAAGTAGCCATCCCGAAAGACCAGACCATCGGCAAATCGGGCATCTGGGTAGGTGACTACATCTATGAAGACCGCGACAACAACGGTGTAATTGATGAGAAAGACCGCACGTTCCTCGGCAATCCGGCACCCAAATTCACGTTCGGCTTCAACAACTACCTTTCTTATAAAGGATTTGACCTCAACATCTTCCTGAACGGCTCGGTGGGCAATAAGGCTATCAACCTGATTCGCCGCACCTTCACCGATCCCATGCGTAACAGCAACCTGCTGAAAGAAGCTACCGGCATTGCCCAAATCGCCATGCACGACCCCGAAGTGGGCGACGAGGTACTTTCCAATGTTTACGTGGCCAACGCCGATGCAGCCAAAGTACAACGCATCACTACCAGTAGCGCCAACGACAACAACCGTATCTCCGACCGCTTTGTTGAAGACGCTTCCTACCTCCGCATAAAAAACATCTCGCTGGGGTACACCTTCCCACAGAAATGGTTGCGCCGTTTGCAGATAGACCATCTGCGCCTCTACGTCAACATCCAGAACCTCTGTACCATCACAGGCTACAAAGGCTACGATCCCGAAATAGGCGCTTTGAACTACAATGTATTGCTACGTGGTGTGGACGATGCGCGCTATCCTTCGCAACGTATCTATACATTTGGCCTTAACTTCAATTTCTAATGAGCCAGACAAATCATTTATCATTTAAAATCTCAATATAGTTATGAAACACAGATTTCTAACCCTTATATCATCGCTCCTTCTGCTTACGGCATGCAGCGACTCATTTTTGGAACGTGCTCCCGAAGGAAACTACGTAGATGTGACATACTACACTTCCGACGATGCACTCGAACAAGCCACTGCACCGCTTTACAACCGTGCATGGTTCGACCTCAACTCCCGCGCCATCGTGCCGCTGGGCAGTAACCGTGCCAACGATAACTTCAGTCGCTGGGGAGCTCCCGAGTTCACCAACTTCAAGGTGACAGCCCTGAGCGAAAACCTTGCCAATGCATGGACAGGTTTCTACTCGGTCATTACAATGGCCAATGCAGTTATCAGTGATGTGCAGACCAAATGTAGCAACAGCGTAAGCGAACGTGCCAAGCGCACAGCCATTGCCGAAGCCCGCCTGATGCGTGCTTGTGCCTACTTCTACATGGTTCGCCTCTGGGGACCGGTTATCATCATCGAAGACAACGACAAAGTGGTTGCCAATCCCATGCAACCGCTCCACCGCGAAGAAGATGTGCTGGAACTCGTTATTCGTGACCTCACTTATGCAGTCGAGAATCTTCCTGAAGTGGCAACCGCCAAAGGACGTGTCAACGCATGGGGTGCAAAAGGCATGCTTGCCAAAGTCTACCTCGCCCGCTCAGGCTGGAAAGGAGGCACACGCGACAACGCCGACCTGGAGAAAGCCAAGGAACTGGCCGCCGACGTGATAAACAACAGCGGCATCAGCCTTTACGAAAACTATGAAGACCTCTTCAAGTATAAGCACAACAACAATCCCGAATCGCTCATTGCCATGCAGTGGGTGCCACTGGGTGATTGGGGCGTATGCAACACTCTGCTTGCCGACCTCGCCGGCAACAGCAAGATGACCGGCGGTGTAAACGTATGGAGCAGCTATCAGGCAAGTATAGATATGCTCCAGCAATATGAGTTGGGCGACACTATCCGCCGCAACGCCACCTTCTGCACACCGGGTACATACTATTCATACATCTGCATTGCCGACGGTGGTTATACTTACGACGGCGCCACCTCTTGCATTAAAAAAGGTGTACCGGGCGGTCCGGACGACGACAACGACGGTTATATCCAGTCCATGAACTCTCCGCTCAACACCTACATCCTACGCCTTGCCGATGTTTACCTGACCTATGCCGAAGCTTGTCTGGGCAACAGCGAAGAACTGGCCGGTGGTCCCGGCCTGGAAGCATTGAACCAGGTGCGCGACCGTGCACGTATCCCCCGCAAGGAACGCGTAACCTTCGAAGACATCATTCGCGAACGCCGCGTAGAGTTCTCGATGGAGTATTGTAACTGGTATGACATGGTATCGTGGTATCACTGGAAACCCGACTACATGCTGAATTACTTCCAGAACCAACACCGCGGCTACACAGTAGACCTCATCGTGAAAGACGAAGACGGTTACCTCCACTTCGGCAAGAAAGAAGGCGACACTTTCCTCGAAGGCATAGAAAATTGGCAGGAACCGGGCGAGAACATCGAAATCCACCACGGCAACATCCTGATGCCTTATCCGGAAAGCGATGTCATCCAGAATCCGCTACTGAACGAAGAACCGGTAGCATACGAATTCAGTGAATAAACCAAGTTATACATTCATTATCTCAAATAACGACTTTAATATGAAATATATACATTTTCCTTTTGTGTTGCTCACCATCCTGTTGGCATGCAACCTTTTCACCGCCTGCAACGATGACGAGGGCGGCGGTGTTCCCGTAATCCACCACATCCGTCTTGTCGACCCAGAGAAGGCCGACAGTACGTTCACCGATGTAAATCCGGGCACCATGATTGTAGTCATCGGCGAAAATCTGAATGATGTGCGGAAAGTGTTCATCAACGAACAAGAAGTTTCGTTCAATAGCAACTACGGCACTTCCACCAGTCTCATCCTCACTATCCCCGGCGAATTGCAACTGACGGGTGCCAACCCCGAACTGAAAGGCGAACTGCGTATCGAGACCTCGCACGGCATTGCCACGTACTCCATGCATGTACTCTCGCCCGCACCCTACATCACCCGTGTAGCCACAACCTTCCCCGTGGAGACGGGCACGCCTCTGCGCATCGTGGGCGGTAACTTCTACGAAATTCAGCGCGTTTATTTCACCACTGCCGTGGACGACATCACCAATGCACCTGTTTCGGTAGAAGTAACGGACTACACGGTAAACAAGAACTTTGACGAAATATCATTCAATGCTCCCGCAGGCCTGATTGATGAAGGCAGTCTGGTAGTGGAGTGCTATACCGCATCCGCATTTACTCCCTTCCGTCGCACAGCCCTCCCACCAAGTATCAGCAAGGTAAGCTCCATGATGCCTATCACGGGTACCACAGTTACCGTACTGGGACAGAATTTTATGGATATCGCCTCCATCACAATGGGCAATCGCTCGGTAGATCTCTCTACTGTTACCGTAAGCGAAGCTAACGATATGCTTACCTTTACCATGCCGCGTGCACCGCAAGGCACTTGCTCACTCGCCATTACCACAATGGGCGGTACTGCCGAAGTTCCGGGCTTCTATCCTTTGGAGAATATAGTATTGAACTATGACAACATCGGTTGGTTCTCCTGGGGCGGGCAAGCTGTACCCGTCACTGCCGACGGTACAGCAGCTCCTTTCTTCTCGGATGGTAAATGCTACAGCATATCAGGGGAACTTTCAGCATGGAATTACTGGTGGGGCCAATTGCAGAACGGTGCCGTATGGGGCATTGACACAGCCTTCCTGCCTACCGATACACCGACTTCCGAACTGGCTTTGCAGTTCGAATGCTTCGTGGCAGTGGAATATGGCGAAGGTCCTGTATTCCGCATCTACCTCAAAGGGAATGAGGCTCACAACTACACGAACTATCGTCCGGTGAGCGACTTCACCGGAAAAACCGAAGTAGGCCAATGGATGCAGTGCAGCATTCCGCTCTCCGAACTGGTAGACGAAACCACTTGGGGCGAGTTCCAAAAACGTGACGGTGACGAGTTGGCACTCCAGATGACAAACCCCAGCGAAAACGGTCCATACAACATCGAAATGTATTTTGATAATTTCCGAGTTGTCAAGATACAATAATTTGAATTAAATTCTGGCACAGGATTACACAAAGTGACACCTTCTTTTAAACTCTTAGACGCTGATTCAATTGAATCAGCGTCTAAAAATAAATACACCGAAATTATTAAAACGAAATTTTACCGATACCATGACACAAATCTTCAAGAAAACCTTATTAACCAGCCTGGTTCTATTTCTGATGACAGCTTGCTCTGACGATAAAAAGGAGCTGAAAATCATCGTAGAGCCTACTTCTTTCCATTTTGAACAAACGGGTGGTAGCAAGAAATTCGGTATCACCCCCAATGAACCAGCCACTTTCCAAAGTTCGGAAGCATGGTGCAAAGTAACCTCGGAAAGCAGCACTCCCGTACAGGCAATCTATAACATAACCGTAGAACCCAACACTACGCCCGACGTGCGCAACGCCATCATCACCGTCAGCGTAAAGGAGCATATACAAGAAATCAACGTGGAGCAGGCGGCCTATATCCAAAGCGATGAACCGGAAAAATACACTGTACGCGAGAATCTCACAACCCACCAACTGATTAACGAAATGGGACTGGGCATCAACCTAGGCAACACGCTGGATGCCGTGGGCGACTGGATAGACCCAAGCAACATTCTCAATTACGAACAAGCATGGGGAAGCCCTATTATCACACAAGAAATCATTGAAGGATATGCCAAAGCGGGCTACTCATCTCTGCGCATACCGGTCAGCTGGGGCAATCTGCTGTCCGACGACTTCAAAGTGCATCCTGACCTGATGGACCGCGTAGAGAAAATCCTAAACTGGACCCTCGACTGTGGCATGGTGGCTATCATCAATATCCACCACGAAAACGAATGGATTAAACAAGTACCCACCGACAGCAAAGCAAAAGAAAAATTCACTTCCATCTGGAAACAGATATGTGAACGCTTCGAAAAGTACGGTGACCACTTACTGTTCGAGCCAATGAATGAAATCGGATACGATGAGATTTGGACTCCGTGGGGCGGTAGTGAAGCCGACAAGGCAAAGGCACTGGGATACGTGAACGACCTCAACCAGCTCTTTGTCGACATAGTAAGAAACAGTGGCGGCAACAACGCCAAACGTCATCTGTTGGTGGAAATCTACAACACCAACTTGGAGTATGCTTACGACCCCTTGTTCAAGATGCCGAATGATCCCGCAAACCGACTTGCTCTTACAGTGCATTACTATACTCCCGCAAACTTTGCCATACTGGGTGGAGGCGAGGTTGTCGATTGGGGTGTAGGCCGGGAAAGCTGGGGAACGGAAGCTGACTTCAAGGAACTGAACGACAATATGGACCTACTGAAGAAGAATTGCGTAGACAAAGGAATCCCCGTCATCATAGGCGAATATTGCGCCGACTCCAGAAACAGAACAAAGGAAGTGATAAGACTCTTCTGTGTTTCCGTAACCGAAGCCATCTACTCGCGCGGCATGTGCCCAATGCTATGGGACACTCCGGGGGGACAATACAACCGACAGACTTGCCAGTTCGACGACCCTCTCTTCTTAGAAGAAATGATGGCTATTCCGGTTAAATATCCACGGAATTAAACAAATATTCATAATCAATAATCAAATAAAAATGAACAGAATCAGCACTTGTTTCGCCAGCCTATTGCTTTCTTGTGCATTGACGGCACAAGCACAGCAATATCAACTGAATTCACCGGACGGAAAACTAATTGTCAACATCGAAGCCGGACAAGCCCTCAACTGGGCGATTGCCCACGACGGTACCACCGTTCTTTTGCCTTCAGACATTGCCATGCAATGCACTGAATCTGAGGGAAAGCCCATTGCTTTCACCTTCGGCAAAGATGTGAAGGTGACCAAAGCTACCCGCACTTCCGTCGACACTTCCTTCCCCACTCCTTTCTACAAAAAGGCGAGTGTGAAGGACACTTATAACCAACTCACGCTGAAATGCCGTAACGGCTATAGCATACAGTTCCGCGCCTACGACGACGGAGCCGCCTATCGTTTTGTTTCCGAACTGCGCAAACCTTTCTGCGTGAAGGACGAGATTGCCGAGTTCAACTTCGACCGCGATTACCACGCTTTCGTGCCCTATATTAACGACAATCGCGCCGGCGAGCGTTACTGCTACTCCTTCGAGTCCTACTACGATGAGGCCCCCCTCTCTCGCATGTACAAAGACTCGCTTGCCATTACTCCGCTGATGGTAGAACTGGAGAACGGAAAGAAAGCCGTCATTATGGAAGCCGGATTGTCCAACTATCCCGGCATGTTCCTCACTGCCAACCCACAGATGCCCCACGGAGTGAAGGCAGAATTCGCCCCCTATCCACTGGAAACAGTCATCGGAGGCTATGACCGCTTGAACCTCGTCCCTACCAAACGTGCCGACGTTATCAGCAAGCCCAACAATGCCCCCTACTTCTGCCCCAACGGGCGTCCCACAGGGAAACAGACCTATCCTTGGCGTGCCGTGCTTGTTGTTACCCACGACACACAACTCGCCAACAACGACATGATGCAACGCCTCGCACCCGAATGCCGCATCGCTGACACATCCTGGATTAAACCCGGAAAAGTGGCATGGGACTGGTGGAATACTTGTAACCTGACCGGCGTGGACTTCAAGGCAGGCATGAATACGCCCACCTATAAGAAATACATCGACTTTGCCGCCGAAAACCAGCTGGAGTATATCATCATCGACGAAGGTTGGAGCGGAGGAATCATTAATGGAAGACATCAGTCCCGAAATCAATCTCGAAGAACTGGTGGCATACGGCAACCAAAAGGGCATAGGCATCATCCTCTGGGCAAGCTGGCGCAATCTTACGGGAGGAGGCGACATCTCCCCTGCCGTGGAACAAGTTATCAGCCACTACGCACAAATGGGAATCAAAGGTTTCAAAATTGACTTCTTCGACCGCGACGACCAACTCGCCATCTCTTCTACCGAACAACTCGCAGCATGTGCCGCCAAGAATCACATGTTGCTTGACCTACACGGACTGAAACCCTTCGGCATCCAGCGCGCCTATCCCAACATCCTCAACTTTGAAGGTGTGAAAGGACTGGAAAACAGCAAGTGGGAGCCCATCGTGAACGGTGCACCCTTGCATGACTTCCCGCGCTACGACGTTACCGCCCCCTATCTGCGCCAACTCGCCGGTCCGATGGACTATACGCCGGGAGCTATGGTAAATGCCACCCGTTCCCTGTTCCGCTCCGTCAACGACCACCCCATGAGTCAAGGTACACGTGTACACCAGATGGCTATGTACACCGTCTTCGAAGCACCCTTGCAGATGCTTGCCGACAGTCCCAGCAAATACATGAAGGAACAGGAATGCACCGACTTCATCGCCAAGGTTCCCACTACCTTTGACGAAACCATTGCTCTTGATGGTAAAATAGCCGAATACATCACGATAGCACGCCGCAAAGGAAACACTTGGTTTGTAGGCAGCATGACCAACTGGACTCCGCGTAGCTGCACCATCGACCTCTCCTTCCTCAGCGAAGGCAACTACGAAGCCGAAATCTTTGCCGACGGCATCAATGCCGACCGTGAAGCTACCGACTATAAAAAAGAAGTACGCATCGTCACTGCCAAAGACAAACTCAATGTACAACTGGCACCCGGCGGTGGATGGACAGCACGAATTACAAAAAAATGAATCTGAGAAAACTGTTTCTGCCATTGTGTTCAGTAGCCTTGTGCCTGCAATCCTATGCACAAGACAAATCCTTCCTTAAGGATATGCTCTGGTATATAGACAACCCTTCTGTATTTGAAAAAGGACAAGAGGAAGGACACGCTTGGCATATGCCCGAAAAGAGCATGCTACTGAATGGGACATGGAAGTTTTTCTGGTGCGATACACCGGAAGGGATACCTGCACACTTTTTTAACCCCGAATTCCCGGATAAGCAATGGGGCGACATCAAAGTTCCCTCAAACTGGGAAATGCAAGGTTATGGTGACAAGCTGTTCAGAAATGTATCTGCTCCCTTCGGGGTGAATCCACCACATGCTCCCAAAGAGTATAACCCTACCGGACTATACCGGCGAACATTCAAGGTACCTGCAAGTTGGGCAGCAAAAGACCAGATATTTTTAAGGTTCGAGAAAGTGGCATCCGCTTCTTTTGTATGGGTCAACGGTCATGAAGTGGGCTACAATGAAGGAGCACAAGAACCTGCCGAATACAACATCACTCCTTATTTGAAGCCGGGCGAAAACACGCTGGCTGTCTGTGTACTAAAGTATTCGGACGGCTATTACCTGGAAGGACAAGATTATTGGCGACTGGCCGGAATCTTTGACGACGTATGGTTGTACGCCACACCTGCTGTCAGGATATTCGACTGGCAAGTAATCACAGAGTTTGATAATACGTATACCGATTCGCAGTTAAGTATTCAGGTAAAAATCAAGGACTACCAAAAGAAGCCAAATGAGAATTATGGATTGAAAGCTTACTTAAAGGATAAAAACGGCAAGATTATCTGTAACTTTTCCGCAGCTCCATTTGAAATGGACGCTGCGGAAAAGACAATACAGTTGCATACCTTGGTACAAGAACCCCGGAAATGGACAGCCGAGACACCCGAGCTTTATACGCTCGGTCTGGAATTATCCAATCCGGCCGGTCTGCAGAAAGACAAGATAGAAACGGTCATCGGATTCAAAAAGACGGAAATCAAAGACGGTGTTTTTTATCTTAACGGTATCCCACTGAAAGTCAATGCACAAAATTCGCACATGCAGCATCCCGAAGAGGGACATGTCATGGACGAAGCCACCATACGCAAGGATTTTGAATTGTTGAAACAGTTTAATTTCAATGCCGTACGTACCTCTCACTATCCTCCGGTGAATAAGTATTTGGAACTGGCCAATGAATACGGGCTTTATATCATAGACGAGGTGGGCGATGAAGCCCATGCCTCGGAATGGATTTCAAGTCTCCCGGAATACGAAGAGATGTATCGCGAGCGATGCCGCAGAATGGTGTTACGGGACAGAAACCATCCCTGCGTCTTGTTCTGGAGCGCAGGAAACGAAAGCGGTGAAGGTATCAACATTACCCACACCATTGAAGAAGGGAAATCGCTGGACCCCACCCGCTTCTGGATGTATGGCGGAAATGCATTCTCCCATCCGGCAGAAGATATTATCGGACCCCGTTACCCTACTCCTATGGAACTGGAAATGCAGGTAGGCATAGGAGAGGATTCCCGACCATCGTTTATGGATGAATACTTATCGGTTGCAGGCAATGCCGGCGGTGCCCTGGACGATTATTGGGAAGCCATCTACCGACATCCCCGCCTGATAGGAGGGGCCATCTGGGATTTTGTAAGTCCGGGACTGACCGAACGGATAAGGCAAGTGGACGACCTTTCGCCCTTCCATACTCCCGCCCATCTGATGGGAAATGCCCGCTTGGTGAAGGAAGGAAAGAACACGGTGCTGGACTTGAACGGTCACGACCAATGGGTAGAGGTCTATCGTGCAGACAATGTGGAGTTGAACAGTAATGAACTGACACTCACTTGCAGAATCTACCCCCGGAAACTGGTAAGCAGTTGCTGCTCATTCATCACAAAAGGCAATTATCAGTTCGGGCTGCAACAACGCGGTAAAGACAAACTGGAATTTTATATCTATACTGATAAAAAGCATTCCGTATGCGCCTCCTTGCCTACTGACTGGGAATACAACTGGCATCAAGTGACGTGCGTCTACGACGGACAGAAAATGTCCATCTATATAGACGGAGCAGAAAAGGCCTCCACACAAGCATCGGGCAATATCCGGAACTTCCCCTACCCCGTCAACATCGGTCGGAATGCAGAAACACACGGCCAAGAGACTTCGGTCTACATCTGCGATGCTCAAATGGACGAAGTCGGCATTTTCGCCAAGGCACTGACTTCCTCTTTTCACCCGGAAGAAGCCGCTCTGTGGCTAGATTTTGAGCAAGAGACGGAAAATGGTACATTCTACAGTTACGGCATCGGTGCACGTACGTACGGCAGCATCTGGCCCGACCGTAGCGTACAGCCCGAAATGTGGCAAATGAAGAAAACCGGACAACCTCTTTCTTTTTCCATGTCGGATGTGACAGAGGGAGTCGTTGAGTTATGGAATCGCAATCATTATACAAATGCTTCCCGATATGCCATACGATGGGAATTGAAAGAAGATGACAAGGTTATTCAATAGGGCGACTTGGCACTCTCAACAGCGCCGCTT
>OHUJ01000842.1_pt1 | contig 12451 bp, 10 predicted proteins | sample 1579241 | NCBI WGS metagenome assembly OHUJ01 (sample SAMEA3882547, study PRJEB24775) | human gut metagenome | biome: human-associated habitat; feature: intestine environment; material: feces | place: Netherlands | collected 2009/2010
AGGCGGTTTCTGCACCCGCAGCTGTCGTAACCGCACAGCGATTTGTTGAGACATTCGCAGCTATGCTCACCCGTTTCGGTGTAACAGCTCTCGAACACCACGTTTCTTTTCAACAGCGAACAATACCTGACGCTTGCAAACTTGAATCTGCTCATATTATCCTCCCTTTGGCTGTATAAATCTCGGCGTGTGCCGTGGCATGTGCCTTGGCGTATGCCGGTTTGATTATCTGCATATTAATTATATGCAAATTGCGAATTTATAAGCATGTTCCGCCATACTTTATTACAGAAAATACTTTACCGGAGGTTTAGCGATGTTCATATCGGTTTTGCCCGTACATAAGCTGCCCGAGCTTTTAAAGAATCGGGCCGAGGCGCTTAAAAAAGACAAGCAAAGAAAGCAGGAGCTTGCAAAGGCCGCCGAGCTTGAGCAGGAGCTGAGGCAGCTGCGTGACGCCATGCAGGCGTCCCAAAGCTGCTTTGACGAGGTCACGGACCCGTGCCTGACCGACGCCCTGATATACGAGCGCGCATCCATAGCGGCAAGGTACAGCTTTATCACCGGCGAGCTGCGCAGGATTATCGGCGGCGCGCATGACGCTCAAAAGCAGGGCAAATAAAAAGCAAAAGCCGCAGGCGCTATCGCCCGCAGCCTTTGCATAACCGTAAAAAATCAAATAGTTGCCGCCATTACAGCCTTTATAGTGTGCATTCTGTTTTCAGCCTCTTCAAATACTATTGAGCGGCTGCTCTCGAACACTTCGTCCGTGACCTCCATGGCCTCGCGCCCGAAGCGCGTGCACATCTCGCTGCCGACGGTGGTCTTTTTGTCGTGATACGCCGGCAGGCAGTGCATGAAGATGGCGCCGGGGGCGGTCATGGCCATGACCTTCTCGTTGACCTGATAAGGGGTCAGCAGGCGGATGCGCTCGGACCACACGCTGTCGGGCTCACCCATGGAGACCCAGATATCGGTGTAAATCACGTCGGCGTCGGTGGCGCCCTGGGTCACATCCTCGGTGAGGGTCACGCTGCCGCCGGTCTCCCGGGAGATGTCCCGGGCCTTCTCCACCAGCCACTCCTCGGGGAACAGCTCCTTGGGAGCGCAGGCGGTGAAGTGCATGCCCATCTTGGCGCAGGCCACCATCAGGGAGTTGCCCATGTTGTTGCGGGCATCGCCGAAATAGGTGAAGCGCACGCCCTTCAGCCGGCCCAGCTTCTCCTCGATGGTCAGCAGGTCCGCCAGCATCTGGGTGGGGTGGAACTGGTCGGTGAGGCCGTTCCACACGGGCACGCCCGCATGGTCGGACAGCTCCTGCACCAGGTCCTGGCTGAAGCCGCGATACTCGATGCCGTCATACATCCGGCCCAGCACCCGGGCGGTGTCGGCGATGGACTCCTTCTTGCCCATCTGGCTGCTGCCGGGCTCCAGATACGTCACGCCCATGCCCAGGTCCATACCGGCCACCTCGAAGGAGCACCGGGTCCGGGTGGAGGTCTTTTCAAACAGCAGCACGATGTCCTTCCCCTCCAGCCAGCGGTGGGGCACACCGGCGCGCTTCATATCCTTGAAATTTTTGGACAGGTCCAGCAGATAACGGATCTCCGCCGGGGTATAGTCCAGCAGCTTCAGAAAGCTTCTTCCTCTGATATTCACAGCCATGATGATGTTCTCCCTTTCTATTGATAAATATTGATGGATATTCTCTCAGATCTCGTCCCGCAACAGGGGCATGCTCATGCACCGGGGGCCGCCCCGGCCCCGGGACAGCTCGGCGCTGGGCATTTTCAGCACCCGGATGCCGCTGTCCTCCAGGATCTGGTTGGTGACATAGTTCCGGTCGTACACCACCACCACGCCGGGGGCGATGCACAGGGTGTTGGACCCGTCGTTCCACTGCTCCCGCTCGGCGGCGATCTGGCTGCTGCCGCCGCAGCGGATAAGCTGCACCCGGTCCAGGCCCAGATAGCCCGCCAGCACCTGCTCCAGGGGTCCGCTGACCTCCCGGGTGGTGAGCTTGCCCTGTCCCCGGCCCGTCAGCTCGAAGATCCGCAGGGTGCCCAGGATCCCCGGATGCACCGTGAATTTGTCCACGTCCACCTGGGTGAACACGGTATCCAGATGCATGAACGCCCGGGTGCTGGGAATTTCAAAGGCCAGCACCGTGTCGATCTCGGAGCTCTCGTCGGCGAAGATGGCCGATGCCAGCTGCTCGATGGCCTCCGGCTGGGTCCGCTGGGAGATACCCACTCCCAGCACCCGGCGGCTCAGGTTCAGGATGTCCCCGCCCTCGATCCAGAAATACTGGTCCGGCGTATAGTACAGAGGCACCTGCCCGGCGTAGTCCGGATGATGCCGCAGCACATAGTCGCCGTACAGGGTCTCCCGGTTGCGGGTGTCCGTGAACATATGGTTCAGGCTCACGCCCCGGCCGATGCAGGCGAAGGGGTCCCGGGTGAAATACAGGTTGGGGATCGGCGGCATCAGGAACCGGGCCCCGGTGTGCACCAGGCTGGACAGCCTCCCCTGCTCGTTGGGGAACACATCCTGATACGACACGCCCTCCATGGTTTTCAGCACCAGCTCCAGGGGGTCCTGGATATCCAGCAGATACCGCTTCAGGTCGCCCCGGTATCCCATGGCGGTGCTGCCGGCCCGGCGGATGGTCTCCTCCACAAACCGGCGGCGCAGCTCCTCGTCTCCTGCCAGCACCTGGGCCGTCAGGTCCTCCAGATAGACCACCTCCGCCCCGTTGTCCCGCAGGATCTGGGCAAAGCAGTCGTGCTCCCGCTGAGCGCCGTACAGATAGGGAATATCGTCAAACAGCAGCTGGCCCATGGTATTGGGGCTCAGATGCTCCAGCTCCCGGCCCGGCCGCTGCAGAAGCACCCGCTTCAAAGGGCCGATCTCGCTTTTAACGCAAATGGGCATGGAATTTCCTCCTCTCCAGTTCCCCCCTATTTTACCAGATTTCCGGTCCGATTTCTCACCCTGACGCGGCCCGATTTTTGTATTTTAACCGATGTTTTGTCCCGGTACTTTGACACTTTATTGTAATAATACTCGCTTCCCACCGGGTTACTCTGTAAATTCATGCGTTTTTTGCCCGGCCGTCCAGGTAAAACAGGCCGTTTTTGTACAAGATTTTCTGCGCAAAATGTCCCATTCCCCCCTTGGCAGCGCCGCCCGTATGTGGTAAAATAACCCCCATAAGGAGGGGATATTCATGAAACAGACCATCGCCCTGGCGGTCCGACCTGGACCAAAGCAGCCTGTTCTCTTTTGACCAATTCACCGCCGCCCGGCCCACGGCCCCGGTGATCCACCGGGACGCCCGGTTTCTCCTGGTCCGCAGCGGCAGCGGCGTTATCCGGCTCCAGGGCCGGGAGTATCCCCTGTCCGCCGGAAGCCTGGCGGCCATCCTGCCCTGGCAGATCAGCGAGATCGTCCGGGTGGACGAGCCGTTGGCCTGCAGCGTCATCGCCTATCACTACGACACCGTGGCCCGGGCCGCCCATCTGTTCCGGGGGGAGGACGGCCAGCCCATGCCCATGGCCCGGCTGATGGAGACGGTGCCGGTGCTGGAGCTGTCTCCCCGGCAGCGGGCGGAGGCCGGACGCATTGCTGACGGTCTGTCCCGGGAGCTGGGTCTTGCGTCCCTTCAGGAGGAGGGACAGCTGTTTTCCAGTCTCAATGCCGTGAGCCTGCTGGTGCAGCTGACGGTGCTGTTCGCCCGGCAGGCCCTGGCGGCGGACCGCCCCGCTGATGCCCAGGGGCCCGACCACCGGGAGCTGCTGCGGTATATGTACCTCCACTGCGGCCAGAAGCTGACGCTCCAGCAGCTGGCGGATGTGTTCGGGTGCAGCCGGTCCACTGTCAGCGCCCGGATCACCGCCATGACGGGGCTGTCCTTTTTCGACCTGCTCAACGAAATGCGCATCGGCAAAACCGCCGACTATCTGCTGTATACGGACCTGACCCTGAAGGAGCTGGCGGAAATTCTGGGCTATGTGGACGAGTCCCACATCTCCAAGGTGTTTGCCGCCCGGCTGGGCACCCGCATCGGCCAGTACCGGGCCACCTATCAGAAGGTGCAGAACATCTGCCAGATCGAGGAGAGCCGCCTGGGGTACAGCCTGGTGCAGCACATCTGCCGTCACTACCGGGAGGACCTCAGCGCCGCCGGGGTAGCCCGGGCCTTCGGCATTTCCGTCCAGCAGCTCAACCGCACCCTGCTGTGCCAGGTGGAGCTGAATTTTGAGGATTTCCTGGCCCTGATCCGGGTGAACCGGGCCTGTAAGCTGCTGACCACCACCCGCATGACGGTGCTGGACATTGCCCTGGAGCTGTCCTCCATGGGCATCCGGGTGGACCCCGCCGCATTGGAGCGCCAGCTGAAGCTTTCCGGCTGCGAAAGCCGCCGCACCCTGCCCTTCCACCGTATGCTGCTTTCCGGCGAGCTCCCCCTCACCATCGGCGGCGGTATCGGGCAGTCCCGGCTGTGCATGTTCCTCATGGGCACCGCCCACATCGGCGAGGTCCAGTCCTCGGTCTGGGACGATGACACCGTAAAACAGTGCGAAGCGGCAGGCATCATCCTGCTGTAAAATGGGGTGAGCTGTCCTCCGGGATGGCTCACCTTTATCATCTTCGCATATTCCCCCTCTCCCTGCCATAATAAAAAGGGGAGGGGGATTGCCATGAAAAGAGCCGTTATCATGCTGCTGGCACTGCTGTGCTGCGTCGCCTGCGGCAGGGGGGAGCCGCCATCGCCCGCCACGCTGCGGGCGGATACCACCCCGGAGAGCCTGATCGAGGAGCTGACGCAGCGGTACGACCTGCCGGAAAGCCTGCTGCTACAAAGTGCGGCCGACCTGGCGGCACTGCTGCAAATCAGGGAAAGCACCCTGCTTTCGGGCTGCGGGCGCATCGCCATTGAGGAGGGGAACCCCTGCCAGCTGCTGCTGGTACAGGCCGCCCCCGGCAAGGCGGAAGCGGCCACCGCCGCCCTGCAAAAGCGGCTGGAGACCGTCCGGCAGGCGTTTTCCGCCTCCCCGGCAGCGCAGTCGGGGCAGGTCATCACCGCCGGGGATTACGCCCTGCTCATCATCACCCCGGCAGGGGACGCTGCAGCGGTGCGGCAGGAGGTCACGGGCTTTTTTACCGGGGCGGAATAAGGAGAAAAAATGGTTGCACACGGGCCGGAATTCGTGTATAATAATTTAGTAGGCCATGACAGGTCGTGCAAAGGCAGCCTTTGTCATGCGGAAATCTGGTCCTGTGCGACGCAGTGCTGTGAACCATGTCAGGCGGGGAACCGAGCAGCATTAAGCAGTATTTGCGGGTGCCGCAGCCAACCGGGTTTCCGTATGATAAAGGCTGTCTTTCATTTTACGGGAAAGGGGAAAACGGGATGTATCAGGCATTATACCGCAAGTGGCGCCCCCGCACCTTCGAGGAAGTCGTGGGGCAGGAGCACATCACCACCACGCTGAAAAACGAGATGATACAGGGAAAGCCCGCCCACGCCTATCTGCTGATGGGCAGCCGGGGCACCGGCAAAACCACCTGCGCCAAGCTCATCGCCAAGGCCGTGAACTGCCAAAGACCGGTAGGCGGCAGCCCCTGCGGGGAATGTGACTGCTGCCGCGGGGTGGATAACGGCAGTCTGGTGGATGTTGTGGAGATCGATGCCGCCAGCAATAACGGTGTCGATAACATCCGTGACCTGCGGGAGGAAGCCGTTTTCCTGCCCAATATCGCAAAATACCGGGTCTATATCATCGATGAGGCCCATATGCTTTCGGTCGGGGCGGTCAATGCCCTGCTGAAAATCATGGAGGAGCCGCCGGAGCACGTCATCTTCATTCTGGCCACCACCGAGGTCCACAAGATCCCGGCTACCATCCAGTCCCGCTGCCAGCGCTTCGATTTTAAGCGCATCGCCCCGGAGGTCATCCGGGACAGGCTTTTGTACATCGCCGGGCAGGAGGACATGACCCTCACCGAGGAGGCTGCCGCCCTCATTGCCCGCATCGCCGATGGCGGAATGCGTGACGCCCTTTCGCTTTTGGATCTCTGCTGGGCGCACGCCCGGGATATCACCGTGGAAACGGTCAGCGAAGCGGCCGGGCTGGTCGGGCAGGATTATCTTTTTGAAATAGCCGAAGCCGCCGCAGCCGGGGATTTTACCGGTGCCATGGATGCCATGGAGCGACTGACGGGACAGGCCGTGGAATACGACCGCCTGTGCAGTCAGCTGGTGGGACACTACCGCAATCTTCTGGTGGCGGCCACCGCCCGTGACCCCGAGCAGCTGATCGTCTGCCTGCCGCAGACGCTGGAGCAGTATAAAAAACAGGCGGCGTCCTTTACCCCTGCCGCCCTTATGGATGCTATCCGCACCCTGCAGGATACGCAGGCGGCCATGAGCCGCAGCACCAGCCGCCGGGCCGAAATGGAGCTTGCCCTCTTAAAAATCAGCGACCGCCGGGTAAGCCCCAGCCGGGAGGCGCTTGTCGCCCGCATCGAGGAGCTGGAGGCGAAGCTCAACCGCCTTATGGCGGAGGGCATCCGCCCCGCCCCGCAGCAGGCCCCGCAGGCGGTCCCCCAGACCGCCCCGCAGCCTGCCCCGCAGCAGGAGCTGCCGCAGGAGCCGCAGCAGGTCACCCTGCCTGGCACACCGCCCCCCGCCCCGCCCGCCAAGGAGGACCTGCCGGTGGAGCCGATGCCGGAGGAACGGTGGCTTCAGGTGCTGGAGCGTCTTAATGTCATCAATAAAATGCTGGCGGGCGCCTTGCAGGGAAGCGGTGCCTACCTGCGCGGGCAGACCGTCCTGATCCGCTGCGAAAACCCCATTTTCCTGGAGATGATGCGCAGCAATGAGTTTACCCGCCAAAGCCTCAAGCGTGCCATCGCCGAGGTCACCGGCATGAAATACGGCGTAGGCCCCTACACGCAGACCGCACCGCCCGCCGCCCCGCAAAGCTCCCCCCTGGAGGAGCTGGCACGGCAGGCCGAGGGGCTGGGCATCCCCGTTACCAGAGAATAAAAACCACATACCGATAAAGGAGACTACACATGAAAGCAAGAATTCCGCAGGGCGCCGGCGGCGCCGGAAATATGAACCAGATGATGCAGAGAATGCAGAAGATGCAGGAGGAAATGACCCGCGCGCAGGCCGAGCTGGAGGAAAAGGTATATCATGTTTCCGCCGGCGGCGGGAATATCGAAGTGGAGATCAACGGTAAAAAGGAGATCACCGCCGTGACCCTGAAGCCCGAGGTCGTCGACCCCGATGACATCGAGTTTTTGCAGGATCTTATCCGGGAGGGCGTCAATGAAGCCATCCGTGCCTGCAATGCCGATGCCGAGCAGACCATCGGCGCCATCACCGGCGGGCTGGAGCTCGGCCTGTAATTCACTTTGACCGATAGGGGGGAGGGATCGCATGGATTCCACCGCAGCGCCGCTGCAAAAGCTCATCGAGCAGTTTGCCCGCTTGCCGGGCGTCGGCCGTAAGACGGCCCAGCGGTTCGCCTTTTATGTATTAGACCTGCCGGAGGATAAGGCAAAGGAATTTTCCTCCGCTATTCTGGAGGCCAAAAGCAAAATAAAAAAATGTGCGGTCTGCGGCAATTTTACCGAGGGCGAATTGTGCCCCATCTGCTCCGCCAAGGGCCGGGATACCTCCCTCATCTGCGTGGTGGAGGACCCCCGGGACGTCCTTGCCTTCGAGCGCACCCGGGAGTATAACGGCGTCTACCATGTGCTGCACGGGCTCATCTCCCCCATGGACGGCATCGGCCCCGACCAGCTCACCATCAAGGAGCTGCTTGCCCGCATCGGCAAGGGGGAGGTCACCGAGGTCATCATGGCCACCAACCCCACCGTGGAGGGCGAAGCGACCGCCATGTATATCGCAAAGCTGCTCAAGCCGCTGGGGGTCAAGGTCAGCCGGCTTGCCTACGGCATCCCCGTGGGCGGTAACCTGGAATACGCCGATGAGGTGACCCTCTGGCGCGCCATGGAGGGCCGCAGCGAGCTATAACCTCTTGACAAATTCTCAAATTGTGCTATCATAAAAAATCCACAAAGGGGAAAGGAGTGACCGTGCATGGCAGAAAAGAAGGGCATCAAGCAAATCGCCGTCAACCGTCAGGCACGGCACGAATACTTTGTGGAGGAAACGATGGAGGCCGGCATCGAGCTGTTCGGCACCGAGGTAAAAAGCCTGCGAAACGGCGGCCTCAACCTCAAGGACAGCTGGTGCAGCTTCGAAAAAGGGGAGCTGTTCGTGCGTCAGATGCACATCAGCCCCTACGAAAAGGGCAACATCTTCAACCGTGACCCGCTGCGTCCCAAAAAGCTGCTGCTCCACCGCCGGGAGCTCAACCGCCTGTACGGGCTGGTCAAGCAGCAGCAGGGGCTTACCCTCATCCCGCTGCAGGCGTATTTTAAGGGCAGCCGGGTCAAAATAGAGCTGGGCGTCTGCCGCGGCAAAAAGCTCTACGATAAGCGGGCCGATGCTGCCAAACGGGATGCCAAAAGGGACATCGAGCGTGCCATGCGCGGCCGCGGTTAAATGAAAAAGTGAATACGGGGGCGTACCGGTTTCGACGGGGATCGAGAAACAGGGTAAGCGAGTAGAGGCGCTCGACCTCTATAAAACGGGCAACTTAAAGATAAACGCTAACACTGATTACGCGTACGCTGCTTAATTAAGCAGCCGTCCGACTGCGGAGGACCACGGCCGCAGGAGGGCGTCGATGAGTGGTGAACGATCACAGGCAGTGCTCCGGGCCCGTGATTGTATTGGGAGCTACTGAAGTCTGCAGCCTGCTGTCCGGCGGCAGACAGAGGGAATGTTAAAGGAACAGCTACACTCGTAGAAAGCCGTGCGGACTGGTTTTCGGACAGGAGTTCGACTCTCCTCGCCTCCACCAATAAAAAAGGACGCCGACAGGCGTCTTTTTTTATTGGTGGAGGCCGGGGAACGCAAACCCTTATACAAGCCGCAAGTCGCTGCCCTGATTAAACGCGAAGGGGGAACCCGCAAACGGTTCCCCCATCACACTGCCCCCTCCCTTGCGGTGGGGCGGGGTGCGTGTTGGCGGGCTTTTTTGGCGGACCTTGGGGAGCGTAAACCCTCATACAAAGGGGAAGCCCCAGCCCTGATTTAACGCGATGGGGGCACCCGCAAACGGTTCCCCCATCACACTGCCCCCTCCCTTGCGGTTGGGCGGGGCAGGGTGCTCCTTGGCGACTTTTTTATTTGGCGGGTCTTGGGGAACACAGGCTTCCCGGTGCGTCTATGCCCGTTCATCCTGCCCTTCCGGCGGCAGCCAGCGTTTACCCACCAGCCGGATCAGATAGAGAATGCCCCGGACGCACAGCTCCAGGCACATGGCGGTCCATACGCCGGGCAGCCCCCAGCGGGGCGCAGCCAGCCACGCCAGCGGGAGCCGAATCCCCCACATGGTTCCCAAATTGAATAGTGTGGGGACCAGTGTGCTGCCGGTGCCTTGGAACACGCCGCCTGCAACGATGGAAGCACCGAACATGGGCTCGGCGAAGGCCTCGATGCGCAGAACACGGGTACCCAAAGCGATGATTTCCGGGTCCGGTGTCAATATTGCCATCATCTGCGGGGCCAAAAGATACAGCAGCCCGCCGGTGAGCACCATGACGGCGATGCCCAGCAGCACCGTGACCCAGCCCAACCGGCGCGCCATCTGCCGCCGTCCGGCCCCCACGCTTTGCCCCACCAGCATGGCCGCAGCGCTTTGAATTCCGTAGGCGGGCATATAGCACAGGCTCTCCGCCGTGATGGCAAAGGAATTGGCGGCGATGGCCACGGTCCCCAGGGGCGCCACAATAGCGGTGGAAACGATCTGTGCCGAGGACAGGATCACCTTCTCCGATGCCACAGGCGCGGCGATGCGGAGTATGGTGCGCAGCTGTTGCCGATCAAAATGCAGACGTTCCCCTTTTTCCAAACGAAGCACCGGACTGCGGCGCAGGACAAAATACAGCAGGTACAGGCCCACCACCAGTTCGGCAAGGCCGGTGCCCAGTGCAGCACCTGCCGTGCCCAGTCCCGCACCGGGAAGCGCCAGCGAGCCGAGCCGGATGGTGCCGGTAGGGAAGATAAACAGGGTGTTGAACACAACATCCAACGCACACATAACCACCATACAGATGCCGGGCGTGCGCATATTGCCTGTGGCCTGCAGCTGGCCGGCCGTCACATTATCCAGCTGGAGGGCGGGCAGGAACAGACTGTACACCAAAAAATAGGCGGAGGCATCCTTCCAGATGCTCCGATCCGCCCGCAGTATTCCGGGCAGCGATGAGGAAAGCACCGCCGCCAGCAGTGCCATGACCGTGCTGAACGCCAGACACAGCACCAGCGCCTGTTTGAGGATATTGCGTGCATCAGCCAGACGGCCGCCGCCCACGCGCTGTGCCGTCAGTACATTGAAGCCCATGGCCGCCGCATAAGAAAGTCCCCCGAAAAGCCATGTGGTGGAGGCCACCAGCCCAACCGCCGCCGACTGGGTCGCCCCCAGACGGCCAACCATAGCTGCGTCGATATATTGCATGATGATGGTGGCGAGCTGTGCCATAATGGCCGGCCAGCTGAGCTGCAGCGTCAGGGACAGCTGCTGACGGGTGGTCAGCGGCGCACCTTCGCGCAGCAAAGCCAGATGATCCGTTTTCAAGGCGGCACCTCCAAAAGTGTATTTCTATGATTTTACCACAGAACCGCACTTCTATCAACTCCATCCTTGCGGGCAGCGGCGGGACTTTTTTTGCAGAAGCAGAACGCCGTCTGCGTTTCTCATCACCATCTTTTGCCATATGTCGCAAAATGCCATCCATAAAAACACAGTTTTATGTAAAAAATTTTGTGATTTTGCGATTCGCGCCGCCTTTTGCGCATTTCACGCCCGCCCCCGTTTTCCCCGCCCGCCTCGCGGTATAATGGGAAACAACAACGGCAAATGCGCCCAAAAAGGAGGCCCCACAATGAAAAAACGCCTGTTCAGCATCCTGCTCGTCCTCTGCATGGCCCTCACCATGCTCCCCGTCACCGCGCTGGCGGGGGTGGTTTCATACGGAAATGATTATGATATCGCCATCAACGGTACCAAGTGGAAATTTGAAGAAAATGATTTGGGAGAGTGTATCCCGGTATATTACTATAAAGATTACACATTCAATACGGATGCGGGATATGGTTTTCACACCAACGATAATCTTGTGCTTACCAAAGTTGGGAATACCGTTACCATCTCTTTCCGTCGTGGCACCGGTTATCAATCTTATTATCATCAGGTAAAATTCACCATCGAGTCCAAGGTTGAAGGTAGTGATATCTCCTGCATCGAAATGGGCAACGGAAATAACCTTGTGATCACCGGCGAAGGGACCAAAGGTACGCTTACTCTAACCCGCGATGGAAAAGACGGAATAGGTGCCGCATTGTCTTCGGAAGTGGGCAATATTACTATAACAGGCGGCGCTACCGTAAAGGTGACCTTCAAAAAACAAAGTACCCCAAATGTCAGTGGCCACGCCATTTCTGTAGATAACCATGATCTGATCATCTCCGGCGAGGGAACCACGGTCGAGGCAACCAATCAAAGTGGTGCTTCAAAGGACTTCTCGAACGACGCCACCGTCAAGGTCGAGAACGGAAGAATTGACGTTTCCGGTGGCGCATGGCTCAAAGCGACCAATGAATTTACCAATACCAGCAATCTCTATCCGTCTCAATTTAAATATAACAGCTATTTCAGCTGCGCCATTTCCGGCGATAAAAATGCTCCGTGCACCATTTCCGTTACCGGCGTAAATTCTTGTATTATTGCATCGGCGTATAATTCAACGAAGTATGATGTTAATACATCAATGGGTCAAGCCTATAGGTGGGCAAATTTTTATGTCGATGGCGCAAAGATCGAAGTCGGTAATAGCGCCTACCCACTCACCGAAAGCACTGTTGATGGTATCGAAGGGAATCGATATGTGACTATTTCCGTTCCCACCGCCCCCGCCCCCCACATCCACACCTTTGGTGACACATGGACATCCGACGCCACCGACCACTGGCACGCCTGCACCGCTTCCGACTGCAACGGCATCGACGCCATCAAAGATAAAGCCGCCCACATCTTCGGGGACTGGATCATCGATCAAGAACCAACCGCCACCAAAGCCGGTTCCAAGTACAGAGAGTGCACCGTCTGCAACTACAAAGAAACGGTCACTATCCCTGCCACCGGCCCCTGCACACATGAGGGCACGCTAAAATATACAGATAATGAAGATTGGTCGACGCATAAGGTAGAGTGTACCGCCTGCGGCCAGGTCATTAACGCAAAAGAGGCCCATGCGATACATGGCTACCGTATAAATGATGTGGCAGGCACACACCAGGAAT
>OHUJ01000843.1_pt1 | contig 12449 bp, 9 predicted proteins | sample 1579241 | NCBI WGS metagenome assembly OHUJ01 (sample SAMEA3882547, study PRJEB24775) | human gut metagenome | biome: human-associated habitat; feature: intestine environment; material: feces | place: Netherlands | collected 2009/2010
CGCATCGTCGAGCGCCGCCGTGTCGCGTCCCACGATCATCGAAACGGCGCGGCGCGCGGATTCGATGCTGCCGTGCTCGAGTTCGTGATACACCTTCATGCTCTCATCCCGCAGCGACTTTGCCGCCAAGATCTGCCAGCACATGACGCTCTCGACCGCGATGCGCAGCCACGGACTCACCCTGCCGCACAAACACAGAAGCAGCGCGGGCACCGCCGCCGCGAGAAACGAGACGATCCCCCACAGCACCGCGCCCGCCGCGCGCTCGCCGCGCGGCGTTTTGGGGAAAATCCTCCGCAGGACGCACTCCAGCGCGCTGATCGTCTTCCCGATCAGCACGACCGGATGCGGCAGGCTGTGCGGATCGCCCAGAACGCAGTCGATGCCAAAGCCGATGAGAAGCGGCAAAACGAGGCAAATCATGGTTTCTCCTCCGACTGCATCGTGAAGATATACACGGGGTTCTGCCCCGTCATCAGGTGATACGGCCCCGCCTTTTTGCCGCGGGCGATCTGGACGGAGACGGCCTCCGCCTCGGTAAAGGCAAAATCCTTCATGCACGCCGTCAGCTCGGCGATGCTCTCAAGCGAGACGGCCGTCGCCACGATGCGGACGTGCGGATTTTTGGCAAGCAGCATCGACAGAATATCACGCAGGTTGCCCGCGCTGCCGCCAATAAAGACGTGCGTCGGTGCAGGCAGATCGCGGCACGCCTCCGGCGCAGTGCCGGAAACGACCGTCAGGTTCTCCACATGGAACGCCGCTTGATTCTTTTTCAACAGCTCGACCGCGTCGTCTCTGCGCTCAACGGCGTAGACATGACCGTGCTTCGCCTGAAGCGCCATCTCGATGGCGACCGAACCCGTTCCCGCGCCGATATCATAGCAGACGGCGCGCTCGGTCAGGCGGAGCTTCGAGAGCGCGACGGCGCGCACCTCGCTCTTGGTCATCGGCACAACGCCGCCCTCGCCCGCGCCTCGCAAAAACGCCTCGTCCGGCAGTCCGTGCGTCACGATGGCATCGGGATGGTCGTTTTCGATCAGCACGGCGCTCAAGGGCGCAAAGGCCTTGTCTTTCAGCTCCTCCGCCGTACCGGTGGTGACGTTCTCGTCCTCGTAGCTTAAACGTTCGCCGACGCTCACCGTCACGGTGCCGAGGCCGTTTTCCGCCAGCGTTCGGCACAGGCCGTTCACGCCATTCTCGCCGCCGACGAGCGCGAAAACGCGCGCGTGCGCGCGCACGTCTGCCGTGATGTCGTGCGCGCGGCCATGCAGGCTGACGACATGAACGTCCTCATAGGACGTTTGCAGCTTTGCACAGAGGTAGGAAAGCGAGCTCAGGCCCGGCAGCACGCTGACCTCGCAGTCAGAAAGCAGCGGCAGCAGCTTCCTCGTGCCGCTGAAAAAGCCCGTGTCGCCCGACATCACGACCGCGCTTTGCCGGTATTCGCAGTGCGCGTGAATGAAGTCCGCGATCTCCTGTGGTGCGATGGCGGCATAAGTCTTCTGCCCGCCGCGCGCGGCGGCATCCAGCATGCGTCTCGCGCCGATGAGGCAGTCCGCCTCTTCGATCGCGCGGCGCGCCTCCTGCGTCATCGCATCCCTGCTGCCCGGCCCGATACCGACGATCTTCACACTCTGCGCGAATCGGAAACCAAAGCGGCGCTCCAAGCTGTCCAACACCTGCGAAAAGGACTTCCCCTCCCGCTGCTTTGGCCGTCCGATCACGAGCACATTTGCCCCGGCCTTTCGCGCCGCAGCGACCTTGGCGGCAAAGCCGCCCGCCTCGCCTCCGTCCTTCGTCACGAGCCACTTAGCCGACACGGCGCGCAGCATGGCCGTGTCCATCTCCTCGGAAAACGGCCCCTGCATCGCTAAAATGTGCGACGGCTGCACGCCCGCCTCGCGACAGAGCGCGAGCGACGCGTCCAGCGGCAGCACGCGCGCATAGGTTCTATCTGTAAAGTCTTTTACCTTGCTATACGTTTTTAGATCCTTGCTGCCGGTCGTCAGCAGGATATTTCCGTCCGTCTTCGACAGGAACAGCGCTGCTGCTTCCGCATTCAACACGCAAGTAAAGTCAGATACCTTGTCAGACTCCTCGCGCAGAAGGCGCAGATATTCTGTCCCTGTCTCCGCGCAGGCGCGCGCAACGCTCTCGGTGATCGATGCCGCGTAGGGGTGCGTCGCGTCGATCACCAAATCAAATTTCGTGTCGGAGAGCATTTGAATGATCCCGTCCACCGGGATACGCCCCGAGCGCACCGTCACGTTGCCCCCTTCGGGCAGGAGCGTTTCACCGTATTCCGTTGCTACGCAGGCCGTGACGGAGACCGGCTGGGTGCTCAAAAGCTCCACGAGTCGGCGCGCCTCCGTCGTGCCTGCGAAAATGCAGATCTTACACATTTTTGTACCCTCGCGGCGTGATGAGCCGCCCCGCAATTTCCTTCGTTGATACGTTGCCGACGATCACCGTGCAGAACATATCGACCTCTGCCTCTCTGAGCTCCCCGAGCGTCAGGGTGCGCCAGCTTTCCCCCGCGCGGCCGATGTTGCGCGCGATGCCGCAGAGGCGGCTATCCGGCAGGTCGCGCAGCAGGATATCACACGCACGCTTCAAATGTGCGGGCCGCGAACGGCTCGCGGGATTGTAAAGGGCGATGGTCAGGTCGGCCTTTGCCGCGTGCGTCAGGCGCTTTTCGATGGTCTCCCACGGCGTCAGGCGGTCGCTCAGGCTGATGACGGCAAAGTCGTGCGTCAGCGGCGCGCCCAAAAGCGCTGCGGCGCTGCATGCCGCCGTCAGGCCGGGGACGACCTCGATCTCAGGCTCTTCGCTCTCGCCGCGCAGTTCGTACATGAGCGCCGCCATGCCGTAAATGCCGCTGTCACCCGAGCAGACCATGGCCGCGGTCTTGCCCGCGCGCGCCAGATCAAGCGCAAGCGCGCAGCGCTTTGCCTCCTGCGTCATGGGCGTTTCATAAAACGCCTTGTCCGGATAGCGCTCCTTCACAAGGTCAACATAAACTCCGTAGCCGACGATGGCATCGCACGATTGCAGCGCGCGGTCGGCGCGGATCGTCATATCCTCATAGCTGCCGGGGCCGATGCCCACCACGATCACTTTACCCAAAGGAAACCTCCCAATGCTCCGCCGCCACGGCGACGGTCACGCCGTCCACCGCAGTCTTTTTCACCAATAATTTCTCCGCGCCGCGCATCGCCGCGCGCTCGCAGACGTTGCCGACGCCCGTCATCTCCTGCACGAAGGGGGAATCCGTAAATTCGCCCGGTACGCTGCGCAATTCCTCTGCCGTGTAAAATACCATCGGCCAGTTGTGCTTCGCGCAGGCGGCAAGCAGCCCCGCCTCCTGCTGCTTTAAGTCAATGGAATAGACGCCCTTGACCGCGCTTGGATCCAGCTGATGCGCAGAAAGCACCGCCGCAACGGCGGCTTCAATGGTTTCCTGTGCAGTTCCTCTGCGGCAGCCGATGCCGACACGCAATACTCTCGGCGTGAAGCGCAGCGTTTCGGCAAACGGTTCTTTCGTGCAGTATCCGATCACAATTCCCAGCGCGCCCTGCGTTTTTTCCACAATTCCGCCGGGCAATGCACCCTTGATCGGAAAATCGCTCACAAGCGGCACGTCGTGCTCTAAAATCTCCGCCGCGACCTTTTTCGCAAGCGGCATGCTCGAGATGGCGCAGCCGTTTTTCGCCGCCCAGGCATCGGCGGCAAATTTACCGTTCACGTCCGTTGCCGTCGTGATGACCGCCGATGCGCCGAGCGCCGCGGCAAGGCGGCGCGCAAGATCGTTCGCCCCGCCGATATGACCGGAGAGCAGCGGAATGACAAACTGCATTTTCTCGTCGATGCAGAGCACCGCGGGATCGGTCTTTTTGCTCACAAGATACGGCGCGATCTCACGCACGGCGATGCCGCACGCGCCGATGAAGATGAGCGCATCCATCGACGAAAAGCGCTCGCGGTAGATGTCCTTCGCAAGCGGCAGGAAGCCCGCTTCTTCCAATCGCGGTACCGCGTAGCAGACGGTTTCCGCCTCCGCCAGCACCGCGCGAACGCGCCGCGCTGCCGCGCAGCCGCCGTGGCTGTATGCAAAAATTGCGATCTTCATGCGTTCCCCTTGCGGTATTCCGTCGTAAAGTCGGGATGGTAGAGCAGCGAGCGCAGATACTCGCCGCCAAGGCAGCCGCCCACCACGATCAACGCCGTCTTTTTCATGCCGTTTTCCGTCACTGTCTTATGCAGCGTGCCCACCGTGCAGCGGAAGATCTTCTCCTCCGGCCATGTCGCCTTGTAAACGACAGCCGCGGGCGTTGTCTCTCCATAGCCGCCCGCAAGGAGCTCGCCTTGCAGCTTTTCTGTGAGTGAGGTGCTCAAGAACAGCACCATCGTCGCCTGATGCGCGGCCAAGCTGCGGATGGACTCACGCTCGGGTACCGGCGTGCGGCCCGCCGCGCGCGTAATGATGACCGTCTGGCTCACGTTCGGCAGCGTGTATTCCGCCCGCAGCGCCGCCGCCGCGCCGCAGAACGAGCTGACGCCGGGGCAGACATCAAAGTCGATGCCGCGCTCTGTGAGCGCGTCGAACTGCTCGCGCACCGCGCCGTAAATGCTCGGGTCGCCCGTGTGCAATCGCACGGTGGTCTTTCCCTCGCGCTCCGCCCGCTCGATGAGGGCGATGACCTCTTCAAGCGTCAGCTTCGCGCTGTCGTGAACCTCGCAGCCCGGTTTCGTGAGTGTAAGCAGCTCGGGATTCACCAGCGAACCCGCGTAGATCACCACATCTGCTTCGCCAAGGAGCCTTGCGCCCCGCAGCGTGATGAGATCCGGCGCGCCGCTTCCGGCGCCAACAAAATGTACCACGTTCAGCCCTCCCTGATCTGTTCGAGCAGTTCCTCCGCGCCTTCCGTTTCGCAGAGGAAACCGTATTCTTTCGAAAATAAGATTGCGCCGCTCTGGAGTTCGCCGCTCTTATAGCCGAGCATCGTGCCGATGCGCTGTCCCAGACGCACGAGGAAGGCATCCTTCAGCCCCTCTTCGTCCAGGATGCGCAGCGCGTCGTCGCAGGTGGCGCAGTGCAGAATTTCCTCCGTGCGTTCTGCGCGCAGGCCCAGCGCCGCGCTGTGCGAGGCGATGATCTCCATGCGGCAGTCGCCGAATTTCGAGTGCGTGTTCCACATGCCGCCCGCGAGCTTGACGAACTTACCAATGTGCCCGATGAGCAGCGCGCCGTGAAAACCGAATTCCTTGCAGAATTCCAGACTGTCGCCGATGAAGTTCGACGTCAGCACCGCCGTCTTCGGGTCAAGCCCGATAAAATCGCGGATGTAGTCTGCGCCGTAGTTGCCGGGCGCAAGGAGGATGTAGTCCGCGCCGTTCTCGCGCCGCTGCCGCAGTTCCACATGGATGGTGTCAAGCAATGCCTGCTCGCTCATCGGCTCGACAATGCCGGTCGTGCCCAGAATGGAGATGCCGCCCTCGATGCCGAGGCGCGGGTTGAAGGTCTTTTTCGCGAGCGCCTCGCCCTCCGGCGCGGAGATCGTCACGTCAATGCCGCCGTCGTATCCGACGAGCATGCAGACCTCGCGCACGTTCTCTTCGATCATTTTTCGCGGCACGGAGTTGATAGCCGCCGCGCCCACGGGCTGGTCAAGTCCCGGCTTCGTCACGCGGCCGACGCCCTCGCCGCCGTCGATGGTCACGCCGAACTTATCTGATCTTTTCACCGCGGCAAAAATGAGCGTGCCGCGCGTCACGTCGGGGTCGTCGCCGCTGTCCTTTTGAATGGCGCAGCGCGCCTCGTCCGCGAGCATCTGAATGTCCAGCACTTTGAGGTTCAGCTCGATGCCCTTGGGCGTTTGCAGGCGGATGGACTCCTTCCTCCTGCCCGTCAGCAGCATCCACGCCGCAGCCTTGGCCGCCGCGGCGGCGCACGAGCCGGTTGTGTAGCCGAGGCGCAGGCGCTTACCGTCCTTTACGAGATATGCTTCCATCTTTTTACCGCCTGATCTGATAGAGCAGGGCGTTGCAGATGGCCGCGGCCACGTTGCTGCCGCCCTTGCGTCCACGCGCGACGATGTACGGCGCGCGCGCCTTTTCGATGATGCGCTCCTTGCTTATCTCCACATTCACAAAGCCCACCGGCACACCGATAATGAGCGCGGGGGCGGCTTTTCCCTCTTCCATCAGCTGCTCTAACGACAGCAGCGCCGTCGGTGCGTTGCCGATGGCGAAGATGCAGGGCTTTTCAAGCGCCGCCGCCTTTTCCATCGAGACGAACGCCCGCGTCACGCCGCGTGATCTCGCCTCCTGCGCGACGTCGGGGTCGGACATGAAGCAGTGCACCTCGCCGCCGAGGCTCGCGAGGATCGTCTTGTTGATGCCAGCTTTCGCCATCTGCGTGTCGGTGACGATGTCGCAGCCGCTTTTCAGCGCGGCGATACCCTTTTGCACCGCGTGCTCGGAAAATGTCAGATTGTCGGCATAGTCAAAATCTGCCGTCGTGTGGATGACACGCTTGATGACAAGCTCGTTTTCGGGGTCGAGCACGCGGTCCCCCAGCAGCTCCGTGATGATCTCGAAGCTGCGCTGTTCAATTTCCATCGGCTTCATCGGCTCACTCATAGCGGTGTTTCTCCTTTCGGCAGGCTTCAACAAAGCGCACCGCGGCGCTCAGGTTTGCGTAAAAGTGGAAATGCGGATAGCCCGCGTAGAGCGTTTCGCCCGCATACGCGCAGCGCCAGCTTCTTCCGCTCGGCTTTTCCGCGAGGAAGTCCTCGCCCGGATTTTCCGCATCCCAGCGGTGGAACTCGTGCGCGGGGATCTGCTCGCCCGCGGCAAACAGCATCGAATCCCGCTGCGCCGTCAATGTCGCGTAGCCAAAGCGCGTCAGCTTCCCTGCGTCGAAGCAGCTGCCCGATAAAACGCCCGCCATCGCATGTCCCGCAATGGACTGCGTCAGGTACATAAAGCCGCCGCACTCGGCGACGCAGGGCAGTCCCCTTTCCACCGCCGCGCGGATAGAAGCGCGTATGGCGGCGTTTGCCTCCAACCGCTCCGCGTAGAGCTCGGGATAGCCGCCGCCGAGGTACAGGCCGTGCAGGTCTTCCGGTAAGCGTTCATCCGACAGCGGGCTGAACGGCACAAGCTCCGCCCCTAAGCGGCGCAGGAGTTCCAGGCTGTCTTCATAGTAAAAGCAAAATGCCCTGTCGCGCGCGACGCCGATGCGCACATGCTCGCCCGCCGCCGGAATGTCCGGCGGCGTGAATGCGAGCGGCAGCGCGCTCTTCGCGATTTGCAGCAGCGCGTTCAAATCGATCGTCTCCCGCGCCTTGGCGGCGAGACGCTGCATCTTCTCTTTCAGATCGTCCACCTCTGCCGCGGTGACGAGGCCGAGGTGGCGGCTCTCGAGCGAGCAGTCGGGCATTTGCGGCAGAAAGCCGCAGGCGCGCACGCCGAAGCGTTCTTCGATCGCCCGCGCAAGCGTCGGATAGCTCATCGCCGTGCAGCCGTTCAGAATGACGCCGCGGATGCGGTTTTCCGTCGCAAAGTGCAGAAATCCGTCGAGCACGGCCAGCACTGACAATCCCGCGCCCTTCGCGTTCAGCACGAGCACGACGGGACTTTCCGTCCGCTGCGCGACCTCAAAGGTGCTCGCGCGCGAGGAATCAAGGCCGATGCCGTCGTAATAGCCCATCACGCCCTCGATGACCGTCACGTCCTTCCCTGCGCCGTTTTGCGCGAGGAGGAAGCGCAGCGTGTCGTCGTCAAAAAAGAAGGGGTCCAAATTGCTGCTCTTCGCGCCGATGATCTCGCGGTGGAACATGGGGTCAATGTAATCGGGACCGCACTTCGCCGCGGCGACAGAAACGCCGCCGTCGACAAGCGCCTGCAAGATCGCGCAGGTCACCGTCGTCTTGCCGCAGCCGCTGTTCGTTCCGGCAATGAGCAATCTCGGCGCTGCCTTCTGCATGGTCTCCCCTCCTTCTGCAATCTCTATAAAGCGTTTTTACTTGCATGCGCTACGGTACAAATTCCAATGTGCTGAAGCACTCGTCGTACTTCCCGCGCTCCAAGTGATAGAGCTGCGCGATGTAGTCGCTCGTGAAGATCTCCTCCGGCGTGCCGATGCGGTCGATGCGGTCGCCCGCGACGCAGATGACTGTGTCCGAAATGCGCCGCGCCAGATCGAGCTCGTGGAGCGAGAGCAGCACGGCGAGGTCGTTTTCGCGCACCATGCGCTTGAGGACGGAGAGCAGTTCCAGTTTGTAGCGGATGTCCAAAAAGCTCGTCGGCTCGTCGAGCACGATAAGCTGCGGCTGCTGGCACAGGGCCCTTGCGAGCAGAATGCGCTGCCGCTGGCCGTCGCTGACGGCGGAAAACGGCGCGTCGGCGAACGCGAGCGCGTCCACCTGAGAAAGCGACTGCTCGACGATCTTCTTATCTTCGTCCCGCAGGACGCCGAGCCTTCCCGTGTAGGGATAGCGGCCCGAGCTCACCACATCGCGGCAGGTCATGAGCTCCGGTTCGACGCGCGCGGTCATCAAGATTGCCATGCGCCGCGCGACATCGTTGCGGCTGCGCGAGCGCATCGTCTCGCCATCCAGATACACTGTGCCGGAAAGCTCCGGCAGCTGACCGATGACGGTTTTCAGGATCGTCGACTTGCCCGAGCCGTTCGGCCCGATCAGCGTAACGATCTTTCCCCTCTGCACGCAGAGGGACACATCCTCGATGAGGGGCTTGCCGTGGTAGCCGACGGATAAATTCTTTGTCTCCAAATAGCCGCTCATTCCCGCCCCGCCTTTCTGCGCACCATCATGTAGATGACGACCGGCGCGCCGAACACCGCCGTGACCGAGCTGATGCTGACTTCCGTGGGCGCAAAGGCCGTGCGCGCGATGAGATCACACGCAAGGCAGAAGATGCCCCCGCCGAGGAAGCTCGCCGGGATCAGCAAAAGCGGCTCCGCCGTTTTGAAGAGTGCCTTCATCAGGTGCGGCAGCGCGATGCCGACAAACGAGATGGGGCCGGCGAAGGCCGTCACGCAGGCGGATAACACGCTGGAGAGCAGGATGAGCGCCGCGCGGAACGCTTTGATCGGCACGCCCATGTTGCGCGCGTAGACCTCGCCGAGCTGATAGGCGCGGATCGGCTTGGAGAGGAAAAATGTCAAAATCAGCGCGATCCTGCACACCCAGGCCATCGTCGTCACGTTTTCCCACTTCATGCCGGAAAACGAGCCGTTCGACCAGTTGTGCAGGTTCACGATGTTCGAATCGTCCGCGAACGTGACGAGAAAATCCGTCAGCGCTGAGCAGATGTAGCCGATCATCACGCCGCAGACGACGAGAAGGCTCATCTGATTGACCCGCTGCGAAATGAGCAGGATGAGGCCCATCGAGAGCATCGCGCCGATGAACGCTGCGCTGATCAGCAGCGCTGACGATGATCTGACGCCGCGGCTGAGGAAAACGATCATCGCGATCGACACCGCGAGCTTCGCGCCCGACGAAATGCCCAGCACGAACGGCCCCGCGATGGGATTGTGGAAAAACGTTTGCAGAAGATACCCCGACACGGACAGCGCACCGCCTAAAATGAGCGCCGACGCCATGCGCGGCAATCTAATTTGCATAATGATCTGCTTTTGCGTCAGGTCATCCCCGCCGCCGAGCAGAATTTGTCCTATCTGAGACGCGGAGAGCTGCACGCTGCCCGCGAATAAATTCCAGATCAAAAAAACAGCCAAAAGGACGAGCAGCAGCAAAAAGCCGCACCACGTCCGTGTTTTCCGCTTCTGCTCCATGCTCGTCCCTCCTGTCTGTTTCAACTTTCCAGTCAAAAATTATTGCAGCTTTGTCAAAAACCGGAGCGGCGTATCCGCCCCGCTCAAAACGGTGTGGAGATCCACGACGAGGTCGCTCAATTCGAGCGATTCCTGATAAAAGTCCTTCGTCAGGCACCAGACGTTCCCGTTCTGCACGGCCTTAAAGTCACCGAGCAGCGGTTCGAGTGCTAAAAGCTCGTCGATCGTCGTAAGCCCGCCGTCGATGATGCTGTTGTAGATGAGCACATCCGCGTCGTGCGCGCCGCTGTAAAATGCCTCCATCTGGATGGTAACGGTGGACTGGGCGTTCTCCTCTTCCGTGTTGTCAAAGGAGACGTATTCCCCGCCCGCCATGGCGATGGATTTAGCGACATAGTCCGTCGACTTTCGCACATTGACCGCGCCGTTGCTCGTCACATAGAAGAATGTGACGGTCTTTCCCGTGGGCGCAGCGCCCAGAATGCCCGAAACGCTGTCCATTTTCTCCTCAAACAGCGCCGCGGCCTCGTTCTCCTTGCCGATGAGCGCACCGTAGAGCTTGACCCACTCCATGCGGCCAAACGGCTCTGGACATTTCCACGAGCACGGGGATACCCAGCGTTTCAAACTGCTCGATGACCTCGGGCGAGTGGTAGATCATCGTGTTTTCAAGCACCAGATCGCAGCCCTGCGACAAGATAAGCTCGTAATCAGGCTCGGAGTATTTGCCCGCGTAAAGCATGTCACCCGCGCTCATGGCCTCCTTCGCCTGCTCGATATACCAGTCCGACTCCTTGCGTCCACTGAAGCGGATGCTGTCGACCGCGTCCAACTCGGCAAAGCTGTCCATCGCCGCGCTGGCGACCAGATAAATTTCATCAAGCGGCTGCTGCAAAACTGTCACGCCCTCCGGCACGCCGCTGGGCACGGCCGCGCCCTCCGTCACGAGCAGGAATTCCTGATCCTGCCCGATGGTGATGCGCTTGTACTCGTCACCCGCGTAGGAAACGGAAAACTGCGTGGCATAGTCAAGCGGCATGGCCTCGTCAAACGACAGCTCATCCCACGCGACCGCCGCGTCTTCGCCGTTCGAACCGTCCTGCGCTTTGTCCCCGCAGGCGCAGAGCGTCAGCACGGCCAACAGCGTGAGAAGCGCGCGCGGCAGGCGTCTCATCTGTTCACCTCGGCGCTCGAGGCGTCGAACGTCAGCGTGTAGTCGATCTCGTGCGGCGTGCTCATGGCGGTGGTATCGCCGACCACGGCAAGCGGCGTATCCAGCGCGGCGACGGGGATCTCAAACGTCGAGCCGTTTTCGGTCGAGAGCACGTCGCAGCGCTCGCCGTCCACGAGCATATAGTCATAGTGGCTGCTGCTCCAGACGATGGTGGCGGTCATTTTGCCGTCCGCGACCGTCAGCGTACAGGGCGACTGGATGTTCGCCTTGCCGCTGCCGCCCTCGAGCGTCACGGCGATCGTGTAGGTGCCGTCGGCCAGCGTCTCGGCGGGCGCGGCGGCGGCGTCTTCCTTCAAAACGGCGTTCGTCACGGAGACCTTGTGGTCGTACCACTTGCCCTTCGTGCCGATGATGGCGACGTCGAACTCCTCGTCCAGCGCGGGCACGGGGATATCAAAGCCATTGACCTCCTCGCTCAGGCCGTCGGAATAGGTGACGGTGTCGGTCGTGGGCTGCAAGAGCGCCGCGCCGTCCTTCCGCGCGTCCTCCGCCGTGCCGCAGAAGAGGTTCAGAATGCTCTTGGACGGCAGGCTGATGTGGATCGTCATCTGGCCGTTTTCGACCGTCAGCGTCCCCTTGCCCTCGCATGCCTCGTTCACGTGGAACATGCTGCTGTCGGTATTAAAGTCCGCGGTGTAAACGCCGTCGGCGAGCGCAGGCTCGGTGTTGGTGTCCTGCGGATCACCGTCCTCGCTCTTCTGCCCGCAGCCGAAAAGCAGCGTGCAGAGCATCAGCACGGTCAGTATCAGTGTCAGTGTTCTTTTCATTGGGAAGTACCTCCATCTGGAAAAGGCTCCGAAGCGGTGCACAATCGCTTCGAAGCCCCTTTTTGATCCTTTTTATGCGTTCAGGGCGTCAATGGCGGCCTGGGTGTGGGCGATGTACAGCGCCTGGATGTCGGCAATCTCGCCGAGGCCCGCGATCTGGCAGTCGACGGTGAAGTCGGCAGCCTCGAACATAGTCTTCCAGGAATCGTCGTCGCTGCCGGCCATGTCGTTGTTGGCGTGGTCACCCGCAACGACCATCAGCGGGCGCAGGATGACGTTGGTGTAGCCCGCGGCCTTGACGGCCTCGATGACGGACTCGCAGGAGGTCTCCTCCGGCTCGCCCTCGACCGTACCGATGAAGACGTTCTCATAGCCAAGGTTCTGCATCTGAGCGCTCATCTGGCTGTAGCTGACCTTGGCGACGTGTGCGGTGCCGTGGCCCATGAAGACGAACGCGGCGCCAGCTTCCTTGGCAGCCTCGAGAGAGTCAAAGCCGCTTGCCTCGACCGCGGCGGCGGTGATGGCCTTGGCGACAGCTTCCTTGTCGGCGTTGATGACGGTGGCGTCGGAGCCAACCTCGCCGAGCATCGGCTCTGCGATGGAGACGGATTCAAACTGA
>OHUJ01000846.1_pt1 | contig 12381 bp, 10 predicted proteins | sample 1579241 | NCBI WGS metagenome assembly OHUJ01 (sample SAMEA3882547, study PRJEB24775) | human gut metagenome | biome: human-associated habitat; feature: intestine environment; material: feces | place: Netherlands | collected 2009/2010
CCTCGGTGCCGCCGTACTTGGAGTACAGCACCTTGTCGCCGACCTTGACGTCGACCGGGATACGCTCGCCGGCGTCGTTACGACGGCCCGGGCCGACAGCCAGGACTTCGCCCTGCTGCGGCTTCTCCTTGGCATTGTCCGGAATGAACAGACCGGAAGCGGTCTGGGTCTCGGCTTCCGCCTGCTTGACGATGATCTTGTCTTCCAACGGTGTGAGTGAGATCGACACTGTGGACCTCCTCTTTCTAAAGAGAAATCGATACTTACCGCGCCGGGACCCGCTAGCAAGAGGCTGACGATCACTTACGGCGTCGTCCTTTCGCGCTGTGACTTATCCTAGCGCGATTATTAGCACTCTGCCAACTCGAGTGCTAACGCTCTGAGAGAAATTATCAAAAAAGCCTGAAACCATGCGGTTCCAGGCTTTGTAAAAAACGGTTCAAGCGTTTCGTCAGGCGCTACGACGGGCCAGAATGGCCTCCAGGCCGGTGCCTAGGGAGTCCGAGGTCACATCCGGAGCCTCCACATCGGCACGTACTTCGGCATCGTGGAATCCCGGAACGTCGACCTCTCTGAGGTGCACGCCCTCATCCACGCGGGCGGCGGCCTCATCGGCATCCATGCTGCCCATTGCGTCGCTTGGCGGAATCAACGGCTCAGCCTCGTCGGAAGGCGTTTCGACGGGCACGGCCCTGGCCACTTGTTTGGTGGACTTGATCTCCATGCTTTCCGGAGCATCCACCTCAACGTCGGCACCGTCGCGAGGCGCACCCAACGAGAAGGAAATCAAGTCCTGCGTGGACTTGACGGCAACGGTTTTGGCTTCTTCGGCCATATTGTCTCGCTCATCGTGGATGGACAGTCCCACTTCCTTGACGTCAGCGGGCGCGGCATCCGCACGTTCGGCTGTCTGGTCGACGGCCTTCTCGGCAGTCTGCGTCTCTTCCTTGGAAGACATCTCTTCCTTGCGCCGTTTCACCGCGGCGTCCCGATCGGCCTTGCCGCGGGCGATCGCCTGGCGAATCTCCCCCTCGGGAACGACATCGGTCTTCAACTGCTCGTCGGCGACCTTGCGGGCCTCGGCCAGCTCCTGCGCGCGCAGTCTGGCACGTTCCGCCTGCTCCGCCTGCGCACGTTTGCGTTCGGCGGCGGCACGCTTCTTCACCTTGGCATGGTATCTGGCGACCTTCCGCTCCCACGCCACGGCCTGCTTGGACGCACGCACACCCAACGCGAGCACCGCGGCCAGCAACGCGGCCGGAATGAGCGCGAACAGCGGACTGAAGTGCAGTGCGAACGCACAGACCAGCACAACGACCGTGATTGTCAGCAATGAGACGGCGATGGCGCGCCTCCTGCGGACCGCGGCGTGACGAAGGGCGCGAATTTCCGCGATCCGTTCTTCGGATGTTGCGCCTTTGTGCGCCTCTGTGGACTGCATCAGTACCCCTTTCGCTGCCGCGACGGTCTCATCGGAAAATCGCGTTCCGCTGTCGGCGTCCACCAGATGCAACGACGGTGAAAAGCGGTCCTCGCGATGTTCGATCACCCTCTTCATGCCTTTAATCGTCCGTCTGGGCAACCAAATGAACATCAGGATGACAACGATCGCAAGCACGACCACCGTGCTTAACGATTCATAACCCATATGTCATAAGAATAGGTGACATTCCGACATTCGAGGCGAGTCCTCCCCGGCGTGTCGAATCAGGAGGGTGAATTCCCGGTCATCAGACGCGCGGTGAAACCGCTTGGCGCGTCCTCGGCCATCAATACGTAGCTTTCATGATCGCGCCATTGGCCGTTGACGTACATATACGCGCGCCGCACCCCCTCCAACGTTGCTCCGACCTTGCGTGCGACGGCACGGGACCGCTTGTTTTCCGGCAAAATGTCGATTTCCATGCGATGCAGTCGAGGTCCGGTCGGGTCGAACATGGCCCAATCCGCCAACAGCGCCACCGCCATCGGCGCGTAGCCACGCCCGGCGCAACGCTCGTCCACCCAATAGCCGACCACGCCGGAACGCATCGCGCCGTAGCAGATCGCGCCCAACGAGATCTGCCCGACGATACGGCCATGCTGTTCGATGGCGAACACGGCACCGGTACCGGCCCGTTCGTTGCGCCGCAGTTGTTTCATCCATTCCTTGTAGGTGATGGGGGCGCCGTGCAGCGGATCGCCGGATTCCCACGGCTTGAGCCAGGCATCGTTGCGACAGCGAACCTCGTTCCACTCGTCATAGTCGGCACCCGTCAACGGGCGCAGACTCACCGGGACGCGCATGCTGTGCGATTGGATGAATTCCGGCATTTCAAAGGAATTATTCCCCGGACGACGCATCATGTCGCTCAAGGATTGCAAAATCGTCACCCTTCCATTGTGCCCCACCCATACCCCATGTTCCGTTTTCCACGCAATCGAACCGTGGTACAACGAACGATATGGACATGTATGAGCAACAACGCGAGCTGAAACGGCATTGGCGCGCGGCTGCGATCGAACGACGAAAGCGGACGTCCGCCGACCAGCGTCGCGAAGCGGGACGGCTGCTTGCCGAACACGCATTGGAAGCGTCGTTGATTCGACCGCGATCGACCGTCGCGGCCTTCGCCTCGATGGGCAGTGAAATATCGATGATGCCGTTGCTCGAAGCGATGTTCGACACGGATTGCCGTGTTTTGGTGCCGCGTCTGGGTGCTGGCACGGAAGTCGGCTGGAGTGAGCTGAACGGTCTTGACGATCTGCGCGACCAGCGCAATGCTGATGGTTCCATCAACACACATCGCCCGCAGGAGCCGGAAAACGCAGCGGAAGGACCGGAAGTTCTCACTTCGGCCGAGCTGATCATTGTGCCAGCGTTCGCTGTGGACGAACATGGTTTCCGATTGGGGCGCGGCGGCGGTTGGTACGACCGCGCTTTGGAGCATCGTAGCAGCACCGCGCGCGTGGTCGCCGTTTGCTGGCCTTGGGAGCCGACCGACGAGACCGTGCCGCATGAGCCGCATGATATTCCCGTCGACGGCGTGCTCACGCCGGATGGTTATGCCGATGTCCGAGGATAGGACGGTTGCGGGGCCGTCTCAGGGAACGTACTAGGATATGTCCCGTTAAGAAATTTGGGATTGTGCGTAAAGCGAGGATATCGTGCCTACTTACCATTACCGTTGCAAGAACTGCAACTACGACTTCACCGAGCAGCAGTCGTTCACCGACGATCCGATCACCGTATGCCCGGAATGCGGCGAGGAGCAGGTCCGCAAGGTTTATTCCGCGGTTCCGATCGAGTTCAAGGGGTCCGGCTTCTACCGCACCGACAAATCCAAGTGACCCACAGGCGCGGAATCCAACGCGACACGCCGGAGATTGTGGATAACTCCCATTCTCCGACCACAACCCCGGATTCCGCTTGCCGTGGTCATAACAATCAGGTCATCATGCATGCATGATGACCTTTTTTCATTCCTTGATGGACCGCCGGCCACATTCGAGTTTGCGCACATCGACGGCTTCGGAAGGACGGACCGCGCGCACGACGCGTCTGCAACGAGACCGTCATGGTTCGACTGCCGCATCGTTGGAAGCCAGACGAAGCAACGCACGCCTGCATCGGTTCCTCGCCGCATTGTGCGCTGGCCTGACGGTATTCGCCACGCTGCAATGCGTACGCGCAGCCATCGCCACGCAGCCTATTGTGGTCGCGGTGCGGAATGTCGTCAAAGGCACGGCCATCACACGCGAAGACGTGGACTTACGTGAGGCGCCGAGCGATGGCTCGCTGAGCAACGCCTTCCATACGCTTGACGACGCCGTCGGCTTGATCGCACAGGTGGGCATCGGCGCGCACGATGTGCTTATGTCGGGCATGGCCCGTTCGTCCCCCGTTGTGCCGCAGGGCTATACGAGTATCGAAGTGCGTTTGGCAAGTGTGGCCGGCGGTTTGATTCCCGGAGACAAGGTGACACTTTCCAGCGCCACCATGACAGATGCTGAGATACAGTCCGGCACACCGAATGTCGCGGATATGCCGAACAGTACGGAAACGCCGTCCGGCATGGCTAATGATATGCCGGACGGTGGTGTGGATGCGCAGTTACGCACGATCTGCGCCGAAGCGCTGCTGACCGGCAAACCGGCTAAGGATGCGCAAGGCAATACCATCGCGGTGTTCGCCATGCCGCCCAATGAGGCGGCCGTCGTGTTGCGGGTTCAGGAATACAGTGCGGTCATCGCCACCATCAATTAATGGCTGATAATCCTAATCGATAGCTGGCCCCGGCTGAACGTATCAGCGGCCGCGTTCGGAGAAGACCGCCCAATGTGGCGGAAGCTCGTTTAGGATGCGCTTGTCGTCATCCGCCTCGCGTTGGCGCTTGGTGAGCACGTCCGAAGGTTCGAGTTTGACGCCATCGGCATCGAACAGTTCCGTACCTTGGCGGACCACGCGCTTATGCTTGCGTGCGGTCCGCCGCGTGGCGGAATAACTGGGTGTGGAGTGCGTCTCGGACTGGGTCTGCGAATCGTCATGCTCCATGACGTTTTCGATATGCTCGGCGCTCACCGTTCCTCCCGGTACAGGCTTCCCAGTCGTGCCACGATGCGGTCGACTTCCTTATCGGGGTTCACGAACGCGCCGACGCTCCATACCGTCATCACCGACCAGCCAAGCGATTCGATGTCCTGCAGCAGCACGCGATGGCGTTCCCTGGTGGATTGCAATCCCATGAACTGCGCGTCATCGGTGAGCACGGCCAAAGCGAACGGCTCGCCTTTCAGACCAACCACCAACGGCAGTTTGAGTCCGTCATCGAAACCGTAATCGACGGCCACGTCCAAGCCGCGTTCGCGGATCCTCTCGGCGAGATCGTTGAAGAGCACGTTCTCTCCGGACTCCTTGATCGCCGGGCGGACCATGCTGTCATCAAGCTGTTCGGCCCAACGCAGCACGGTTTTGAGCGCCTTCGGACCATCCTGATGCAGTCGCTCGTCGTCCATATCGTCGGATGCGAAGGACGAGACAATGTCGAGATGACGGTCCGGTACCGCCAAAGCGTCCAGCAGCATGCCTCGACCGCCGTCGGATTCCAGCGCGCCGAACTGCTGCAGCAGCCTGCCGTGCGAGGTCTTGGCGTAGCACATCGCAAGAATCGCGTCGGTGGCGTGGGCGCCGGCCACATCGACGATGTCCACGATGCGCACGTGGCGCAGGAACATGCCCATGGCCTTGTCTTTGTTGGCAAGCGACTTGAGCTCGGCACCCAGACGGATGCGGAACGTGTGCGTGAGCGCCACCACGGTAAGCACATACGATGCGGGAACGATGGTGAAACCGGCCGCGCGCTTGCGGATGATGCTCACCACTTCGTCGATCTCCTGCTGGCTTGATTCGACCAGGCCGGAATTGATGACCGGCACACCGTTGGCGTCCGGCACGAAATGGTACGCGACTTCGCCTTGGTATCCTTCACGCGCCACATCGCACGGCACGGAGCCGTATCCTTCCGATTCGAGGAAGGCGTTGAGCTTCGGCGCACGGCGAACCGGCCTGTCGGTTATCTTCACGCTTGGCAGCAGTGCGATCAGTCGCTGCAGGCCATCGGATGTGACGGTCTTGCGGTGCGCGATCACCACGACCTGCTTCGCGCGGGCGATGATGCTGAGCAGCTCGATGGACGGAATATGCGCGGCCGTATCGATGATGACGGTATCGGCAAGCGGCGCCGGGTCGGTGATGGCAGCGAGCGTGGCTGGCGTTGCCACCAGAATCGGCTTTGCCGCGGCCAAAATCTGCGGATGCTCCCTGCGCAGCCTGTTCAACGGCACGTTTCGGGAACCGGCAAGCGTGGTATGCAGCAGATTGGCTTCCTGCGTGCGGGAGAAAAGCATGTCGCACAGACGGCGTACGGACTCTTGGGCGACCATCGGTCCAATGGAACGCACGTGTTCGACATCCACCTGGGTGAATCGGTCGGCGGCGCTTTGCATGGCGGAGCCATCCTGGTTGGAAATGATGGCGGAGGACTTCACGATGTCTTCGAAAGCCGTGGTCCACCACGCCAGCTGCAGTTCTCCGGCCACGGCGTCGTTCGGCACGCCGCGGTTGCTCAGGTCCGCCACAAGCTCATCCAGACCGGCCGAATGGAACTCACGTTCCAGACGGGCGCGTTCCGGCAGCGTATCCAACGCCTGCTTGTCGTCATACAGGGCCTTCAGACGCTCTTCCACCTGGTTGAGGTCGACGGTGTCCAGATTGCCGCCCTGCGGTGTGGTGGCGAGCGCCACGTTCAACGCGGTCATATCGTTCGTCAGCTGGTCCTGCGTGTTGATGATGTCGTCGAGTTTGGCGGGCAGCACCGGCCATCCGCCGTGAGGAACGAACATGTGCCACTGTTCGGCCTGCTTGGCCACCACGAGCAGCGCCTCATGCAGGTTCTCCACCTGCGCGCCGACGCGCAGCATCGACTTGGCCTCCTTGATATGGCGGCGACGTTCCCAGAATCCCATGGAGCTGCCTTCGGCCTTGCGCTGGGCCTTGGGCTTGGTGGCCTCGATCATGGAATCGATGTCGCGTTCGAAGATTTCCGGCTGGAAGACGTCGAGCACGCGGCGCAGGTTCTTGAGCACCATGACCTGGCGTCCCCACTCCTGCGCGGTGGTGGGAATCGGGAAGCCGCAGGTCTGCACGGTGCTGGACACCTGTTTGCGGGTGGCGGGCAGCACCTTGCGCAGCAGCTCGACCACACGCTGGTATGCGCTGACCGCTTCCTCTTCGGAATACAGGGAGGCTTTGTACCAGGCGGTGTCCTGCGCGCCGATGGTGTATTCGCCGAGTTCTCCCGCGCGATACAGCTTCTGAGCCCATTCCTCCATCTTGTCCGCGATGGAATGGGCGGACTGCTTGGTCAGACGCACATGCGTGGTCGGATGCGTGGGCAGGACGGCGATTTGTGCGAGGTTCTGGATGGTCTGGTATGCGGACACGCCCCATTCCTGGCTGACGCCATGCAGGTCGCCCAGATAGCGGGCCAGGCGGGAACGCACACCCACCAGCTCATCCGAAATCTGGTCGAAACGCGAAGTCGCGACGCCGGATTGGAAACCGACTGCGGCTATCAGCTGACGGTCGATTGCCGCATTGGCGCCGTCATCGGCGATGTCCAGCAATTGGCCGCTCATCTCGTTGGCCGCGATCGTCTGCATGAAACGGCGCTTTTGGTCGGTGACGCACGGCACGTACAACACGCTGTGTCCGCCCATCACGCAACGGGAGGCGATTGCCGCGGCCTGTTCGGCCGTGTTGCCGCTGATCGCGCTGTCCACGAAAATCGAATGCCCGGATGCGGCCAGCTGCGCCGCGTATCGGACGGTGTTGTCAACGTCGCCAATCCCGTATTCGCCATGGGGATCGGCGTCGAACGGACTGTATTCGGGAATCTGCGCGTCTTTCAGCGCGTCCGCGGCTTCCTTGTTCCCGGCGAGCGCGTCCAGGACGGTGTTGCCTGTCGGGCCTTGGGACAGCTGGTTGATGATCTGGCGACTTTCCACCAGCATCTGCGAGGACGGGTCCATGAAGCAGCCGAGGATGATGTGACGTTCGATTTCGAAATCGGGGAAAACGCTGGACGCGCGCGCTGTGATGGCCGCGAACACCGCGGACGTTTCGGGGGTGCCGCTTTCGTAATTCGAACCATCGAAGAGCTTGGTCTCGTCCAATGTCACGTTGTTTTCACGCATCACGGCGGCGAAGGCCGCGTTCAGACGCACTCGTCCGGTGAACGCGATGACGGTGCCGTTCTCGATGTTGCGGCCTTCCTTGCGCACTTCGACCGGATACATGAGCACCGGCATCTGGTTGCCTTTCCAAATGGCCACGCCGACCACCAAGGAGAGTTCGCCGACGCCGCTGACACGGCTTTTCGCGTCACGGTCGTCGAGCACGCGTTCCACACGCCTGCCCGCGGCGCGCAGCATGCCGTTGTCTCGGAACAACGAGTCCAAGGTGACGTGTCCTTTGGCGAACAGCTGCGCGATGCCCGATGGGTGCGCATGCGTCAGGTCAAGCTGGGCGCTCAGTTGCGTCACATCCTCAAGCGGGGATGGTGCCAGACCAAGGCGATACTCCTCACGCCATCCGCGGATACGGTCCAACGCGGTGGCCGTCTCTTCGTTTTCGCTCATATACCGACTCACTTCCCTACTGCCTTGCGGTATTCCTCATATCCCGGATTGTGTGCCAAAGCCGCATCGATGTCTTGGTTGCCCAATGCGCCCAACCACGCGTACAGGTCATCGTATAGGGATGGGTTCATGGCGAGGAACGGCAACAGTTCCGGATGACGCGCCATCTGGAACTGCACTGTGAAATCATCCGTGCGTTTGGCGTCATCGGAGGTCAGGCCGTCGACCTCGATGGTCTGCTCCTGCTTGGCGAGGCCGCCTTTGGACACACGGTCGAATACCGATCCCGGTTCGAAGATCGGCTTGAATGCGGCGGTTTCGTCCGGCGCGGGCTGCGATTGGCTGTTTTGCGGGCGGAACCGCTCGTCGTCGTCTTCCGCGGTCACCGTTCCCGGCTGTTCCGTCTGCGGCTGCGTAGCGTGCATCGGCTTCGACTGCTGTTCGGCGGGCTGCTGTTCGGCAGTTTCCGATGTGGGCTGTTCCGCCATCTGCGATTGTTCGGCGGACTGCGTCTGTTCCTGGGCGGACACGTCAGCCGCATTGTCGGCCTTGTCAACGTTGCCTGTGTTATCGCCAGTGTCGTTCCTGTCGGGCAGAGCGACGGCGATTGGCGTGCTGGGGCGCGCGCTGAACAGCTTGTCCACCGGAATCAGGTTGTTCTTGTTACCGTCATGGGATGCTTCCAAGGGCCGAGCGGCTGTCTCGGTTGAGACGGCAGCCACCTCGGCATCGGTCGCAGCCGCATCAGCGGAATCGGCCACATCGGCCTCGATCTCAGCTTCAGCCTCGGCCTGCGCTGCGGCGTCGGCGAACAGGTCGCGGGGCTTGTCCGCGGCCACGACGGTTTCCTGAACCAAAGAGACCGAGGGGAATGCATCTTCGAGTTCCGGCTTGTCGGCATGCTCCGGCGTGAAGGTCTGACGTTCCGCCTGGTGCAGAGCATCGGCACGGTCGGTGACATTGCGTGCGTGGAAGAACGTCGTCGGCTCGCCGGCACGCAGATTGAGGATGTCGTCCACGGACATGTCGGCTGCATCCGGTTCCTGCGGAGCCTCGTCGGAGACCGCGTATTCGAACAGGTTCGAAACCGGCTGGCTTGTATCATCCGAGACACCGGAGGTGGCGTCGTCATCCTCGTCATCGTGTTCGAATGCGGATTCGAGCGTAAGACGCACGTCGCCGAACTGCAGGGTCATCGAGTCGATGGGCAGCTTGATGTCCTCGCCTGCGGGCAGGCGCATCAGTTGGCCGTTGTTCGTCACCACGAACGAGCCGTTGGTGGAATGCAGATCTCGTACGGAGCAATTGCCCTGCTTGTCGACGGAGAGGACCGCATGTCTTTTCGACATGGACTTGCCCGGATCCATGATGTCGAGACGAGCGAACCCGTCATCCGACAGCGGGCGCAACGGTTTGCGCCCGATTTCCACGCTTTCGCCGTCATGAAGCGTTTTCACGTTGTTTCCGTCAACTTTGACGGTCCACTGCCGCGTCATTCGTCGATCCTCGCTCACCGTTGTCGGCCTTCCTTTCGCACTACACTATCTGCCATTGTGTCATGATTCATCGCGAAAGTAAGGATTCCGAACCGATAAATTGACAACTTTCGCCTAATTCCCCCATTTTAGAACATGCCTGAGTCATGCTCCATATGCGGAAAACCCCGCTGCCTTACGGCAAACGGGGTTTCCACTACAGCTTGGTGATTGCGGCTTGAAGCCGCGCGAATCACTTGAGCTCGACGGTGGCGCCGGCTTCTTCGAGCTGGGACTTGGCCTTCTCGGCGTCTTCCTTCTTGGCCTTCTCCAGGACAGCCTTCGGAGCGCCGTCGACGAGAGCCTTGGCCTCAGCCAGGCCCAGGTTGGTGATAGCGCGGACGGCCTTGATGACCTGGATCTTCTTGTCGCCAACGGCGGAGAGGATGACGTCGAACTCGTCCTTCTCTTCCTCAGCAGCAGCGCCAGCAGCCGGAGCGGCGGCAACAGCGGCGACCGGGGCAGCAGCCTCGACGTCGAACTTCTCTTCGAAGGCCTTGACGAACTCGGAGAGCTCAACCAGGGTCATCTCACCGAAAGCTTCGAGCAGCTCATCGTTGGTGTACTTAGCCATAATGGCTTCCTTTCATTCTTGGCGACGGACTGAATTGAAGAGGTGGCCGTCACCTAAAACAATTGTTTTTCTTTTTTGTGGTTGCTTCATTCATGCGGCGAGCCGCAGCGAAATCAGGCAGCCTTTTCCTGCTTCTCGCGCAGCGCATCGATCGTACGCACGGCCTTGGTCGGCAGAGCGTTGAACAGGTACGCGGCCTTGGACATCGTAGCCTTGATGTCGCCGGCGAACTCGGCGAGCAGCTGCGGGCGAGACTTGAGGTCTGCCAGCTTCTTGGCGCCTTCAGCATCGTAGACGGTGCCATCAGCGAAGCCGCCCTTGATGATCAGTGCCTTGTTGGTCTTGGCGAAGTCACGCAGGGTCTTCGCAGCTTCGATGAAGTCACCCTTCACGAAGGTCACAGCGGTCGGGCCGGCGAGAAGTTCATCAAGACCTTCGATGCCAGCTTCCTTGGCTGCAATGCGAACGAGCGTGTTCTTTGCCACAGTGTAGGAAGTATCGCGGCCTAGCTTTTCGCGCAGTTCAGAGATCTGCGGAACGGTAAGCCCGCGGTACTCGGTCAGGTAGATAGCGTCGGCGTTACGGAATTTGTCCGTAAGCTGAGCGACCACCGCTTCCTTTTCGGGCCTCTTCATGGCGTTCCTTCCTTAGTCAACCGTTGACTGTGAGATTCGGAACACCTCACAGGGCAATAAAAAAGCCCTGCACGCAGGCAGAGCAACATTCGACCGCTAAGCGGAAAGCCCTTGGTGGGCGTATGTTCTTCAACCTGCGCTGGCTTGGCGAACCAAACTTCGTGAGCGCTTGCACGCTCCAACCAACGGTCTGTGGTTTACAAGTGGGTAATTTACTGACCCGTTTGGACTAATCCAGACCGGCGTGTCGCGCCGCCGCAAAAGCAACCCCTTACCAATCGCACGAAATTTCCATGACTTACATAGGTGCTACGTTTGCTTTGTTCAGGGACGCATGTCCCAGGCGAGTCGCGATTCTCGCCGGCGCACGCCACCATATGGCACGCGCCTACCAACCCAAGAAAGATGAGAAAAGAGAAAATGGAGAAATTCTTCCATCTCAAGGAGAACGGCACCACCGTCTCCACGGAGATCATGGCCGGCCTGACCACGTTCTTCGCCATGTCCTACATCATCATCGTCAACCCGCAGATCCTGTCTTCGACCGGTATGCCGTGGGGCGGCGTGTTCCTCGCCACCATCATCGCGGCCATCATCGGCACGCTCGTGATGGGCCTGTTCGCCAACGTTCCGTACGCGCAGGCCGCCGGCATGGGCCTCAACGCGTTCTTCACCTACACCGTGTGCTTCGGCCTCGGCTTCAAGTGGCAGGAAACCCTGTGCATGGTGTTCCTGTGCGGTTTGATCAACATCATCATCACCGTCACCAAGATTCGTAAGATGATCATCCAGGCCATTCCGGAAGTGCTGCAGAACGCCATCGGCGGCGGCATCGGCCTGTTCGTGGCCTACGTCGGCTTCCTCAACGTCGGTTTCTTCACCTTCACCACCAAGTCCGCGGCCAAGAGCGGCGACACCGTGCAGGCCACCCCGGGCCTTGCCGTCATGAACAATCCGACCATCTGGCTGTTCATCATCGGCCTGGTGCTGGCCATCGTGCTCACCGTGCTCAAGGTACGCGGCGGCATGCTGATCGCCATCGCCGTCACCGCGGTCGTCGGCATTCCGATGGGCCAGACCACCATGGCCAACTCCGTGTCCATCGCCGACACCTTCGCCCAGCTGCCGCAGACCTTCGGCGTGATCTTCACCAAGGATGGCTTCCCGGCGCTGTTCTCCGACGTGTCGAAGCTGCCGATCATCCTGCTGACCATCTTCGCGTTCTCCATGTCCGACACCTTCGACACCATCGGCACCTTCATCGGCACCGGCCGTCGTACCGGCATCTTCTCCGCCGAGGACGAGAAGGCTCTTGAGAACGGTTCCGGCTTCTCCTCCAAGATGGACAAGGCCCTGTTCGCCGACTCCATCGCCACCTCCATCGGCGCCATCTGCTACGTGCTCAACACCATGTGCGGCACAACCCGCCAGGCCCTGGGCCTGGAGATGGACGCCATCT
>OHUJ01000866.1_pt1 | contig 12143 bp, 10 predicted proteins | sample 1579241 | NCBI WGS metagenome assembly OHUJ01 (sample SAMEA3882547, study PRJEB24775) | human gut metagenome | biome: human-associated habitat; feature: intestine environment; material: feces | place: Netherlands | collected 2009/2010
TGCCCAGCACCGCATCAATGCGGTATGTCCACTGTGTTTTTGCATCGGCAAAGACAAGCCGGTAGTAGGGAGTCTTGATGCCGCCGCTTACAAGGGTTTCTTCAATAAAGGTGACCCTGTCGGTGCATCCGGCATCATCCACGGCGATCTTCTTGGCTTCGGTCAGGGTGATGAACTTCCCGGCGTACATAATTTCCCCGGTCTTGGCATCGATCATGTAGGAATACTGTGCCGTCCCGGTGTAGAACTCCAGGATGTAGCAGGGCCGCCCTTGGTTGCGGTTCAGCTCTTCCTTGGTGAAGATGATCTTCTGCGCCAGCTCATTCAGCCCGGCGTCCTTCAAGGCGATCTTCTTTGCATCCGCCAAGGAGATAAGCTTCGATATGATGACGGAGGCTGCGTCAGGGTCCTCCTGCAAATTCAGCAGCTCATCCAGCGGCATACGGGCAACCTCATCGGTGGGCAGGCCGGTTTGATCAGATGCGGCAAGTATCCAGTCGGCCCGCCCGAGGGAAACATGGTATTCCTCCGCGATTTTCGCAGCCTCGACGTTTTCGGCCGATACGGAATGGAACACCAGCGTACCGACGGCTTCGGTCTGCTCCAGGGCCTTTTGGATCTCCGATGAGAGGGCGTTTTTTCGCTCGACATCGGCGCCAAGGCGGGCATCAAAGGAAATCAAAACGGTGGCATTGCCGTTTTGGATATAGCCGTCGGCTTCATAGGCGGCAACCGTACGCGTCAGTGCGGTCTCAATGCTTTGATTTTCCAGTACGACATCATGGAGTGCGTTTTCCGCATCGCTATTCAGACAGCGGACTTGTTTTACCGTGCCGTTTCTTGCCACGGTGTATTCCACGCCGGGGTTCACATCCATTGTAAAGGTGCCCACGGACGCATTGCTTCGGATGACATTGGCAACGATACCGGTACAGAGAACTAGCGCCAGACAGGCAGCCAACAGGCCCAGTCTGCCCCAACCGTGGTTTCTGATAACAGTCGGCTCACATTCCGCATCCGCAATCAGTCTATCATCGATTTTTCCGATGGAGTGAAGAAGAACTTCGGTTTTCATAGCATAATACCCTCCTTTTCAAGAAATATCCGTAACTCGTTTCTCATACGGAAAAGCAGCGACGTCACCTTGCTCTCGCTCATTCCGTATGCATCCGCAATATCCCGTATTGCGTAAAGGTGCCAGTACCGGCGGACAAAGATGCGGCGGTTTTGTTCCGGCCTGGAATACAGAAAGCGGTCGATGGCGGCGGCCAGCTCCTTTTCTTCAATCGCCTGCTCCACACTTGTATTGGCGGGGATGCAGGCTTCTAACTCGGACAGCACAAGTTCCACCTGCCCGTGCCCGCGTTTTTCTGCGGTATACCGTTTATAGCGGTTGAGGGCGAGGTTGCGCGTGATTTTTCCCAAATAGATCGATAAACGGTTCGGGCGCTGTGGCGGGATCGAGTTCCATGCGCCCAGATAGGTGTCGTTGGAGCATTCCTCCGCATCCTCATTGTTATGTAGGATGTTATACGCGATGGTGTGGCAGTAGCTGCCGTACTTATCCGCCGTGGCGGTGATGGCTAACTGATTGCGCGCCCAGTACAGCTCTATGATCTCATGGTCTTTCATTGTGCCCTCCCTTCGTTACGTGTAAAGGCCTTTCACCAATATAGACAACAAAATTCGGCTTTTATTGCGTGGACGGGAAAACTTTTTCAGTTTTATAATATCATGCCGGAACGAATATTACCACAGGCATAAGAAAAAGCGCAGCCGGTTTTGGCCGATTGCGCTTTTTCGAATACCGATTTACGGTTTTATTCCCGTGTTGGGCGATGTATTGTCGATGATCTTCCATTCCCCGGTTTTCACATCCTGCACCAGGTAGAAGTACTGCCGTGTGGTGCCGTCATCCATAAAGGTCTTTGTATGGTCATACTCCACATAGTATTTCGCCCTAACCACCAAAAAATGCTCCTCCAGAAATTCATCCGTCCAGCCTCTTTCCTTGGCAAGGTCGCTGCCGGTATACATACCGATGATACGCTCTGTTTCGCTTTCGTCAACAGCGATCTCATCTATGCGCACAAAAACGGTGTACTCCTTTTCGGCCTGGCCCTCAATTGCGCTATGAACGGTTCGGATCGGATCGTTTGACGGTTTTTGGAACCATGGATCAAAAAGCCCGAGCTCATATGTCGCAAAGCCGCAAAGAGCAAGTGCTGCGATGATGGCAGCGATCAGCATGCCGATCCGTTTCGGCCTGATTTTCGATGCGCTCGCCCTCCGGTAGGACAGCACTTCATCAATATATTTATCGTCCAATTCGCCCATGGCTTCGGTAAACCTCTTTGCATTCATACCAGCACCTCTCTTTCGATCAAGTATTTCCGCAGCTTTTCACGGATACGGGTCAGCCGGACGGAGATGTTCTTCTCCGTCAGCCCCACCCTTTCGGCGATGTCCCTGCAGCGGTCGGCAAACCAGTAGCGGCGCAGGAAGATCACACGATCCTCCGGCGTCAGCATATCCAGAAAGCCCTCAATGATCCGAGCCAGCTCCCTCGCTTCGATCTCTGCTTCTACCATATCCGGCGCTGCGATGCAGGTTTCAATTTCCTCCATCGCAACGGTATAGCGGCTGCTTCGCTTGGCTGCTTCCCTTTTGTAATAGGCGTTCAGGGAAATATTCCGAACCATTTTGCAGAGGTAGGTCAGCAGCGGATCGGGCTTTGCGGGCGGAATTGCGTTCCACGCCCCCAGGTAAGCGTCATTGACGCACTCCTCCGCATCCTGCCTGTTGTTTACGATATTAAATGAGAGACTGTGACACACCTTCCCGTATTTTGCATCCAACTCCCGGATCGCCTGCTGGTCACGTTGAAAAAATAACTCAATTATTTTTGTGTCATCCATCTTACACATCGCCTCCTTTCTGGCTTCACCCATATACTACGGTTCCGGCGGCAAATACTACATTTTTTGTCGAATTTTCTTTAAATAATTATAGCAGGTTTTCACCTGTATCTGCATTTTTCCAAATAAAAAAGAGGCAGTCTTACTGCCCCTTTCTCATAATATCCCGCAAAAACGGGATCATCAGCACCGCATCTGCTGCGATCCATGCCGCAGGGTCGGCCGCACACAGTGCATAAAAGGCGAGCCGCGGTGCGGCTGCGCTCACTTCCCCACCTGCCAGCAGCGCCGGCAGCACAAGACACACCGCCACACGGCCTGCCAACTCGGCAGTCCCGGCGCCTAAAATAAACCGCGATTCCCCGATGCCTTGCACGCAGTTCCGCACCACAAAAATAAATCCGAGGAACAGGTACATCGCAAGGTCTACGTACAGATAGGTATTTCCGTAGCGAATGGTCTCCGCCGTGATTTTATCGGCGCTCAAAAAAATCTTGAGGTAGCTGCCGCCGACGGAAAGCCACAGCCCCAGCAGGATGGAAAGTCCCGCCAGCGCCGATACCATAATCAGCGCCTGCACCGTTCCCTTTTTGATCCGATCCGGCCGCCCGGCGCCTTTATTCTGCGCCGTGTAGCTGGTCATTGCAGCGCCCAGGCCGTTCAGCGGGGTCATCAGCAGGCTATTCAGCTTATTTGCCGCGCCAAAGCCGTTCTGTGCCGCATGGGAGACCATCTCTCCGCCCAGGATATCAAACTTCACCACGACGCTCTGCATCACGATGATACCGATGGCAAGCACCGAGAACTGCAGGCCAAGCGGAAGTCCCTGATTAAGGTGTCGCAGGATATCCCTTCCGGTGATCTGCCAGTCCTCCCGCCGCAGCCGAATTTTGGGGTACTTGATAAAGGCATAAAGAAAACAGCCCGCCGTGCTGATAAGCTGTGCCATTATCGTGGCGATGGCCGCACCCGCTACGCCCCAGCGAAAGCTCACGATAAACAACAGGTCCAGCCCGATATTGAGGATGGTGGAAAAAAGCAGGAACAAAAGCGGCGTCACCGAATCCCCCATACTGCGTAAAAAGGAACAGATGAAATTATAGAAAAGCTGTGCGCCGATGCCCGCAAAGATGATTGCACAGTAGATATAGGCGGCACGGTACACCTCCGGACTGTCCGGCGTTACATTGATCCACGCCAGCATGGGACGCAGCAGCAAAAGCGCCAGCCCCGTAAGCACCACAGTAAGCGCAGCCGAAAGGATGATCTGGGAGGAAAGCGAGCGCCGCACGCCGGCATCATCCCGTGCGCCCACCTCCGCTGCCGTCACCACGCAAAAGCCCGCGCTGACACCGAAGGCAAACTGCAAAAAGATAAAGATGAGCGAGCTGGTGTCGTTCACCCCGGCCACCTCGCCGGCGGTCAGCGTCTGCCCCACTATGGCGGCATCGCTGATGGTATAAACCTGCTGTAACAGGTAGCTGATAATAATGGGAAAGGCAAACGCCAAGATCGTTTTCCACGGTGCACCCTCGGTCAAATCTCTGGGCCGGAAAAAGCCATGTAAAGAAATCCGTGAAGCTCTGTCTTCGTTCATCATATTGCACCATGCCGCCCTGCGGCTCTCTTTATCGTATTTCTGTTTCTTTCATCAAAGTAGTCATTATAATCATGCAGGCTTTCTCTGTCAAGCTGAAATTTCATGTATTTTGCTGCAAAACAAGCATTTTCTTTTGTGCATATTTACACTGTGATGGGCACTGTCTTTACTTTTGTTCTTTGTTCATTATTTCGTGTTTATTTTCTGCAAAAAGTTTCACTTATTGTTCATATCCGCTTTACAACTTTCTCCGCAGGATGCTCTATAATAAAATCACAGCAAGGGAACAGGAACCCGATGCTGTAAACCTCCTCATAACCCCCTCAATTACAGTCAACACATTAACCTCTCTCTTACCTCTATCACAAAGAAAGAGTCCGGGTGCTGTCATGAAAACAGTCCCCGGGCTCTTCCTTTATTATATGTATTATTGGATGCGAACCAGTAAAACGGTGTCCTCTTCGCGGCTCGCACGGATTTCCAGACCGAATTCATCCTGCTTACGGGTAAAATGCAGCAGGTCGCCCTCATAACAGGGGGTCTTGAACATCACATCCATACGCTTTATTTGCATTTTCTTCATTTCCTCACCGGTGAATGTCCCCATCAGCGCCCGAACGTAGGCGGTATTGTTCATGTGGCCGCCCACATCGATGTCGGTGGAACGTACCCGGTATTCGGCGTAGGGCTCCAGCCCCTCAAAGCAGTCGGGGATGCGTGCAAACGGCTCCGGGCAGATGCCGGGCAGGTCAAACCGGCAGCCATCGGGATAAACGCGCTCAATGGGCGTAAGCCTGTGTGTATCGGTGGTGATGACTGCCCATTCGGTCTTGCCTGTCAGCATCAACTCATCGCCGCACCGCAGAACATAGCTGCGGTTACCCCGCATTCTGCTGTGCTGTTCCGGCCATGTTTCCATCGTCACCATCTGCGTGACCTGCGGGCGGTTTATAAAATTGATCTGCGTTTTAACCGTCAACCAAAAAAGGCCCATTCCGGCCATATCTAGTACTCCGCTGCCAAGCTGTCCGGCGTGAATGGACGCAATATCCATAAAAAGCCCGAAGCTTTCGGCATAGCTTAACCGCCCGTCCGCATCGCAGATGCTCGGGCCGATCTCTCTCTCCGTTGTGTACTTCTCCAACATGGGGCAACCCTCACTCTATTTATTTTAGGAAAAATGGTGTATAATGCTATTGTACCATCCCTAACAAATATTGCAAGGAACAAAAGCGAAATATTGAGCAAAGGAGAACGAAAAAAATGTGCACAGCCATCACCTACCGTACAAAAGACTTTTACATGGGCCGCACGCTGGATTTTGACTTTGCCTACCCCTGCGAAGTCACCGTTATGCCCCGTCACTTCCCGCTTACCCTCTGCCACGGTGGGGAGCTGCGGGAGCATTTTGCCATCATCGGCATGGCGCATACCGCCGAGGGCTATCCGCTCTACTTTGATGCCGTCAATGAAAAAGGACTGGGGATCGCGGGGCTGAATTTTGTAGGGAATGCCGCCTATGCCGCCTCCGGTGAGGACAAGCCAAACATCGCACAGTATGAGCTGATCCCGTGGCTGCTGGGTACATGCACCACCGTGAAGGAAGCCTGTGAAGCCCTGACCTCCGTTCATTTGACCGGTACACCGTTTAATGAAAACTATCCCACGGCTTCCCTGCACTGGCTGCTTGCCGATAAAAATAAGGCCGTCGTGATAGAGCACACCGCCGATGGCCTGCACATTTATGAAAATCCCGTAGGCGTGATGACCAATAACCCACCCTTCCCGCAGCAGATGGCAAACCTTGCGCGGTACAGGGGGCTTTCCCCGCATCAGCCGCAGGGGGATTTTGCCGCGGCGATTGGTCTGCCGGAATACAGCCGAGGGCTTGGAACGCAGGGTCTGCCCGGCGGGCTTTCCTCCGACGCACGTTTTGTGCGGGTGGCATTTACCCGCAATAATGCCATCAGCGGCAATAGCGAAGAAGAAAGCGTCGGCGGGTTCTTCCATATCCTCGGGACGGTAGATCAGGTCCGGGGCTGCTGTGAAGTCACCCCCGGTAACTTTGAGATCACGATTTATTCCTCCTGCTGGAACGCCAACCGGGGTATTTACTACTATACCACCTATGAAAACCCGCAGATCACCGCAGTGGATATGCACCGCACCGATTTGGACGGTTCCGAACTGACCGGTTATCCCCTGCTGCCCATTGAAATCCACAAGCAGAACTGAATATCAAAAGGAGCCGCAGCAAACCATCCCTTGCCGCAGCTCCTTTTTTGCTTTCCGTGTGAATGTGGTTACGGCCGTTACTTTTTGCGCAGGACAGCAGCCGAGCCGAGCAGCGCAATGACCGCTGCGGCTGCGGCGATGCCTACGGCATCCCGGGCGCCGGTGGCGGGGTTGGGCTGCCCGCCGACGGTGAAGGTCGTAGCGGCGGTTGCGCCGTCAAAATACACCGAAAGGGTGTGGGTGCCGGGGGTCAGCGACTTCGTGTAGGCTGCGGTCAGCTTCACCCAAGTACTTCCATCCCAGGTGGTGTAGTCGGCGGGGGTAAGGGTGACGCCGTCCACGGCGACGGAACGGAAGGCCGCATAGTTATAGTCGATGCGGAACGCCGCAGTGCTGCCGAGGGCGACCGTCTGGTTCGCACCGGAGAGGAACGCCGGGTCGGCGGCCTCCGGGGTGATGATAATGCCAGAGCCGCCGGGGGTGGGCTCTACGGGAGCGGGGTCGGTGGGGTCAGCCGCACCGCAGGCGGTGCATTTGCCGTTTTGGTAGGTGTGGCCTTCCACCGCACCAAACGCCCCGCAAATGCACTCGCCGTGATGCTTTCCGTCATCGGCAGGCACCGTTTTATGGCTAAAATCATGCGGCTCAATACGGGCCTCCCCGCAAACATCGCAAGTCATGCTGTGAAAACCGTCCATGTTATCACAGTAAGCAAAATTATGCTTCTCGATGGCCGGTTCAGCGCCGCAATCTGCGCACTTTTTCACGTGATGCACTCCATCTCCGGCAGGCACCCAAGTGCTGCCCTCATGTGTGCAGGGGACGGGAGGGATGGCGGCCGTCTCCTTATAATGGCAAACGCTGCACGTGCGATGTCTTAACCCCGCTTCTGTGGTGGTCGCCTCTTTATCGATGATCCATTCATCGAAGGTGTGGGCGGCATTATCAATGCCGATTGTGTTACAGTCTGCACAGTCTTTCCAATGCCCGGTCTCATCAAATTTCCAGTCGGAAAGGTCGGTGTGGTTACTGGTGTCAAGCCCACCGTATGGTTCGCCGCAGACTTTGCACTTTTTATTTGCGTTGCAGGTGGCAGTGCCGCCGGAGTGGGCGGCTTTCTCTATAATCGCACCGCAATCTGCACACTTTTTCACATGATGCACTCCATCTCCGGCAGGTTCCCAAGGAGTGCTGCGCTCATGCGTGCAGGGGACGGAAGGGATGGTGGCCATTTCTTTGTAGTGGCAATCGCTGCACGTGCGATGCTTTAATCCCGCCTCGGTGGCGGTTGGCTCTTTATCGATGATCCAGTCGCCATAGGTGTGGGCGGCATTATCAATGCCGGTTGCGTTACAGTCTGCACAGTCTTTCCAGTGATCGGTCTCATCAGACGCCCAGTCGGAAAGGGCGGTATGGTTACTGGGATTAAGCTTGCCATACGATTGGTTGCAAATCTCGCACTTTTTCTTTGCGGTGCAGGTGGCGGTGCCGCCTGTATGGGCTGCAAAGTTCAGCTTTTCGGTGCAGTTGGCATCTGCACAGCGGTGCCAATGGCCGGTGGCATCGGATGTCCATCCATCACTACAAACGTGAGAATGGGGAGCCGGGGAGCTGATGGTAACCTGCGATGCATCCGTTTGCCCGGGGGTTTCGTTGCCGTTGACCGTCAGCGATCGGCCGTCGGTGTTGCCGTTTATGATGGTCGCATGGATGGCACGGCCGTTGGCATTTTTATTGGTGACGGTGATAGCGGAAGTGCCGGAAACGGTGAGGTTTCCAAGGGGACCGTCGCCCTGCGTGGCCTGAATGGCAGCGCTGTCGGCGGAATTGTTGGTGGCAATAAGGGTGGCGTCGGAAACGGTAATGTTATTCGCCCGAAGCGCATGGCCATTACCGGCGGTGGCCGTGAGGGCGATACCGGTGACAGTAAGATCGCCGAGGACAGAAATTGCCGTAGCGTCCGTTGTTGTGCTCAAGGATAGTGTATCCTTCCCGGTGGCCCCGGTGATGATGAGATTTTTTATGGATTTGATGGCATTTTCGTCATTGGCAGAAAGGGCTTTTTTCCCTTGGAGGGTCACATTTCCGAAGACGGTGATGGTAATCTCGTTTTCGCCGGTTTTGGTCACCTTGAGGAAGGAACCGGAATTCGGCCGGTTAACACTGAATTTACCGTTTTTACCGGGGATATAATAGCAGACTGTTTCATCATCCGCGAATTCCCAACGATTATTTTCGATGATAATTTCACCATTATACGAAACGGGTTTCGCGAAAGCGGCGGCGGGGAGCATGGCGAGGGTCATGCAGAGGGCGAGCAGGATGCTGAACAGGCGTTGTTTCATCGTGGGGGCTCCTTTGGATGTCATAGTTGTCGTAGTTATCTTCTATTATACCGCAGGAGGCGCACGGTGCAAGGGGGAGCGAGGGGAAAATGCACGAAACATGTCGGATAATGCAGACGAGGAATGGCATACTGCACAAAAACAGATGGAGATAATCGGCTTTTTGACGATGGGCGCAGCAATAATAGTGTTCAAAAATATAAATGGAGACCGCAACAAAAACATTTGCCACGGTCTGTTTTCCTTTATTGCAGCTCGCTGCTTTTATGGATGCCGGTCACCGAGAAAATGACCCACTCCGCAATGTTCACCGCATGGTCGCCGATGCGCTCGAAGTACTTGGCGATCATCAAAAGGTCGATCGCACGTTCCCCGTTTGCCGGGTTTTGGGCGATTTGTGCGATCAGCTCCTGCTTTATGCGGTCAAAATATTCATCCACAATATCGTCTTCGGCGATGACCTGCTGTGCCAACCCGGTATCCCGCCGCACATAGGCATCTGCACTTTCGGTCACCATTTTTATGGCGGCCTTGGCCATTTCCCGCAGCATGGTGCAGTTGGTGCAGCGGTATTCCATGCAGGTGACGATCTCCGCAATATCCTCCGCCTGATCGCCGATTCGTTCCATATCGGTGATCATTTTCAGTGCGGCGGAAATCTGCCGCAGATCGCGGGCCACCGGCTGCTGCTGAAGCAGCAGTTTAAGGCACAGGCTTTCGATATCCCGTTCCTTTTGGTCGATTTCGGCATCCAGCGGCGCTACACGGGCGGCCAGCGTCTTATCGCCCTCGCTCAATGCCTTGGCCGATAGCGCTATCGCTTCCTCGCACAGGGCACCCATTTCGGTCAGCTCCCGATTGAGCTGCGCCAGTTGTTCATCAAAGTGACTTCTCATTAACCGAACCTCCCCGTGATGTAATCCTCCGTCTTCTTTTCCTTTGGTTGAGAGAACAGCGCCTCGGTGTTGCCGAATTCAATCAGCTTGCCCAGCAGGAAAAACGCCGTTTGATCCGAAATGCGGACAGCCTGCTGCATATTATGCGTAACGATAACAATGGTGTATTTCTCTTTCAGCTCCATCGTCAATTCCTCGATTTTAGAGGTGGAGATGGGATCGAGCGCACTGGTCGGCTCATCCATCAGCAGGACATTGGGCTGCACCGCTAGCGCCCGTGCAATACACAGCCGCTGCTGTTGCCCGCCGGAAAGCCCCAAAGCATTTTTCCGCAGGCGGTCCTTCACCTCATCCCATATGGCGGCGTCCCGCAGGGAGCGCTCCACGATTTCGTCCAGCTCCTCCCTTTTGCGGATGCCGTGGGTACGGGGGCCGTAGGCCACATTATCATAAATGCTCATCGGGAACGGGTTGGGCTTTTGGAACACCATACCGATCTGCCGCCGCAGCTCGCTGACCTCCACCTCCGGCGCATAGATATCCTGCCCGTTATAGAGAACCTCCCCTGTAATGTGAACATCCTTTACAAGGTCATTCATACGGTTAAAGGTCTTTAACAGGGTGGATTTGCCGCAGCCGGAAGGCCCGATAAAAGCCGTTATGCTTTTTTCGGGGATGCCTAAATCAATATCGTACAGCGCCTGATTATTGCCGTACCACAGGTTCAAATCCTTTACCGAAATTATATCACTCATTCGTTTTCTCCCTTCTGCAGCGCCGGGAAACCAGCTCCGCAGCCAAATTCAGCAGCAGCGCCATCAACATCAGGATGGATGCGATCGCAAAGGCAACACCGAATTCGCCGTCCTCCTTGGCGTAGAAATACAGGGCCACCGTCAGCGTCGAACCGGCATTGGTTATGGCGGTAAAGAAGTCATTGATCACATGGCCGAACCCTGCCGTAAAAAGCAGCGCTGCCGATTCGCCCAGAATACGCCCGACCTAAAGAATGCAACCGGTAATGACACCATCTACACAGCCCGGCAGCACCACCGTACGGATGACCCGCCACTTCCCTGCCCCCAACCCGAATGCACCCTCCCGATAGCTCTGCGGGACGGTTTTTAGGCTCTCCTGCGTGGTTCGCATCACGGTGGGCAGGTTCATGATGACCAATGTCAGCGCACCGGCCAGCAGAGAGGTCTGCATCTTGAAAAACTGGCAGAAGAAAAGCATACCAACCAAGCCGTAGATAATGGAGGGAATGCCGGAAAGGGTCTCGGCGGCGTATTCTATCACAGCAACTATTTTACTTCCGGCGGCATATTCCGTCAGGTAGATGGCCGCCCCAACCCCCAGCGGCACCACAATAACGATGGTTGCCGCAACGATATACAGGGTACTTAAAATATCCGGCAGGATGCCGATGGTTCCCTTGAGGTAGCTTGGCGCCGTGGAAACGAGCTGCCAGCTCAAATTCGGCAGGCCCATGGCCAAAACATAGATAATCAGGAACAGCACCAGCGCCCCGGTTAGCAGGGTCCCAGCTGCCATCAGCAGCTTCATAACTGCCGCATAGCCGCGCCGCCGGACGCTTAATTTTTGCTCTGTCATCGGTTACCCCTCCTTCCCGCGCTTCAGCAGCAGGTTCAGTCCGGCATTGATGAGCATGATAAACAGGAACAGCACCAGCGCAATGGAAAACAGCGCCTGCTGCTGCAGCCCGGAGGAATAAGACCATTCGCTGGCAACGGCCGTAGTCAAAAACCGCACACTTTCAAACAGACTGGGCATCCGGCTGGTGGCGTTGCCGGAGACCATCATCACCGCCATTGCTTCGCCGATGGCCCGCCCGACACCGAGCACCACCGCCGCCGCAATACCGCTGCGTGCCGACGGGACCGATACCTTAAAATAGGTTTCTACCGGTGTAGCGCCCAAAGCCAGCGAAGCCTCCTCATATTCCCTGGGGACGGCCTCCAGCGCCGTGACCGATACCTTGATAATGGAGGGGAGGATCATAATGGCCAGTACGATGATCGCCGCCAGCAGGCTTGCGCCGTCCGGCACATGGAATACCTTGCGAATTCCTGGCACCAATACCATCATTCCCACCAGGCCGTATACCACCGACGGAATTCCCGCCAGC
>OHUJ01000869.1_pt1 | contig 12131 bp, 7 predicted proteins | sample 1579241 | NCBI WGS metagenome assembly OHUJ01 (sample SAMEA3882547, study PRJEB24775) | human gut metagenome | biome: human-associated habitat; feature: intestine environment; material: feces | place: Netherlands | collected 2009/2010
GGCAGGAGGGTGGAAAGGCCCTTGCCGAAATCATTACGGGCAAGCTTTCGCCAAGTGGCAAACTACCAGTCAGCATCGAGGAAAAATGGGAAGATAATCCGGTATATGGTAATTATTATGACAATCGCAATGTACCTCATAAACGGGTGCAGTATGCCGAAGGTGTTTTCGTAGGTTATAGGGGATATGACCGGAACGGAAAGCAGCCGCTCTATCCTTTCGGGTATGGACTGTCATACAGTAGTTTTGAATATAGTAATCTGAGTGTTGAGAAGACGGGGGGAAGCCGGGTTACGGTAAGCTTTGACATCAAGAATACCGGAAAGATGGATGCTGCGGAAGCGGCTCAGGTATATGTGCGGGATGTGGAATGTTCTGTTCCGCGTCCATTGAAGGAGTTGAAAGGCTACGATAAGGTTTACTTGAAGAAGGGTGAAACCAAGCGCGTTCGGATATTGCTGGATGAGGAAGCCTTTGCCTACTATGATGTGGAATCACATCGGTTTGTAGTGGAAAAGGGGACTTTTGAGATTCTGGCAGGTCCTTCTTCAGCTGATTTACCATTGAAGGCAACTGTTGTTTTATGATAAAATAAATATCAAAACAAGAATGGCAGTATGAAAAAGATAATAATACTGATGGTTTGTCTGTGGGGACTTGGTAACACCTTTACCTCGGCACAAACTACGGAGAAGGAGAAATTCATCTCAAGCTTGATGAAGCAGATGACGCTGGATGAAAAGATAGGCCAGCTTGCACAATGCACCTACCGAGGGAATTTTACCGGACCCGACGGTGGAAATATTCCTAAAGAAGAGTATGTCCGGCAAGGCAGAATAGGCTCTATGCTGAATGTGATAGGAGTAAAGGATATACGCCGTTATCAAGAGCTTGCTTTGCAATCGCGTTTGCACATTCCTTTAATTTTCGGACTGGATGTTATCCACGGCTATCGTACCGGATTTCCGCTTCCGCTTGCCGAGGCTGCAAGTTTCGATTTGGCCATGATTGAGGAAGCTGCACGCTACAATGCTTTGGAAAGTGCCGCTGATGGTTTGAACTGGGTTTTTGCCCCGATGGTGGATATTTCGTGGGACGCACGTTGGGGACGCGTCATGGAAGGGGCCGGTGAGGACCCTTATTATGGTTCTCGGGTAGCGGAGGCGCGTGTCAGAGGCTTGCAAGGAGACGATTTGGCAGACACGACGACTGTCATGGCATGTATGAAACATTTTGCCGGATATGGTGCACCGATAGCAGGAAAGGAGTATAATAGTGTGGATATGTCAATGGGCCACTTTGCCAATTTTTATATGCCTCCCTATAAGGCGGCCATAAAGGTAGGAGCAGCTACCGTGATGAGTGCTTTCAATGATTTTAATAATATTCCTTGTACTGCCAATGATTTCTTGCTCAACCGGCTATTGAGAGAGCAGTGGGGATTTAAGGGATTTGTTGTGTCCGATTATAATTCGGTAGAGGAATTGGTGAACCACCGTTATGCTGTTGACAAGAAAGATGCCGCAGCCAAAGCGCTGAATGCTGGTCTGGACATGGAGATGGTAAGTACCTGCTACTTGACTTATCTGAAGGAGCTTGTTCAAGAAGGGAAAGTAAAGGAGAGTGTGCTTGATGATGCAGTACGGCGTATATTGGAGAAGAAATATGAGTTGGGATTGTTTGAGGACCCTTTTCGCTACTGTAATCCGGAAAGAGCGGCCAGAATACTCAATGCGCCCGAAGTCCGTAATGCTTCGCTCCGTATGGCCGAGCGTTCCGTTGTATTGCTGGAGAATAGGGAATCTGTGCTTCCGTTGACGGCACAGACGAGGAAGATAGCCTTGATAGGAGGACTCTCAAAATCCCAGTACGATATGGCAGGTGCTTGGGCTGCCACTACGGACCGGAACAAAGTGGTGACCTTATATGATGCATTGGTCCGGAAAGGACTGGAGGTGAGCTATGCTGAAGGCTATGATATGAAGAGCAATCAGTTGACCGGATTGCAGGAAGCATTACAGGCTGCTGAGGCTTCGGATGTCATTGTTGTGGCGGTAGGCGAGAGATTCGGTCAGAGTGGCGAGAAGGCTTCCAAAGTGAATATAGCCATACCCGAGGGGCAGCAGAAGCTGGTGTCGGAACTGGCAAAGACTGGAAAACCTGTCATTGCTCTTGTCATGTGTGGGCGTCCGGTAATCTTCAATGAGATAAGGGAACATGCTGATGCGGTACTGTGTACTTGGTGGCTGGGAAGTGAGGCCGGCAATGCCATATGCAATGTGTTGTGGGGAGAGTATAATCCTTCGGCTAAATTGCCCATGACATTTCCTGCACACGTAGGACAGATTCCCATTTATTATCAGAATAAGAGCACCGGCCGCCCTACCGCATTGAAACAGACCTATAAGGCATCTTATATCGATGCTTCCACTGAGCCTGCCTATCCTTTCGGATATGGGCTTTCGTACACGGATTTTGGATATTCTGATTTGAAACTGCTGCCGGGCAAGGCTGCAGGCGTCCATACGGAGGTGTCGGTAAAAGTGACTAATACCGGTAAGTGTGCAGGAGAGGAAGTAGTTCAATTGTATGTGCAGGATAAGGTAGCCTCTGTTACGCGTCCGATAAAGGAATTGAAGGGCTTCAGGAAAATTCATCTGAATGTGGGTGAAAGCAAAACTGTAGCTTTTCAGATAACTGACGATGCACTGGGATTCTATGACAATGAGATGAATTATATGGTAGAACCTGGTGATTTCGTCTTTATGGTGGGTGGCAGTAGTGATGATGTACAGCAGATTACCTATAACTTGAAAGAATAGGATTCTTACCCTATAAATGAAAAGCAAGGCTGTCTGGAATCATATCCGGACAGCCTTGCTTTTCTGTTTTAGTTGGTTATCACATTCGTGAAATACTCTTTGAACAGTTTTTCTGCCCGTTCCAGTTGTTCCGGAGTATTTTCCTTCACTTCTTTCAATTTGTAATCCCATCCCATGGCTTCGTATTTGTGAACACCCAGACGGTGATAAGGAAGTATTTCCACCCGTTGTATCTGCTGGTATTTGCCAAGACTTTCACCCAGCAGGCGGGTGTCTTCTTCCGAATCGCTGTAACCGGGGACCAGTACATAGCGCAGCCAGAAGGGGTGTTCATGTTCTTCGAGCCAGGCAGCGGTGCGGAGTGTCTGTTCGTTGCTTCGTCCCGTCAGCGTACGGTGGCGTTCGGGATTGAATTGCTTGATGTCCAGCAGCACGAGGTCAGTCAGGCTAAAGAGCTCTTCCACCTTTTCATTCCAGATGCCTCCGTTACTGTCCAGACAGATATGGATGCCGTTCGCCTTCAGCTCCTTGAAAAGAGGAATCAGCGCTTCTGCTTGCAGGGTAGGCTCACCGCCGGAGAAAGTAATACCTCCTTTCTTCCCGAAGAATGCCTTTTGGCTGATAGCCATTTGCAGAATCTCTTCCGGAGTGGTGGGAGTGCCTCCTTTTACATCAATCGTATCCGGATTGGCACAATACAGACAACGGAACGGACATCCTTGCAGGAAAACGACGAGCCGGAGACCCGGCCCGTCGAATGTTCCCATACTTTCGTAGGAGTGTACATTTATCATATTACATTCTTTCGTGGAATGAACGGCTGATGACTTCCAACTGATGCTCGCGGCTCAACTTCACGAAGTTCACGGCATAGCCGGAAACGCGGATGGTAAGCTGCGGGTATTTTTCCGGGTGATCCATGGCGTCGAGAAGCGTTTCCCGTTCCAGTACGTTCACATTAATGTGGTGACCTGTAGCGGCAAAGTAGGCGTCCAGCAGGGAGACGAGCTTGACGCGGCGTTCCCTTTCCTCCTTGCCCAGGGCCTGCGGAACGATGGAGAAGGTGTAGGAGATGCCGTCCAGGGAGTCGTCATAGGACAGCTTGGCTACGGAGAGCATGGACGCCACGGCTCCGTTCCTGTCCCTTCCGTGCATGGGGTTGGCGCCGGGGGCGAACGGTTCCCCGGCTCGGCGGCCGTCCGGCGTGTTGCCCGTCTTTTTGCCGTACACCACGTTGGAGGTGATCGTCAGGATGGACTGGGTGGGCAGGGAATTGCGGTAAGTGTGGAGCTTGCGCAGTTTTTCCATGAAATTGCTGACCAGGCTGCATGCTATGTCGTCCACGCGCGGGTCATTGTTCCCGTAACAGGGGAATTCCCCTTCCGTCTTGAAGTCCACAATCAGCCCCTCTTCATTGCGGATGGCTTTTACGGTGGCGTACTTGATGGCGGACAGGGAGTCCGCCGCCACGGAAAGCCCGGCGATTCCCGTGGCCATCGTGCGCAGGATTTCCGGATCATGCAGCGCCATTTCAATGCGTTCATAGCAGTATTTGTCGTGCATGTAGTGGATGATGTTCAGCGCGTCAATGTAAGTTTTGGCGAGCCAGTCCTGCATCTTGTCGTACAGGGCCATCACTTCATCATAGTTGAGAATTTCTTCCGTGTAGCGGGGGGAGGGCGGGGCCACCTGTTTGCCCTTGAGTTCATCCACGCCGCCGTTCAGGGCGTAGAGAAGGCACTTGGCGAGGTTGGCGCGCGCTCCGAAGAACTGCATCTGCTTGCCGATGCGCATGGCGGACACGCAGCATGCGATGCCGTAGTCGTCGCCCCAGTGCGGGCGCATCAGGTCGTCGTTCTCGTATTGGACGGAGGACGTTTCAATGGAAACCTTGGCGCAGAAGCTTTTGAAGGCTTCCGGCAGGTTCCGGGACCACAGAACGGTCAGGTTCGGTTCCGGAGCCGGCCCCAGGTTGTACAGGGTCTGCAGCATGCGGAAGGAACTGCGGGTGACGAGGGTGCGCCCGTCCTCTCCCATGCCGCCGATGGATTCCGTCACCCAGGTGGGGTCTCCGGAGAACAGGTTATTGTAATCAGGCGTGCGGATGAAACGGACGATGCGCAGCTTCATCACGAACTGGTCGATGATTTCCTGAACTTCCTCTTCCGTGATGAGCCCCTGTTCCAGGTCGCGGGTGAAATAAATGTCGAAGAAAGTGGAAACGCGGCCCAGGGACATGGCCGCTCCGTTCTGTTCCTTCACGGCGGCCAGGTAGCCCAGGTACGTCCATTGCACGGCTTCGCGGGCGTTTGCGGCGGGGCGAGTGAGGTCGCAGCCGTAGGAGGCGCCCAGCTGGGCGAGTTCTTCCAGGGCGCGTATTTGTTCGCTCATTTCTTCGCGCAGGCGGATCAGCTCATCCGTAAGGGGGGAATGTTCACGGTTTTTGAGGTCCTTGCGGCGTTCGGCAATCAGTCTGTCCGTGCCGTACAGGGCCACCCGGCGGTAGTCCCCGATGATGCGGCCGCGGCCATAGGCGTCCGGAAGGCCGGTAATAATGCCGGCGGAACGGGCCGCCCGGATATCGGAAGTGTAGGCGTCGAAAACGCCTTCATTGTGCGTCTTGCGTATCTTTTTGAAAATATCCGCGGTTTTCTCGCACATCTTGAACCCGTAGGATTCCAGGGCCTGCTGGGCCATGCGCAGGCCGCCAAAGGGCATCAGGGCCCGTTTCAGGGGGGCGTCCGTCTGGAGGCCTACGACCACTTCCAGTTCCTTGTCAATGTAGCCGGGCTTGTGGGAGGTGATGGAGGATACCACTTCTTCATCAGCATCCAGAACGCCGCCGTTGTCTATTTCCCTTTTCAGCAGGACTTTCAGTTCATCCCATAAACGGAGCGTGCGCTGGGAGGGGCCGGAAAGAAATTCTTCATTGCCGGAATAGGGCGTGTAGTTATGCTGGATGAAATCCCGTACGTCAATGGACTCCGTCCATGCTCCCGGCTTGAATCCCTGCCATTCCTTCGGAAGGGCGGTGGACTCCTTCAAGTCTTTTACTATGCTGATCATAAATAGGATGTAGTGAAGAAGACCGGAGAAAAACGTTCCGCAGCCGTTGAAAGGCCGGAAACGGCAAAACTCCGCGCCACGTAATTATATCGTGAATTCCGGGAGACAACAAGGCTAATTCTTCTGGGAGAGGGAACTGTTCTTTACCTTTTCTGGTTCATTTCGGAGATATGTATATTTTTTATGGAAAAACAGAATGGGGCCTTCTGAAGAGTCTTGTAGGGGGGCATCTTTTTTCATGGGAGCTCATCTGAAAACGAGAAAAATAGGAAAAGATATAAAAGAAAAAAGCAAAGAAATGAGTTGCCGATGAAGTACCAATCAATTGTTTTTCCGGTAGAGCTATCAATGAATACCTTTGTGAAAATATCTGTCAGAAGCTCTTCTGACAGTTTTCGGCAAAACGTATTCAAAGAGGTGTGGTTGTTTCCCATGTCGGCGGTAAGAATCCATGCTTTTTTGCCTTTCGTTGTCACGGTATTCAGGTTGTTTGATAAAATGGAAGGAGTTCTTCGTATTACTAACCAAATGTTTTAGGGAGCTCTCAAATCAATGGTGACAAGGGCGTATTTCCAATGTGCAAGTGGTCGAATGACTGAGCCGTACGGTTTCTCAAATGCAAATTCTTATAATGAAAACAAAATCAAGATACTTCTTTTCCAATTATTGTTCCGATGTTTTATGGCTTATTCGGATGATGTCTGTATATTTCCTGCTTTGGGGGACTATTTTCCCAGCGATGGGACGAGAATTGCTACCCCTGGATGGGTTATGGGAACTTTCCCTTCCATTCAAACAGGAAAAAGTTGCTGTTGTACTACCTGGAACCATGGATGAATGGGGCAAGGGGAATGTCAATAATAACCGTCAGGAGACAAAACATCTTTCCCGCGCCGTTACTTACGAAGGAGAGGCCTTGTACAGAAAGGAAGTGAATGTTCCGGAAACGTTCAAAGGTAAACGGTTATTTTTGCATGTGGAACGGACGAAAAAGACAACCGTTTTCGTAGATGGTAAAAAAATCGGTTCCTGTGATAATGTTCAAACACCCCATCGTTATGATCTGACGGAATTTCTTTTTCCGGGGAAACATACATTGACAATCTCTGTGGACAACAGCCGCAGGCATTATCCGGCAGGCGTTTTCAATTCACACGCTTTTACCGAGCATACCCAGACGAATTGGAATGGAATGTTGGGAAAAATATTCCTTGAGGCCGTTTCTGATCCCTTCGTTGAATCGGTTAAGCTGGTTCCTGAACCAGAAAAAAAATCCGTTACCGTTTGCCTGACTATTCGCAACAGTTATAAGCCGGAAACGGCTCGTATTACATTGGAGGCGGCTTTGCAGAATAACGGAAATAAGGGAAAAGTGGAGAGAAAAGTCATTGAGGTTCCTCTTAAACTCGGAGACCAACATGTGAAATTGAATTACCCCATGGGAGAAGAGCCGGAGCTCTGGAGCGAATTCTCTCCGAATTTATACAAAATGCACATCAAACTGGAATTGGCAGGAAAAGTCGACACAACCAGTAAAGTCTTCGGAATGCGCTGTTTTGCTGTTCAGGGAACTAATTTTACAATCAATGGGAAGAAGATTTTTTTAAGAGGTCGGCATGATGCCTGCGTTTTTCCCCTGACTGGATACCCTCCCATGGATAAAAAGGCATGGCTCCGCCATCTTGGTATAGCGGCGGCCTATGGATTCAATTATGTAAGATTCCATTCATGGACTCCCCCGGAAGCTGCATTTGAAGCTGCGGATGAACTTGGAATGTATCTTCAGCCTGAAATACCATTCTGGGGTGCCATTCATGAATCTCAAAAGAACGTGATGGATTTCTTTTTCCGTGAGGGTAGGGCTATTCTGGAGGCGTATGCCTCCCATCCTTCATTTGTCATGTTCGCCTTGGGCAATGAACTTCCCGGGACAGATCCGGCCATGAGAACTATTGTGGATTCATACCGCAAAGTGCGGCCCGACGTCCTGTACTCGTTTGGTTCCAACAACTATCTGGGCAGGGAAGGGTGGAAGAAAGGCGAGGATTTCTTGACGACATGTCGTGTTGGGGCTGATCGTCATTCTGGATATGACAATCACGTCCGTTCCTCGTTCGCTTTTGCAGATGCCCGGGATGGAGGAATACTCAACGCCTGTCTTCCGTCAACGAGGACCAGCTACGAAAAAGCGATCAGGGATTGTCCGCTTCCCGTGATCGGCCATGAAACGGGACAGTTTCAAATTTACCCGGATTTCAGGGAAATATCCAAATACACGGGCGTTCTTAAACCGTGGAATCTTGAAATCTTTAAAAAGCGCCTTCAGGAACGAGGAATGGGAAAACAAGCTGATGCTTTTCACCAAGCTTCTGGTGTCTGGGCCGCGCGATGTTATAAGGCCGATATCGAGATGGCATTGAGAACACCGGGATTTGGAGGATTTCAAATGCTGGATATTCAGGATTTTCCAGGCCAGGGGACAGCTCTTGTTGGACTGTTGGACGCATTCATGGATAGTAAGGGCATTATGGAGGCCAAGGATTTTTCCTCTTTTTGTCAGGCGGTGGTTCCTCTTGCACTCTTTGATAAATATACGTGGACCAATACAGAAAATCTTTCTTTTGACCTTCAGGTAGCGAATTATGGTTCCTCTGATCTTTGTGCCCCATTGCAATGGAGGCTTGAGGATTCCTCCGGCAAAGTGTTGCACAAAGGTAGCAAGATGCTCCATGGCAGACAGGGAGAATTAAGTGAGACGTCAAAAATCAGCATTCCTCTGTCCGGGATCAAGGTGCCGGATCGTTTGAAACTGGTTCTTTGGATGAAAGGTAAGGATAGCGTGAACACATATGATTTTTGGATTTATCCGGATCAAGAACCGCAAGAACTCCCGGTTGCCTTCTTAGCTCCCCGCAAGCTGACAGGTAAAACGCTCAGGCAGTTGAATGAGGGGGCTTCCATGCTCTGGTTTCCCAATCATCAGGACATCGCGCTGCGGTCAGTTGGTGGTTTGGTGACACCTGATTATTGGAATTTTGCGATGTTTAAAGGTATTTCAGAGTCGCTTCGCAGACCCGTTTCTCCTGGAACCCTTTCTCTACTGATGGATCCAGAGCATCCGCTTTTCAAAAATTTCCCCACGGATGCGCAGACGAACTGGCAGTGGTGGAGCGTGATCAAGTCATCACGTCCTCTAATTTTGGATTTGGCGCCTTCCGACTTAAATCCTATTGTTCAAGTAGTGGATAATATGGAGAGGAATCACAAATTGGGCCTCATATTTGAGATGGGGATCGGAAAAGGTAAATTGCTTGTTTGCATGGCTGATCCTGAAGCCCTTCGTAAGACTCCAGAGGGGAGGCAATTGTATTCGTCTTTGGTGAGTTATGTGCAGTCCAGAGATTTTAACCCGAAGATGATATGTTCCCCGGAAGAGTTCAAGGCGTTGTTCTCAGGCAATACCCTTTCGCCGAATATCAAAAATGTCGACAACGTAACGGATTACAAATAATTGGATCTCTTTTCCTTTTACTTGCCGAATTTCTATTGCAGTATCTTAGCGATTACCGGAAACCTCATGTATGCTTTTGTTTATTGCTGGCGGGAGTTTTTTGTGTCGTCTTTTTCTCCGGTGCCTGTGCTGGAGAACTGCTTCCTATGCTGAAACCCCAGGAGAACCAGCGGGCCGTGCATGACTGGAAAAACGCCATGAGGCAGTGATGGAACGGACCCGGACCGTCAAACGGGGGTATGTCGTTTTTGGTGAAAGCATTACCCTCCGTTGGGGAGTCGAGCTTTCCTGGGGCAACAGGGCTCTCGGAACAGGAAAGGCCGGATGCGGTGTTCGCCTGGCCGCTGTTGCGGCGGGATTTGCCGGACGGGCAGTGGTCTTTTTTACTCTGCCGGCAAAAGTGGCGCCTGCGATCTTGATGCACGGCAGGATTTGCTTAAACTGGAAACCGGTTTCACTTTTTTATCATGAATTTCTTCTCCTACATGCTCGCCATATTGCTGGGGGGGGCCAGTGTGGCGTTTTCCGCACCTTCCATCCCTCCCTCCGCGTTGCCCGCAACCCTGAAGCCGGAGCCCCATCAGCGGGATCCGTATGATTGGAATGCCCGGCATGAAGCCGTTAAAAAAAGAAACCGGACCGTCAAGCCTGAATATGTGATGATAGGGGACAGCATTACCCACCACTGGGGAGGGGAGCCTTCCGGGGACGGAAAAAACACGGGAGCGGGTTCCTGGGAGAAATTATTCCGTCCGCATACTGCGACGAATATGGGCTTTGGATTTGATTATGTGGATAATGCCTATTACCGTGTGCAAAACGGGGAGCTGGACGGCATTTCTCCGCGGGTCATCATCGTGCTGCTGGGAACCAATAATCTGGGGCACCGCAAGGATACGCCGCAGGCATGTGCGGACAATATCAGGGCGTTTGTCCGCCTGGTGCGCCGGAAATGCCCCTCTTCCAAAATTCTGTTGCTGGGCGTTCTTCCAAGGAAGGAGAAAAACCTGGCGGAACCGGTGAAGCAGACGAACAGGCTGCTGGCGGAGCTGCATAACGGAAAGAACATTTTCTTTGCCGATCCGGGAAAGGCTCTTCTTTCCGCAGACGGTGCTTCTCCTCAGAATGAATTTATGAAGGATGTGGTGCATCCCAATGCCAGGGGATATGAGGTTTTGGAAAAGGAACTGGCCGTACTTTTGAAAAAGCTTGATGCAAAATACCGGGGAGGGAAGCAGGCGGGAAAGCATTCCTGATGATCGTCTTCTGATGGAAGGCAGGATTTTGCTTGAAGGGAAAGCCCCGGCTGAGGAAAATATACGGCATTTGATATTTAGTTTATGAAAAACCTGTTGTTTGCATTGTTGACCGGTTCCTTTTGTTGCTGTTATGCCCAACAGAAGGCAGCACCCGTTCCGGAGCCTGAAGTTGTCGCCACTCCGCCGGCTGATGCGGGGCGCGGCCTCATCCGTGTGGACTCCCGTGAAATACGCCATTATTCCGGTACCCGCAAGGGACCGGATTACCTGGTCAGCAGGGATAACGGAAAAACATGGGAAATGAAGGCCGCTCCGGCTGGCTACCCTCCCAACTACGGCGGCATTCCCAAGGAATCTCCGGCTATTGTGCGCAACCCCCTGACCAGGGAATTCATTCGTGTGCAGCCTATCGGAGGCTTTGTATTTCTTTCCAAGGGGGGGGCTGGACGGCAAGTGGTTTGCCGTCACGAATGACGGCAAGCTGGAAGAAGACTGGAAAGATCCGGAAAAGAGGAAAAATCTGAAAAAACTGGGCGGCATCATGCGCACCCCTGTTTTTGTGAACAAGGGCCGCAGGGTGATTGTTCCGTTCCACAACATGGGCAGCGGTACCAAGTTTCATATTTCCGATGACGGGGGACTGACCTGGCATGTATCCAGGAACGGTGTTACTTCCCCCAAACATGAAGCCAGGCCCCCCCACCAGGGTGTCAGATGGTTCAACAATGCCGTGGAAGCCACGGTTTTGGAGATGAAGGACGGTTCGTTGTGGGCGCTTGTCCGTACTTCCCTGGACCAGGCGTGGCAGGCTTTCTCCAGGGATTACGGTGAAACATGGAGCAAACCGGAACCTTCCCGCTTTTTCGGCACCCTGACCATGAATACGTTGGGCCGCCTGGATGACGGAACCATCGTTTCCCTGTGGACGAATACGATGGCTCTGCCTGAAAACGCCACAGCCGGCAACGGAACGTGGGAAGACGTGTTCACGAACCGTGATTCCCACCACATTGCCATGTCCGGGGACGAGGGTAAAACCTGGTACGGATTCCGGGAGATTATCCTGGACGAACACCGCAACCATCCCGGCTATGCTACGCTGGATGGTCCGGAAGACCGCGGCAAACACCAGAGCGAAATGGTGCAGCTGGACAAAAACCGCATCCTTATTTCCCTGGGGCAGCATAAAAACCACCGCCGCCTGGTTATTGTGGACCGCCGCTGGGTAGGGGCCAAGACGCGTGCTACGCAGACGGGGAAAGATTCGGATTCCCAGTGGACCATTCATACTTATATTCCCCAGAAAAAGGGCCATTGCAGTTATAACCGCAAGCCTTCCGCAGAGCTGGTTCCGGATCCGTCCGGAAGTACGAAAAAGGTGCTGCAAATCAAGCGTCTGAATGATCCCGAACTGGTCAATGAAAAATCCAATGTGGATTACCGGAACGCTGGAGCTGCCTGGAACTTTCCGAA
>OHUJ01000871.1_pt1 | contig 12128 bp, 6 predicted proteins | sample 1579241 | NCBI WGS metagenome assembly OHUJ01 (sample SAMEA3882547, study PRJEB24775) | human gut metagenome | biome: human-associated habitat; feature: intestine environment; material: feces | place: Netherlands | collected 2009/2010
GAGGAAGAACAGTCTGTTCAAGATAGAAATAGAAATAAGCTATGCCACGTGCCACTAATGGACCGGCCTCTCGCAAGCGTCGTAAGCGCATTCTCTTGCGTGCCAAGGGTTTCCGCGGTTTCCGCAGCAAACTCTTCCGCTACGCCAAGGATGCTGTTTACAAGGCTTGGCAGTATGAATACCGCGACCGCAAGCGTCGGAAGGGACAATTCCGCCGTCTTTGGATCGCCCGTATTTCCGCTGCCGTCCGCGACCGCGGTCTGACCTATTCCCGCTTTATGGAAGGCTTGAAAGCCGCCAATATCGATTTGGACCGCAAGGTTCTTGCCGATTTGGCCGTCTCTGACGAAAAGGCTTTTGACGCTATCTTCGCTCAAGCGAAGAAGGCCATTGAAGCCAAGGATGGCGCCGCTCTCCGCGCCTGAATGTGCGGGAGTTTCCATCTGTTCAGTAAACGTTAACCGACAGCCTCCGGAAATAATTTTCCGGAGGCTGTTTTCATGTCCGGATATGACAGTTCCGGCCGTTGGCATTTTCCTGTAAATGCCTTATGGAGCAGGTGTTCGCACGTTCATCATTTAGTGCGCCAGCCAGTTTCTCTTATTGCAGCGTCGATTTTCCCATGCCGGCTGGGAAAAATCCTGTTTCCACCAGTGCGCATTTTTGTTAAGAACACAATGGCTCTTTAATCATTGCTTCCAATTCCGGAGGCATTTATTGCAAAGGCTGTTCAGGGATTCGGACAGAAAAGCGGGCTGCGGCGTTTGATGCCCCGCCGGTTTTTCTCCTGGTAAAAAAGGCGCTTTTATTCGTCCAGGTTCCGGGGCGGGATGATGCCGCCTCTCCCAGAGGCACCGCTCGAAAAAAGGGGACGCGGTCTTTTACTTGCGGCTTCAGAATTCCCGGAAGGTAAAGGCTGTTTTCTGGGCTGTCAGGCACCTTTTGAAATCCATTTGGAATATCAGCATCCACTTTGTCATTAGGACATCTTTGAAGCTTGTTCTCCGGAGAGGCCCGTGGTAAGTTAGACGGCAAAAACTACCATGGATAGCATTCTTTCCGTCCTTGCCACCATCGCCATTATTTTCGGCGTGGTGATGTTGTTTAACTTCATGATTTTTATTCATGAACTTGGTCATTTTTTCGCTGCCCGCTGGCGTGGTCTGTATGTGGACAGGTTTCAAATCTGGTTTGGCCGTCCCATCTGGAAAAAAACGGTTAACGGCGTGCAGTGGGGGCTGGGGTGGATTCCGGCCGGAGGTTTTGTATCCCTGCCGCAGATGGCTCCTATGGAGGCCATTGAAGGACGTGCGGAGCTTCCCAAGGATTTGAAGCCGGTTACTCCCTTGGACAAGATTATCGTGGCCGCCGCCGGGCCTGCCGCTTCTTTTCTGCTGGCTGTGTTGTTTGCCGTGGCTGTCTGGATGGTGGGCAAGCCGGATGTGGAGATGGGGGTGACTACGGTCGGTTTTGTTGCTCCGGACAGCCCTGCGGCTCAGGCCGGCATTCTTCCCGGCGACAAGATTGTGAAAGTGGACGGCCATCCTGTGGACAAGTGGGCGGGCAATATGGAAGGCGTGCGGGAATTGATCATGCTGGGCGAGCATGACCGGGTGGTTTTTACGGTGCAGAGACCTGGACATGAAGGAGAGATGGAAATTTCCTGCGGATTCCGGATTCCGGAAACGTCCTGGTGGCAGCGCTCCGGCATGCGTCAGGTGGGGTTGATGCAGGCCATGCCCTGCGTGATTGGGGAAGTGATCCCCAATTCTCCTGCCGCCCTGGCCGGATTGAACCCGGGCGATAAGATTACGGCCGCCAATGGAGAACGCCTCTGGAACCCTGCCGCACTGGATGTTCTGCTGAAGAAGAATGAACCGCTCTTGCTGGATGTGACGGACGGGGCCGGAGTTGCAAGGCAGGTGAATATCCAGGGGAAACTTCCGGAGAATTGGCACAATGGTGCGGACGGTTCCCTGCTCAAAGGGGCCCAGCCTATTCTGGGCGTGAGCTGGGACCTGAGTTCCGTGGGCCGTGACGTCACCGTCCATCCTTCTCCGTGGGCGCAGATCAAGCAGAGTCTGAAATGGATGGGGGATACCCTGGCGAAGGTGGTAGCTCCCGGCAGCAGCGTGGGAGTGGAGCATCTTTCCGGACCTGTGGGCATTGCCAATCAGTTTTATAAGATGTTCTCTCTGGATGAAGGGTGGAAGCTGGCCCTGTGGTTTTCCGTGGTGTTGAACGTGAACCTGGCAGTTCTGAATATTCTGCCTCTTCCGGTGGTGGATGGCGGCCATGTGGTCATGAATGCCGTTGAATTGATTTTCCGGCGGCCCCTGAATACAAAAGTCCTGGAATTCGTCCAGTTCGGCTTTGTGTTCCTGCTGATGGGGTTCTTCCTGTTCGTGACATTCAAGGATGTGGGGGATTTCTTTGGCAAGAAGCCGGACAAGCTTCCCACCCCGGTATTCAAGGCCGTCGCGGATTAGTTGCGGACGGCGTTTTTATTCCGGCCTGTTCCATGAAGCAGTCACTGGCGGCGCGTTTCCTGTTCCGGGTGGTGGTGCTGGCGTTTCTTGTGTATGCCATGCTGCTTACCTGGTGGACTCCTTTCACCGGGGACAGCTTGATGCATTCCGTGTTCGGGGCGGACCACCGCCTTGCCTTTCAGCCCGTGCTGGAGCGGTGCTGGTGGTCATACATGCACTGGAATCCCCGGCTGGGGGAATTCCTCGCTATTTTTACGGCTACGGCGGGAAAATGGCTTTTTCTGGCCGTCAATCCCTTCGTGCTTCTTTCCCTGGCGTTGATGATGTTTTTCCTGGCGCAGGGAAGAAGGGTCAATTCCGGAAACTGGCGGGATGTGCTGCTGTTTGCCGCAGGGGCGCTTCTTTTGCTTACGTCTTCATCCAGGCCGGGCATCACGATGTTCTGGCTGTCCGGAGGGACCAATTACGCATGGTCGGCCGCCATCTGGCTGGGTTTCCTGTGCCTGTACCGCTCCTTATGGGCAGGAACTTCCCGGATTCGGGACACTCCTTTTTCCTGGTTCTGGATAGGCGTCACGGCGTTTGCCGCCGGCATGACGAATGAGAACCAGATTCCCGCTTCCCTGGGCATGCTGTTCGTGTACTGGTTTTACGCTCGCAGCCGGGGAATGGTTCTCCCCCGCTGGTTCTTCATTGGCTGGGGATTCCATGCGTTGGGAGGGGCCTTTCTTCTGCTGGCTCCGGGCAATGCCGCCCGCCTTCATTCGGAAACGGCGGGCGGCGCTGCCGTCCTTCATTCCTGGGGAGAGCGTTTCGGCGCTATTCCAGAACTGGTAAACGCCTTTTATGAATTCATGCCGATTCCTAAAATGTTGCTGGCCGTTGCCACCGCCGCTCTGATCCTGCTGACTGTGAAAGCGGGGATGAAAATCTGGCGGGGGGAGGCCGGGCGGCGCATGTGCGCCTCCCTGCTGTTTATTCTGGTGGCTCATGCCATGGCAATCAGCTTTTTTGTACGTGTGATTCCGGCATGGCACGCCATGTTTTCCGCTACGGTGTTGATGATGACGGGCATTCTGGGGTTGTACGGAGTATGGATGGAGGCTGTGCAAAGGCGCTGGATTCCATTCTGCGTGCTGCTGGCGGCGGCTGGCGCGGCCCTGTGGATATGCTCCGGATATCTGAAGGCTTTTCCCCGTATCCACCGCCAGTGCGAGGAACGGAACATGTTCATCCGCCGTGAATTGGAACAAGGCAAGAAAAACATTACGGTTCCTCCTTATGATTCCGTGCCGTTGGCTCCTTATGTTTCCGTGATGTGGCGCATGAGCAGCGGGGATCCGGATGAATTTATCAATCGTTCCATGGCCCGGTATTTGGGGATTGAAAGCATCCGGGTGGCTGTTCCTGAACCTTGACGGCTTATTTTTTGCCGTTTTACTGATCCGTTTCCGGGCGGCCTTTTTTATTTAGATACCGGCTAATGTCCGCGGATCAACAATCCGGTGAGTGCCGGGTTGTCTCAATAAAAATCCATTTTATTCTCATTAAACATGTTATATATTTCTATCATCTTGATGGAAGATGACTGATGCCATAAAAAATAAATGTAGTATATGATTAAGTTTTCATGATTTCCATTGACACCGGATTGTTGAACCGGTTTACTCTCTTTTGTCATGAAGAAATCCTTATTTTCTTTAGCTTTGATCGCGAGTTCCCTGCTTGCAGTACAGGCGGCGACGGTACAGATTGATTTCGGACGCAGTGACGCCACGACGGAAGGCGCTCTCAATATGAATTATGATAACGCCTCCGCCTCTTTGGGCAGCATGCCGGGAAGCGTTTCTTTGGCGTGGAGCACGGCCGGAGGATATGTATCGGAAAACGGTTATACCACCACCAAGACGGCTGAGGAAGAAGCAGATTGGAAAAATCCTTTCAACGGCAGCATGCCTTTCAGTCTGGGGGACACCTTTCGTGACGGTCTTTTAACGCAAACGGCCGATGGTTCCGGTTATTTCACCGTAACGTTCAGTGGTCTTGCCGCCGGGGAATATGCCTTGTCCATCTTTGGAGGTTTCACAGGCAAGGACGTGTTTGCCGGTCAGACTTGGACGATCGGAAACGCCGATGCTTCCAATGCCGTGTGGACAAGCTTCGGTACAGATGCCAGCGGGAACTGGGCCGAAATTTCTTCCGTGACGGGAGATAATTCCGGCGTTCTGACTCCGGGAAATGCTGGAACTTCCAGCGCTACCGCCAATAAAGGGCTTTATTCCTCGGTGGAGAACATTGTCGTGGGGGAAGACGGAACGCTTACCCTTACGATTCAGGGGAATGGTTCCAGCTCTTACGGCCGGACGGCCCTCAATTATCTTGCCCTGACGCAGGTTCCGGAACCCGCTACGGCAGCATTGAGCCTGCTGGGCGCTGCTGCTCTGTTCCTGCGCCGCCGCAGGGCCTGATCCGGAAAGCAACAAAGCCTTGTTATCAACGCCGCTCCTAATTCACACGGAGCGGTTTTTTTATTTGGCGTTTTTCCTCTTCCTGTCTGTGCGGCAGGGCATTTCTATTCCAGCCTGTTTTCCGGGTTCCCCTTTCCCATACTGGAAATGAGCAGGAATAGGAGTGAAGCGCGGGAAAATACAGGGAAACGGATTTGTCCGGAAAGAAAGGCTTATTGGATGGGAACGGTTTCCTTTAAGCAAGTGGAAACAATGATGCGCGTTATGCGTTCCAGCGGTATTCCGGTGATTCTGGACACAATGCGGGCATAAGCATTCAATTGGTTTGAGTGGCGCTCGCGCAGTTGTTCCGGGGATTCGGCATGATCCGTCTTGAAGTCCACGATGACGGCGGCTCCGTCATCAAGAATCAGCCTGTCAATGATGCCGGAAATCCAGTTGTTCCCGTCAATGGCTTCAATACGCTGTTCCTTCATGATGCGCGCCGTTTCCGGAGACGTGAAAAGTCCGCGGATGGATGGGATTTCCATACACTCCGCTACGATGCGTTCCGCCTCCGTAGCAGGGTGGAGAGCCCACTCCGGCTTGTTTTCATCATCCCAGCGGGTAATCCGTTCAAACACGGCATGGACGGCGGAACCAAGCGCGGCGGCCTTCCCTGCGCCCGCGTGTTTTTCTCCCCGGAGCGGGGAGGCTTCCTCCGACAGGCCGGAGGGGGATATCCGTTCTCTGGCCAACGGTTTTTGCGTCGGCCATTCCAGCGCGCTTTCCTCCGCGCGTTTGTGTATGATTTCCGGGAATTCCGCGTACCACCCTTCAAGACCGCGGGAGTACAGGCATGACGCTCCGGATTCCGGAAGTATGTCTTCCGTTCCCCGGTTGAGGGACCGGATAGAGGAACGGACCACTTTCCACATGGAATCTGCCGTCTCTTCTCCCTTGTCTTCCCGGTACGGGAGGATAACGTAGGTAGCCCGCTTGGCCCGGGTAAGCGCCACATACAGCTTGCAGAATCCGTCAAATTGCTGTCGGGCGCGCCATTCCCGGTAAAGTTCCCGGAATTGCGGAATTTCTTGATAGATTTCTTTGGGCGGTTTGATGACGATTCCTTCTATTCCACCATCCCTGTTTTTTTTGACGAAGTGAGTCAAATGCGTGGCGTTTGCGAAAGGAGTATCCCTGCCGATCTGGGGCAGGATGACGATGTCAAATCCCAGCCCTTTGGATTTGTGGATGGTCATGATGCGGACAATTCCCGCGGCGGGATCTTCCCGCCGGGTCAGGTCCTCCATGCGCCTGATCCATTCATCCAGGGAAACGCTCTGTTCGTCCACCTGTTCCGCCTCATTCTGCCAGACGGCCAGTCGGTCGCGGTGGAAGTCCGTCAGTTCCGTTCCTCCCCGGAGCAGACGCCGTTCCAGTTCCTCCATGACGGCGGCGTAACCGTCCCGTTCCAGCAGGAAGCGCCATTCTTTCCACTCCATGCTTTCCGGGCATCCCGGCGTGATGAGAGGCCGGAGAGGGGAGTGGGTGAGCAGGCCGACGACAAAGGGATCTCCCGGCATCAGCAGCCAGCGGAAGAAGTACAGCAGGTTTTTCCCCAGCGGAGAGTCCACGCCTACCGGAACGTCGTCACACACTTCTGCGGGGATGCCGTGATCCGTCAGCCATCCCTTGATGACAAGAGCCTGGTTCTTCGTACTGACCAGTATCGCTGTTTCCAGGCCGCGGCGCAGGGCTCCTGTACGCTCCAGAATATCAGCCGCCGCCTGGCATACCAGGTCATTGGCAGAGACGTTTTCCGTCTTGGGCGCCTGCCAGATTTGGGAGGCGCCGGGGCGGCCTTCCAGATGGGGGGCGCACCGGTGCTCCGGATATTCCCCCCATTGTTCCAGGGCGGCGGGTTCGCACCCGGGCGCTGTCCGGGCATAGTCGCAAATATCGTTGACCAGATCCAGCACAGGCTGGACGGAGCGGTAGGAAGTGGACATGCCGCGTTGTTCCAGTTGAAGCTGTGAAGAAACGGAGCGGAACAGCTCCGGGTCTCCGCCGCGCCACTGGTACACGCTCTGCTTGATGTCCCCCACCACGAAAATGCTGCCTTCATTTCCGGCCTTGGATTCCGCCAGATCATCCAGGAAAGGCTTGATGACGCGCCATTGGGGCTGGGACGTATCCTGGAATTCATCCAGCATCCAATGGTCGTAACGGCAGTACATGCGGTATTGCAGATCCCGTTTAAGTTCCGGCGTAATGGTGCCCCCTCCCAGCATGCGCGTAACGTCGTGGAACAGGAACCTCCCCCTGTTGCGGACCAGGGAGGAGTATTTGCCCTCAAACAGGAGCATCAGTCCGTGCGTGGCGCGTGTGCGGCGCAGCGTGTGCAGGGCTTCCATGCGCAGCCAGCTTTGGATGAGTTTTTCCAGAGCAGGCGTCCAGAAATCCCGGAATTTTTCCCGCGCCTCTTCCACGGTAATGGCCCAGGGGGAACCTCCCTCTGTGCGGAAGCGCACGCGGCCCAGCCTGGCGTATTGGGAAAATCCGTTCAGGAAGCGCAGGAACAGTTCTTTGTTTTTTACGCCGTTTTTCCCTTCCGGCGCAGGAGTTTGCTGAACCTGGAAAACCAGGGAATGCAGTACGGAGTCAAATTGTTCCAGGGGAACGGGAGGCGCTAGCTCCTCCAGTGTGAAGCCCAGTGTGACGGGGTTTCCCCACATCCCGGCATCCGGCACATCCAGAAAAAGTTCGTGATAGGTGCTCAGGCGGCGCATCATGGAATTCTCCGCGTCCGCGGCTTCCGCGTCAGAATCCGCCCCGGAAAGGAAGGCATCTTCAAAGTCCTTCCTTCGCTCCCTGTTTACGGAGCATTCCCGGTACAGGGAGAGCAGGGCTTCACGGCGCGCCAGTTTCTCCGCCGTGGGGTCAATCATGCTGAAGCCGCTGACTCCCAGTTCAAAGGCGCTGGCGGAGGCAATCTGGGCAAACAGGCTGTCAATGGTGCAGAGGTTGAGCCGCGCCAAATTCTGCACCAGAATGTGCAGTAAATGGAGGAAGCGTTCCCGATGCAGGTTTTCCTCCTTCCATGCCTCCGGAGCGCCGGGCCAGAGACCGGGTTCCCCGTCCGTTCCTTTGATAACCGCCCATAGCCGTTCTTTCAGCCGCGCCGCGCCTGCCTCATCCGTGGCCCCCGCGGCCAGGTCTGTCAGAATGCGGTCCTTGAATTCTCCCGCCGCTTTTCGGGTGAACGTAATGGCGATGAGGCGTTCGGGGTGGTTGCCGCCGTTCAGCGCCAGCAACCCCAGGAAACGCAGGGAGAGCTGGTAGGTTTTTCCCGTTCCGGCGGAAGCGGAGATCAGCATGTTGGTCAGGGGCGGCATCTTAGAAAGGCAGGTGGGGGGTGAGGCGGAGGCCCAAAAGATCCTGCAGGCTTTCCCTCCGGGAAGTCATCAGGTCCTTGAATACGTCATAAGAGGGCGGTGGCCAGCCCAGTTCCTCCGCGGTGATGAGCCCGCGGCCTTCATAAAGAAGCTTCATCAGTTCCACCGCCCAGGAACGGGCGCTGTCCAGCGCGCATTCCTCATATCCGGGCATGGTGTCGTGGAGGGTGTCCCAGGAGGAGATTCCGATATCCATGGGATTGGCGGGAAGGTTGTAATAGGCCGCTGAGGGAGCGCCGCCGTAGGTTTCCGAGGCCCACAGCACATAAACGGGAAGCTGCAGGTCTTTCCAGCGCGCGTGCGCCAGCTTCCCGTTTTTCCGTCGTTTGGTGTAGGGATGCAGGGCTGGGGAAAGCAGGGACAGGGCGTCCGGCCGTCCGAGCGGTTCTAGATGCTTTTTTTCACAGGAGGAGGCCGCTCCGGTTTTGTAGTCAATGACCCGTATGCGCCCGTCCGCATGGCGGTCAATACGGTCAATACGGAATTTCATGGGGAAGCCGCCCAGTGTCCAGTTCTCTACCTGACGCTCAAAGGCAATGCAGGACCATCCTTCCTGAAGGGCCTGCAAGTGCTGAACGGCGTAAACGGAAAGCCTCTGTTCCATGGAGCGTTTTTGCAGCAGCAGGGGCATGAGGGGGGAGGGGCCGTATTGTTTCCGGAAGGTTTGTTCCAGTATTTCCGTGATGGCGGCCTGAAGGGAAGCTGCGTTCATGCCGTCTTTCAGGACGGCGTGTTCCCGGCAGAAGCATTCCAGCACGTCGTGCAGCATGGTGCCCAGTTCATTGGCGGCCATATCTTCTTTGTCCGGCAGGAATTCTTCCTCATTCATGTGCAGAGCCTCCTGCGTCCAGAAACGCATGGGGCAGGACAGGAACCTTTTGAGGACGGAGGGGGAGAAGGGCTTCCCTCTTTCCTTCCACGGGTTTTTGTAGCCGGGCGCCATCGCGCCGATGTCCGCAGCGGTCTTCCAGCCTTCCTCGGGTTGGAGGTGCCAGTTTCCTCGCTGGTAGGGCAGGGGTGCGGGCGCATCGCTGATTTCCTGGAAAAGCAGTTCTACGCGGTGCGGCAGCTCCGCCTCCGGGCAGCGCATGAGCAGGGAGGATGGGGTCAGAGGATCATTCCTGCTGCTGGTCCGGGAGAGAAGGATGGTGAGACTGCCTTCCCGTTCGCGGGAATGGAGCAGGGCGGTCAGCAGAAAACTGTCCCGGGCTTTTTTCCGGTTAAAGGAATCAATGCCCAGGGTTTCCCGCAGTTCCTCCGGCATAAACTGGTCGGAAACGCCTCCTTCCGGTACGGTCCCTTCGTTTAGTCCCGTGAGAATGAGGTTTTTTTCCGGGCGGAAGTGAACTTCCATCCAGCCCAGGGAATCCAGCGCCGCATGAGCTTTTCTCCTGTTTCTGACGCGCAGCGGCTGGAGGCATTTCATCAGGAGCAGGAGAGCCGTCTCCGGGCTGGAAAACGCGGTGGAGCGCTGTTGCAGACGCATGAGTCCGGAAAGGCAGGAATGGAACATTTCCATGGCTTCCGTCTCCGGGCCATAGATGGCTGCCAGGGCCGGGAACCATTCCATCAGCCGTTCCCCCAGCATTCCCGGTTCCGCCATCCGGTTCCGCCATTCCAGAATGGCCTGGATGGAAGGAAAGGCTTCGGGATAAGCCTCTTTCAGCCTGGAAAGCAGGTATTCTTCCGTTTCCGGAAGGTATTTCTGCTGGATTTTGTCCAGCGCGGCGCAGCAACTCTGCTGATTCCTTATCCCTAGGGAGGCGCAGAGCAGGGAGGAGCGCGCCAGGGAATAGACGGGGCGCGCCGTCCCTTTTTCCTCCAGCGCCCGCTGGAGATTGCGGAGCAGGTCCATGACGCCGCTTCCGGCAAAAGGCTTCCCTTCCGGATTGTGGAGGCTCCAACCGTATTGGCGCAGGGCTGCGTCCAGGGCGACGTTCATGTCAGGATCGCAAACGCCCAGGGCGATGTCCGGCGTTTCTCCTTCCGCTGTGCGGGCGATGATGCGGCACGTTTCTTCAGCCAGCCGTGCCGGATTGGCCGCAATTTTGATTTGGTCGTCGCGGATTTTGATGGGGCGCCGGGACCACTCTTCCGGCAGAGGGCATCCCCAGGAATCAAAGGAGGCGGCTTCTTCCTCCGGCGCGTGGATCCATATCTGGACGGGTACGCCATTGCTTTCCGCATGCCGGAGGGCATGGCGCAGAGGGGCCGGAACCTCCGCTGCGCAGGCCAGAATAATATTTCCACCTGTTTCCCTCAGGGAGTTCAGTAGCCGGGGCGGGGCTTCCGCCTTCATGGAGGTTCTGTTTTCAAGCTTCCAGCTTTCCAGTTGTTGCGTGCATTGTTCTTCCAGCCTTTCCATGTCCGTCCAGCGTTCGTCTCTGCCCGCACAGGCATGGTGGGCCATGATGCAGGAAATGCCCTGGTTCGCCATGGCGTGCCTCAGGTTTTGCAGGCTGCCGGCCATTTCCAGCATGCTGGAAAAATCCTCCGGCATGGCGCGTGGAAACAGGCGGGGATAAAGGCGGTGAGGCGTTTTCCCCAGGGCTAGGAGCCACCCGGCCAGTTCTTCCGGAGCGGACGCCGTTTCTTCCTTTTCTTCCATCCGGAGGAACTGGTCTGCCGGAATGACCTGGGGAGCAAAGATTGCCTGTGTACGGGAAATGGAGGCGAGAAATTCCCTCAGCTGTCTCCCGGATTCCCGTGTGGGAACCAGCACCAGATGCCGGTGGAAGTCATTTTCCAGGGAAAGCAGGCGTTCCGCCACAGCCCGGCAGGCCGGTTTGTCCCAGGATAGAAAGAATCGGTTCATGGCAGGGAAGCAGGATCCCCCGGCAAGGGGGAAAGCGGAAGATTACCTGGGAATGCTACATCAGGATGGCGGGATTTCCCATCTATTTTTTCATGATTAACGGGGTGGCGCATGGCGTGCCGTGAGGTGAGCCGGCATTGAACCGCATGTTGACGGCGAAGAGAGGAATTGTTTTGCCTTTCCGGCAGGGCGTGGCGGCGGAAATTCGGAAGAATGGCATGTTTATTGTTCCTGGACGGCCCGTTTCCCCCTGGTTCCGGTGACCAGAAGCACACCTGTGAAGACCAGCAGGACGGAGAGGACTTTCATCCATCCGAAGTGGTCCATGCCCCACATCACCGCCACGGATGAGGCGATCACCGGCTGGCAGTAATTGTACATGCTGACGGCGGTTGGTTTCAGCCGCTGCTGGGCGAAAGACAGGCAGATATAGCTGACAAAGGTAGCCAGAGCCACCACGTAGGCAATGCCCAGCCATGTTTGCGCGGGCAGGGCGGAATAATGGATGGAACCCACTTCCCGGAAGGTGAAGGGAAGGCAGGCGGCTGCGGCATAAGTAAACATCCATTTCAGCAGGGTGACGGGAGAGTATCTGCCAATCAGGTTCTTAAAGAAGACAAAGTAAACGGCTACGCTGCACTGGGAAGCCAGGCAGAGAATGTCCCCCAGCAGGTTGTTGTCTCCCGGGAGGGCCGCCGCACACCCTCCGCTGCCGGAAACCAGCAGAATGGCTCCGATGGCGCTGGCGCAGACCCCGATGATTTTTTTCCCCGTGACCATTTCCCGGAGGACGAACGCCGCCAGAATCATGGTCAGTACCGGTGTAATGGTGGTGATGATGGCCGCATCCGCAGGTGTCTTCCTCGTGATGATGGTGGCCGCAACCGCATCCGCACTCATCATTCAGATCGGAAGAGCG
>OHUJ01000873.1_pt1 | contig 12123 bp, 10 predicted proteins | sample 1579241 | NCBI WGS metagenome assembly OHUJ01 (sample SAMEA3882547, study PRJEB24775) | human gut metagenome | biome: human-associated habitat; feature: intestine environment; material: feces | place: Netherlands | collected 2009/2010
CCTCACCCGCACGCGCGACGACCTGCTCCGGCGCGAGGTCGAGTACCTGACCTCCCCGCGCCTCGACCTTTCGGCCGACCTGCGGCTGACGCGCCGCTTCGGCAGCCGGGGGCTGCGCGGCTACGTTGCGGCCGGATACGCATGGGAACAGGCCTTCGGTACGCAATACCTGGGCAACGCCATGCGCCATGCGGCGTTGCTGCGCGTGGGGTGCGAATTCTGATTCCGAATTCTCCGACGGAGAGGGCGGTCGCAGCTTCGGTCTGCGGCCGCCCGTTTTTTTGCACCACGCCCACGGACGGATGCTCTGCGGAAAGGAGCGTATGTCATGGGCTGTCTGTCAGGCAGATGCCGTTTTATCGCGCAGCGGGCGGCCGCTCCGGCTCCGGACGTGCCCGTTGCGACTGTCAAGGGAATATCACCGTGCCTACATCCTTTTGTAACATCGGCACGGCATCTTTGCACCCGAAAACAGAAAAGAAAGATAAAACAACTTGTTCGTGGTATTCCGTAGACTCATTCTTACGACATTGTTCCTGTGGCTCGCCGGCGTGGCCGGAGCCGTACCGTTCCGGGGCGTCGTCGTCGACAAGACGACACAGCAGGCACTCATCGGCGCGACCGTCGTCGTCGAAGGCACGACGAAGGGCACGACGACCGACGCGACCGGAAGTTTCGAGTTGAACCTCGCCCCGGGAGACTACCGCATCGTCATCTCCTATATCTCCTACTTCACGCAGCAGCTCGACATCCGCGTGAGCGAGGGGATGGCCGAAACGCTCGTCGCCCTCGAACCGGACAATCAGGTGCTCGCCTCGGTGACGGTCACCGCCCGCAAGAACCTCGAATCGGAACGGGCCCTGCAGACCGAGCGCATCGCGGCCAATGTCGCCATCGAGAACATGGGCGCCAGGGAGATGTCGCTCAAGGGAATCTCCAACGTGCAGGAGGGAGTCCGCAAGATGGCCGGCATCTCGATCGCCTCGGCCGGGCAGCTCATCGTGCGCGGCCTGGGCGACCGCTACAGCATCACGACGCTCAACGGACAGCCCATCGCCTCGCCCAACCCCGACAACAAGCTCATCCCGCTCGACATCTTCCCCTCGTCGACCGTGAAGAACATCACCGTCAGCAAGGTCTACGAGGTGAGCTCCTATGCCGACTATTCGGGTGCGCACATCGACATCAACACACGCGAAAACACGGGTGAACCCTTCTTCTCGGTCGATTTCCACCTGGGCGGGCAGTTCAATACCGTCGGACGCGACTTCTACCGCATGGACCACCGTTCGCTCTTCACGCAGCCGGCCGTCGACCGCCGCGCCCTCACGGGTTCGCTCGCCGACTTCCGCCAGTACGTGAAGACGAAGGATATTTTCGACACGGACTTCTCGGTCTCGAAGCACCGCGCGCTGCCCGCCCTGGGCGGCAACCTGGCGTGGGGCCGCGACTTCCGCGTGGGACGGCAGACGGTGAGCGTGCTGGCCTCGGGCGGCATGAGCAACGGCCAGCAGACGATGGACAACGCCTGGTTCCGGCTGCTCGAGGCGACGGGCCGGACCACCGACGAATACGAATACGACAGTTATGCGAGTGAACTGAAAATTGCGGCTCTGGCGAGCCTCAGCACGACTTTGCGCGATGCCGACCGCATCAGTTACACTCTCTTCTATGCCCGCAACGCCGTGGATACCTACATGTTGCGGGAAGGATACGATCAGGAGAGCCACCAGCTTCTGGGCAGCAACGACGTGATGCACGTCTACAAGCTCATGACGCACCAGCTCAACGGGCGCCATGCCTTCGGCGAGCGGTGGCTGCTGCGCTGGAGCGGTTCGTGGTCGGCGACCTCGTCCGACGAGCCCGACCGCCGGCAGGTCATGTACCTGCGCGGGGAGGACGGCTCGCTGAGCCTCTTCAAGCTCAACCAGCAGGAGACGATGCGCTATTTCGGCACGCTCGACGAGGATGAGTGGAACGCCCATGCGGCCGTCGACTACACGTTCGGCGCGGGACACAAGCTCACGGCCGGCCTCTCGTGGAAGGACAAGCGCCGCGACTACGCCGGCACGCGCTTCTACTACGACCTGTCGAAGCTCTCGCCCGAGATCGACGATCCGCTCAATCCCGATTTCCTCGGCTTCGGGAACGTCGCCGACGGCTCGCTGACGATCAACCGCCAGAAGCAGCCCAAGGACAGCTATGAGGCCGGCAACCGCATCTATGCCGGGTACCTCTCGCTCGATCTGCAGGCGACGCCGCTGCTGCTCATCAACGCCGGCGTGCGCTACGAGGCCTCGCAGCAGTGGGTGCGCTACTACAACGACCAGAGTATCCGCGAGCGGCGTGACCTCGACAAGTACGACCTCTTCCCGGCGCTGAACATCCGCTACAGCCTCACGGACGAACAGCAGCTGCGCCTGGCCGCCTCGCGCACGATCACCCGGCCGTCGTTCATCGAGATGGCTCCGTTCCTCTACCAGGAGTCCTACGGTTCGGTCCAGCTGCGCGGTAACGAGGCGCTGCAGAACAGCTACAACTACAACCTCGACCTGCGCTACGAACTGCTCAACCGCCGCGGCGACATGGTCTCGGTGACGGGTTACTACAAGTACCTCGACGAGCCGATCGAGCGCGTGCAGATGCTCGCCGGAGGCGCCGCCGTCCACACGTTCCGCAACGCCGACAAGGGTATGGCCGCGGGCGTGGAGATCGAGCTGCGCAAGGCGCTGGTCCGGGATCTGCGTCTGGGCATCAACGGAACCTGGATGTACACCAACGTCAAACTGCCCGAAGGCGGCGTCTACACCAACAAGGAGCGGGCCCTGCAGGGTGCCTCGCCCTACCTGCTCAACGCCGACCTGACGTGGACGCCCCGCTTCGGCGGCGAGCGGCAGCTGAATCTGGCGCTGCTCTACAACCTGCAGGGCCCGCGCATCCAGGCCGTCGGCATCTCGGGACTGGGCGACGTCACGCAGCGGCCCGTGCATACGCTCAACTTCTCGGCCGCCTACCGCTTCAGCGCCCGCGCCGAGCTGAAGATGCAGCTGACCGACCTGCTCAACCGGGCGCTGGTCTTCGAGCAGGAGGTGCCGCAGACGAACCGGACCGTCGAGGTCGAGCGCTACCGCCGCGGTACGGGCTTTGAAATCGGCCTGAACCTGAAATTCTGACACACAGGAAAGTGATACAAGACAACAACCATTCAAATTTTTATTGCAAGATGAAAACGTATTGGAAGATTCTGGCGGCAGCAGCTGCCTGCATGGCCTTCGCAACGGCCTGCAACAACGACGACGATGGCAACGACACGCCGGGACTGAACGGCGACATCACCCCCGGGACGACCCTCACGGGCAACATCACCTCCGACGCAACCCTCACCGAGGGCAACACCTACCGTTTGAGCGGCGGTCTGCATGTCAAGGCCGGAGCCACGCTGCGCATCGAGCCGGGTGTCGAGGTGATCGCCGTCGACGACGAGATTCCCGACTACATCCTCATCGAGCAGGGTGCGAAGATCGACGCGCAGGGCACGGCCGCACGTCCGATCGTCATGACCTCCGAGCTGAAGGAGTCGGGCGCCTGGGGCGGCATCCACATCTGCGGCTACGCCCACACGAACGCCGGTACGGGTGTCCTCTCGGAGATCGGCAACGCCCCCTACGGCGGTGACAACGACGCCGACAATTCGGGTACGCTGCGTTACATCCGCCTCGAGTATACGGGCTTCGCCCTCGACGAGGAGCACGAGGCCAACGGCGTTTCGTTCTACGGCGTGGGCAACGGCACGACGGTCGAGTACCTGCAGGCCTACAAGGGTTCGGACGACGGCTTCGAGTTCTTCGGCGGTTCGGTCAACGTCCGTTACATGGTCTCGACGAGCTGCTCGGACGACTCGTTCGACTGGACCGAAGGGTGGAACGGCAAGGGTCAGTTCCTCGTCGGCTACCAGGAGGCCGAATCGACGTTGGGCTATGACTGCGACTGCCTGATGGAGTGCGACAACAACGGCAACAACGCCGCCGCCACGCCCGTGGCACACCCCGTCCTGGCGAACGTGACGCTCGTGGGCAACAACTCGGCGGCAGGTACGCGCGGCGTGCGGCTGCGCGCCGGCACGGAGGTCGAGCTCTACAACGCCATCATCACCGGCAAGGCCAAGTGCCTGACGGTTGAGACCGCCGAGACGGAGAACTCCTTCTCGAAGTCGCAGAATCCCTCGGTGCTCGAATACATCTCGATGAGCACGGAGCTCGATTCGCAGGAGGGCATCTACACGAATGCTGCCTTCGAGGCGGGCGCCGGCAACGCGACCGACTATGTGAATACGCTCACCGACGGCTACGTCGGCACGATCCAGGGCGGGAAGACGCTCTCCGACAGCTTCTTCACGGCAGCGGCCTACAAGGGTGCTGTCTCCGCGTCGGACGACTGGACCGCCGGCTGGACCCTGTAATCCATCCCTCGCCGGTTCCGCACCGGAACGGGCTGCCCCTGCGGGCGGCCCGTTCCTTTTTTTGTGCAAGTCTTCCCTGGGATGCCTCCTGCGGCGCGGGGCGTCAGTTGCCGGAGCGCATGCGGGAGCGGTAGAGACGGTCGATTTCGCCGTCAGCCTGGCGGAAGCGATGGAACGTCTTGGCCGACACGTCGAACCGCCGGCATATCTCAATCAGGGGTGCACCTTCGCGCAGCAGGGCAGTCACCGCGTCGCGCCGTTCGTGCAGCAGCCGCTGTTTCACGCAGCTGCCCTTGCGGCGCCCGAGCGTCATACCGTCCGCACGCCGCGCCGCCAGGGCCTCCTTCGTCCGCATCGAGATCAGGCTGCGCTCGATCTCTGCAACCAATCCGAAGGCGAAGCAGAGCACCTTGCTGTTGATGCTGTCGTCGAAGGCGTATCCCTTCTTCGTGCTGAAGAGCCGGATGTCGCGCCGCAGGCACTGCTCCATGATCGACATGATCTCGGTCAGCGTCCGGCTCAGCCGCGAGAGCTCGGTGACGATGAGCGTGTCGCCCCGCCGCAGGCGTTTGAGTACGCGGCCGAGCTTGCGTTCGCGGTTGCTCTTCCGGCCGCTGGCCGTCTCGGTGACCCAGCGGTCGACCGTCAGACCGTGCCGCTCGGCGAAACGGCCGATCTCTTCCCGTTGATTGCCGATGTGCTGCTTCTCCGTGCTGACTCTCATGTAGGCTGCTGTCATAAGCGAGGTTTTATGCGAAGATAACGGCTTTTCCGAAAACAAAAAACGGGCTCGACTGCCCGCTGCGGATCAAAAAACGTTCGTATAAATACCGGAGAACCAACTCCGTTGATTACTTTGCTAAGATAGGAATTATTCGCTGAATTTCAAGCCCCGATGCGCCAAAAAGAGCAAAATGACGCCGATGCGGATTTATACGAACCTTTAATTCCGCGGCGGTTCCGACGTGTCTCCGGGCACGACGTCGCACCGGCGGGGAGCAGGTGAAACCGTCAACGAAGAAGCAGATGGGAGGATTCTGGAACAGAGAAAAGAACACGACGCAGACCCTGTCGGATCTGATCCGCGGGTTGCAGCATTCGGTCAATGCCGCCATGGAGATGGTCGAGACGCGGAACGTCGAGCTGCTGGGCCGTTATTTTTCGCCCGAGGGCGACCCGCTGACCAAGCGGCTGAACATCGACTCGCAAACGGCGGTGGATGTGCCGCTGATCTCGATCGTCAACCCCTCGACGGTCAACATCAAGGAGGTCGAGATGGAGTTTTCGGTGCAGATCAACTCCTCCGACCTGCGCTGCAAGCAGCCCCAGAAGGGGTTTCAGGCCGGGGACCAGCAGGCGGCCTTCGACAATAGGCTGAAGCGGTCGAGCCTCGAAATCAGCTTCGACGGCCAGAAGGATCTCTCGCGCATGCAGGTGCGCATCAAGTTCGAGGCGAAGCCCATCCCCGAGGGGTTGTCGCGCACGATCGACGAATACGACAAGACGATCATGCCCTTCACGCGAGTGGGGGAGAATCAATAGTTTTTCACTCCAATAAATTTTTACGATCATGGCAGACGATACCAACGTAGCAAGCAAATTTTCGGGTATTCCCATCGCCGAACTCATCGCCGCCCCGCTGACGGCGGCCTGCGACTCGCAGAAACGGCTCGCACAGTCGGCTTTTGAATTCATGACCGAGATCGGGTACAGCGACGCGGCGAACCAGACGCCGCGGCTGTTGAGCTTCCAGCTCGAACGGCCCGTCGAGGGCTCGGCCTCGACGCAGACCGTGCAGGTCAATGCGCCGTTCCTCGGGCTGGTGCCGCTGCCGTCGCTGCTGATCGACGACGTGCAGATCGACTTCCAGATGGAGGTGACGTCGACCGAATCATCGACACAGAAGAGTGACAGCGAGGCAAGTACGAACGTCAATTCAAGTTTCAAGTTCGGTTGTTTCGCCAGCGGATCGGTCAGCGTGAGCGGCAAGGTCTCCTCCTCGCGCGAGAACACCCGTTCGACCAACCAGACGGCCAAATACCAGGTGCACGTCTCGGCGCGCCAGCAGCAGCCGACCGAAGGGTTGAGCAAGCTGATGGACATCATGGCATCGTGCGTCGAGCCGGTCAAGCTGGGCGAATAGGCCGTTGACGAAAGGCAGGGATCATGTCGTCATCGTTTATTCGATCGCTACTCCTTGGCGGAGAACTGCGCATCAACGAGCCAACGCTGCATGCGGCGTACTTTGACCGCTGGTTCTGCGATAAAGTCAATTCGTGCAATGGACCGGCCAAACAGGTGTTCTCTCAGCGGGGGCTGCCCGTCATATTGAACAATTGTCCGCTCGATGCGGTAATCTGGCAGGAGGAAGTGATCGCCGAATACGAGACACAACGCAAGACCGATCTGGTGAGCTTCAACTTCTCGGGTTGCCTGATGGCCGGCTATGAATACAAAGGTGGTCGCCGTGCGGCGCACATCCATGCCGGTGGCGGTGAATCCCACGATTGCAAAAAGGCGTGGTGCGAGTATGTTCCGTCGCTTGATCGCTCCCGCATGGGGCGGTTCGTCCTGTTCCGACCCGACGGCGATCGGCGGGAGAGGCTTATCGCAAAGCTGCGCAGTGACCGGGTCCAGTTCGACGACGTATCAGTCATGGGAGTCATCACCGCCACGTTTGAATGTTACTCGGTCGGCCTTGTGCTTCAGACCTGTGATAACATGCAGCTTTGGCAGGTCGCCTTTATCGAGCAGCACCTGGCCCCGACAACCTTCGAGAGCTATGCGGAAATGCTGCGCATCGAGCCATCCCTCTGGGAGCAGTTTTATTGGAACCGGATGCCCGTGCGGGAGCTGAGGCTCGACCGGTGGCGCCCGTGGAAGATGAATCTCTTCGGTCTCTGAAGACCGGATCCGCGGATGGCCGGCGCCACCTTACCCTGAAAGCCGGTCTCCGACCAATGCAAGACCAGGCGGCTGCGGATACCCGCAGCCGCCTGGTCTTGTTGCGGAGGCGTCGTCAGAGGATGATCTCGTCCTCGATCGAGCCCTGATCCTCCCACCCCTCGATGACGGCGTCGCCGAACTCGATCCGGCCGTTCCGGACCGTGAGGGTGACGTGCAGCTGCCGTCCGCCCTCTATGCGGTCGATGCCTTCGGCCAGCTCGCCGAGCGAAATCCGCCGGATGTCCGCTCCGACGTGCAGCTCGAGCGATACGCCGTCGGTCGGCTGCGGCACGAGCAGGAAGCGGACCTCCCGGCCCGATTCGGTGAAGGTAGCCTGCCGCGTACCGGCGGGCGTCAGCGTCCCGGCCGCCAGATCGACCGTGCAGGTGGACTGCGCCGTGCAGCGCGTCTCGATGGCGTCGAGTGCCACATCGGGGTCGTTCGTCTGGTAGGTCACGACGAGGCGGTGCATGGCGTGGCGGAACGACAGGTCGATCGTCCGCTCCGTCCCGGCACTCACGCCGGCGGTCCGGGCCAGCAGCAGGCCCTTTTCGGCGGCCTGCTCCAGATCGAAGTCGAAGCGTCCGCCTACAAGCTCCTGCTCGGGGTAGCAGGCGGCAAAGGTAAGCGTCGTGCCCGGAGCCGCAAAGCCCAGCTCGCTCCAGTAGAGCGTCGTTTGCGGCGTGTAGCCGAACTGTGCCGACTGCTGTGCCGCGTCGTCGCTTACGAGCAGCGTCAGGCGGTCCGTGTCGGCGAAACGGCCGCTTCCCTCTTCATCGAGCTGCGGGGCGCGGGTCAGGGGTTCGATCGTCGTGGCGATCGCGATGCGCTGCCGTGCGGGGTGCTCCTCCCGCTTGCATCCCGTCAAAGCGACGGCGGCCAGGAGCACTGTGGTGCAAATCAGTCTGTTCATATTGTTCGGATTTTCTTGTTTCGCATGTGGTTTGCAGCTCACTCCGCCACGACATCGGGAAAATGCTTCGCCCAGATGTCGCGACGCAGATCGACCGAGCAGAGCCGCGTCACCTTGTTCTTTTTCTTCTCGATGCCCTCTTCGTTGTCGAGCCCCTGCATGTAGGTGTACTCGCGCGTGCCGAGCTCGGGAATGGAACTGTCGCTGGCGTAGACGATCTTCTTGCGGCTGATGACTGCGCCGTTGGCATCCTGGTCGGAGTTGTTGTTGTCGCAGTAGTAGATGTGCGAGACGCGGCCCTCGTCGTCGAACTCGACGCCCCAGATGGTCATGGCGTGCGTGCCCGTGCCGGTTCCGTTGATGTCGAATATCGAGAACCCGATCGCTTTCCGGTTCAGCAGGGCGTCGATGACGAAGTCGTTGAACTGCCGCGAATCGGGGCTCGCCGGCGAGTCGGTAGCTATGATGTCCGATTCGGAGAAGACCTCGCTGAAGAAACCGTGGAATCCCCGGATCGTCGGGTAGGACAGCAGGTCGTCGTTGCCCGTGATAAACCAGTTTACGCCGGCCGATTCCCAGCTGCCGATGTCATAGAACGAGTGTTTGAAGAACTCGAAGACGGGGGCCCGGTTCACGGTCCCGCCCGAGTAGAGGGGCTTGAAGTCGGGAGCCGGCCGTTCGTAGATGCTTCCGTCGACCGTCGAGGTGACGCTCGACCCGTATTCGCGGTCGTAGGCCTCGATGTAGTCCCGGTTCTGGATCATCCACCAGATCAGCATGTTCGAGGCCGAAGCCGCCCAGCAGAGGTTGCCGTCGTTCTCGTCGTAGTTCATCGACTTGTTGCAGTCGTACCAGCCGCACCCTTCGGCCCAGGTCAGGTATTGCGCCTCCTCGTAGGTCATGTCGTAGCGGAACCAGGCACCGGCCGGGAACTCGCTCACATAGGGCGGATAGCTGGGGATGTTCTCCTTGCCCGGGAAGTCGGGCGCATGCACGCCGTAGACCCAGCGGATTGTCCCCGCAAGCTCCGGAGCGGGCTCTTCGGCGCGGAGGTTGAGCCGGAGGGTGGTCTGCTTCCCGGGTTCAAAGGTCTCGAAGGTCTTGTCGTCGAGTGTGGCGGGGGCCTCGTAGCGGATTGTCCGTCCGTCGGCGGTGATCTCCAGCCACGCCTCCTCCCCGTCGCGGTAGGGAGCGGTCGGCTGCGGCCAGATCAGCGCCGTGAAGCTCCCGTCCGCCATGCGGCGGGGCGTGATCCACGAAAAACCGTCGCCGGTTGCCGCAGCCTCACCCGTCAGCAGGTCGATGCGGCCCCGCAACAGGCTCCGGATGCGGAGCGCCGCTTCGTCGGACCCGGCGTCGAGCCGAACGCGCAGGCGGTGCAGCGCGTGCCGGAAGGTCAGTGTCGTGCGGTAGCTGCCCGCCGCAAGGGTCGTGCGGGCGAAGAGTAGATCGGTCCCGGCCGCGTTTTCGTCGGTCTGCTCTTCGGGCAGCGCAAGTTCCCGGGCGCGGGGATTCTCCGCCGCATTGTCCAGGGCGGGGTAGTGCGCCGCGAGGGTCAGATCGCCCGTCCCGAATTCGCTGCGCTTCAGCCGCGGGAGTCACTCGCCCGACGTGCGGGTCAGTTCGCGGTAGCTTACCGTCTCTCCGTTGTCGATGAACAGTCCGATCCGGTCCCCCTCCGTGAAACTCCCGGCGCCCGAATCGTCCACCTCGGCCCGGGTTTCGACCCGGGCGAAGTGCAGGCTGATGTATCCCTCTTCTCCGTCGAAACACTCCTCCGTCATCCCGGTCCGGCAGGCTGTTGTCAGCAGGGCGGGGATGCACCACCATACGGCATACAATAGCTTTCTCATCTTGTCTCTTATTGTCGGACGCCGCGCGCCGGGCCGCTCTTCGATTCGCTCCCCGGCGGTGCCGTATCCGATGATTCCGGCGGCAAAGATACACGAATCCGCCGATTCTGCAAATTCGGGCCGGGTTTCGGACCGGGCCCAGGTACGTCCGATCGGTGCCGTTGCCGCCTGACCGCATACGAAAAAGGAGGCACGAAACCATATTCGTACCTCCTTACCCACTTGTGTCCGCTGTCCGGTCCTGCGCCGCCTGTCCGATGCCCGTCCTGCCTGCCGCCCGACCGGCGTCCGATTCTGCGTCTCCTGTCCGCAGTCAGGCCTGCCTGCCGCACACGGATTGCCGGTTATTTCCGGCTCTCCTCGATGAGTGACTGGATGCTCTGGATCAGCATCGCTACGGCGACCGAGTTGAAACCGCCCTCGGGGATGATGACGTCGGCATACTTCTTCGAGGGTTCGACAAACTCCTCGTGCATGGGTTTCACCGTCGTGGTGTACTGCGTGATGACCGACTGCATCGTGCGGCCGCGCTCGCAGACGTCGCGCAGAATGCGGCGCGCCAGGCGGATGTCGGCATCCGTGTCGACGTAGACCTTGATATCCATCAAGTCGCGCAGCTCCTTGTTTTCGAAGATCAGGATGCCGTCGACGATGATGACCTTCGAGGGCTTGACGCTCACCGTCTCGGGCAGGCGGTTGTGCTCGACGAACGAGTAGACCGGGTGCTCGATCGGCACGTTGTTCTTCAGCGCCTTGATGTGGTCCACGAGCATCTGCGTGTCGAAGGCCTGCGGGTGGTCGTAGTTGAGTTTCGTGCGCTCCTCGTAGGTCAGTTCGGGGTGTGCCTTGTAGTAGTAGTCGTGGCACAGCGTGACGACGTCGTCGCCCTCGAACGCCTCCTGGAGACGCTTGACGAGCGTCGATTTTCCCGAGCCGGTTCCGCCGGCAACTCCGATGACGGTAACTTTCATAGGTTCAATGATTAATGGTTGGTTATCTGAAGAAAAGGATCACCTTTTCGGGGTGATCCTTTCGCGCTTCCTTATGCGTCGATGTTGGCGTAGTGGGCGTTCTTTTCGATGAACTCGCGGCGGGGCGGCACGTCGTCGCCCATGAGCATCGAGAAGATGCGGTCGGCTTCGGCGGCGTTCTCGATGTTGACCTTGCGCAGAATGCGCGTGTCGGGGTTCATCGTCGTCTCCCACAGCTGGTGGGCGTTCATCTCGCCGAGACCTTTGTAACGCTGCACGTGGGCGCCCTTGCCGAACTCCTCGGTGACGGCGTCACGCTCCTTCTCGGTCCAGCAGTAGCGCTCCTGCTTGCCCTTCTTGACCAGGTAGAGCGGCGGGGTGGCGATGTAGACGTGGCCGTTCTCGATCAGCTCCTTCATCTTGCGGAAGAAGAAGGTCAGCATCAGCGTGGCGATGTGGCTGCCGTCGACATCGGCATCAGTCATGATGATGATCTTGTCGTAGCGCAGCTTCTCGAGGTTCAGGGCCTTGCTGTCCTCCTCGGTGCCGATCGTGACGCCGAGGGCCGTAAACATGTTCTTGATCTCCTCGTTCTCCCACATGCGGTGCTCCTGTGCCTTCTCGATGTTGAGAATCTTGCCGCGCAGCGGCATGATCGCCTGGAAGTTGCGGTCGCGGCCCGACTTGGCCGTACCGCCTGCGGAGTCTCCCTCGACGAAGAAGATCTCGGCGATCGAGCGGTCGCGGCTCGTGCAGTCGGCCAGCTTGCCCGGAAGTCCGGCGCCCGAGAGCACCGTCTTGCGCTGCACCAGCTCGCGGGCGTGGCGTGCGGCGTGGCGTGCCGTGGCCGCAAGGATCACCTTCTGTACGATGGCCTTGGCATCCTTCGGGTTCTCCTCGAGGTAGTGTCCGAGCGCCGTGGTGAGCGCCTGGTCCACGGCGGCGGCCACCTCGTCGTTGCCGAGCTTCGTCTTGGTCTGT
>OHUJ01000882.1_pt1 | contig 12037 bp, 10 predicted proteins | sample 1579241 | NCBI WGS metagenome assembly OHUJ01 (sample SAMEA3882547, study PRJEB24775) | human gut metagenome | biome: human-associated habitat; feature: intestine environment; material: feces | place: Netherlands | collected 2009/2010
CGCCCCCTGCAAAGAAACAGAGAGGCCACGGCAAATACCGCAGCCTCTCTGTTTCTGTCGGCCGGGCACCGCACACAAATGCCCGTCCGGCTTTCAGTTCCGTTTATTTCCTGCGCAGCACCGCAGCAGCGCCCAGCAGCGAAACCACCGCCATGGCCGCAGCCACACCCACAAGGTCACGGCTCCCGGTTGTCGGGTTTGGGGCCTCCTGCTCCGGCGTCTCCGGCACTATAATAATCAAAGGAGGCTCCGCTGCCGGTGCTTCACCGTGGGCAGCCTTCAGGGCACGTCCGTCTGTGAACACAGCCTCCATGTGTTTTTCCATCCGATCCTCTCCCCCGCCGCATTTGGTGCTGCTCCAGCGGGCGTCTTTTTTATCGTGGTACCAGCCGTCAATGTCGCACTCGCAGGCGGCCAGCTTCAGCCCGGCGGGCAGCTTCCCCAATGTGATTCTGCCGCTTTTATTGTAGAGGTCGTCGCCCTCTTTTGTGGCCGTATTATTGTGCAGTGCCACGCCGTCGGCGATATTCACCGTTCCTCCGTAGACAGACACTCCGCCGCCATAAATGCCGCTGTTTCCGGTGATCTCACCCTTATTGATTTCAATCACAGCGTCCCGATGCGTAGTGTAGATGAATATAGCGCCGCCATAACCTTCACCATCCGCACTGCAGCCGGTAATGGTGCCGCCGTCCATAATGAACGAAACCGGTTCGTCGCTGCTTACGCAGACAGCACCGCCGCCATACCAGTCATCGGGATATTCTGGATTGAAGCGCCAATTATCGTGGCAGTCCTTGATGGTTCCGCCATACATATGGAAACCGGTCGAACCGCTTAAATACTCACCAATGGCAGGCCCCCCGGAAACACTAACTGCGCCGCCTGCCCATCCCGAGCAGTTTTGGATAACACCGTCGTGCATATTAAACAGAGCCCCGTCGTCAATACATACGCCGCCCGCAACCGAAGCTCCGTTCACGCAATTATCGATCTCGCCGCCGTACATATTAAAGACTGTGTTTTCGCCAATTAGCTGCACACCGCCGGCCTGTCCCCATGTAAAGGAATCCTTTATTGCCACGCCGCGATACATATTAAGTACCGCCGAACCGCCCATGTTTATAACGGCGCTTGTGTTATCTTTGGAGGTAAGAATAAGGTTGTTCTCCGGCTTTCCTTCTCCCTCCTTGGTGCCCAAATTTACAGTGGCACCATTAGATATTACCATAGAGCCACTCTTCATGGTTAGCTTGTTTCCCTGCCCCAGAATGGTCAGCGTGCCGGTGCTCACCTTCAGGTCACCGTTGATGGTCACATCGTTTTGCAGCCGCACGGTAACATTATCGCCATCGGCCATGGCGCTCACCGCAGCGCGCAGCTCCGCTTCTGTGGTAATTTCGGCATCCGCCGCAGCCGCCATCACCGGCAGCATTACAGCCACCATAAGCAGGGCCAGCGCTATGCTTATTACTTTTTTCATGTTAACCTCTCCTTTGCTTTTTGGTTTTTTGCCAACAGGGGAGCTCGTGTTTGTGTGCAAACACGAGGAAACCCCATGGGGTTTCCCGTACCTATATTTTAACATGAAAATGCACGCCGTGCCAGTTTTGCTGTGTATTTTTCTGTCAAAGTTTACTCCCTCTTTTTGTTCAATCTGTCACATCCTGTCAAGAATCCGCAAAAAAACCGCCCCCTTCCGGGAGCGGCTCTGTTATTTCATCATGGTCACAGCCTGCGTTGCAGTGAGGTCGCAATCGCACGGGCGGCCTCCACCGAAAGATGCGCGGCAGTCAAAAATTCCTCCGACTGCACCCGCCGGAACATTCCCACCACACCGATGGCATACCGTACCCGGCCATCCGCATCGGGGATGGGCGCGGCAATGGCCCGCAGCCCGATCCGGTGCTCGCCGTCCTCAATGGCATAGCCCCGTTCCCGTGTCGCAGCGGCGTCCGCCTGGATCTGTTCCGGGGTGATGTGGGTATGCGGCGTGTAGGCCACCGGCTCGCTGCGGCACACCAGCCGCAGGGTGTTCTCGTTCCACGCCAAAAATACCTTCCCCTGTGCCGTGCAGTGCAGCGGCAGACGGGTCCCCGGCGCCAGCGCCACCCGCAGCGGGTTGGGCGCCTCCATCACCTCCAGCAGCAGGACGTCGGTGCCGTCCAGCGCCGCCAAAAATGCCGTCTCCCCCGCACGGGAGGCCAGCCCCTGCAAAAAGGGACGACTCAATGCGGTGATATCCCGGCTGCCGCTGGCAGCGCACCCCAGCTCGAACAGGTGCAGCCCCAGCCCGTAGCAGCCGTCCACCGCGGATTGCTCCACCAGGCCCGTTTCCCGCAGGGTGGAAATAATCCCGTGCAGGGTGCTTTTCGGCAGGCCGGTTCGCCGGGCGATCTCCCGCAGCGGCATCGGCTCGCCGGCCTCGGCCAGCAGCTCCAGTATCCGCACCGCCTTCTCTATCGATTGTACCCGTCCGCCTACCTCCGGCATGACCGCACCGTCCTTCCCGTTTGACTCTGTAAAGAATAATGGTCAATGTCATTATAGCGGCTTCCCCGGAAAAAAACAACCCCTTATTCGGAACTGCGGAAAATTCGTTCCCCTATCCAGAACCCCGCCTCCCCGCCAAATCCGGCCGCCCCGACCATCCAATGGACAGCCGGGGCGGTTTCCTTTATCTTCGTATCTCTGCTTCGCTGCCGCCTACCTTATTCTTCCGCACCACGATCTGCCGGTCGATGCGGTCCCGCAGCTCCGCCACATGGGAAATGATCCCCACCAGACGGTTCCCCTCCGAAAGCCCAGCCAGCGCCCGCATGGCCTGGTCCAGCGCATTCTCGCTCAAGGAACCAAACCCCTCATCCACAAACAGCGTCTCCATCCGGATGCCGCCCGCCGCCGACTGTACCTCATCGGAAAGCCCCAGCGCCAGGGAAAGCGATGCCAGAAATGCCTCGCCGCCGGAAAGCGACTCCGCGCTGCGCTCGCTGCCGTTGTAGTGGTCAATGACGTCCAGATCCAGCCCGCTTTGGGAACGCACATCGGCCGCCGTGGTGCGCCGCTTCAGCTCATACTGCCGGTCGGACATCACCATCAGCCGCACATTGGCCCGGCTCAAGATCCGGTCGAAATAGGTGATCTGCACATAGGTCTCCAACATTATTTTTTCCTTGCCGGAAAGATTTCCGTTGGCCGTTTCGCTCAATCGCTGCAGCAAAATATAGCTCTCCTCGGCCTTTTGCAGCCGGGCGCTCTGCCGGGAAAAATGCTCCCGCACCGACCGGTTGCCGTTCAGGCGGGTCGCCGTTTCCTTGCCCCGTTCGGTCAGATTTTGTTTCTGCTGCCGCAGCGTCTCCTGCTCGGCCGCAAGGGCTTCGGTGTCGTGGCAGGGCAGGGCCGTGAGCCGATCCTCCAGCTGCTTCATCTGCCCCTGCAAATTCCCCAGCTTTTTCTCGGCCTCGGCTGCGGCGGCCTGTGCCGCCTTGTATTCCCCGGTGATCCGCTCGATCTCTGCCTCCGCCGCTTTGATCTGCTGCTCTGCCGCCTGGTGGTCGGGATAGCGCAGCTGCTTTTCCAGCTCGGCGATCTGCCCCTCTGCGGCCTTTTGCCGTTCCTCCCCGGCGGTGAGTTCCTTCTCCCACCGCTGCTTTTCATCGGCAGCCCGCCGCAATTCCTCCTGTTTTTCGGGCAGCTGCTCCTCTATTTCTCCGCGGCGCCGCTGCTGCTCCTGCAGGGCCGCCAGACGCTCCGCCGCTTTCATTCTGCCGTCCACGTTCTCCCGCAGCAGCTCCGCTGCCTTGCGGGACAGGTCGGCGGGGGGCGTCTCGGTCAGCTCCGCTATCCTCGCCGCAATGGTCCTCCCCTCGGCCCTCTTAGCCGAAAGCTGCTTATCCGTCTCCGCGCGCTCCTTTTCGGCCAGCTTTTCGGCCTTTTCCCTTTCGGGCAGCGCCGCGGTCAGCTCTGCTTTGCGTTTGCATCTCCGCCGGGATTTTTCCATCTCCCCCGTCAGCGCCGTTTTCTCCTCGGCCAGCGCCGCCCCGCTTTCGGTCAGCCGGTCCTCTGCCTTTTCGGGCGGGCAGCCGTCCCGGCCCTCTCCCAAGGCCTTTTTCAGCGCCTCCTTTTTGGTCTCATAGCGGCCCCGCACCTCGGCGCCCTCCTTGGCCTTCTCGCTCAAGCGTCCCTTTGCCGTTTCGGCCAGCGTTTTGGCCCGGTTCACCTCCGCCTGGTCGGGGACGTCCTTCGGGGTCTCGGCCGGGGCCGGATGGTGCACCGCCCCGCAAACGGGGCAGGGCTCTCCCTCGGTCAGGTCACGGGCCAGCAGCCCGGCCTGCGCCGCCAAAAACCGCCGGAATTTATCCTCGTAAGCCCCGGTCAGGCGCTTTTCCTCGTCCTCCAGCCGGAGATACTCTCTGCGGGTCTGCTCCAGCAGCGTTTCCTCGGCCCGGTATGCCGTCAGCAGCGCCCGGATGTTCTCCAGTTCGGTCTGCCGGTCGGATAATTCCTTTTCCCTCTCCCGCAGCCGGCGGTCGGTTTCCTCGGCGTCCGCCAGCGTTTCCAGCTCGGCCTCCAGGGCTGCCGTAGCCGCTTCCGCCCGCTTTTTTTCGGTTTCCCGCTGCCGCAGCTCCTCCGTTAGATTCTGCTCCTCCCGCAGCAGGCCTTGCAGCTTCTCCAGATCCTCCCCACGGGTTTTCAGCTTTTCGGCCAGCGCCTTTTCCTTTTCGGTTTCCGCGGTCACGTCCGCCAGGCCGTTCCATTCCCGCTGCATCCCGTCGATCTCCCCGGTCAGCAGAGACTCCCGCCCGGCGGCGGCTGTTTTATTCTGCGCGGCCTGCGCCAGCTCGGCCAGTATTCCGCGGTAAGTCCCGCGTTTTTCCTCCAGCTCCCCGTAGCGGGGCAGCTCGTTTTTCAGCAGCGTCAGGGCGGCCTTCTTTGCTTCGGCCTGCGGCAGAGCCTGTTCGGCGGCTTCGGCCTCGGCTTTTTTCTGCGTCAGGGCTTGCTGCTGCCCGGTTATCGCCTCCTGCAAATCGGTTTTTCCCGCTTCACATTTGGCCCGTTCCTCGGCCTCGCCCAGTTTTTTGGTGAGCGCTTCCTGCTCTTTTTCGACCCGTTTCCCGGTCTCGTCCAGCTGCCGTTCCCTCTCCTCCTCCTGCCGGATCAGCTCATCCAAAAGCGGCAGGATCTCCCCGGCGGGCAGCTCGCCGTTTCGGGCAGCCTCTGCCTTCGGCAGCAGCAGGTCGTCCTCCCCGCAGCAGATGCCGGAAAGGTACTGCCGGACGCTGTTTCGCAGCGCATCGCACTGCTTTCTGGCTTCCGATGCCTCCTCCTTCAGCCGGCGCTGCAATTTTTCGTATCGCTCGGTTTTGAAGATCCCCCGGAAGATCTCGATGCGTTTTTTGGTATCGGCCTGCAAAAGCTGCCGGAACTGCCCCTGGGCGATCATGGCAATTTGCGAAAACTGCTCCCGGTTGATCCCCAGGATCTCCTGTATTTTTTCGGTCACATCCCGCTGCCGGGTCACAATGCTGCCATCCGGCAGCTGCAGGGTGGCTTCGGCGGGCTTTTTCACCAAACGGTCGCTGCCCCGCTTGGCCGGGCGCTCCTGCTCCGGGCTGCGTTTTACGGTGTAGTGCCGGCCGGCGTGGTCGAAGGTCAGCTCCACCCCGGTGGGGGTCTCCGGCTCGGCATATTTGGAACGCAGCATATCCGGGGTCCGGCTGTCGCCGCTGGCTTCGCCGAAAAGGGCATAGGTGACGGCATCGAAAATGGTGGTTTTTCCGGCGCCGGTATCCCCGGTGATGAGGTACAGCCCCGCCGTCCCCAGCTGATCCAGCTCCAGCTCGGTTCTGCCGGCATACGGCCCAAAGGCGGTCATCGTCAGTCGGATCGGTCTCATTGTTCTCCCTCCAAATCTATGCCGTTCCCCGGCAAAATACTGTGGCTTCTTTGCGGTCAGATGGGGCTTGCTTTGCCCCGAAAATCAGCCCCGAAAACTGCGGAATTATTGGGGCGATGGGGCCGCCATCCGGCAAAAATACTGCGGCTTAATGGGGCAGCTTCGTCCCGAAAATCGGCCCCGAAAACTGCGGGGTTTTGGAGGCGGCAAAATCGCCATCCGGGTAAAAGCTGCGGCTTGATGGGGCGGCTTCGTCCCGAAAATCAGCCCCGAAAACTGCGGGTTGCGGGGTCAGTCGGCGTCCTCCCAAATTTGTTCCATGAGGCTGCGGGCGAAGCGCTGCTGCTCCTCGGTCATCGGTTGGTTGTTCTGGGCTTCGTAAAACTGCGAAAACAGCTGCAGCGGCGACTGCTGCTCCACCTGCGGCCCGTCCTCAAAATGGGCGGTGCGGCGGGTCCTTTGGTTGTCGTAATCCAGCCGCATCAGGTTGGGGTAGATGGTCCGCAGCCTTGCGACTGCATTGGGGATGTCCTCCTCATCGGTGAGGGTGATGTGCAGATAGTCATCGGTCGCCGTCCCTTCGTAGAAGGGTCTGAAGGTGATTTGCTCATAGCTGCCCCGAATTTCCCGGAGGTCATGCTGCGGCAAAAGGGGGACGGTGCGAATGGTGATGCTTCCCTTTTCCCGCAGCTCGGCGATCGTGACTGATTTTTGCTGGTTGGCCTCCGAGAAGGAGTATTTGAGGGGGGAGCCGCAGTAGCGGATGGTTTCCTTTTCCACCCACTGGGGGCCGTGCAGATGGCCCAGGGCCACGTAGTCAAAGCCGGCAAAAACGGCAGCGTCCACATTATCCGCCCCGCCCACCGAAATTTCTTCGGACTCCGAGCGTTGGGCGCCGGTGACGAACTGGTGGGTCAGCAGGACATTTCTGGCATTTTCATCCAAAGAAAGCCCGGAGATCGCCACGCGCAGCGCATCGGTATAGCTTTCGATCTCTTCCCCCGGAAACGCCGCACGCACGTGTGCGGGTTTTATAAAGGGCAGTAGGTAGAAATTAACAGTTCCCCATTCATCCTGCAGCGGGAGGGGCGGCACCGGGCCGGTGTAGACCGGGGAGATGTGCAGCCCGCTTTGTTCCATCAGCCGGCCGCCGAAGGCCACCCGTTCCGCCGAATCGTGGTTGCCGCTGATGAGAAAGACCTGCAGCTGCTGTTTGGCCAGTCGGCAGAGGAAGTCATCCAGCAGCTGTACCGCTTCGGCCGGGGGGACGGTGCGGTCGTAGACGTCGCCGCTGATCAGAACGGCATCGGGGCGCTCCTCATCGATGATCAGGAGAATTTGGGTGAGGATGTATCGCTGGTCCTCCAGCATGGAGAATTCATTGACCCGCTTGCCGAGGTGCAGGTCGGAGAGATGGAGCAGCTTCATGGCGGGGCCTCCCTTGGTGTATACTTATCCAGTCTGATTTTATTGTAGCATATGACGGCGAAAAAGAACATATGTACGCAGAGTGTTCACGGAAAGTTTACAATACTGGGGGAAATTGGGTGATATTGGGTGGGGACACGGGGGAAACCGGGGGCGAATTGGCAGGGATTGTGTGGGAGGAAATGGGTTGTATGGGGGTGCAGGTGTTTCGACGCAGTCGAAACGGCCTGCGGCCGGTGGGGGTACTGCAAGCCTTGCCCTGCATGGGAAAAAGGATAAGCAAAACGCCAAAACGCCCCCGCAGCGATGTGCCGTGAGGGCGTTTGTTATGGGTGGATCAGTAGCTCAAGATGGCCTTGCGGATTTCCCGGACAAAGGCCTTGCGGTCCATTTCCAGCACCGCAAAGACATGGCGGTCGGGGAACTTTTTGTCGCTCCAGAGGTCTGTGACCGTTTTGCCGCAGGTGATCTTGCCCTGTGTTTCCACATAGACACCGCAGGGCTGCCCCCCGAAAATCTCGGGATGGGTCATATACAGCACCGGGCAGACGTCATGGACGCAAAGGCCGGGCTGATTGGCCTTGTGGTAGAAGGGCAGCACCGAAACGGTGGCATCCCGGAAGAAGCGGCAGACGGCGCCCTCATGCCCGCCGATCTCCTCGATCTCCTCGGCGGTGAGGTAACCCTGCAGGGTGACATCCAGGCCGCACATGACGATGGGGATGCCGCTTTTGAACACCAGCTGCGCCGCTTCGGGGTCGGCGTAGATATTGAACTCTGCGGCGGGGGTGGTATTGCCCCGGGCCGCGCCGCCGCCCATGATGAGCAGGCGCTTGATGAGGGTCTTGAGGGTGGGATATTTGGCCAGCGCAATGGCGATATTGGTGAGCGGGCCGACCGCCAGTACCTGCAATTCCCCGCTGTATTCTACTGCGGTGCGGTACAAAGCGTCCCATGCGGCCTCGCTTTCGTGCGGGGCGGGGGAGCTTTCCAGCCGGGCGCCGCCCAGACCTTCCTCCCCGTGGACATAGGAAGCGTGCTCCACCTCGGCATAAAGGGGGCGGTCCGCACCCTTATAGACGGGATAGCGGGCGCCGACCAGGTGGCAGATATTGCGGGCATTGGGGTAGGTGTGCTCCAGCCCGACATTGCCGGAAACGGCGGAAATCCCCACCACCTCCAGCTCCGGCTGGCGATGCAGCACCAAAAAGGCTACGGCGTCATCCACGCCGATATCGGTATCGAACCAAACAGGAATTTTATTCATACGGCTGCCTCCCATCCATCATACCGGCGCACTGCCTCCACCAGCAGGTCTACAAAGCCTTCCCGGTCAACGCCGGTCAGGCAGCGGGCATTGGGGATCGACTCGCCATATCCGCGGTTATCGCAGATGGTGGCGCCCCGGCAGTATTCCCCGGCGGTTTCCACCTGAACATTAAGCTCCTGCGACTCGAAAAGCTGCGGCGCGATGAGGGCCGCCACGGCGCAGGGATCGTGCAGGGGGGCGCCGGTGTAGCCGATCTCCCGGTGGAAGATGTAGAAGAATTCCAGCCATTCCGCCACCACATGGGCTACCTGGTTGCCCACGCTGCGGATGCGCTCAAAGTCCTCCGGGAAGATGAGCGCCTTGAGGGTGACATCCAGCCCCGCCATGATGACCGGCCGGCCGCATTGAAAGACCGTCTGTGCCGCTTCGGGGTCCACCAGGATGTTGAACTCCGCCGCAGGCGTCCAGTTGCCGGTGGCGATGCCGCCGCCCATCAGCGAGATGCGGGCGATCTTTTCCTTCAATTCCGGGTGCGCCAGCAGCAGGGCGGCCACATTGGTTTGCGGGCCGGTGGAAACGATGGTGACCGGCTCCTCACTTTCCCGCAGCACCTTGGCCATCAGCTCCACTGCGCCGAGGGGGGAAAGCTCTCCCGCAGGCTCCGGCAGCCGGGGGCCGTCCAGTCCCGTTTGCCCGTGGATGTTCCCGGCGGTGATGGGATCGGAAAGCAGAGGACCGGGGCGACCCATGGCGATGGGGGCATCGATGCCCAGAAGGGCGGCGACACGGCGGGCATTGTAGGTGGTTTTTTCGATGGTTTGATTGCCGGCGACCGAGGTGATCCCGCGGATATCCAAAAGCGGGCTGGCCTTGGCCAGCATCCATGCGATGGCGTCATCGTGGCCGGGGTCGCCATCCAGCAGAACCGGCAGCTTCTTAAAGTCGTTCATAGGTGATGTCCTTTCTTCCGGATAAAGCATTTGCCGCCTGAAAACGGGCGGCAAATACCGATTGTGCAGCGGTTATTCGGTGGCCTTCAATGCGGCGGAGGAGTGCTGACGCTTGACGCGGCGGCGCACCACCAGTGCAAAGACGACGAGGCCGAGAATGGTGACGACATACGGGATGGGCGAAACAAGGTTGGAATCGATGCCGACCGAGGAGATCTTGATGCCTGCGGCCTGCGCAAAGCCGAATACCAGTACCGCCAGCATGGATCCGAAGGGCTCCCCGGCGCCCATGGCCTGTGCCGCCAGTGCGATAAAGCCGCGGCCTGCGACCATATCCAGCGACCAGCCCATGGCATAGTACATGGACATGAACGCCCCGCCGAAGCCGGCCATCAGGCCGGAAAAGCCGATGGCGATATACTTGATGCGAAGGACGCTGACGCCGACCGAGGAGGCGGCATTGGGATTTTCACCCACCGAACGGATATTGAGCCCCAAGGGGGTCTTGTAAAGCAGCACCCATGTAACGAACACCAGAATAAATGCCACATAGGTAAGCAGGCAATGCCCCGAGAGGATATCGCCCAAAATGGGGATGTCCTTGATGAGGGGGATCTCGACGGCAGGGATCTGGAGCTTTTTGGTGATGAGAGAGGTGGTGGAGGCCAGGGGCTTGCCCTCGGTGAGGTTGGTAATGACCTTGACGAGGAACAATGTACCGCCGGAGCCGATCATATTGACCGCCACACCGGTAAGGATGATATCGGTTTTGAGATTGAAGGCGAAGAAGCCCATGAGCATACTGACCAGTACGCCGAAAATGAGCGCCACCAGCAGGCCGACCACCCACGAGCCGCTCCAGTAGGTGGAAAGCGAGCCGAACAGGGCGGCGACCATCATGGTGCCCTCCAGACCGATATTGGAGACACCGGCCTTTTCACCTACCACGGCGCCCAGCGTGGCAAACAGAATAGGCGCCGAGATCCGCAGGATGGAGAAGAAGAAATCGGGGGTAAGGAACAGTTTTAACATATTACTTTGCGCCTCCTTCCTCGGCAGCGGCCGCAGCAGCCGCCAGCTTCAGCTCTTCCTCGGTGCTCTTGACGACCAGACGCTGGCGGTAACGGGCCAGGAACTGCTTGGCGGCGAAGAACAGGAAGATAACTGCCTGCAGGATATCGATAAGCTGCGAGGGCACGCCGGAATAGGTGGACATCAGGCTGCAGCCCTTATTGAGGTAGGAAATGAAGAAGGCTGCCAGCGGGACATAGATGGGATTGTTCCCCGCCAGGATGGCCACCGTGATGCCGGTCCAGCCGTAGCCGGGCAGCGCCGACCAGTTGAAGGAGGTGTAGCGGCCCAGCATTTCGATGCCGCCGCCGAAGCCGGCGAGCAGACCGCCCAGCACCTGCGAAAGAATGATGATCCCGGCGACATTCATGCCGGAATACTTGGAGAACTGCTGGTTGATGCCGATCATGCGGGTGGCATAGCCCCAGCGGGTGCGGTACATGAACAGCGAGCACAGCACCACGGCGACCAGCGCGACCACAAAGCCCCAGGAGAGCTTGGAGCCGTTATCCACCAGCTGGGGGATGGCGGCATTGGGCTGGAACTCGTAGGTCATGATCTGACCCTTGGTTTTATCGGCCAGATGGGTATTGAGCAGGTATTTGATAAAGTACATGACGGCGTAGTTGAGCATCAGGGAGTTGACCATTTCGCTGACGCCGAGCTTTGCCTTTAATACGGCCGGGATGAGCATCATTATGCCGACCGAAATGCCGCCGAGAAGCACCGCCGCGATGGGCAGCAGGCCGCCCAGGCACTTGGAGACCATCACCGTCACCAGCAGCGAGAGGCTCACCGCCAGGGCCACCGCCGCGCCCGTCTGCGGCTCAAAGAGCAGGATGCGGCCGAAGTTGACCGCGGCCAGCGCCGCGCCGCACACACTCACAGCCAGCGCCAAAACCAACGCAAACATCATCTTTTTCATTGTATCTCGCTCCTTTTATTTTTTAGTACATTTGTACTAGGCGAGATTATAACACGTCCAGATCATTTTGGCAAGCGTTTTCCGCGCATATTGAGACGATTTTCCGCCATACTAAGCCGCGAGCGATTGGCTCACAAACCAACATGGAGGGATTGCATCATGGAAAACCAGACGATCAACTGTTCCGTTTCTTCCTGCCGCCACCACAACGCGCAGAACCGCTGCGAACTGCGCAGCATCAACGTCTGCGCAAACTGCAACTGCCATTCCGGCAAGAGCGACGAGAGCATGTGCGGCTCCTACGAGTGCGGCTGCAAGTAACGAAAGAGACGTCGGGACGCTGTTCCGAACCCTGGCAGGAGCCTGAGGTTCCTGCACTTCCCGCTTCTGTATCGCTGCGCGGTACAGGCTAAATAAAAAGGCGCGGCTTTTTCTTCAAGCCACGTCTTTTCATTCATAATCGTCCCCGCATCGCACAGCGATACAGATTCGGAAGG
>OHUJ01000891.1_pt1 | contig 11945 bp, 10 predicted proteins | sample 1579241 | NCBI WGS metagenome assembly OHUJ01 (sample SAMEA3882547, study PRJEB24775) | human gut metagenome | biome: human-associated habitat; feature: intestine environment; material: feces | place: Netherlands | collected 2009/2010
GTAGCAGTTATACAAATATTCCCCTTCCTTCGGGACACGGTTGAAAGTACAGATTATGCAATTACAGTACGCATCGAGTGCATCATGCGAGAATACCGAAAAAACAATGATAGCCACCCCCGCAAGAAGCATCATCAAAGTCCCCCACACCAGCCACTTACCAGCCACGGAAGGATGGAATTGCGAATGAGTGGAATGTACGAATCTAACCATAAACACTTGTCTATTATTACCGGTACAAATGTCCTTCATTTTTAACAATCCGGCAATACCTACTTTTCATCAAAAAGAGAGTCTGCCATCCCAATTAGTAGGTAGCCGCGACCTCTATAAACCACGCCACAAGCTAACCCGAAATGGGGAGCGGCACAACACTAAAAGCCCTACATGTAGGTATTTCACGTTCTCCGGCAAAGCCTTTACTTTGCAGCAAACAATTTAATCACTTTATTTACAATGAAAAAGACTGGTGTTTTTTATGGTTCCAGTACCGGAACCTGCGAAGAGTTGGCTAACCAGATAGCCGAAAAGTTGGGAGTTTCCTCCACCGACGTACATAGTGTTGACAAGATGACCGCCGATAAAATCAAGGAATATGAAGTGCTGGTTCTAGGTACCTCCACTTGGGGAGACGGCGAACTGCAGGACGACTGGTATGACGGCGTAAAGGTACTGAAGAGCGCCGACCTTTCCATGAAGTTCGTAGCCTTATTCGGTTGCGGCGACTCCGACTCCTACTGCGACACATTCTGCGACGGCATCGGAGTACTCTACGAGGACCTGAAGGATAGCGGGTGTACCTTCTTGGGCAACAAAGTCAGCACGGACGGGTATTCCTTCTCCTCTTCCATCGCCGTGGTAGACGGTGCATTCGTAGGACTTCCCCTCGACGAAGTGAACGAAAGTAACAAAACCGCCGAACGCATTGACGCCTGGACAGCCGAAATAAAAAGCAAGCTCTAGAAAAGAAACAGACCATCCGTTTAAAGTAAACGGATGGTCTGCCTGCATCATGCAGATGATATCTTTTATCTGAACAGATAATGTGTTCCGTCATATCCGCAGGCACATTATCTTTTTTTATGCTCTTATACGAACCAGCGAACGTAGCAGAAGTCCTGACGGTGAGGCAGGTCTGCATTCTTCGGGAACATACGGTAAGAAACCTTGAAGCTACCCGCATTTTCCATCTTGTGCTTAGCTTGGAAAGTATAAAGGTTACCTTCTTTCTTCACTACATTGAACGGTTCTACGGAGTAAACATGCTGTTTGCCATCCTGAGCCGTATAAGTAGTCACCTGTTCCAGACCGATGGCATCGTTCAAGCCCTTTTCGTCGATAACGTAAGTAATGGTGTATTCCTTACCGCTCTCGATGGAGCCTTTCACCAGGTCTTCGGTCTTTTCGCAAGACACCACTTCAATGCTGTCCCACTTCTCGGCAACTTCTTCCTTCCAGGCAGCTATTTCCTTAGCCTTGGCACAACCGTCGGCAGCCAGCATCTTGAAACGTTTGGCCTCCTTGATGTAGAACTTGTCGTAATAGTCGTCCAGCTGACGCTTCATTGTATAGTGGGGAGCAATCTGTGCGATGGAGTTCTTGATAGTCTTCACCCAACCTTCAGAATATCCCTTCTTGTTGCGTGCATAGAACAACGGCAGAATTTCTTGCTCAAGAATGCTGTAGATAGTAGCGGCATCGAGCTGGTCCTGATGTTCCTGGTTCTGGTAAGTACGCTTTTCGGTCAATGCCCAACCGGCACCTTCGCGATAGCCTTCCAACCACCAGCCGTCGAGTACGGAGAAGTTTACAACACCGTTCATCAACGCCTTCTCGCCGGAAGTACCGGATGCTTCGAGCGGACGTGTCGGAGTGTTCAGCCAGATATCCACACCTGAAACGAGGCGACGTGCCAACTGCATGTCATAATTTTCCAGGAAGATAATCTTGCCCAGGAACTCCGGACGACGGGAAATCTCGATGATTCTCTTAATCAAGCCCTGGCCGGCACCATCGTGCGGGTGAGCCTTACCGGTAAAGAGGAACTGTACCGGATAGTCGGGGTTGTTCACAATCTTGGCCAGACGGTCGAGGTCGGTGAACAGCAAGTGTGCACGCTTGTAGGTAGCGAAACGGCGTCCGAAACCTATCAGCAGAGCGTTCGGATTGATTTTGTCCAGCAGGGAAACGATGCGTGAAGGGTCACCCTGGTTCTTCAACCAAGTTTCACGGTATTGCTTGCGAACATAGTCAATCAGTTTGTTCTTCATCACCATGCGCGTCTTCCAGATTTCTTCGTCGGACACGTTATAGATAGCCTCCCAAATCTTGGGGTTGGACTGGTCGTAGAGGAAGTTCTCATCAAAATGCGCAGCATAGAGATGTTTCCACTCCGTAGCGCTCCAAGTGGGGAAGTGTACACCGTTGGTAACGTAGCCCACATGGCTTTCTTCGGGGAAGTAACCCTTCCAGATGGAAGCGAACATCTCCTGGGAAACCTTTCCGTGCAGCCAGCTCACACCGTTCACCTCCTGAGAAGTGTTGCAAGCGAATACAGACATACAGAAACGTTCACCCTTGTCGCCCGGATTGTTACGTCCGAGGTCCATCAGGTCGTCCCAGCTGATACCCATTCTTGAAGGATAGCCGCCCATGTACTTGCCGAAAAGGCCTTCGTCGAAGTAGTCGTGACCGGCAGGAACCGGAGTATGTACAGTATAGAGAGAAGAAGCACGTACCAGCTCGATAGCCTGGTCGTAAGTCAGACCTTCGGCCACGTAGTCACAGATGCGCTGTACGTTGATTAAAGCAGCATGTCCTTCGTTGCAGTGATAGATATCTTTCTTGATGCCCAGCTTCTTCAGCGTCAGAATACCACCGATACCGAGCAGGATTTCCTGCTTCAAGCGGTTTTCCCAGTCACCGCCATACAGCTGGTGAGTGATGGAACGGTCGAACTCGCTGTTCATTTCATTATCAGTATCAAGCAGATAGAGAGAGATACGTCCAACGTTCACTCTCCACACATAAGCATGCACGTAGTAGTCCAGATAAGGAACATCCACTACCATCTGCTCGCCCTTCTCATCCAATACACGGTCGATGGGCAACTGGCCAAAGTTCTGTGCCTCGTAATTGGCAATCTGCTGGCCGTCCATAGACAATGTTTGTGTAAAGTAACCGTAGCGGTACAGGAAACCGATTGCACACAAGTCGGCGTTGCTATCGGAAGCTTCTTTCAGGTAGTCACCGGCAAGTACACCCAGACCGCCGGAATATATCTTAAGTACATGGCTCAAACCATACTCCATACTGAAATAAGCCACGGACGGGCGCTTGCTGTCAGGCTTCACATCCATGTATGTGCGGAACTTGGAGTATACGTCATCCATTCTGCGCAGAATAACTTTGTCATTTGCGAGTGCCTCGAGTTTAGCATAACTCATACGTTCCAGCAGAAGTACGGGGTTCTGTCCCACTTCTTTCCAGAGAGCAGGGTCAAGGTCTCTGAACAGTTCGGTGGCTTCATAATTCCATGCCCACCAGATGTTATGTGCCAGTTCAGACAGTTTCTCCAGTTCGGCGGGAATGTGCGATTTCACATTCACATCTTTCCAGTTAGGAGTGTTTACATTACTAACTTTAATCTTCATTGTATGATAACTAATTGATTAATAATTCTTTTATTTTAGTTGACGCTTCATGGCATTGCGCAGTGCAATGTCGTAAGCCTCGTAATAATATTGTATAAAGTGCTTCCACAAAGCCTGCTCTGCCACCTGGCCTGCACGCTTGCGTATTTCCTTGATTTCGGCTTCCGTCTTGGTAGAGAACAAGGCTACGGTGTCCTTGATGCCGTCTGCCACTTCGGAATAGTTATAGTCCGAACGGTGCAGCACTTCCACTCCGTCGTTTATGCCATGCTGGTTTTTCAGGCTGTTCACCCAAAGTCCGAAACCGGCAAGGTCGGTGGTGATGGTAGGCACCCGGAAAGCCACGCTCTCCAGCGGGGTATATCCCCACGGTTCATAATAGGACGGATAGACACTGAGGTCCTCGCCTAAAATCAAGTCATAATAATGCTTGTTGAGGATGCCATCGTGACCATCCTGATAGCAAGGTACAAAAATTACTTTCACCTTATCTTCGGGACGATTGCCCATACCGAGGTATTTCAGCATATCCAGCACCTGGTCGTGCGTCATATTGTGCAGCCAGTGGGTGATGAAAGGACACTGCAACGGTTCGGTGAACTTATCTTTGCTCTTCAAGCGCTTCTGCAAGTCCTCGCGGGGGTCTCCCACCCAGCTGGGCACGTTGACAAACGCCAATACTTTCTTCTTTAAATCTTTATCGCGGTTCAGCCGGTTCAATGATTCCAGGAACACATCGATACCCTTATTTTTGAACTCATAGCGTCCGCTGGTACCGATAATCAGCGTATCGTCGCCCAAGTCCTCACCCAGCAGGCAGTTTGCCACACGCAGCATGGTGGAACGGGCACGTTTGCGCTTGCCGGTAAAGGTGGCGCCTTTCGGTACAAAATCATCTTCAAAACCGTTCATCAGCACAACATCCGCAGGCTTGTCAAGCAATTCCCTGCATTCGTTGTTTGTGATTTCGCTCACAGTGGTGAAACAGTCCACATAGTGGGCCGTCTGCTTTTCAATGGAATGTTTGGACTGCATGTTCAGCTCCTCCGCCATCTGGTCGCCGTTGTAGGCGAAAAGATAATCGTAAAGCGGCTTGTTGTTGCCAGCTATGGAGCGGCCGATGGACGTGGCATGGGTGGTGAAGATAGTCCCTATCTCGGGAACGGCAGACTGAAGATAGAGGGCGGCCATGCCGGTCATCCACTCGTGTGCCTGGAACACCACTTTGTCCGTTTCCGTCAATTCCGGCCACGCATACGATCTCACCGCCATGCACATCAAAGCTGACATGGCGTACTGCATCTTTTTTATGATAGCGGCTGGCAACCGAAAGATCCGAGACCTCCAGCACCGGCGCCTGCCGTTCAATTTCCTTTTTCTCAACGGTCAACTGTACGGGACGGCCTACCATCATGGTGGTCAGCTCATCCTTTGTTGTCTCATTCACCTGTACGGTGCCAATGTATTTCCCTTTGCGCAGCACGCTGCAGCGGTCAGCCACCGCCATAATCTCATTGAGCTTATGCGTGATAAAGAGGATGCTTTTCCCCTCGGCCGCCAGATTGCGCATGATCCCCATCAGCTCATCTATTTCCTGCGGCGTCAATACCGCCGTGGGCTCATCAAAAATTAAAATATCGTTTTCCCGGTACAGCATCTTCAGGATCTCGGTGCGCTGCTGCATACCGACAGAAATGTTTTTCACCAGCGCATCGGGGTCCACCTGCAGACCGTATTGCTCGGAAAGCGCCACCACCTTTTTCCGCGCTTCTTTTTTCCGTACAAATCCCAGCTTTTTCGGCTCCACGCCTAAAATGGTATTTTCCAGCACCGTAAAGCATTCCACCAGCTTGAAGTGCTGATGTACCATGCCGATCCCCAGGTCATTTGCATCCTTCGGGCTGTTGATCCGCACCGGACGGCCGTTCATAAGGATCTCTCCCCCATCAGGCTGGTACATTCCGAACAGCACACTCATCAGCGTGGATTTCCCTGCGCCGTTTTCTCCCAGCAGGGCATGAATCTCTCCCTTTTTGAGACGAAGTGTTATGTGATCGTTTGCAACGATGCCCGGGAATATCTTGGTAATATCAATCATTTCGATTGCGTATTCACTCTGCATTGTCTCACTCCCGCTCTGCAAGTGTTTATTCGCTCCTGCCGCAGAGCGGCACGAGCAGCGGAAGCCCGCCGCCGTGCCGTCTTTGGACAGAACAGTTTTACTTGATGAAATTTACGGTCACATTGCTGAAGGTCTCCTCGCCTGCCATGAACTTTTCAAAGTCGGCGCTGACAACCAGCTCACCAGATATCATTGCGTCCACCAGTGCCTCATAATCCGCCTCGCTGAAGGTCTCGAAGCGGGAAGTCGCCATGGGAAGGCCGGCTGCGCCTTCCTTGATCCCCAACTGGGTGCCGCCCTTTATGGAATCCCAGTTGCCGTCATAGTAGCTGGAGAGTGCCAGCTGAACAGATGCACCAAGACCCTTCAAGGCAGAGGTAATAACGGTCTTGGAATCGCCGGACTGGTCGACATCGCCGGCGATGGAATAGGCATTATTGGCAGCAGCCGCCGCAAAAACGCTGTCGCACATTTTGCCGCCGTAAGACATTACGACTTCCGTCCCAGAGGCATACCAGCCATTGATCTGGGTTTGAAGGGCATCGGAAGCGGAATAGGAATCGCCGTACAGGTAGCTGATCTTCATTTCGACCTGAACGCCCATTTCGGCTGCTGCCGCGTTAGCGCCCTGTACAAATCCATAACAGCTGCGGCTTATTGCAGGGTTGCTGCCGCCGCCACCGCCGGAATAACCCAGCTTGGTCATGCCGTCCTTCACGCAGGCATAGCCCGCCATAAAGCCGGACTGCTCCTCATGGTAGAAGATGCCCGCTACATTGTCCAAGCCGACATCCCAGCCGTCGATGAATACAAAGGAAACCTCGGGATGCTCGGTCGCTGCCTGATACAGCGCATTGTACTGACCATAGCCGGGCACTACAATGATCTTTGCACCGTTATTGATCGCGGCAATAAATGCATCATAGCGGTCGGAGTCGGTTGCCTCGCTGCCGTTGGCAGGCTGGTAATACTTGTAGGATTTCCCGTGTTCATAGGCGTAGGTTTTTACGCCCTCCCAGGTGCCCTGATTGAAAGCCTTGTCCTTCAGCTGCGCCAGGTCGGTCACCATGGCGATCTCGTACCTGCCATCTGCCGAATCCATTACATCGCTGATCTCATCGGGGGTAACGGTCTTGTCGGAACTGCCCGGGGCGGCGGGGTCGGGAGTAGGGGTCGGGTCCTTCTGGGGGCCGCAGGCGGCGAATGCCAAGACCATCATCAGCGCCAGCAGCAGTGCCAAAACTTTTCTTGAGCTTTTCATGATTCATTGTCCTTTCTTTTTGTGTTTTTATTTTTTGGTGCAGATCACCCTGCACCATGGTTCAACATAAGTTACAGCAGTGACTGGTCGATGTTATCGATCCCCTCGTAGTATGCCTGCAGGTTGGTGGGCGGGAAAATTCCTCGGTCGGTCACTACGCCGCTGCACAGCTTGGGCGGGGTGATATCAAATGCGGGGTAAATCCCCTTCACGCCCGGCATGGTCACACGGGTGCCCATCGCCTCCAGTACCAGCTCGGGGTCTCTTTCCTCGATGGTCACGCTGTCGATGGACGGATGAGAGAGGTTCGGCGTTCCGGTCACATAGTAGGGAATGCCCCAGTAGTTCGCCGCCAGCGCAATTTGGAATGTGCCGATTTTATTGACCACATATCCGTCCATTGTGATAACATCGGCTGCGGAGGTGAATACATCAACATGCTTGGCATTCAGCACATAACCCGGCATGTTATCGGTGATCACGCTGGTATCAAATCCCATATCGCAGCCCACGCTTGCCGTCAAACGCGCGCCCTGAAAATAGGGCCGGGTCTCCGCACAGATCATCTTGATCTCTTTCCCCTGCCGACGGCATGCCAGCAGCATCGTGCCGATGACGGTCTCACCGAAGCACTGGGTCATTACCGTGCCGTGGTTCGGGATCTTTTCCGCCAGGGTTGCTCCCGTCTGCATATACTTCAGATAGGTATTATTGATATATTGGAATGCATACTCCTGCATGGCATCCACCAGCAGCATACCGGTCTTGCCCTCCTGCAGGCAGCGGCGTGCCTCTGCCAAAGCGGCTCCGGTCACCAGCTTCATTTTCTCCGCTGTGGTGGGCCGTGCGTGAGAAAGCGTATAGGCCGCCTTTTCCATATAGCCTTCAATATCCGCCACATTCTTTTTTGCAGCTTCGTAGGCAGCCAATGCCATCCCCATTGCCGCAGCCGTATAGGGCCCTGCGCTCTGCGTCACCATATCGGCGATCGCCTGCGCTACCTCGGTGTGGGAATGACAGGTTACATATTCCGTGCGAATGGGATAGATGCGGCGGTCAAGGATCCGTACACAGCCGTTTTCGTACCATGCTACGTTTTCGTACCGCAGCATGAATGCCATTCCCTCGTCTGCGCGTTTCATCATGCCTTCCCTCCCTTCATTCTTGCCCTGAACAATGCAATCTGCTCTTCTGGAATCGGATTCGACGTTCCGGCCGTATCAGCCAGATAGCAGATTTTCGCAGCGTCCTCGATATAAACAGCCGTTGTAACAGCAGACGGCAAATCCTCACCGATTGCCACTACGCCGTGGTTCTGCAAAAGGCAGCCCTTTCGTCCCTCCAGCGCACGTACCGCCTCCGTTCCTACCGCAGGGTCACCCGGCAGCGCAAAACGCGCAACCTTGACCGTATCCCCGATAAAGGGCAGCATTTCCACCAGAATGATCGGGATCGGTTTATCCATTGTGGCATAGGCGGTCGCATAAGGGGAATGGGTATGTACCACCGCCCCTGCATCGGGGCGTGCCTTATAAATCGCCGTATGCAGACGCCACTCGGAGGAGGGTAACAGCTCGCCCTCCAGCACATGGCCCTCAAGATCGATGGTCACGATATCCTCCGCCTGCATGGTTTCATATGGCGTGCTGCTGGGTGTAATGTAGATTTCACCCTTTGCTGAATTATAAATGCTGAGATTGCCGCTGGTTCCCGCAAACAGGCCCATTGCATATGCCCGCTTGGTCGTTTCCAAAACCAACTGCTTTGCTTCTTGTTTTTCCATGATAGCGACCTTTCTTTTCTCCATCAGCATCGCCGATTTATTTCATCATATCCGCAGAGAGATATTTTTTGCCCGCTGCTTTTTTCTTCTTATCCCACTCGGTCAGCAGACGGATTGCCTCGGCGCCCACCATGCAGGCGCGCTTCTCGCCGCCATCCTCCCTGGCCTCGCCGGTAACACGCTGCACAATGACAGAAGCGCACATGCCGGCACGCAGGCCGAACAGCCGGGCCATGGTAAACAGCGCTGCGCCCTCCATATCATAATTGAGAATACCGGCAGCCTGCATATCTCTGTAATCATCCTCACAGTCGCTGCGCTTGTAGCCGCCGAAGGACGGTCTGGACTGGCCGGCATAGAAGGAAGCCGTGGTGCAGCCCGTGCCCACATGATAGGTAAAGCCGAGATTTTCACAAGCCTGCACCAGCGCCATCGTCACCTCGTAGGATGCCGCAGAGGGATATTCATCCCGAATATACTGGCGGGAGGTACCGTCCAGCCGCACGCTGCTGTCATTGATGATAATATCTCCGATATTAATACCGGGCTGGATGGCGCCGGTAGTGCCGACACGAATAAAAGTATTTACGCCGACCGAAGCCATGGTGGTCAGCGGCAGCTCCAAATTGGGGCCGCCCATTCCGGTGGACATTGCCGCAATATGTGTCCCCTTATACTCACCGGTCGCTGCGCGGTAACCGCGGTTCAGGTCATATTCCTTCTGGGTCCCCTCATCCCACTGGGCAGCCATCAGGCTGATGCGTCTGGGGTTGCCGGGCATCAGAACATATTCTCCCATATCCGGCACGGTATAGCCTTCAGCAGCAATACCGCCGGTCTCGGCGTCGTTCAGGTTCCGGCGTGCAGCTTCCAATTTTTCATTCATAGTAAAATCCCTCCATCGTTTTTGTGATGTATTGCAAAGGTGTTTTGTTTTACCTCTGTTTTGGTTGAATTATACCAGTGTTTTGACTGGTTGTAAATGCTTTCTGCGGTATTGTGTTGTTTTTTGTTGTGCTGTACAAGAATATGCTGCGATATTTGTGCATGTTTTGCGTTGTCTTGTGGAAATATTGTTTGTTTTTTTGATGACGATGTGGTATTATTAAAATATGGAAATATGCGTTTCGGGGAAATCACAAATCTATATTACGGAGAGGGGACGTTGCCTTTGTTGCCGGTCGAAAGAAAAGACTTGATTCGGGATATTATTTATGAAAAGAAAACCGTCAGCATTTCGGAATTATCCAATCAGTTCGGGGTAAGCCTGGAAACCATTCGCAGGGATATTGATTCCCTTGCACAGGAGGGCATCCTGACAAAAACCTACGGCGGCGCCAAATTCCGTCCGCAGGTCTCCAAGCGTGCGCCGGCCAGCGTTCTGCGCAATATCCTTTCAAAGAATAAAAACGCAATGGCAGCCGTTGCCGCACAGTATGTCAAGCCGAATGACTGCATCTTTCTGGGCTACTCCACCACTGTATTTGCCCTTTGCGCCCAGCTGCAAAACGTGCCGTTGACTATTGTGACAAATTCTTTGCCTGTCATGCAGTTTTTCGCCGACTCCTCCAATGTTCATCTGGAATGTATCGGCGGTCAGTATCTCAAGGACTTTGATGCCTTCAGCAGTTACAGCGCCATTGAGAATTTGCGTCGGTACAGCTTTGATAAGGCATTTCTTTCCTGTCAGGCATTCAATCTCAACCGCGGCATGTGCGATCAGAATGATACGATCTGCGGCTTGCAGCAAAAGGTTATGGAATTCTCCGATCAGGTTTATCTGCTGGCGGATCACTCCAAGATCAATCAAACTGCTTTTATCTCCTACGGCAGGTTTTCGGATATCACCCAATTGATCACCGATACGCCCCCCGATAAAGCCGTTCAGGATCAGCTGGCCGATCACGCAGATGAGGCCGCCGACCAGAAAGCTCCTCAGCAGATCCTTTCCCAGCGGCGACTTCTGCGCCAGCCGCGCCACATAGCGGTTATATTCCTTTTTTGACATATTCATAAAGCTGCATCGCTCCTTTCAGATTCATCCGGATCTAGTATCCGCATCCGGCGCGCTGCCCATGCACCGGATGCGGCGCTTTCTGCATATACTAATGCCTGAAAGCTTCAAAAAGGAGGCGGCACTATGCAGGAATATGGAAGCATCATCGCGCAGATCGTGACCTCGGCTGCGCAGATCCCCGTGGCGGGCGCGACGCTCACCATCTCGCGCGAGCTGCCGGATGGCGGGCAGGAGCTGCTGGCCGTGCGCATGTCCGACTACGACGGCTTTACCGAGCCCTTCGAGCTGCCCACGCCCCCGGCGTCCGACAGCCAGACACGGCAGACGGCGGAGGTCCCCTACGCGCTCGTCGATCTGCGCACGGAGCGTACGGGCTACGGCCGGGTGCTGATCCGCGGCGCGCAGGTCTTCTCCGGCGTGCAGACGCTGCAGCAGCTCGTGCTCATCCCGACGCCGACGCTGCCGGAGAACTATGCCGAAACGCAGGAATTCGACATTCCCGCGCAGGAGCTGTAAGCGTATGGCCCCGATCGTTCCGTACATCCCCGAAACCATCACGGTCCACCTCGGCGCACCGGACGCGGGCGCAGAAAACGTCACGGTCTCGTTTTCCGACTATGTCAAGAACGTGCTTTCCAGCGAGGTCTACCCGACCTGGGAACCGGCCGCGCTGCGGGCCAACGCGCTGGCCGTCATCTCGTTCGCGCTCAACCGCGTCTATACGGAGTACTACCGCAGCCGCGGCTATCCCTTCGACATCACATCCTCGACCGCGATCGACCAGAAGTTCATCAACGGCCGCAACATCTATGAGAACATCTCCGCGCTCGTCGATGAGCTGTTCACCGATTATCTGCGCAGGCAGGGCTATGTCGAGCCGCTGGCGGCAAAATTCTGCAACGGTGTCACCACCACCTGCGACGGGCTCAGCCAGTGGGGCTCGCAGGAGCTGGCGCAGGCGGGCGCGGATTCCGTCCAGATCCTCCGGCGGTATTATGGAGAGGATGTGCAGATCGTGACGAACGCGCCCGTGCAGGATCTGCAGGAATCCTATCCCGGCAGCCCCGTGCGGCGGGGCGATATCGGCGTCAACGTGTCGTTTCTGCAGG
>OHUJ01000929.1_pt1 | contig 11497 bp, 10 predicted proteins | sample 1579241 | NCBI WGS metagenome assembly OHUJ01 (sample SAMEA3882547, study PRJEB24775) | human gut metagenome | biome: human-associated habitat; feature: intestine environment; material: feces | place: Netherlands | collected 2009/2010
AATATAAGTTATTGATTTACAGACGATTAAATATTAATTTAACGCAGTATTGTTAAAAAGAAAGGATATTTTATGGATGCAACCTATATAGACCTTACCATCCGCCTCTCGCTTGCGCTGGTTCTGGGAGGAGCAATCGGAATAGAGCGTGAATACCGTGCCAAGGAGGCTGGTTTCCGCACTCACTTCCTCGTGGCATTGGGAAGTGCGCTTTTCTGTGTGGTTTCGCAGTTTGGATTCGGAGTGGATCTGAAGGATTCCTCGCGTGTGGCGGCGCAGGTGGTTTCGGGCATCGGATTCTTGGGCGCTGGTACCATCATCTTCCAGAAGAATGTGGTGAGAGGATTGACTACGGCGGCTGGCTTGTGGGTGACGGCGGCCATCGGATTGGCGTGCGGAACCGGCATGTATGTGGCTGCGGCTCTTACCACGGCGATGGTGCTGCTCGGACTGGAGGTGCTGAACTATTGGATTCCGCCGTTGGGAACCACAACCATCGAGCTGAATTTCTCTGCTCCGTCTCGTGAGAGCGTAAAGGAATTTATCAAGCAGATCAAGCAGAAGGGAATGGATGTGCATTCCTACGAACTGAAAGAGCGCCGGTTATCCAAGGAGGAATTCCTGGAGGCGAGCATCGAAGTGAAGGCGAAGAAGGATTTCCATACCCTGGAGATTCTTGACCTGATGAATGATTTCTCCGATGTCACGATTTCGGCGATCAAATAGAAATTTTGACGATCAGATAGAAAAAAATAAAGAGGGTGTGTCATAATCTGAACTTATGACGCACCCTCTTTATTTTTCATATACTGTAAAAAATCTTATCGCCTTTATTATGCTTAGAAGATTCTCGCCAGATAGTCGTAGTGTTCGCCTTCTGCCACGAGTTCACCATGCAGACCGCAGGTTTCAGCGATGGATTTCAGTAATGGGAAATCCACGTAGAGCCAGTCGAAGCGGTCGCCCTTTACATCCTTGTAGATCATCTGATAATCCACCTCTCCGTAATAGGCTCCGTTCAGATTGATGTCGAAACTGCCATCCTCATTCTCGTAGATGTATTTCAGATCTGAGGAATCGATGAGAATCTGACCGCCCAGATTCAGCAACGCCTTCAGGCGCTGGAAGAGGGCAGGGAGATGTTCTATCTTTCCGGCGATTCCCGTTCCGTTCATCAGAAGGAGAATCGTATCGAAACCCGTTCCCAGATGATTGTCGAAGAGATTGATGCATTCTGCATCCTTCACGCCTCTCAGCTTCATCGCTTCGCAGCTCAAGGGCGAAATATCAATCGCCTTTACTGCCAGTCCCTTCTTCTGAAGTTCGAGCGTATGGCAACCGCTTCCGGCTCCGATATCCAGCACCCGTCCCTTGGCTAGCTGCAAGGCTTTCTGCTCCAGCACCGGCATTTCCCGGAAGCTTCTGAAGAGATGGGTTACTGGCATTTCGTCTTCCTCGAACATCGAAGAGAGCACTCTCAGTCGGGCCGCCTTCCCCTGCTTCTGGAAGTCGAGAATGGCTGCGCCCATCGGGTCTTTATCTGCTGATAATATTTCTGTATTCATTCTTCTTTTTCTTTCTTTTTTCTATCTTATCTTCTTTCTTTTCAGAAAAAACTAATCTGAAAAAACTAACTTATTCTTCCTTGATAATCCAGTCACCGATGGTTCGCTGAGTGCTGTCATAGTTGACTCCCACCTTTATCAGTCGCTTGCCTTCGGCTGAATAAGGAATCAGATAGCCTTTGTCGTCTATCTGTTTGATGGCATCCTCTGCCGAACCATCGTATTTCAGTTCGAATACATATACGGCGGTAGGCATTTGCAATACAGCGTCTGCACGACCTATGGCACTGTCTTCTTCTACCTTGATAAGAGCCCCCATCAGATTGAAAATCAGATAGAAAACCGTCTGAAAATCTCTTTCGTTCTTGTTCGACAGTCGGTTGGAGCTGCTGGAAAGGTAGGCCTTCAGGCGAACCATGGCGCCCTCAAGATTATCTTCGTAAAGCATTTCTACAAATTCATTCACCAGTCCGTTGTTGTCGATGGATACGGGTGACAGATAGTTGGGAGCCAGACTCTTGAGCATTCCGATTTTGACTTCCTGGTTTGGGTAGCCCAATCTGTAACTCTTGGTGAAGGGACTGTATTTCTTGATGGTAAGATAGCCGCTCTGATAGAGCAATGGCAGGGCTGAGGTTACCTGCTCTGGCGAAACATCGAAGTCGTCAACGCTTGCCCCCTTTCTCTCAATGTCCATCACGTTGACGTGATGTTTCTGTAGGGTTTTGATCAGATAGGTCGGTGTTCCCGATCCAAACCAGTAAGAATCTATCTTCTGGCTGTTCATGGCCCTGATCAGGCTGAACGGATTGAAAACATCTTCTGCATGTTCGCTGAAATGGTAGCCGTCGTAATACTGTCGCAATTCTTCCAGGCATTGGTCGTATGTCAGACCGAGCGCTCTTCCCAAACCTTCCACATCCGGTTTCATTGCGGTAGTGAGTTCAGTCTTGCTGATGCCGCAGATGGCAGAATATTGGTCGAGCATGCTGATGTTGTCGAGGTTGTTGAGTTCGCTGAAGATGCTGAGCTGTGAGAACTTGGTAATGCCTGTGATGAACGTAAATTCCAGATAAGGGTCGAGCTTCTTCAGTGGACTGTAGAAATTCTGCATGATGAGGCGGAGCTGGCTCAGATTGTCTTTCTCGTGAACAACATCAAGCAATGGGGCATCATATTCATCGATGATGACAACCACGTTCTGTCCAGTCTTCTGAAAAGCTCGCTTTACAATACCTTCCAATCTGTTGTTAGGGTATTTCTCTCTTTCGTCCTTGCCGTATAAATCTTCGTAAGGAGTCAATTGCATATCGAGATGATCTTCCAGACGTTCTGCATCAAAATGCTTGGCGCCACTCATGTCGAAATGGAGCACAGGATGCTTCACCCATTCTTTCTCGTAGTCGGCGATGGCTAATCCTTCGAAAAGTTCCTTCCTGCCCTCAAAATAGGCCTGAAGCGTAGAGGCAAAGAGCGACTTGCCGAATCGTCTAGGACGACTCAGAAAGACGTACGACATCTGCTTTTCTCGGAAATCTACTATATATTTAGTCTTATCTACATAGAGATAATTGCCTTCACGAATCTTTTCAAAAGTCTGTATTCCTACAGGATATTTATTTACGATTTCTGCCATAATCTCACTTGTTTTTACGTTTCACGCCGCTAAGTTACAAATTATTTTCCAAATAGTGAAGTTTTTCTGCGAGATATTTTGTCTGAATACAAAAATCCGTGGACAAATCACTTCGATTGCCCACGGATTGCTTCATATATTCTGAAGTTAGAGAAGTGAAGGGAAGTTATCACTCCCTACGGTCGTTTCCTTCACTTCCTGTTTACTCATATCTGATAGCCTCGATAGGGTCGAGTCTTGCTGCCTTCTTTGCCGGATACCAGCCGAAGAAGACGCCGGTAAAGGTACATACGGCAAAACTCATGATGATGCTCCAAGGCTCTATCTGAGTGGCTATGTGGAGGAAGGCATTCAGACTCAGCGACAGACTCACTCCCAATATCACTCCGATGATTCCACCCGTTACTGAGAGCAGGATCGCCTCGATGAGGAACTGGTTCAGAATGTCGATGCCCCTGGCTCCCACACTCATTCGCAGACCGATTTCGCGGGTTCGCTCGGTAACGGAAACATACATGATGTTCATGATTCCGATACCGCCCACCAGCAGGGAGATTCCTGCCACACTACCCAGGAGGATGGTGATGGTGGACATGGTGGAATTCATCATGCTGGAGATTTCCTCCTGCGAACGGATGTTGAAATCATCCTCATCTGCCTCGGTAGTCTCGGTGGCATCTTTCAGCTTGTGGTTGCGGCGGAGGATTTCGGAAATCTGATCCTGAGCCGGCTGCGAAGCCTCCTCGGTGATGGCAGAACATACGATTCCGCCCAGATAGGTCTGTGCCAGGATTCGCTTCATCACGGTGGTGTATGGGGCGAGAACGAGGTCGTCCTGGTCCATACCCATCGAGTTGTAACCCTTCTTCTGGAGCACACCTACCACACGGAACGGGATGCTGTTGAAACGCACCACCTTGCCGATCGGGTCGCTGCCATCGGGGAAGAGATAATCCACTACGGTCTGACCGAGAATGCAGACCTTGGCTGCTGCCTTGATGTCGGTATCTGTGAACATTTCTCCATCTGCCACCTTCAGCTGTCGGATGCTCAGGTAGTCCTGGTTCACGCCATAGATGGAACTCTGCGTATTATTGTTGCCGTAGATCCACTGTCCCGAACTATTTACGGTAGGCGAAATGGCACTGATGTAATTACAATCCTCCTTGATGCTCTGGTAGTCGGCCTGCTTCAGGGTCTCCATCGAGGAAGCATCCTGTCGCACACCGCCTCTCATGTCGGCACCCGGCGAAATCATAATCATATTGCTACCCATCTCAGCGATGTTCGCCTTGATGCTCGCCTTACTTCCCTGTCCGATGGCAAGCATCGTAATCACGGCTGCAATACCGATGATGATGCCCAGGGCGGTGAGGAAGGAGCGCATCTTGTTGGCGGCAATCGCCCGGATGGCAATCTTAAAAAGATTCTGATAATTCATTTACTTTGAACTTTGAGATTTGAACATTGAACTTTATGATTAGTAAAGCTGTTGAACTCTTCACTTTCTTCCTTTCTACTCGTCAGTATTGGCAGGCAGGGCGGCAAGGCCTTCTGCTGCCGAAAGGATGTGGTCATTATAGGTATCGCTGATGATGTGTCCGTCGCGCAGTTCGATGTTGCGGCTGGAATACTTGGCGATATCCGGGTTGTGGGTTACGAAGATGATGGTTCTGCCCTCGGCATAGAGCTTCTGGAAGAGGACCAGGATTTCGAAGCTGGTTCTCGTGTCCAGATTACCCGTTGCCTCGTCGGCGAGAATCACGGCAGGATTGTTCACCAGTGCTCGGGCGATGGCTACACGCTGCATCTGTCCACCCGACATCTGGTTGCTCTTGTGATAGAGTCTTTCGCCCAGTCCTACCGCCTTCAGGGCTTCGATGGCACGCTGCTTCCGTTCTTCTGCGCTGATGGCAGGATTGTACATCAGCGGCAGTTCTACATTCTCCACGCTCGTGGTCTTCGGCAGCAGATTGTAGTTCTGGAAGATGAAGCCAATTTTGCGGTTGCGCAGGATGGCTCTGTCGTTGCGGCTCATCTTGCGCACGCTTACGCCATCCAGGTAGTACTCGCCCTTGGAAGGGGTGTCGAGGCAGCCCAGCTGGTTGAGCAGGGTGGATTTGCCGGAACCCGATTTACCCATGATGGTGACGAACTCGCCCTCGTAGATCTTGAAGCTTACGCCTTTCAGGGCGTGGACGGTTTCGTCGCCCACAAGAAAGTCGCGACGCACGTTGTCGAGCTCGATTACAACCTTCTTGTTCTCGTTGTTATTTGATGTTTCAGACATAATTATTCTTTTTTATTGGAATGGATGGGAGTTAAAGAAGTTTCCTCCTTACTTCTTCTTTCCTCTAGGACCCGGACCGCTGATCAGTCCCTGACTCTGCTCCTGGGTTTCCTCTTCTTCCGGAAGATTCACCACGATTTCCGTAACAATCTTATCGCCCTGCTTCAATCCCTTGGTGATTTCTGTATTGATTCCATCACTCTGACCGATGGTTACCGGATGAGCGGTGAGGGTGTTGCCATTCAGGGTCCAAACCTTGTTTTTACCCTTGCAGTCCACGATCTTCATGTCCTTGCCCACGGTTTCCTTGGTAGGGGTAAAGCGGAGAGCCTTGTTGGCTACGGCGAGCACGCCGCTGCGCTCTTGGGTGTAGATGGTAACGTTGGCTGTAAGACCCGGTTTCAATTTCAAATTAGCATTTGGAGCAGAAATCACTACCTCGTAAGTTACTACATTATTGGTGGTTGTAGCTTCCAGTCGCACCTGCTTCACGGTTCCCTCGAAGGTATCATCCGGATAGGCATCTACGGTGAAGGTTACTCTGTCGCCCTCCTTTACATTGCCGATATCAGCCTCGTCCACATTGGCTACTACCTGCATATTGGTCAGGTCCTTGGCGATGGTGAAAAGCTCTGGGGTGTTGAAGCTTGCCGCTACGGTCTGACCTTCCTCTACGCTCTTCGAAATCACGGTTCCGTCGATAGGAGAGGTGATGGTAGCGTATCCGAGGTTGGTCTGTGCTCTCTGTACGTTTTCCCTGGAAGATGCTACCTGCTCCTTCGCCTGGCGATAGGTGAGAAGGGCATTCTCGTATTCATCGGCGCTGCAGAGACCTTTCTTGTAAAGGGTTTTGTAGCGTTCCATATTGGCTGCCTGATAGTTCAGACTGCTCTGTGCGCTGGCTAGGTTTGCCTTCGCAGTATTCAGTTCGCTCAAGAGATTGGTCTTGTCGAGTTCTGCGATGACCTGTCCCTTCTTTACCTGGGAGTTGTAGTCCACATAGAGTTTGTTGACGATACCGCTCACCTGTGTACCCACGGTTACAGAGGTCACCGCCTCAATGGTACCCGTAGCGGTTACGCTGTTCTGTAAGGTTTTCAGCGCCACTTTTTCCTCCTTGAAGTTAATATCTTCTTCCTTTTTCCCGCCCGACATCGCCCATGCCGCCACGGCAACGATTACTATCACCACGACAGCAATCCAGATTTTGCTAATTCTCAACTTTTTCATTTTTTATAATCAGATTAATTTGATTCGAAATAATAAACTGGGGAGTTAAATATGTCCTTCCTTATAGAATTTCAACATATTGATGTTGAGGATGGCGAGGTATTTCGCCTGGAGCTCGTTCTGCTTTGCTTTGAGCAGGTTATCCTTTCCTGTTCTTAGCTCAACGATGTTCTTCAATCCCAGCTTAAACTGCTCGCTCAGCAGATTGTAACTGGTCTGGGCACTCTCGCTGCTTACCTTTGCCGCCTTAAACTGGCTTTGGTTGGTGGTAGCCTGCAACCAGTAGTTCTCAATGGTAGAGTAGAGCTGAGTCTGCTGGTTCTTCAGGTCGAGCTGGATGCTTTCGCGCTGAATCAAAGCCTTGTTCACCTGAGTCTTGGTGGTTCGGTTTTCAAAGAGAGGGATGCTCACTCCTACGCCGCCTCCAACGCTGAAGTTGGTCTTCAACTGCTTGGCAAGACCATTGCTGTTCATGGAAGTATTGCTGGTAGAGATACCTCCGTTGGCGCTGATGGTAGGCAGCTTGCCCGCCTTCGCAATCTTGATGTTCAAGTCGTTCTGAGCCAACTGATTCTTGATGGTCTTGAACTCCGGACGGTTTTCGAGAGCCGCAGCATAGACTCCGTTCATTGCCGGAACAGCCACGAGCGCCATCTCATCGGTGGTATTCGGAATCTCGATGTCAAAAGCTTCATCGCTTGTAATCTGAAGCAGTTCCTTCAACTGTCGCTTATAGTTCTTCACATTGCTTTCAGCCTGCACGATGTTGAATTCATCCTGAGCCCGCTGAGCGGTGAGCTGTGCCAGGTCTGCCTGACTCATCTTGCCTATCTTCACCATCTCCTTGCCCCGTTCCTCGTTCTGCTGGCTCGAGAGATAGCTCTCCTTGTTCACCTGGATGGCCTCTGTAGAGTAGAGAATCTGCACGTAGAGCTGTGCAATCTGTTCCTGCAGCTTGATAGCTTGGGTAGCCGAATCGAGCTGTGCAGCCTCGGCAGAGAGCTGGTTCAGTTTTACCTGATTATGGTTCTTGTTTCCATTCCAGATGGTGTAGTTACCCATCACGGAGTAGTTTCCGTTGTAATACACCTTGTCGATGCTGGCTCTTGAGAAACCGTCACCGCTGATACCGCTAGCCACCCACGGCGTATAGTTTACGCTTTGGTTGGTGCTTGCGCTGAGCGACGGAAGCAGAGCAGCTTTCGACTGCAGATAGTCTTCTTGGGCGCTGGCTTTAGTAAGTTGCGTCTTCTGAAGAGCGATGTTGTTGGCAAGCGCATAGTCGATGCAGTCTTTCAGCGACCATTGTTTTGCCTGCGTAGCCAATGGTGCCGCCACGAGGAGCAGGACAGCCATTGCGTTTTTAACTTTTCCGTTCATAATCTTCTTAAATTTTCTTTTTACCCGTTTTCTTTTTTTTCGAAAGATATTAATCTGATTGCATTTAGACGGAAAAGTTTATCTGAAAGTTTCAATTTTAACAATCCTTGTGATTTTTGTGAAAAAATGGCAAGGGAGGGGAAAAGAAAAATCCGTGAGCAAGATGCTGCATCTTGCTCACGGATTTTGATTCTGTAGTTATCTGCTATTTCTGATGATTTCCTCAGCCTTATCCTTTTCACTGTCGAAGCTGAATATTTTATAGATGAGACCTGTATTCTGAAGATCCACGATATGTGGCGCCATCATTTTGAGCGCTTTCAGCTGTTCATCGTCGAAAGGGAATATCTTCATGATGCGGACCACCTGGGCGCAGGAATAATAGCAGCCGAGGCTTGCCACTTCTATCAGGTCGAACTTGTTGTCGTCGAAGCTTGCCTTCTTCACCTTATTATATAGTTTGGAGAAGGAAGCATCATCGAGACAATAGCCGTAATCCATTCTGCCATCTGGATCACATCTTCCATCGTAGAGGGGTGGAGTAGGGTGTTGTGGCTGCTGTACATTCGATTTCTGGCTGTTTGGTTCTATGATTCTTGTATCGTACTGCACAACCTTTCCGTTTCTGTCGAAGAAGACCGTGATGTACTTGGAATCTCCAAACAGATTATTATATTTAGCATATTCCCATTTGTCCCCATACATGTCGAAACTGGTGAGCTTAGGTTCTCCGAGAATGGCAATCACTTCCTGCTTGGTCATTCCCCGCTCCACGTTTCTTTTTCCCTTAGCCGAAGCCGAGAGGCATACGGCAAACATCAATATGGTTGTGGCGATGAGTGCCATTACTTCATTTCTTTTCATAAGCGATACTGTTTTTGAAAGTTATAATCTTGAGCCCCTTTTAAAAAGAGTGCTCGGTCATTATCTTGTTTACGCCTGCAAAAGTACTACTTTCTTCCGAAAAGAAACGAGAAGGATTCCCTAAAGTAGAAGGGGGAATCCCTATTCCTGATTAGGGTGAAAGGTTACGACCTCAAGGGTGAAAGGTTACGATCTCAGGGTGAAAGATTACGACCTCAAGGGCGAAAAAGATACCGCTAAAGAGCAAAGGATACCACCTCGGCATGGTACATTTGGAGAAAAGATACCACCTCAGCATGGTACATTTGGTGAAAAGATACCACCTCAAGGAGAAATGTACCATGGTAAGCATGGTACATTAGGCGAAAGGTACCAAGGCGAGAACGAAAGGTACCAAGCTTTTTGGTGAAAGGTACCAAGGTAAAACAACAAAGGTACCAAGTTCCTTGGTACCTTTGAAGAGGAATATATGTTAAAACCTTGTGAAAAGTTGATTTGAGAACTGTTGATGGGTTATTTTAGCTCACCCTTATCAATGTCAACCAGAATTTCGTAATCAGCATCAGGTGTATCCCAATCGTCATAAACAACATGGACTTTATATTTCCAGGTATGTTCATCAACCTTTTTAAGTAACTCATAAGAAATCTTATCTTTTTCTCCCAGTTTTATATTGAGTTTTTTAGCAACATCCTCATCTTTGATTTTCCAAATTAAGCTATAAAATATAATTCTATAGATTTTCATACTATTCTCGTCCTCCCATGAGTAGTTTACTGGTTGGATAAGTAATTTATTTCGTGTTAAACTAAAGTAATTGACAGTTTCGTCCATGGCCACAGCTTCTACGCCTTTCCACCAATTTCCAAAATATATATGCGGTGCACTTCCATCAATATTGATAATTTCTCCATTCCCCATTCTACTTTGATTTACAAAATAATCACCATACCATTGATATACATCTTCTAGAATAAAATTTAAAGAATCTTTTACAACACCGTTTTTAACAAATTTCGTAAGCTTCACACTACAATAATCATCCCCCGAACTAATTTGACTATCCGGTTTGTTGTTTTTATATCCTTCATATGCCATTGTTAATGCAAATCCGTTTTTTTTCAAGACTAACGCACTGCAATTTATTCTGTTTATTGTAATGGTTGTATATTTATCTATACGTTTATTAAAGTTAAAATTTTCGGAGTCAGACCATTCATACACTTTACTATATCCTACCTTATCATATACACTTAAATCCATTCCCTCTTTATCCTTATCGAGTACATTAGGTTCGTAGACAGATATCCATAATTTGTTGTTTTTTATTCCACTAAAAACGTATGCACTCTTTTTGGTAATAGAATAATTTTTATTCTCATAAGGAAGATATTCTACTTGGGAACAGTTTATGAGTTCAATTTTACCTAAATCTGAAGACGGGAGACCTGTAACCTTCTCCCATGTATCTTCGAAACCGGTAAGATGTGAATCGTTATCATTACTGCTACTACTACATGAAGAAAGCTGGAAACATCCAAAAGTCAAGCTGGCTACCAATAGGAAGCTATGGAAAGCTTTTTTAAAAACGTTTATTTTCATATTGTTGTTTATTAGCTCTACCAACTCCTCTAGGCAGAAAGTTAAATTATTTGTTATAGTCTCTCTAAATATAGATATGGCGTAGGAGTCTGTACTGAAAATCATGAGCAAGTTAGTACGTCTGGTACTTTAAAAATTATAGGCCTAACTAAATCTTATCAGATGAAAACGAAGTAAACGTCACGTCAATAAATAGAGCCAAGAGCAGATTTTTGCCAACATCACAATGATGACAATCTACGGAAGGCGAGTACAAAAGTACTGATAATATTTTGTTTAACCAAATTTTTAGGGTAGTTATTTGATCAGATATAGAAATTTATAGAAAAAAGTGCCGACAAGATTTAACTTGCCGGCACTTCTTGTTAGTGCTCGTGATGTTCTACGACATGCAGCTCGTCACGCCCAGAGAGGCGGCGATAGCGGTCAAGATAGATAGTACTATCTGAAATACAGTTTTCCAGTTTTCTTTCTTCATAAGCAGTTTTTTTAGTGATTAATGATTAGTGATTTAAAAATCTACGTTGTCGCCGCCACCGTCAGTTCCGCTGTCAGTTCCGCCGCCAGTGCCCTGGCTGGTACCACCGCCGCCCTGCGATGTTCCGCCGTTGTCCTTGTTGGTCTCGCCGCCAGTACCCTGGCTAGTACCGCCTCCACTCGGCGTGTTCTCAGAGCCACCGCCGCCATCTGCTCCTGATGTATAATCATCGTATGCCACGATCTTGGTGAGCTTCTTAAGCTCGGCGTTGCTCCATGATTTCGTATTTCTCACAATCAGGTGCACGCCCAGCACGCTAGCCGCCGTCACCTTCTCCTTGCTCACCTCGCCACGCGAAGTCATACCGATGGAGAACAATCCGAGGTCGGAGAAACGGACGCTCTTGCCATCCAGAATCAGATGCTTCAGGCAGTCGAGGGTATCCATCAGCA
>OHUJ01000931.1_pt1 | contig 11485 bp, 10 predicted proteins | sample 1579241 | NCBI WGS metagenome assembly OHUJ01 (sample SAMEA3882547, study PRJEB24775) | human gut metagenome | biome: human-associated habitat; feature: intestine environment; material: feces | place: Netherlands | collected 2009/2010
TATTTCATTAAAATACCCCCAATACTGGGTGTCCAGTATTGGGGGTACATATCACGGCAAAGGTTATCTGTCTAATATAGTCTTTTTTGTATTTCTTAAATACTGAGCTTTTTCATCTGTTAGCATGACGTTTCCCATCTATACTATCATTTATTATATCAGAGATGCCATTATTAGCAACAATTATCTCATTATCTTCTGCACAAAATATTACTCCCCATATAAACACAACAATAATGTTTCTATTATCCTTTGGTGTTTATGTATACCTTTTTACAGTAATGCTCGTACTCTGTTGGCATATTTATTCAAAAAAACACCGAAGTGCTGTGTAGACACTTCGGTGTTTAATATATTACCAATACTAAAACACGGGAGAATGTTCTGAAGTAGACGGGGCATTATCGTGTGCTTAAAAATTATTTTTTCGGAGCGGGAATTACATCACAGCCCATGTAAGGACGCAGAACCTCAGGAACAACCACGCTGCCATCAGCCTGCTGATAGTTTTCCAGAATAGCAGCAACGGTACGGCCAACAGCTACACCACTGCCGTTAAGGGTGTGTACAAATTCCGGTTTGGATTTTGCATCACGACGGAAGCGGATGTTAGCACGGCGTGCCTGGAAGTCCAGGAAGTTGGAGCAGGAAGAAATTTCACGGTAGCAGTTTGCTGCCGGCAGCCATACTTCGAGGTCATAGGTGGTAGCAGAGCTGAAGCCCAAGTCACCGGTGCACAGACGTACAACATGGTACGGCAGTCCCAGTAATTGCAGAACCTCTTCAGCATCATTAGTCAGCTTATCCAGCTCAGCCCAGGATTCTTCCGGTTTAGTGAATTTAACCAGCTCAACCTTATTGAACTGATGCATACGGATCAGGCCACGGGTATCACGGCCTGCAGCACCGGCCTCTGCACGGAAGCAAGCGCTGTATGCGGTATATTTCAGCGGCAGCTCATCGCCGGTCAGAATATCATCACGATGATAGTTGGTTACAGGAACCTCTGCGGTCGGAATCAGGTACATATCGCCGTTTTCCAACTTGTACATATCCTCGGCAAATTTCGGCAGTTGGCCGGTGCCCTGCATGCTTGCACCATTAACGATGAACGGCGGGAAGAATTCGGTATAACCATGCTTTCTGGTGTGTACATCCAGGAAGAAGTTGATAACGGCACGCTCCAGACGGGAGCCCATGCCACGATAGAATACATAACGTGCACCGCTAACCTTAACGCCACGTTCGAAATCCAGAATGCCCAGGTTTTCACCGATATCCCAGTGAGCCTTAGGTTCAAAATCAAACTTGGTCGGTTCGCCCCAAGTGCGGATAACCGGGTTGCAGGTATCATCCTTGCCTACGGGAACATCTTCTGCGGGAACGTTAGGAATAGTCAGCAGAATGCTTTTGATTTTTTCTTCAATCTCTTTCAGTTCCTTGTCATCTGCGGCAATTTTATCGCCGAGAGCACGAACTGCAGCCATCTGCTCAGCAGCATCCTGACCGGCTTTTTTCAGCTTGCCGATCTCCTGAGATGCAGTGTTGCGTTCTTTCTTCAGTGCTTCTACCTGTTGGGTAATTTCACGACGTTTTTTATCCAATTCCAGGAATTCAGTCAAATCAAGGCTGCCATTACGGCTTTTTACAGCCTCTTCGACCAGCTTCGGATTTTCGCGGACGAATTTTAAATCTAACATAATATAGCCTCCAAATAATTTATCATAACTTATATTGTAGCATAAATCCCGTCGGGATAAAAGATTTTACTGCAATTTTTAATAGCCAATTCCCTCATCGCGACGTGCAAGATAGCGGATTGCCGAAAGAGCAGCCTTTTGTCCCTGACCGGCAGCACGGTTTACCTGCCAAGGCTGACCTGTGCAGTCACCGCCGGCAAAAACGCCTTCAATATTTGTTTGCGCCTGATCATCAACATAAATGCTGCGGCCACGGATTTCCAGACCCGGCAGGAAGCTGTTAAGCGGATCGCTGGCACGGAAAACAAAAGCAGCCTTAACGCTGTAAAAATCATCGCCTGCACGCAAGCCGGTAACCTTGTCGGTACCGGTAATTTCTGTAGGCTTATCAAGCACTACAGTAATATTTTTCTTTTTGGGCGGAACAAAACCGGTATACAGCGGGAAGAAGAATACATGCTCGCATTGCTCTGCCAAATATTCAACCTCTTCCAGAGCATCAGGTACAGTAGCAATAGCAGCCACTGACTTGCCCTTATATTTATCAGCATCAACAACAGCGCAGTAGCTTACGCCCTTGCCCAAAAATTCCTTTTCACCGGGGAAAAGGGTAGAACGGGAAATACCGGTTGCCAATACTACAGAATCCGCAGAATATTCACCATGAGGAGTACCCAGCATAAAGCCTTCGCCTACCTCTCGCAAAGAAATAATTTTTGCCTCAATAATATCTACTTCCATCTGCTTAAGATGATTTACAAAAATATCCATAAGCGCAGTACCGGAAATATCGGGTATACCCATATAATCTGTAATCTGCGCTACACTACGCAGACGGGGGCTGAAGCCGTGGGCTTCAAACAGAACAACCTTACGTCCCTTGCTGGCTGCAGTAATCGCTGCAGATACGCCGGCAGGACCACCACCAATAACGGCAATATCGTAATCCATAAGTCTATCCTCCGTACAAAAAATTTAGAACCTACTATAACACTTTAATTGTATGCTTTTCTAGATGCATAGTCAAATGTTTTTATGCTTCCGGAGATTTTTTAAGTTTTTTTGAAAAAAGTGCTTGACATTTTCCTGCATATAGAGTATTATAATCAAGTAACGTGACCACGGCCCATTAGCTCAGTTGGTAGAGCACCTGACTCTTAATCAGGGTGTCGTAGGTTCGAGGCCTACATGGGTCACCACATTTGGCCGGTTGGTCAAGCGGTTAAGACACCGCCCTTTCACGGCGGTATCGGGGGTTCGATTCCCCCACCGGTCACCATTTTCGGGCGCTTAGCTCAGCTGGGAGAGCGTCTGCCTTACAAGCAGAATGTCAGCGGTTCGATCCCGTTAGCGCCCACCACGTAAATTCAGCACTTCATGCAAATGGAGTGCTTTTTTCGTTATGTGGCTAATTTGCTGTCTGTCAATCAGCAGAGATTAGCTGCGTATATTTTTATTATAATCGATAACAGGATGCGAAGCTGAGGCATATGCTTGCGCATCCTGTTTTACTTTGGGAGAGTTTGCAAAAGCTTGCCGAAGGGCTTGAACTTATTAATCGATTTAAACCAATCCGGGTTACTGCGCTTCGATTTGTATTTTTCTCGGCGTTGTTTCCGGAAAAATTTTTCCTAGACAGTGAATTTTGCTGTTTTGACCATAAATTTTCTCGCTTCACTATAAATTTTCCTGAAAATATTATATAATAAGAAGAATGCTGTTAAAAGGCATTTTTAAGTGCGCTGTATTGCAAAATATTTGCAAATTGTAGGTGTATATTTGCGTTAAGCGCTTGCATAGTGCGAAAAATAATTTTATAATAGGGTATGGAATTCATACTAGAAATGTGGGAATTAAAATTTTTGAGAAGCAGTTCTTCCGGATTGCTTCGATTGGAGGATAAATATGGCAGAGAATTTATTAGAGGTAAGGAATCTCGTAGTCAATGTAGAGGACAAAGAGATTCTGCACAATATTAATCTTGATATTAAGCCGGGTGAAACTCATGTGCTTATGGGACCTAACGGTGCAGGCAAATCCACCTTGGGTTATGCGCTGATGGGTAATCCAAAATATACCGTAAAGGGCGGCAGTATTAATTTTGCCGGCGAAGACATTACCAAACTTGCCGTAGACAAACGTGCTAAGGCAGGTCTGTTTCTTTCCTTCCAGAATCCGTTGGAGGTTCCCGGCATCAGCCTGAGCAGCTTTTTGAAAACTGCTTTGGAGCAGCAGCGCGGTGTACGCATCAAGGCCTGGGATTTCCGTAAGGAGCTGCGTCAGGCTATGGCTTTGCTGCAGATGGACAGCAAATATGCCGAGCGTGACTTGAACACTGGCTTCAGCGGCGGCGAGAAGAAGAAGGCAGAAATTCTGCAGCTTTTGATGCTGAATCCTAAGCTGGCAATTCTGGACGAAACGGACAGCGGTCTGGACGTTGACGCAGTGAAGATTGTTTCTCAGGGTATTAAAACCTTCCAGGAGCATCGTCAGGGAGCATTGCTAATAATCACTCATAATACTAAAATCTTGGATGCACTGCATGTTGACCACACTCATATTCTGGCACAGGGAAAGATTATCAAAAACGCCGGTCCGGAGCTGGTTGATGAAGTCAGCAAAAATGGCTTTGAAAAGTTTTTGCAGAATAAGGAATAACTGGTGGGGAAAATATGGAAGAAAAAACCTATGTTGATGATATAGACAGAAGTCTTTACGACTTCCGTAACGAGGATAAGGACGCTTACCGCATTCAGGAAGGCCTGACACGTGAGATTGTTGAAAAAATTTCCCGTGAAAAGCATGATCCGGAATGGATGCTGGAATTCCGTCTGAAATCCCTGGATATTTATAATAAGCTGCAGGTGCCGAACTGGGGACCTTCTATTGACGGTCTGAATATGGATAACATCGTTACCTATGTACGTCCGAATACGAACATGCAGGGTAAATGGGAAGATGTTCCCGAGGATATTAAGGACACCTTTGATCGTCTGGGTATTCCCCAGGCAGAACAGAGCAGTCTGGCCGGTGTAGGCGCACAATATGATTCCGAGGTTGTCTATCATAATGTGCGTAAAGAGGTCGAAGAGCAGGGCGTTATCTATACTGATATGGAAAGCGCTTTGAACGGACCTTATGCGGAGATGGTGCATGAGCATTTCATGAAGCTGGTGCCGCCTACCGACCATAAATTTGCGGCACTGCATGGCGCGGTGTGGTCCGGCGGCTCCTTTGTTTATGTACCGAAGGGAGTAAGCGTGGCTATTCCGCTGCAATCCTACTTCCGCTTAAATGCGAAGGGCGCAGGCCAGTTCGAGCATACGCTGATTATTGTTGATGAGGGCGCAGACCTGCACTTTATCGAAGGCTGCAGTGCGCCGAAATATAATGTTGCCAACCTGCATGCAGGCTGTGTTGAGCTGTTTATCGGCAAAAATGCTAAGCTGCGTTATTCTACGATTGAAAACTGGTCGAAGAATATGTATAACCTTAATACCAAGCGTGCCTTGGTTGAAGAGGGCGGTACTATTGAATGGGTTTCCGGCTCCTTCGGTTCCCACGTTTCCTATCTTTATCCGATGAGTATTTTGAACGGCACCGGCGCGCACAGTGAATTTACGGGCGTAACCTTTGCCGGTCACAGCCAGAATCTGGATACAGGCTGCAAAGTTGTACACAATGCACCGAAAACCACCAGTGTTGTCAACACGCGCTCTATTTCTAAGAGCGGTGGTATCAGCACCTTCCGCAGCAGTGTAGTTGTTAACAATAAGGCTAAGCAGGCCAAATCTTCTGTTTCCTGTCAAAGCCTGATGCTGGATAATATTTCCCGTTCTGATACCATTCCTGCCATTGATGTGCGTACTGCTGACGCAGATATCGGACATGAGGCAAAAATCGGTCGTATCAGTGACGATGCGGTGTTCTACCTGATGAGCCGCGGTATCAGCGAGGAAGAAGCAAGAGCGATGATTGTCAGCGGCTTTGCGGATAATGTTTCTAAAGAACTGCCGCTGGAGTACGCTGTTGAGATGAACAACCTTATCCGCCTGGAAATGCAGGGCAGTATAGGTTAAGGAGGAGCAGCATGATAGAAGAATTAGTGATTAATCAGTTGCCTGCTCCAACCTGGAACAGGTTAAAAATGAATGAAACAAAGCTGGCCGGCTTGGAGCTGCCGCAGGATATCTGTGAACCGCGTGTAGCTTTGGAAGGCAGCGTTTGCCTGAATAAAAGCAAGGGCAGCAATTGCTGCGGCTGCAGCGAAAAGGCACAGTGCGCAGTACATGGCACTGATTTTGCCAAAATAGCAGGCGGTGTTGGTGAAGCTATGAGCAGTCTGGGCGAAGGCCAAAAGCTGCGTCTTGTTGCTGACGCAGGCAAGAGTGCAGCTGCTGTTACTCTGCGTTATGCCGATAATACAAGCTGCTATAATCAGATTGAAATCGAAGCTAAGCCCGGCAGTGATGTTACTGTGCTGATGACCTATATTTCCACAGCTCAGGCTAAAGGTCAGGCTAGTGTACAAACTAAGATAGATGTAGCTGCCGGCGCTAAGGTTAAGCTGGTGCAGGTGCAGCTTTTAGGCAGGGATTTCCTGCATATCAACGACGTTGGCAGTGAACTTGGCGATAATGCTGCCTTTGAGCTTCTGCAAATCCAGTTGGGTGCAGATAAAATCTACAACGGCGCACGCACCGAGCTTCTCGGTGACGGCAGTGATTTCAACGCTGCTATCGGTTATTACGGCCGCCATGGACAGACTGTGGACATGAACTTTATTGCCAACCATTACGGCAAAAAGACTACCTGCGAAATGACTGCAGACGGCGTGCTGCAGGGTGGTGCCAAGAAAATTTACCGTGGCACTATTGATTTCAAAAACGGCAGCGCCGGCGCTGTTGGTGACGAAAAGGAAACAGTGTTGCTGCTGAGCGATGACGTGGTTAACCAGACGATTCCGCTGATTCTGTGCAGCGAGGAGGACGTGCAGGGCAACCATGGCGCCAGCATCGGCAAGCTTGATGACGAATTATTATTTTATTTGTGCAGCCGCGGCTTCAGCGAGCAGGAGGCTGTTGATATGATGGCCAAGGCGAAGATTGATGCCCTGTGCCGCAAGATTGATGACGAGGATACTGTGCAATTAGTACAGCGTTATCTGGAAGGAGTGATGGCAGATGGTGAATGATAAGGATTTACTGTCCTTTGATTATAAAAAGGATTTCCCTTTGCTGGCAGCTAACGATGTTGCTTATTTGGACAACTCTGCTACCACACAAAAGCCTGCCTGCGTTATTGAGGCAGAGCGTGATTTTTATCTCAAACACAATGCTAATCCGCTGCGTGGCTTGTATGACCTGGCAATGCAGGCAACCGATATTTATGAAGATGCACGCGTTGCTGTGCAGAAATTCATCAATGCTAAGAGCGAGCAGGAAATTATTTTTACCCGCAATACTACGGAAAGCCTGAATCTGGTGGCATACAGCTACGGTCTGGCTAACCTTAAGCCCGGTGATGAAATCGTTACCACTATTATGGAGCATCACAGCAACATGCTGCCCTGGCGCATGGTTGCGCAGCAGACCGGTGCTGTAGTAAAGTACATTGAATGTGCTGTTGACGGCAGCATCAGCGATGAGGCTATCGATGCTGCTGTAACCGAAAAAACTAAAATCGTAGCAATGGCAGAGGTTTCCAACGTTTTGGGACGTCTGAATCCGATTGCCAAGGCTATCAGTGCTGCGCATAAGGTTGGCGCTGTTGCTGTTATTGACGCAGCGCAGAGCGCACCACATATGGCGATTGATGTGCAGAAAATGGACGCTGATTTTCTTGCTTTCAGCGGTCACAAGATGCTCGGACCTATGGGTATCGGTGTGCTGTACGGTAAGAAGGAATTGCTGGAGGCTATGCCTCCGTTCCTGAGCGGTGGCGAGATGATCAGCTTTGTAAGCCGTGACGGTCAGGAATATGCACCGCTGCCGCATAAGTTTGAAGCAGGCACGGTAAATGCTGCCGGTGCTGCCGGACTGCATGCTGCTATCGAATATATCAACAGCATCGGCTTTGAGGTAATCGAAGCGCGCGAAGCTGCGCTGACGAAATTAGCGTTTGATGCTATGCAGAAGATTCCCGGTGTGCATATTATCGGCGGTAAAACTGCGGAGGAGCACAAGGGTATTCTTACCTTTACGGTAGAAGGCGTGCATCCGCATGATATTGCTGCAATCCTTGATGCTGACGGCGTAAATGTACGTGCTGGCAATCATTGCGCTCAACCGCTGCTGGACCACCTTTGCACAGGTGCAACTGCCCGTGCAAGTCTGGCCTTCTACAATTCGGCAGCAGATGTAGAGCGCTTCATCAACAGCTTATCTACAATAAGGGAGAGAATGGGCTATGGCAGATAATAGAGCCTTTTATAACGAAATTTTAATCGACCACAATATGCATCCCGGTCATAAGCATGATTTGCCTGACGCAGACGTAGAGATGCGTGGCTATAATCCCAGCTGCGGTGATGATATCACCATGAAGTTGAAGCTTGCCGACGGTGTGGTTGTTGACGGTGCCTTTCAGGGCAGCGGCTGTGCAATCAGCCAGGCCAGTGCTGACATGATGCTGGATCTTGTTATCGGCAAGAGTGAAAAAGAGGCCTTGCGCCTTGCTGATATTTTCCTGCGCATGATTAAGGGCACTGCCAGCGAGGAAGAGATTGACGAGCTGGAGGAAGCAGGTGTGCTGCAGGATGTATCCCACATGCCGGCGCGCGTTAAATGCGCCGTGCTTGGCTGGCATACACTGGAGCAGATGCTGGATAAAAAGGCATAAGTTAATTAACGGGCAGCTTTCGCACAGGCGGAGGCTGCCTTTTAATATATGCAGGTACAAAATAAAGTTATCGGCGTTCTTGCCAAAAGCTTGTTTTTGCTGTTAAATAAGAGTAGACGTGTTTATGAGGGAGATGAAGCAATGCTGACCAAAAGCTTTATTGAATTTTTATATGATGCAGCGCATATACAGCGCTGGAATGAGCATATCCGCCCCAGCGGCTTTACAGAGCTTGATAAGCAGGCTCATAAGATGATGATTATGTATGTGCTGGCCCGCCATGAGGAGGATGACCATGGTGCGCAGCTCAACTGGCGTTTGCTGATAGAAGGCGGCATTTTTGAGTTTTTGCAGCGTAACGTGCTGACTGATATCAAGCCGCAGATTTTCCATGAAATGATGCGTGTTTATGGCAAGGAGCTTAATGCCTGGGTTTATCAGGAGCTGCGGCGGCGGATTCCTGATATTCAGGAAGATTTTATGGAAAAAATGCAGCTCTATTTTGAGGACCCGCAATACTGCGCTATGGAAAAAAAGATTTTACGCGCTGCACATTATCTGGCAACAAAATGGGAATTTGAGCTGATATATCACTTTAATGAGGGTATTTACGGCAGTGAGGATACCAAGGCTGTTATAGAAAACGAGCTGGAGGATCATTACGACTTGGCGGCAGTAAAGAAGCTGGCGCTGAAGGGTAAGAGCAGCAAGTTTATCGATCTTGTCGGCCAACTTCGCTTCCAAAAGCGTTGGGCGCAGTCGCCGCGTGTTCCTGAAACCTCTGTTATGGGGCATGTACTGTTGGTAGCGATTATGGGTTATTTTTGCGCAGTTAAGCTGGGAGCCTGTGATGAGCGTATCGTGGGCGATTTCCTCTGCGGCCTTTTCCACGATTTGCCGGAGGTGCTGACACGCGATATTATTTCACCGGTCAAACGCAGTGTACCGGGCCTTGATGAGCTGATTAAGCGCATGGAAGAGCGTATGGTAGCTGAAAAGATCCTGCCGCTCTTGCCTTATACCTGGCATGAGGATATTCTGTATTATACGCAGGATGAATTTTCCAATCGTGTCCGCATTGACGGCAAGGTAGTACATACGAGTATTGAAGAGATTAGCAGCAAGTACAACAAGCCGGGCTTCCATGCAATTGACGGCAGTGTGCTCAAAGGCTGCGATAATCTTTCGGCCTTTGTAGAGGTGTGGCTGTCGCGTCGCTATGGCATAACATCCAAGCATATGGAGGAGGGCGAGCGGGCTATTCGCGAGCAGTACAAGAATAAAATTATTGGTGGAATTGATTTTGGCAGAGTATATGACGAGTTCCCTATAATAGACTAAAGTAAAACGCCGGCGGCTTCGCTGGCGTTTTTACTGTAAACAAAATGGTTTTGTAAGTAAAAAAGCTCTTGAATATAATAAAAGTTACAAAAAATTCTGTAGACACTGAATAATGTACACGTTATAATAAAAGTACGGATATGGGGTTATATCCTTTTGGAAAGCAAGGAGGCTTGATTATGAATATTTTTGAAATGGCCCAAATTCCACTGAATAAAGCGATTGAGACAATGGAGCTTGATGCAGGCGCAGCAGCTATTATTGCGGTTCCCGAACGTACTTTGGAAGTTTCTATTCCTGTAAAAATGGATGACGGTACTACAAAAGTATTTACCGGCTATCGCAGCCAGCACAGCACAATCCTTGGCCCCGCAAAAGGCGGTGTACGCTATCATCAGAATGTAAGCATGGATGAGGTAAAGACGCTTGCCTTTTGGATGACCTGTAAATGTGCCGTAGCCGGTTTGCCCTATGGTGGCGGCAAGGGCGGTATTATCGTAGATCCGGCAAAGCTTTCAAAAGCTGAGCTTGAGCGTCTGACACGCGGTTATATAGATAAAATTGCACCGATTATCGGTGAAAAACGTGATATCCCGGCACCTGATATGAATACTAATGCTCAGATTATGGGATGGATGATGGATGAATACAGCAAGCTGAACGGTCAATATGAGCCTGGCTTTATTACAGGCAAGGCAATCAGCGTAGGCGGCTCCTTGGGACGTACTGCTGCTACCGGACGCGGCGTTGTTGTTGCGGCACTGGAAGCACTGAAGCTGAAAGGAATTCAGCCGCATGAGGCAACCGCTGCTGTGCAGGGCTTCGGCAATGTAGGCAGCTGGACTGCCAAGCTGTTCTGTGATGCAGGCGTTAAGGTTATTGCCTTGAGTGATGTTTATGGCGCTATCTTCAAAGAAGATGGTTTTGATTGCTATGATGTAGATGCATATGTCAAGAAAACAGGTAGCGTAATAGGCTATCCGGGAAGTAAAGCAATTAGCAATGCCGAGCTGCTGGCAATGGATGTTACCGTGCTGGCACCCTGCGCTATTGAACTGCAGCTGACTATGGAGAATGCGGCGGCTGTACAGGCAAGCATTATCTGCGAGGGTGCAAACGGACCGACTACGCCGGAGGCTGACGATATTCTGGAGGCTAAGGGCGTGATGGTTATTCCTGATATTCTGGCCAATGGCGGCGGTGTAACCGTAAGCTATTTTGAATGGGTACAGAATTTGTACCGTTACTTCTGGCCGGAGGAAGAGGTTATTGAAAAGCAGAACGCATTGATGCGCAAGGCCTTTAAGGCGGTTTATGAAAAAGCTAAGCAGTATAATGTAACGCTGCGTGTTGCTGCTTACATGGTTGCTTTGGGCAGCCTGGAAGAAGCAATGAAAATCAGAGGCATGGTATAACTGCCGAATTTCGTTTAATAATATAAAATGATATAAACTCCTGCCCGGGTATTGTGCCTTGGCAGGAGTTTTAGCATTGTGGCTGTATTGTCGGCTAACTGTAAAGTTAGCATAAAAAAACTGCACCACCGAAATGATATGTACCCAGTTTTCTGGACACCGCTAAAAATTTGAATAATTATATTTACA
>OHUJ01000933.1_pt1 | contig 11455 bp, 13 predicted proteins | sample 1579241 | NCBI WGS metagenome assembly OHUJ01 (sample SAMEA3882547, study PRJEB24775) | human gut metagenome | biome: human-associated habitat; feature: intestine environment; material: feces | place: Netherlands | collected 2009/2010
TCATTGTGTTATACTTTTTTGAGTCAATTCTGGTTTGGAGCATGATTGTTCAACAGGATTTTTTTCGCCTGTTTTAAATTAGCTGTTGCATTGTCCTGACGAATATTCCGGTTATTGATACGGACAGGAATACATCTCTCCAGAATACGGTCATAAATTCGTTTGTGTGCGATATCAGCGGCATTATTCAGCTCTGATAAAGTGAGATTGGTCGTTATGATCAGGGGCTTTTTACTGCGGTAACGACTGTCGATCACATTGAATACCTGTTCCAGTGCAAAGTCAGAGTTCCGCTCAATTCCGAGATCATCAATAATCAGAAGACTGTAGCGGTTTAAGCTGTTGATGAACTGGTTTCTGTCTTCAAAATGCATTCCGGTAAGGGTATTCAGAATCCGGGAAAAGTTGGTCATCAGTACAGGAACGCCTTTTTCCAGCAGGGCATTGGCAATGCAGCCTGCAAAAAAAGATTTTCCAGTACCGACATCACCCCAGATGAGAAGTCCGGAAGCGTTTGCTTTCATCTCTTCCCAGTTGCTTACATAATTGTGTGCCAGTTTTATTTCCGGATTGATGCCGTTATCCTTGGAAAAAGTGTAGTCATAGAGTGCTTTGTCCTGTAAGCCGCTGGTTTTAAGATGCTCTATTTCCATTTGCTTTTCATGAAGTTTTCTCTGGGCTTCCTCCTGTTCAAAGATCTCCTGCTGGCACTTACAGCGGATGGAAGGAATAAGAACCTTTCCCTGTAATTCATGCCGGCATTGTCTTGGCGTATTGCATTTGGAACAGTAGATCAGGTGGTCTGTTTCGTTAAAATATTCATCAGGCTGAAGCTCTCTGTTTGGTGTGATAGCTGTTGGTTTTTCTGTAAATGTTGTCATAATGTTTCGTATTCCTCACTTTCGTAATTTCTTTGCCGGGAAGCAGGATGATCCTGTCTTGCCCAACTGATGATGGTAGCTGCATGGTTCTGATATTGTTTTCCGGTAGAAGCCATATAACCGGATAAGCGTTCAATATAATCCTTCCAGTCAGGGATTGTCTGCCGGATATATTCAAGCTCTTTTTCTTTAGCTTGCATTCCCAGCTTGTGTTTTTCGTCAATAGAATCAACGTCAACCTTATGTTATTCCATTAATTTTTTAATTTCGTGATTGTTCTATAATACTAACTTTCTGTTTTCTGATTTCGTTTGATTTTTAGCAAGCAAAAAAGAAATCGTTCCGCTAATTAGAGAAGAAGCCAAAAGAAAAATAAGATTTTAAGAATTCCCCCCAAAATATAGTCCTTAAATTTTCTTATAAATCAAATTCTCGTTGTAATAGTTCAATGAAATAGTGTGCAGTACTTTCATCGAACTGAAAATTTTGACTAATTTTTCTGGGAGTTTGTCTATCGTTCTTACTATAAGCATCTATTTGTAGATAATGCTTTCCGTTCATTTCAAAAGATGTGTAAGTAGCATATACTTTATAATGCAAAGTGTTTCTGCTTTTTCTAAATTTTCGATTGTATTAATATCTATCCGTACCATAATTTCTTTTACACCATTGCTTGTTCAAAAGCTTGTTCAAAAACACTATCATCCAATGGCTTTTTTAATTCTTTTTTTAACTTAAAACATGTTTCTTGATATTTTTTTGATCTGCGCGATTTAGTTTTAATTTTTGCACTTTTGGGGAAATCCTTAGAGAATTGAGCAAATGCTATTCGCCAATATACGCCCATCGCATATATTGAATTGTATATCTCAAACAATTCTTGATCTGAAAATACTGAAGTGTCTTTGCTCTTTAAGTATAGGTATAGCCCTTTTTCAAACTCACGCCAATCATCCTCTCGAATTTTTTCGCTTTTATTCCTAATCCACTCAAAAATACGCTTATCCTCACGATTAGATACACGATCCAGCAGATCTTGCCATTGCCGCCAAGTAAGTTTCTCAACCACATCTTTATCCTGTTGTGATAGAATAAAGCACTGCTGATAAAAACTTCGATGAACAGAATTGGTTCCTTCATCACGCTTGCGATTTTCTTTAGTAGCAAAAGTTTTTATTTCATCCCAAAAGCGACGGCGCTCTGCAATAGAAATATCGTATTTTTCAAGAAGTTCACTCAAAAACAATCCAAGGTTATACTTATACCAAACACTTTTCCCATATACACTTTCCAAATCTGATTCGATCTGTGGGATCTCTGTTTGTAGTGCATTAAGAATTTCGTCTATCGTAGCCTTTTCTTGTGAGGAAAGAAGTCCTTCATATATTAAATGTCCTTCGGCATCTAACGCAACTATATGTCCCATAATTCACACCTCACCGTAAACTTTGCGAGTAAACACGCTCAATTTTTTCAATAACTCTATCCGCTGCTTCTTGAGGTTCCAATTCTGCAAAATTGCTTCCTTGCTCGCCAAACATATCATATTTTCCTTCGGCAAGATACAATAGGACGTATTGTTTTAGCATCTGTTCTCGCAAGTATTCATGTTGGATATCAGGAAAATCCTGAACATTAAGATATGCAGTATGACCTACGTTCAAATATATTGTTCTGCCTGTTCCAGGAGTAAACCAAGAGCGTTTGTAATTTTCCGGATTGTCAATACTTATTACATCAAAGGCATCATTTTTACCGTTCTTTTCATCAGAATTCAAGAACAACTTAAAATAATAATATGTTATTTTATCGCCTTTTTCGTATTCCTCGTCATCCTCGTTAGCAATAAGCCGTGCACGAAGTTCTAAAACACCCGAATTGAGATATTGCTCATACACCGCTTTTTCAAATATTATTTCGTCAACGCAAGGGGTAATCTCTTCTTCAAAAGGTTTAATAGATCCTGTAAACGAGGCGATATCTACTATTTTGGGACAAGTAACATCACTCGCATTATGAACGCTAATATTAAGGCGATATTTTAATTCGTGATTACGTTTATTATTGATACGATAACAAACATTTTTTAGCATCTCACCGAAGTTCACTCTACGACAATTCTGCCGAGGAAATTCACAAGCGTGAAGTACAAGATTAACACAATTCCTGCTGTTATCAGGTTTATCAATGTCATAGAAAAATGGTAGCTCTTTTTTCTTTTCTTTTCCACTACCAATAACCTTAACAACAAGAACAATACGATTTTCGGAATTCTGCTCAGAATTTTCCTTAGATACCTTAAACACAAAGTCCTTTTTTACAACCGTGTTGGATTTTACCGTGATTTTTTCTTTCTTAATTTGAGAAAGAACATCACCGGTTTTAGGATTAACCACATTAAGGCTGTATTCAAATCGCTTATCTGCAGCGTATGAACTTTTAATTCTTACAGAAAATGCGACTTCATCACCTGTTGTTACTCTTTCCGTATTCTCTACAGGGTAAACAATATCTTGCCAACGAACATCAAAATCAGCCTTTTGGGGTCCCTTCCCAAGATCTTCAAATCCAAGTTTATCAAATAAATCCTGAATATCTTCTGCTATTTGTTTCAGTTCGTCCCGCAGTTTCTTATCCTCATTCTCCTTATCTTTAATGAATCCCCATTCAACCAAATTCGCTCTAATTTTATCATTACAGTAATTCTTCAGATATTGATAAGTGGTCGTTCTTTTTTGTCCTTTGCTAACGCCAAAATGCACCTTATCTTCTATATCAGATAAAGCATCCTCCCACAATTTATCAACCTCAATATATCCCCAAAATTTACCTTCAATTCTCGCAGGGATGTCCTTTAAATCTATTTCACCAATTTTCATACCCTTGCGATAATATGAAACACCTTCCCAAATATTATCGCCGTTTTCAAAGAGATATAATCCAAAGTGTTTGACTTTATAGTCTGTTGCATAAGTTTCGGGGGTCTGCAGTTCAAATGTGCGTGTTCCGGTTTTTATTCCCTGCGGCACAGTTACCGGAACGCCGTTTACAGAAATACATGAAGTTTCGTCAAAACGCTGAATTATAAGCCACCAAGATTCCTGAATAAAAGGAATTATTTCTCCAGACTGAATAGATGTAACCAGTTCTTCTTTAGGTTCCTCTATGATAACTCGTGTACCATTGGTTTTCTTTGACTGCAAACCAGTTCTTTCAAAAATGTACTTTTTCGCCGCATCTTCTTCCAATGCAACAGTCATAACTTGACCGCACTTATTTATATTAGCAACATATTTGCCATCCTCGCGCAAAGAATCAAAATAATAGGTATATGTGGATGATGCAACAGAGTAAACGCTCTTACCAGCACCAAACAAACCGCCACCCGTTGTGTTACCGCCGGAATTAAACATAGAAGTAAAACGAGAAAGTCTTTCTGTGCTCGGAAGAGTTTTTTCTTGTGCCATCATTTTATTAATTTCTTCCGAGGGAGTGTTTTTGCCTGTTAAACCGACTGTCCCGCAGTCTTCAACTACAACAAAGCGACCATGTTCATTTTCTATGAAGGAAATGTCGCATGACCAGTTCTTCCATTTATCCGTTTTACGAGCACCCACAGCATTTTGAATTGCATCTTTTTGAAATCCATTCGGGAAATTCACTCCAGCATCGGTATATGCGCCAAGGATCCAATTAACATTATTCTTATAGTTCTGCGGAATTTGTGTCATAGCAGGCATAAGTAATCCTCCTTTATCGTTCTAGCTTGAATTTCGTCGGCTTGTCATCTGTGGAAGTGAATTTCATTTTTGCAATCTTTAATTCTTTTTCAATTGCACCGAAAATATCCGATATATCTTTTTCGGTATATTCATAACTTGCGGGATTTGCACAATTACCAAGTAGCTGTACCATAGATATAATTTTGTTAGTGCGAGCCTCTGCAATGCGAATAAACTTATCTCTTTTCGTTTCTGTGTTTGGCATATTATTCATCCTTTCGAGTTATTTCGTTTTTATTTTACATCAAGTGTACCAGTTTGTCAATATTATTTTGAAATTATTTTTTATATAATTTTATTATTTTGTTAATTCAGTACCCTTCCATCTTGCAAAAAACAAAAAAGAATTGCAAATTATTTTTCAAATAATTTGCAATTCTTCTCATTGTATTAATCCTAATATTATGTCTGCTATGCCTCTCGCAAGTTTTGGGGGAACAGCATTTCCTACTTGCTGATACTGAGAATCCTTTGTTCCTATAAATTTAAATTTATCGGGGAAGGATTGTAACCTCGCAGCTTCTCTTACAGTAACAGCACGATCTAATGTAGGATGTATCCACATCGACTTTCGCACATTAACAACAGTTCCACTCGGCTCATTAGGATCGAGTCTTAGATATATAGTATTCTGTGTTCGTGTTGGATCAGAATATGTTGTTTTGAGTTTAGCATCGAGACTATGAAAATTCTTCCCCTGCTCAATTGCTTTAAATCGTTCCATCGCTGTTTCTGTTGTTTTAGTTGCAATATGATTTTTGACTGTTGTGCTACCTAGTCTCATTTCTCGAGCATACTCAGATAACGAATCTTCTGTGTAGGGTATATCATCGCATGTTTTTTCAAGACTAACCGGATATTCAGCTAAATCCATTATAGCATCAGCTACCGTATAATGACTATCGCATACACTTTCCGTTGGGAATGATATCTCGATTTCCTTTTCGTCATCTTTTCTCAATCCTATAATGATATGGCGGCGGCGCTCTTGTGGAACACCGAACCATTCTGCGTTAAGAGTTGCGCCTTTTTGAATATATTGGTTACCCAATATAGCATTTATATAATCGATTACAGAATATGATTGGGTTGCAAACACCACATTATTATCGGTATCCTTTTTATAGTCGCCGATTAGTCTGTTTTGATAGATTTCTCTTATAGAAATCAGATTTTTCTGCAACTCTACCAATGAAGACAACTCTGCACACTCTCTTATTGCTTCTGCCTCCGGCAAAACAGCCTTTATTATCTGAAGCATTTCACATATTCGAATTTTATGCGAATCTTGATTATCCTCTATCTCTATATACTTATCAATTTGCTTTATTAATTGGTTCTTGTTCTTTTTCAGAAAGTTGGGAAGTCTTTTTTTATTGTTCTTATTCTTATTTAGCACTCGAATAAGCACATAAAGTTCGTTTGGCAAGATTATCGATTCGACAGTTTCTATATGCATTGCAATATCCAGCATATCAAATCCGATAAAATTGTCTTTTGATATAAATATTTCATCATCCCGTATAGGTATTGCATACCCCTGAGTTCGCAATGCTTCTATTTCATCGTGATCATTATAGGAGTCGTAAAATCGATGTGTGTCTGATTCAAGCATACTCACATTTTCCATCACAAACGCTATGGGTCGTATTTCTTTTATCGCTCTGAAATATTCCTTGACAAGCGCATTATTCATATTTATAAGTTGATTTTTTTGCCTATTAGCATTCGAAAATCCTTGGCAAGGGGGGCCTCCGATTACAATTTCTATACCTCCAAGTTCTTCGCTCAACGCTCTGAAATCGCACCCAATCACATTATCAATGAATTTAAAGTTGCTGGGATTAGTAGGTATGTTCTCTTTGTATGTAGCTCTTGCATTAGAGTTAATCTCCGCTGCAGCAACAATTTCAAATCGTCCAGTTTGTTTGAATCCCAAGCTCAGTCCGCCGGCGCCCGCAAACAAGTCAATTGTCTTATACATCTCTTTCGTCTCCTGTCACTGCGCTCTTACCGATTCGTTTGGTCATCATCCACTCATCGACTTCGCTTATTTTGAATTTCCATATTTTATTATCCGGTTTATAAGCGGGTAGTCCTTGCTCTTTAATTAACTTTTTTACGGTATCTTTTCCAAATCCAAGATGATTGCATATTTCCGACATAGATACCCATTTTTCCGCCTTGTTCATCACATCACCCCACAAAATTATATTATACCGCAATTTGTTTCAAATGTCAATTGACGCAGGGATATTTTTTGCTGTTATTTGCTATTATCTACTATCAATTACTAATTTCAACTCATTATCAGCAATCAAACACATTACCACCAGTTCCCGAATAAGTCCAGAGAAATATTACTTTTTACATAAAAAATGGACAGTGATAATCTCACCGTCCAAAATTTTATTTTTTACGTTTTGCTTTTAATATATCGCTAATATTAAATTCTTTTTCGACCTTTAGATAATCTTTTTTCAAACCCGATCAAAACACTTTTAGTCGCGTTATTGCAAAAAAAATGTAGCGTTAATTTTATTTTTTATCAAACAGATTCTTTTCGCTTGAATGATTGTATCTATTCGCCTTCGGAAATTTTGCGTATTTCTACACTTTTCGAAGACTTTAAATAAGTAAAACCTTGGCTGATATCAGAAGTTTCCAATATAAGTCCATATTTAATAATAGTGTAATATGGACAATATTAATTTTTAGATTTTATAAAAATGACTTTTCAATGGATTTTACCATTAAAAAACATGACATTTCAATATGAAGTCGAAATAGAATTTATGACATTTCAAAACAATAAGATGAAGAAACTCGGCTAAAATATGAGATTTACTCATTTTAGCCGAGCTTTTTCTTTATTCGTAGTTTTTTGTCCTGAACAGATATAATTTCCCGTCTTGTTATTTTCTGATTTCTTTACAAGTATAATTCTTGATATTCTCTAGCTCATTCCTGTTGAACAAAAGCATGCACAGCAATTTCCGAATAATATTGTCAAGTTCACAACAAACATGCTGTATAACCCAATTCTTTCGACTGTACTCTGAATAGTCAAATGCAAATCGACCATCCATAAATTCGGAAGCATATGTCTCAATAATAATTTCAAAGGCAAGAAAGTCACCATGTGCTATTTTGTTTCTCATTTTTCGGAACAGTTCCGCCTGTCGTTTTGTGTTAATTTCTAAATTGTGCGGTTCAAAAAATAGTGGTAACTTAGTATCAAGCTCACTTTCCCTGTTTTTCTCGAGAAAAAGTTGGCATAAGGAAAATGCTTTCAGCAGATGATATTCATTGTATTCGTTGTCCTTATGAAGCATATTGACCAAGTAATCAAAAAGCAAGTAGTCATTTCTTGAACACAAAAAACCATCGAATATCTTTCCCCACTCCTGCAAAGTAGAAATATAGTTTTCTGCAGAATCACCACCCCAGAAAATACGATAATGATCGATTTCATCATGGTTGGAGGAGAAAGTCCATTGGGGAACGGGCTTGGGAATCAAATATTGAGTTTCATCCAAAGAAGCAATGAAATTGATAAAATCAATAATTTTCTCAGAATAATCTTCTTCACAAAACCGTCCATCAAAACAATTTGTATCCCATCCGCCAAGAGGCATGTCTGAGTAATCATAATCTTGGTAAATACAAATCATTTGGGCTGAAATTTTATCAAAATGCTCCTTGGTAAATGCTTTAGGTATCAAATCCTCTGGAAATAGTTTTTGAAACAAGTTGATTATTTTGCAGGGGTAATTTGTTCCGAGTTTTTCTTGATAGATTTTGTCAGCCCTAAACGCTAATTCGAGTTCGCAAGCTAAATCACCTCTCCACTCATTGTGTTCTTCGTTTGGAAGATTCGATATGTACAACCCAAGTTTCTCTGATATGCATATTGGTTCAATTTTTCCGTAAAAATTTAATACAACCATTTTTCTTCTGCGTTTCCAATTCCTATCGTCTATTTTAACATTCGTAATTATTGACTTTTCTTATCTATGGTTTCTATTACGAATCGCTACATTAAAGGTCTGCCGCCTCCCATAATTCTGTTTCACGGTTACGATTGTTTATCATAAAATCTTCTACATTACAATTTTCAAAGTTCTTCCGTCTTGAATGTTGTATATCCCTCGTAATAGTAACTGTGGTCGATGCCTTTCATATAGACTTCACGGCTGTTGATATCATCAGTTAAGGCATTTTTTAGGATGTGCTTAATTTCGATATCTTTAATCGGGCTGCGTTCCATTGCGAGGAGATAATCCTCTTTATCGACCTGACTCCAATCGACTACTTTTCCAATCTCTTTCTTTAAAATGCAGTCGAGCCATATACGTGTACTTCTGCCGTTGCCTTCGCGGAAAGGATGAGCGATATTCATTTCTACATACTTTTCGATGATTTCATCAAAAGTGGACTGCGGCATTTTATCGATATTTACAAGAGCCGCTTCCAAATACATCAGCGGTGCAAAACGGAAATTACCTTTTGAAATATTTACGGTGCGGATTTTACCTGCGAAATCATAGATATCTTCAAACAGATACTTGTGGATTGCTTTTAGAGATTCAAATTTACCCGCCACTAATTTATCGAGAATACCGTTTTCAAAAAGTTCGATAGCTTTCTTTTTACTGATTCTTTCTTCCGCCTCGGCAAGCTCCGGAGCAGAAGTAATTCCTAATTTATTTTCCAACGCCATTATTTATCCCCCTTTGTTTCATCGGGGATAAACTCCATAATGTCATCTACACCGCAATTAAGGGCGGCGCAGATTTTGCCGAGAGTTTCGACAGTAACGTTCTCGCCCTTGCTCATTTTGGTAATGGTGTAATTGCTTATCTCGGCAACCTTTGCAAGGTCTTTTTTCTTCATATCGTGGTCAATCAAGAGTTTCCAAAGTTTTTTGTAACTGACAGCCATAAAGCGCACCTCGTAGAAAGGATATAATTTAACGGATATAGTATATCACATCAAACTCGCTTTTTCAATATTTAATATAGCGATAACAGTATTTAAGTTCAATAAATCTGTAAATTTAATTGAATGTCATTATGACTTATGGTATAATACTCACATCAATTTAAAGAGGAACTTTCTATGAACAATTCACTTATTCCGCCAATCAATCCAAATATGTTTAATCCAAATGTAATAAACGAAGAAACTAATAAAACCTTAAAGCTATTATTTAAAGGCAAAATAAACGGCAGCTTCTTAATAAAAATAAAAAGTTCTGTTATTATTAAACTGGGTATACAGCTTTTGGAATATTATAATTTCCATTTTAATAGCGAAAGAATTGTTACAGGACGCGATGAAACTCCCGAATATGATATATGTCGAATGATTGTCGGAATACACCGTCATCACTCTATCTTCCTCTCAAAGGAAGAAATCCGCAACAACGAAAAAAGTGAATCATATCAAAAACAGATAGTTAAAGAAACAATAGAAAAGATTAAACTTCGTCAATACGGCAGTGCATTTTTCCGAAAAAAACAACTGATAATCGGTGATGAATTTTTGTATTTTCCTGTACCTTATGACTTGTTTGCCATGTGCATGAAATCCGTTCTATTGCTGAATAATAGTTCCAATCGGTTGGCTGTTAATTATGGCGACATAGTAAGTACCGCTTTATCCGCCTTAACTTTGATGGAAAACAACTTTCTAAGTAATGCATATCCTCTGTGCCGAGGTATGATTGAGTTGTACATAAAAACACTTATTCTGCAAAAGCATCCAGAGGCTATTAAGGCTTATGATGAATTTAGTAACTTTGAGATAGAGCAATCTTGTTGCAGCCAAAAATATCCTGAAAAATTTAATGAACTATATGAAAAACGAAAAAATCAATCGTCCAAAAGTAAGGTTGATTATTTACACTATGGTTGGCTGGACAGCATAGTCGCTTATAATTCAACTGAAAACAACAGATATTCAATATACAGAATTTTTGATTATCTGATGCGAGAATCCAACGATACACAATCTGATTCTTTAAATGAAATAAAACGACTGTACAAAATGTGTCACGGATATACGCATGGGAGTACAATACATGTTAAATATCCATTACTTCAATATTTTGAAATATCTATGATGATTTATTATGTTGTAAGAAATGTTTTTACTGAAATCTGCAATATAAGTAATATTGATATTTCCGATAATGAGCCTAATCTTGCGGAAATTGTTGATCGAGATTTCGCTATTCTCAAAGAGCAATATCGTATTCGCTCAACAGAAAATTTTGATTTATATTATGAATTAAATAATTCTAAATAAGACTATTTTATCACATGACTTTGTGTGTTGTGCGGCGGAACAGGGGGTTAATTTTGCACTGACAAATGGGTAAAATTATGGCGAAAATCGGTCTTGTTCTATGGTGAGTTCTAATAATTTCATTTAGAATTTTATTAGAACTTGGGAAAAAGCACCGTTCATTTGCGACATTGATTTTTGCGTGGTTTGGATGTCTAAAAAGTCCCAAGAGCCTTGAAACACGGCGGTTTTCAGGCTACTGTAATTTCTCTAATCTTCCGTCAAATTCCGTCAAGTTCGGTTTTGGCAACTTGACTCGAAATCAGGTAATCCCTAACGGGACCGAGGGTTCGAATCCCTCACTCTCCGCCAAGAATAAAGGGTATAGCGTTTGCTATACCCTTTATTTTTTTGTTGATAAGACAGCAAGGGATTCGAACCCTTACAATCTTTTGCAAGACGAAGTCTTGTCAAAAGAAGTCTATAATAGGATAGTTTGCG
>OHUJ01000942.1_pt1 | contig 11366 bp, 10 predicted proteins | sample 1579241 | NCBI WGS metagenome assembly OHUJ01 (sample SAMEA3882547, study PRJEB24775) | human gut metagenome | biome: human-associated habitat; feature: intestine environment; material: feces | place: Netherlands | collected 2009/2010
GGGGTTTGTTCAGAATAGTAAAAATCAACCCGTTGGGATATTGGAAAGATAATATATAGTCTTAATCTCCAACATCATAGAAAAGCTACAATAGAAATTATGAAGTTAAAAAGTCTCTAATTTTCAATATAAGATTCTATCTTTCAGTTTATTGCTTACGTTGGGAAACTTTTTGTAAAGCCAATATCAATCCGCTCCTCAAAACTTTGTTTGAAGACTATAAAAAAGAAACAACAAGTTTGCTCTACTTCCTCAAAAGAAGTAATCTCTTTTATACTGGATATCCTTCGTTTTTTACAAAAGAAATTACCCTTTGATTGGCTTCGTCAATCTTTCTGTTGCTGAAAGGCTTCAGATAAGTTTCCGTCACTGTGATGGAAGAGTGCCCCATGGCTTCTGATATGATTCCAGGATGTATCTCGCAGTGGTAAGCCATGGTCGCCCAAGTATGGCGTGCCGCATAACTACTGAGTGCCGACTGCATTCCCAAGCATTGTCTGAGTACTGCCAAACGTTGGTTGAATGCCCTGAGTGCCGACTGGTATTCCCGGTATGCCGCTTCCGTGCCTTCCTCACTTTGTAATATGGGAATAAATAAGGAGAGTCCTTGTCCTTGTTTGCTATCATTCTCACCATTTGCATAGCCTCCGGCGTCAGTGAGACGGTCAGTGCCCGTCCCGTCTTCCTGCGCCTATAGGACAAGGTATTTCCTTGTAAATCCCTTTTGTGCAAATAGGCCAGGTCCACAAAAGGAATCCCTCTTAGCATAAACATCAATACAAAGAAAATTTTTGTTTTCTGTCGGGTGTTGGGAGAATTACCGGCCTGCAGGCTCATCTCTGTCTCCCGTACCAAGCAGCCTATGTCGGAAGCTTCGAGCGCCTTTTTCCTATCTGCCCGTGTGCCGGTATACACATGCTCAAACAGCCTGGGTACATATCGCACCAGCTTTTTGTCCACCGCCCGGTTGTAAACCGAACGTATCGCTTTGATATAGGTGGATACCGTATTCCAACTACAATTCCTCTGCCTGAGGAAGTTTTCGAATCTCTTCAGCACGGTCGGGCTCAGCTTGCGCATGGGCATCGGTTGCCATTTGGTGAATGCCGAGAATGCATTCACCGCTGACTGGTAGATGTGTGCCGTCCCCCACCTGCCGCTTTCCCGGAGTTCCCCGATGATTGAGGAGAACATCTTTTGTAAGGTAATTTCATTTCTGCTCATTTCCAAATTATTTATAAAAAGGTTTATCCTGCAATTATAAATAAATTGAGAGCAAGTGCAAAGGCATCATTCTGAAATCTGCGAAACGGGAATGATGCCGTATCCGACAGCTTATTTGTTGGCTAACGTCTGTTTAGTGGCTGATATACGTATCCTGGAAGAACCGCTTGTTATCATTCAGGCTGCAAGTGGCATCCACTCCGGCTTGTTGCAGGCGTTCGGCAATCTCATTCAGTTTCTTCCTCGAAACCCTTCCGATATAGAACAGACGGTAGCGGTAATCGTTGTCCAGCAATTCCATGACGTGCGTGAAATTCTGTTCGCGGGCAAAGTCGAAGTTTACTTTTCTTAGGTTCTGGTACGGATAGCGGATGGTCCTGCCTACGCTGTGTATGATGAGGCCGTTATTGTCCAACGTCAGGTAGCAGAAGCGGGTCATCAGCATGCTGATGAAAAAAAGACTTAATGCAAACGAAATGATAGCCGGGATGAAGCCCCACCATACGTTGCCACTGATGGAATAATATCCCAATATAAGGAATATCAGGAATAAGACAAAGAACCAGAACATATAGAGTGACGGACGCTGGTATGTTTCTGTGGGAACCTCTGCGACTGTCCGTTCCCTCGGTGCGTAGTTGTCGAAGGGGATTTCTTGGGAGACCAGGTAGCGGATGACCGAGGAAGGGTGACGGAAAGGAGGCAAATAGATTACTTTTTCTTTCCCTTCCTTTAGATGTAAAGTCAGTATGCCCGGACCATATTTGTCTTTCGCAGCCAAGTTGCTTTTGCGGGGAACCTGGTGGTAACGCTTCATGAAACTGAAACTCTTGATTTGGTGCAGTCCGATGTGCTGGCTTTGCAGCAGTTGTTCGGCTCTTTTCTGTTCTTTACTGGTCACTTCCATAGTTCTTATTTTTTAAGTTCGGGATAACTGATGCGGGTATGGTATATAGTCTTCAGCTTCTCCTTGAATACGTTCTTCACGGTGGCAATATCCTTGAAGGTGATGGGGCATTCCTTGAAATAGCCTTCTGCCACTTGCGAATCGATAATCTTGTCTACCAGGTTGCTGATGCTCTCTTCCGTATATTCGGGCAGACTGCGTGAAGCGGCTTCCACCGAATCGGCCATCATCAGGATAGCCTGCTCTTTGGTGAACGGGTTGGGACCGGGGTAGGTGAATGCCTCCTCGTTAGGGTCTTCACCGGGGTGCTCGTTTTTCCAGGAGATATAGAAATACTTCGTTTTCCCACGGCCATGGTGAGTGGTGATGAAATCCTTGATTACTTTGGGGAGATTGTTCTTCTCGGCCAGCTTCAGCCCGTCCGTCACATGGCTGATGACGACTTGGGCACTTTGCTCATAGCCCAGATTCTTGTGCGGATTGACTCCACCCGACTGGTTCTCGGTGAAGAACACCGGATTCTCCATCTTGCCGATGTCATGATACAGCGCTCCGGTACGTACCAGCTGGCTTTTGGCTCCGATACGGTTGGCCGCTTCCGCCGCAAGGTTGGCAACCTGCATGGAATGCTGGAAGGTGCCGGGAACTGTCTCGGACATGCGGCGCAGCAGGCTGTTGTTGATGTTGGACAATTCGACCAGGGTGACATTGGAGGTAAAGCCAAACGTCTTTTCCACCAGGAAGAGCAGGGGATAGGTGAACAGCAGCAACACTCCGTTGATGACGAAATAGGTGTACATGCTTCCGTTGATTTTTGTCAAGTCGTTTTCTGTAATCAGCTCGAAAGCAAAGTAGACGGCAGCGTAGGTCAATATGACGAGGAAGGCTGTCCGGAACAGTTGCGACCGTTGTGAAAGTTCCCTCAGACTGAAGATGGCAACCAGCCCCGCCGAGAGTTGCAGAAGAATGAATTCATGCGGATAGCGCAGGCAGATGGAGCATATCAGTATTGTGGTGACTTGTGCGATGAAGGCCGTGCGTGAGTCGAGGAACACCCGGATGATGACCGGCAGCATGGCATACGGGATGATATAGACATTGAATATGTTGTTGGCAACCATGATGGCCGTCACCACGCAATAGAACATGATGAGGGCGAAGAGCAGGGAGAGACTGCCCTTGCGCTTGTAGTAATCTTTACGGAACAAGTCGAGGTAGAGCATGAAACACAGCATGAAGATACTGACAAACAATACCTGCCCCGCCAGCATCAACCGTTTTTGCCCGATGGACTCACTGCGTTTGATGGATTCTTTCCGTAGACTCTCAAGGATGTTGTATGTCTCCTGGCTGACAATCTCGCCGCGGTCGATGATTTTCTGTCCGCTCAGTACGATGCCGTTGGCCCATGAATAGTTGTCGAGCATCTCCTTCTTAGCGGTTTCGGTCCGCTGCTCGTCATAGGTCAGATTAGGGAACAGATATTCGTTCAGCGAGCATTGCCGTAGAATGTCCGGGCGGTAGTGGGTGGTATCGGCCGTGAGTATATAGTTATAGGCATCCTTCACCGAATATACCTTGTTGATGTCCTGCTGGTTGGCCAGTTTGTCGTTAATGACCATGATGGCGGTTGTGCTGTCCTTATGCAGTTGGTTCAGCTCTTCGGTAGAAACGATGCCGGCGCGATATACTTCAGAGAGTTTCCTTTCCAGAAAGCGGACGTAGTCGGTGGAGGGAAGCAGGCCGCGCAGGTGGGTCTGATAGTCTGCCTTCAACTTGGCGAGCACACTTTTCTCAATGCTTTTGTCCAGCTGGAAATACGGCTGGAAGGCGGCGAGGATACTATCCTGCTCGCGTTTCACCACTTCATCGGCCTTATAGATGGGGAAGTCGAAGGTGGCCATGAGCTGTCCGTACTTCCAGGGCTTGTCAATGTCGAACTGGTAGTTGAATTTACCGTCACGTGGCAGAAAATAGACAATAATCCCCACAGTGCCGATGAATATCAGTGCTCTGTATAGCAAATCTCTGAGCGAGAACTCTTTTTTTGTATTGAAATAACTCATATCGGCTGAAATTTTTGCGAAAAGTACAAAAAAAAACATTAGTGTGGAAAAAAAGGTTTAATTTTGCCGTCTAAAATATTCATAAGTAAGGTAGATTATGACAGAAAGAAAGGTCAGAGTCCGTTTTGCCCCGAGTCCTACGGGGGCGTTGCACATCGGCGGTGTGCGTACAGCTTTATACAATTATCTCTTTGCGCGTCAGCATGGAGGAGATTTGATATTTCGTATTGAAGATACCGATTCCAACCGGTTTGTACCGGGTGCGGAAGAATATATCCTGGAGTCTTTCAAATGGTTGGGCATCCCGTTTGACGAGGGCGTGAGTTTCGGTGGAGACCATGGCCCGTACCGTCAGTCGGAACGTCGGGAAATATACAAGAAGTATGTTCAGATTCTGCTGGAGGCCGGAAAAGCCTACATCGCTTTCGATACTCCTGAGGAGCTGGAAGCAAAGCGTGCGGAGATTGCGAATTTCCAGTACGATGCTTCTACCCGCATGCAGATGCGCAATTCACTGACCCTTCCTAAAGAAGAGGTAGACGCGCTGATTGCTGCCGGTAAGCAGTACGTGGTGCGTTTCAAGATAGAGCCGAACGAAGATGTGCATGTGAACGACCTGATTCGTGGGGAAGTAGTGATAAACTCTTCCATTCTTGATGACAAGGTTCTTTATAAATCGGCAGATGAACTTCCTACTTACCATCTGGCCAATATTGTGGACGACCATTTGATGGAAGTGTCCCATGTGATACGCGGTGAGGAATGGTTGCCTTCCGCGCCGTTGCATGTATTGCTCTACCGTGCCTTTGGGTGGGAGGATACCATGCCTGCCTTTGCGCATTTGCCCTTGTTGCTGAAGCCCGAGGGTAACGGCAAATTGAGTAAGCGTGACGGCGACCGTCTGGGCTTCCCGGTTTTCCCGTTGGAGTGGCATGACCCCAAGTCGGGAGATGTTTCTTCAGGCTACCGGGAATCTGGTTATCTGCCCGAAGCGGTCATTAATTTCCTGGCTCTGTTGGGCTGGAATCCGGGCAATGACCAGGAACTGATGTCTATGGATGAATTGGTGAAATTGTTTGATTTGAGCCATTGCAGCAAGTCGGGTGCCAAATTCGACTATAAGAAAGGTATCTGGTTCAACCATGAGTACATCATGATGAAACCGGATGCGGAGATAGCTTGTCTTTTCAGACCGGTGCTGGAGTCCAACGGCATAGACGCCTCCAACTATAGCGACGAGTTCCTTACGAAAGTGGTTTCACTGGTGAAGGGACGCGTCAACTTCGTAAAGGAACTGTGGGACCAGACCCGTTTTTTCTTCGTAGCCCCCACGGAATATGCGGCAAAGGATGTGAAGAAGCGTTGGTCGGAAGATACTCCCCGCATCATGACCGAATTGATGGATGTGTTGCGCGGCATCGGGGATTTCTCCTCCAAGCCTTCCGAAGATATTGTGATTGGTTGGATTACTGAGCGTGGCTATCACATGGGAAATGTGATGAATGCCTTCCGCTTGTCAGTGGTGGGCGAGTGTAAAGGCCCGCACATGTTCGACATTGCCGAGCTGATTGGCAAGGAAGAGACGTTGGCCCGTATACAGCGTGCTGTTGATGCTTTAAAGTGAATAAATCTTCTTCATCCTTAATCCATATAGTATGCTATATGACTTGGCAATAGCCATCTACGATATTCTGGTGCATCTGGCTGCTCCATTTAGCCGTAAGCCCCGAAAAATGATGAAGGGACACTGGGTGGTCTATGAACTTCTCCGGCAGCAGTTGGAGAAGGACGTGCGCTATATATGGTTCCATGCCGCTTCTTTGGGGGAGTTCGAGCAGGGACGGCCGTTGATTGAGAAAATTCGTGCCAAATATCCGGATTACGGTATTCTGCTGACTTTCTTCTCGCCGTCGGGCTATGAGGTCCGCAAGAATTATAGGGGGGCAGACGTTGTCTGTTACTTGCCTTTCGACAAGTCCCGCAATGTGAAGAAGTTCCTGGATATCGTGAATCCCTGCATGGCATTCTTCATCAAGTACGAGTTCTGGAAGAACTATCTGGACGAACTGCACAAGCGCCGTATTCCGGTGTACAGCATTTCTTCCATTTTCCGCCGCGGACAAGTATTCTTCAAGTGGTATGGCGGTACGTACAGACATGTGCTGCGCGACTTCGACCATTTGTTTGTGCAGAATGAACGCTCCAAACGCTATCTGGCGAAGATAGGTATCAGCCGTGTCACGGTGGTGGGGGATACCCGTTTTGACCGTGTGCTGCAGATTCGTGAGGAGGCCAAACATCTGCCTTTGGTGGAGCTTTTCAAGAACAACACGATGACTTTCGTGGCAGGAAGCTCCTGGCAGCCGGACGAGGATTTGTTTATTGAATACTTTAACCAGCATCCAGAGGTGAAGTTGGTTATCGCTCCGCACGTTATCGACGAAAACCATCTGGTAGAGATTATCCGTAAACTGAAACGCCCCTACGTGCGCTATACCCGTGCCGACGAGAAGAATGTCCGTAAGGCCGACTGCCTGATTATCGACTGCTTCGGGTTGCTCTCTTCCATCTACCGCTATGGCGAGATTGCCTATATCGGAGGTGGTTTCGGTGTTGGTATTCATAATACGCTGGAAGCTGCCGTGTATGGTATCCCTGTCATTTTCGGACCGAAGTATCAGAAATTCCAGGAGGCCATCCAGTTGCTGGAGGCAAAAGGCGCTTTCTCGGTGAAGGATTATGAGGAACTGAAAACTTTGCTCGACCGTATGCTGACAGATGAAGTCTTTTTGCGCGAATCAGGCATGAATGCAAGCAATTATATGACCGGCAACGCCGGTGCAACGGATAAGATAATGAGTATGATAAACTTTTAGAAAAGTAAAGAGTGATAAAAGCGATAGGGCGGTAAAGGTGATGGAATGGCATCCCTTTATCGCCCTGCCTTTTTGGGGCGCCTTGTCTCCCTTTATTTGTACCAGTCGGAATACATCAGATAGTTGTGTGCAATCTTCTGGTTCAGCTCCTTGGCCTGCTCCGGATCTACTTTCTTGATGAACTTGGCGGGGACTCCTCCCCAGATGCTTCCCGGCTCGATGACCGTATTGCTCAATACCAGGGAACCAGCGGCGACAATAGCCCCTTCGCCCACTACTGCGTGGTCAAGGATGGTGGAACCCATCCCTACCAAAGCATAGTCCTTGATAGTGGCTCCGTGGATGGTCACGTTGTGCCCCACGGATACGTGGTCTCCTATCTCTATGGTCGATTTCTCGTACAAGGTGTGGAGCACGCTTCCATCCTGGATGTTTACTCCGTTCCCTATGCGGATTGAGTTTACGTCACCCCGCAGCACGGTGCTGAACCAGATGCTGCAATCCCGTCCCGTCTTGACGTCGCCAATGACAACCGCATTGTCCGCCAAAAAACAATTCTCCCCGATTTCGGGAGTGAATCCTCTTACTGATTTTATTAATGCCATTTTTTTAGTGATTAGTGGTTAGGTTACTGCATGCTTCCTTCAGCCATTCCCGTTCTCCTTCGTTCAGGCTTGGCGAAAGTGCCTCGTATACATGCTGGTGATAGTTGTCCAGCCATGCCGTTTCCTCTGCCGTCAGCATCTCTTTGATGATACCTTTCTTGCAGATGGGGCAGAGGGTAATGGTTTCGAACTTCAGGTAATTTCCGAACATGCCTTCACCGTCCTTCACGGTCAGCACCAGGTTTTCCGTGCGTATTCCATGGCTTCCGGCTTTATAAACGCCCGGTTCGTTGGAAGTGACCATTCCCGGCCGTAGGGTTACCGGATTCTCATTCATGCGGATGCTTTGCGGACCTTCGTGCACATTGAGGAAATGGCCTACGCCGTGCCCGGTACCATGCAGGAAGTTCATGTGGTATTGCCATATCGGCATGCGGGCCAGTACATCCAGTTGCGCTCCTCGCGTACCTTCCGGGAAGACAGCCATGGCGAGGTCGATATGTCCTTTCAGTATCAGGGTGTAGTCCGTCTTCTCTTCTTCGGTCAGTTTCCCCAGTGCGATGGTGCGGGTGATGTCGGTAGTGCCGTCCAGGTATTGCGCACCCGAGTCCAGCAGCAGGAATCCCTCGGGTTTCAGTGGCACGTCCGTTGCCGGAGTGGCTTCGTAGTGTACGATGGCTCCATGTTCCTTGTACCCGGCAATGGTGTCGAAGCTTTCTCCCATGTAGAGTGGCTGTGCGGCACGGAATTCGTGCAGTTTCTTGTCTACGCTGATTTCTGTCTCGTTGCCTGCGGGAACGGCCTCCTCCAGCCATTTCAGGAACTTCACCAGTGCCACTCCGTCGCGTTGCATGGCTGCGTGGATGCCGGCTATTTCCCGGTCATTGCGGACCGCTTTCAGCAAGGCTATCGGTGAGCGCTCGTCAAGTACCCGGCAGGAAGGGGGGAGGGCGGAATAAACGGCATAATTCGTCTTTCCCATGTCGAGCATGATGCTGCCGTCCGGTATTCTTGTCACAAAGGATTCGGTGTCCCCATAAGCATGGATGGTGACGCCGGCTTCTTCCAGATAGGCTGAAAGCTCTTCCGTTACTTTCTCGGGCTGGATGAAAAAGTGTGTTTCTTGTTCGTTGATTATCAGGTAGCTTACTACTACGGGGTTGCAATGCACATCGTTGCCGCGTATATTGAGTGTCCATGCTATCTCGTCCAATGCCGACACCAATAATACGTCCGCTTCACTCTTTTTCATCTCCCGGCGGATAGCAGCCAGTTTGTCCGGACAGCTTTTCCCGGCGTATTTCATCTCGTGGATAAAGGCGGGTGCTTCGGGCATGGGAGGGCGGTCTGTCCATATCTCATTCATCGGGTCGGCAATGCTCTTTACGGTGATGTCGTTTTTTGCCAGATCCTCTTGCAGGGCTATGGCTTGTGTGGTGGAAAATACCTTTCCGTCTATACCTACAACTGAATTTGCTGTAAGGTTCTCCCGCAGGAAATCGAGGATGCTGGGCGTTTCGGGTAGCATTTCCTTGTATAAGTCGATGCCGCTGCCTTCCAGCTGCTGCTCGGCTTGGAGAAAATAGCGGGAATCTGTCCACAGTCCCGCCTTGTCGCTGGTGATCACCGCCGTGCCTGCCGAACCGGTGAAGCCTGATATCCATTCTCTTGATTTCCAGTACGGTGCTACGTACTCGCTTAGGTGCGGGTCGGTACTGGGGATAATGAAAGCGTCTATGCCTTCTCTTTTTAACAATGCCCGTAGAGCATCTATACGTTGATTGATTGTCTGAGCCATATTTTTATAAATGTAATTAAGTAGGCGTGTAAATGAGTTTATAATCTCTCCATTCTCTGCTTTCAAAGTTACACATTCTCTTTTAAAAATGTGCTATGCTTCACGGATTTTAGCGGATTGGCTCAATAAAAACATCTTTCCCTTTGCTCATTCGTTTGATAATTAGGAATCATGGGTAATTTTTTTGCAGAAAGTTTTGTGAATAAAGAAAGTATGTGTAATTTTGCCGCTCAATTTAATCGTGAGATTTTTAAACCATTAACATTTAATTAAAAGAAAATGATTGTAGTACCTGTAAAAGAAGGCGAAAACATTGAAAAAGCGCTGAAGAAATTCAAAAGAAAGTTTGAAAAAACTGGCACAGTTAAGGAATTGAGACGCAGACAACAATTTGATAAACCGTCTGTGACTAAAAGACTTAAGAAAGAACGTGCAGTTTACGTGCAAAAACTTCAGCAAGTAGAAGATTAATAATTCGTAATTTCCTTTGAATTATTGAATTCTTTTTCATACATTCGTTGCATGATTTAGATGTAACGATATGTTGTTGACAGATTCTTTTCTTGACTATCTTCTGCACGAGCGGAACTATTCCAAAGGTACGGTTGAGTACTATCGGGCAGATATTCTTGAACTGCAGAGGTTTGGAGAAGAAATGTTGGGAGACTTGACTCCATTGGATGTAGATGCGGAACTTGTTCGTGAATGGATTGCTTCCTTGATGGACAAAGGACTTGCTTCTAATACGATAAACCGAAAGCTGAGTTCTGTCCGGACATACTATAAATTCCTTTTGAGGAGAGGCAAGGTCGCGGTAGATCCGTTGCGGAAAGTGACGGGGCCCAAGAAGAAAAAACCGCTTCCGGTATTTCTGAGAGAGGGTGAGATGAATAGGTTACTGGATGATATGGACTTTGGTGAAGGTTTTGAAGGGTGTCGCGACCATATGATTATTGAAATGTTTTATGCTACCGGCATGCGACTTTCAGAATTGATAGGGTTGGATGATAAGGATGTCGATTTTTCGGCTTCTCTCGTTAAAGTGACGGGAAAACGGAATAAACAACGTCTTATACCTTTCGATGAGGAGCTGGGACGCTCGATGCGAGAATATGTCAATGTGCGGAATGAAGCTGTCCCGGTTCGCTCGGATGCTTTTTTTGTCCGGAAGAATGGAAAGAGGCTTTACCGCGGTATCGTAGCATGCCTTGTGAAACGAAACCTTTCGAAGGTAGTGACTGTAAAAAAAAGAAGTCCCCACGTGCTGAGGCACACCTTTGCAACGGCTATGCTGAACAATGGTGCTGATTTAGGCTCGATAAAAGAACTCCTCGGACACGAGAGTCTGGCGACAACGGAAGTTTATACGCATACTACTTTTGAAGAGCTTAAAAAAGTGTATAATCAGGCTCATCCCCGAGCCTAAAGTAAAAAGGAGGTAAGTATGGAAGTAAGAATTCAATCGATTCACTTTGATGCGTCAGAGCAATTGCAGTCTTTCGTTCAAAAGAAAGTTGCTAAGTTGGAGAAATTTTACGACGATATAAAGAAAGTAGAGGTGTCATTAAAGGTAGTAAAACCAGAAACAGCCGAAAATAAAGAAGCCGGAGTGAAAGTATTGGTTCCCAATGGCGAGTTTTATGCAAACAAGGTTTGTGATACGTTTGAAGAAGCAGTGGATTTATGCCTGGAAGCTTTGGAAAAACAGCTGGTTAAGTACAAGGAAAAGCAACGGAGCAAATAATTTTCCGCTAAAATTTTGCGGGTAAAAAATAAATGCCTAAATTTGCAGCCGTTTCGCTCACACTATGAACGTTACGGTTGCATTTTTTAGCTTGCCTCTTTAGCTCAGTTGGCCAGAGCACGTGATTTGTAATCTCGGGGTCGTTG
>OHUJ01000944.1_pt1 | contig 11355 bp, 9 predicted proteins | sample 1579241 | NCBI WGS metagenome assembly OHUJ01 (sample SAMEA3882547, study PRJEB24775) | human gut metagenome | biome: human-associated habitat; feature: intestine environment; material: feces | place: Netherlands | collected 2009/2010
AACATCTGGCCTCTGTTCGGTTCCGCCAACCAGCTGCTGAGCGCTCTGGTTCTGGCTACCCTGTGCGTCTTCCTCAAGGTCACGGGCCGCAGCAACAAGATGCTCTTCCCGCCGCTCGTCATCATGCTCTGCGTCACGTTCACGGCGCTCGTGCAGCGCCTGATGGCCATGGTGAGCGCCATCCAAAATGCCGCTGCCGTCACCATCCCCGCGGGCGAGACGACCTGGGGCGCGGTGTTTATCGCCAACGGCTTGCAGCTCATCATCGCGGTGCTGCTCATCGTGCTCGGCGCGACCATCGTCGTGAACTCGATGAGAAGCTACGTCGCCAGCAAGCACAACAGCGAGGCCAAGGTTTAATTTTGAAAAATGTGCAAAAAAGGAGGCTTCCCGTCGGGAAGCCTCTTTTTTTGCTTTGTTACCAGCTCGCGACCGTGCCGTCGCATCTCGGTTCGGTGCCCGCGGCGTAAACGCCGTTTTCGCACTTCCAGATGATCTCGCCGCGGCCCATGGCCGTGCGGTCGTCGACGATCTCGACCTCGTGCCCCATTGCTCGCAGCTGCTCGGCGATCGCCTCGCCCGCCTCGCGCTCGATCTGGAGCTTTTTGCCGCCGATCCACTGGATGCGCGGCGCGTCAAGCGCCTCCTGCGGGTTCATGGCGTAATCGATGGTGCTCGTCAGCACCTCGACCTGCCCCTGCGGCTGCATGAACGCGCCCATCACGCCGAACGGGCCGACGGCCTCGCCGTTCTTGAGCAGAAAGCCCGGGATGATCGTGTGGTAGGACTTCTTTCCGCCCTCCAAATAGTTATCGCTCTTCGGGTCGAGGGAGAAGTTCGCGCCACGATCCTGAAGCGAGATGCCCGTGCCGGGGATGGCGATGCCCGCGCCAAAGCCGCAGTAGTTGCTTTGGATAAGCGAGACCATGTTGCCCTCTGCGTCCGCGGTGCAGAGGTAGATCGTGCCGCCACAGTGCGGGTCGCCCGCTTTGGGCTCGAGCGCCTTGTCTGTGATAAGCGCGCGGCGGGCGGCAAGATAGTCGGGCGAGAGCAGCTCGCTGACCTTTGTTTTCATATAGCGCGGGTCGGCGACGTAGGTCTTCGTGTCGGCAAAGGCGAGCTTGATGGCCTCCATGACCTTGTGATAGTAGTCCGCGTCCTCGCGCTTTTCGGGCAGCGTCAGTCCGTTGAGCATGCCGAGTGCCATCAGCACCGTGATGCCGTGGCCGTTGGGCGGGATCTCGCAGACGGTGTAGCCGCGGTAGTTCTGCGTGATGGGCTCGACCCATTCGGGGTGGTAGTTCTTGAAGTCGTCCTCGCAGAAGTAGCCGCCCGTGGCGCGCGAATGGGCGACGATCCTTTCCATCAGCTCGCCGCGGTAATAGCTCTCGCAGTTCGTCTCGACGAGGGAGCGCATCGTGTCGGCATAGGCGGGGAAACGGAAGACATCGCCCGCGCGGTACGGCGAGCCGTCTGGCTTCATAAAGCTCTTCCACCAGTATTCATGGGGAGCGGGGTCCTGCGCCATGACCCTGGCGATGCGCCTGCTGTCGCGCGCCCAGAGCTTGCCGACATTGACGGACACGGCATAGCCGTTTTCGGCGTAGGAAATGGCGGGGGCGAAGAGCTCGGAGAGCGGCTTTGTGCCAAAGCGCGCATTGAGCGCCGCCCAGCCCGCGGGCGCGCCCGGGACCATCGTGGGGAGCCAGCCTTCCTCGGGCACCTCGGAAAAGCCTTTTGCGCGAACCTCGTCCGCGCTCAGCGCCATCGGCGCAACGCCGCTGGCGTTCAAGCCGTAGAGCTTTTTCTCCTTCTCGATCCACACGAGCGCGAAACAGTCGGACCCAAGGCCGTTGCCCGTCGGCTCGAGCAGCGGCATCGCGCCGGCCATGGCGACGGCGGCATCGACGGCGTTGCCGCCATTTTTCAGCACGTCGAGGCCGACCTGTGCGCCGAGGGGAACGGACGTGCAGCACACGCCGTTTTTGGCGTAGACCAAGTTGCGGCGGGAAGAATATCGGTAAGTTAACGGATCAAAATTCGGCATGATCGTTCTCACTTTCGTCGTTTTTTCCCAGTATAGCAGTCCGCGCGAAAAAGGACAAGAAAAAGACGCTGTGCGGCGCGGACAGAGCAGCGTGACGGAACCATACGGAAAGCTGAATATTCGCCCTGCAAAAGGGCGATAAATTTACGCTTTCCCGCTTGACATCCTATAAAAATGCATTATAATACAATCAACTTCACCATCAATGCCTCCTTTGGCACCGGCCGGGGAGAAAAGGCATCCATGACTGAGCCGTAGGTATTCCGGGCGACCGGATAAGGCTGGGTCGTGGGTGCTGTTACTTTTTTATAGAGAAAAGGAGAACGATATGAACATCAAGCCCTTTGCTGTGGAAGAATGGATGAACGAGTACGAGGTGGGCGCGCTCTACAACATCGCCGAGACCTGCGTTGACTCCGTTTCGCTCGACGAGCTTTTCGAGCTCACGGGCGAGAACAAGGAGGACTTTTTGAAGGACTTCTGTGCCCAGCGCTTGACCTATGGCGATATCTGGGGCAGCGAGGCGCTGCGCAGCGGCATTTCCAAGCTCTATCACACGATCAAAGCCGACGAGGTCGTGCTCACGCACGGCGCGGCGGGCGCGAACCATCATGTGTTCTGCTCGCTCATTTCCGCGGGCGACCGCGTGGTCAGCATCATGCCGACCTATCAGCAGCTCTACTCCATCCCCGAGGCCATCGGCGCGGACGTCGCCATCATGCACCTAAAGCAGGAAAACGACTATCTCCCCGACCTGAATGAGCTCAAGAGCCTCGTCACGCCCGAGACGAAAATGATCTGCATCAACAACCCCAACAACCCCACCGGCGCGCTGATGAGTAAGGAGCTGCTGGGGAGCATCGTGGAGATCGCCCGCGGCGTGGGCGCGTACATCCTCTGTGACGAGGTCTACCGCCACCTGACGCAGGAGGACGAGTGGTGCGAGTCCATCGTCGACCTCTATGAAAAGGGCATCTCGGTCAGCAGCATGTCCAAGGTCTTCTCGCTCGCGGGCCTTCGCATGGGCTGGATCGCCACGCACGATGAAGCGGCGCGCAAGGCGTTCCTGTCGCACCGCGACTACAATTTAATTAGCTGCGGCATGTTCGACGATGCGATCGCGTCCATCGCCCTGCGCCACAGCGACGTGATGCTCAAGCGTAATCAGCGCATCGTGCGCGAGAACCTCGCCATCCTCGATGACTGGATCAAGGAAAATCCGCACTTTTTCTACACCAAGCCCAAAGCCGGTACGACCGCGCTCGTTTACTACGATTTCGATATCCCCTCCTACGAGTTTTGCAAGCGCATGTACCACGAGACCGGTGCGTTTGTCACGCCGGGCGACTGCTTCGAGCAGCCCCACAGCATGCGCGTCGGCTACGCCTGCGACGTCAACACGCTCAGAGACGGCCTTGCCGCGGTGACGAAGTTTGCCGCGACGCTGTGAGCGGCGAAAACACGCGATAAATAAAAGAAATCCGTCCGGTCATCGACCGGACGGATTTTTGACTTGTAAGGGGTTCACGCCTTGGCCCTGTTCCCGTGCATGAAGTGCAGAATAAGGCCGATGGCCGCGCCGATAAGCGTCGGGCAGATCCAGCCGAGGCCGAGGTCGGCAAACGGTAGGTACTGCTGACCGAACGCCTTGATGGCCGGACCGTGGATGGCGTTGAACACGCTCTCGGGCAGCGCGATGATCAGATCGTAAACGGCAGCGATGAGTGTGAAGCCGATCGTCCAGCAGTACACCGTGCGGTCGTGGCCGAAGAATTTACCGAGCAGCGCCAGCGCAATGAGCGCGATGGAGAGCGGATAGAGGAACATCAGCACCGGCAGCGAATAGCTGATGATGGCGCTGAGGCCGAGGTTCGCAAACAGCAGCGACACGAGGCTGAAAATGATTGCCCAGATGCGGTACTTTGGCCCGTCGGGGAAGAGCGCGCTGAACGTCTCGGCGCAGCTCGTGATGAGACCGACGGCGGTCTTGAGGCACGCGAGTGTCACCGTGGCGGCGAGAATGAAGAGACCGGCGGAGCCGAGGTAGTGCTGTGCGATCTGCGCGAGCGCCGTGCCGCCGTTCTCGCTGGCTTCAAGCACGCCGCGGCTCTGCGTGCCGGCGATCGTGACGGCGATGTAGATGAACGCCATCAGAAGGCTGCTGAGAATGCCCGCGCGGACGGTGCTCCCCGCCACAGCGGTGGGATCGTCCACGCCGAGGTCACGGATGACCTGCACGACGATGATGCCGAAGGCAAGACTCGCCAGCGCGTCCATGGTGTTGTACCCTTCGAGGAAACCAGCAAAAAACGGCTGGGACGCATAGTCGCCGAGCGGCTCGACATCCGCGATGGCCGCACTCGGAGAGAGGAGCGCGACGACGACCAGAATGGCGAGGAAGACGAGAAAGCAGGGGTTCAGAATTTTGCCGACCCAGGTCAGGATCTTGCCCGGGCGCAGTGCGAAAAAGAGCGCCGCGGCGAAAAACGCTACCGAGAAGAGCAGCAGGTACAGTGTGTTACTGCCATTTTGCGGAAGCACCTGCTCAAGTCCCACGGTGAATGACGTCGTCGCGCAGCGGGGAATGGCGAAAAACGGCCCAATGGTCAGATACAGCGCGCAGGTGAAGAACATCGCGTAGGGGCGGTTGACCTTGCTGCTCAGGTCAAAAAGACCGTTGGAGCGGCTGATGCCGAGCGCGGCCACGCCGAGCAGCGGCAGGCCCACGCCCGTGATGAGAAGCCCCAGAATGGCCTGCCAAACGTTGGAACCGGCCATCTGGCCGAGGTGCACGGGGAAAATAAGGTTACCTGCGCCGAAAAACAGGCCGAAGAGCATGCTGGCAACATAGGTGTATTCCTTGGCGGTGAGCTTGCGTTTCATGGTAAAAAATTTCCTTTCATGGCGGTGGGGCAAAAATGCCCCGTCCTGAATGATTCGGGTAACAAAAAAACCGGTCTGTTCCCGCGCTCTGACATTGCAAGGGGATACTCCCATGCTTGTGGAACATTCCACAAGTGCTTTGCCAGATCAATGGAGCATACCGGATCCATGCTGCCGATCATTGCAGGCAGCGAATCAAAACGAGCCTTGGAAAATGAGGTCGATCAAACCGCTGCCGACTGCTTCGACGACATAGATTCGGACGAATGCCCCTCTACGCCAACGATCAGTCGCCAGCTTACTCCAAAATTGACATTTTTGGACGTAACCATGGTGTTCAAACGATCGCCTCCTTTGCTGCGGAAATTGGCATCATTATACCATGCCATTACATTTTGTCAAGTATCAATGAGAAAATGATATGTTAAAATCGGAAGCGAAAAATTGGGCCGATGGATGAAGCTTCATTCGGGCCACGCAAAGAAGCATGCGGCGCGATAATGCGCCACCTTGCGGTAAAGGCGCGAAAAATGCGCGAAAATAGACTGCTTTCGCACCTTTTCGGTAAATAAAAAGATCAGAACACAACGACGAGCAGCATCTTGAACTGCTCCTGACCGTACACCGCGTGCGGATGGCGCGCGGGCATGACGATGCTCTCACCCTCGTGCAGGATGTGCTCGACGCCGTCGATCGTGATCCTGCCCACGCCGTCGAGGCAGGTGACCATCGCGTCGCCGCCGGATTCGTGGGTGCTGATCTCCTCACCCTTGTCAAACGAGAAGAGCGTGACGCTCACGTGCTCGTTCTGCGCCAGCGTGCGGCTGACGACCTGACCGGACTGATAGGCGACCTGATCGCGCAGGGTCAGAACCTCTGCCTTGCTGATATTTTTCATACCGTCCATGATAGTTTTCCTCCTGTTGAAACGCGCGTGATATGACTTTCTTATCATGCCCTTTTTGCGGAAAAAGGCAACGATTATTTTGCTTTGTGCGCCAGCACACAGTACCACTCGCTGTTTTCGATGTCAAACGCGCCGAACTGCACGGGAAAGGCCTTGACCTGAATGTCCTGATAGCCGAGCTGCGTGAGCTTGTCGAGCAGTAATTTCTGCGGCACGGGGTGGTAGAGCTCCTCAAAACGCTCTTTTTGGAAGATTTTGTTATCGCGCTCGAAGGTGTAGACAAGATTGAAGACAATGGAGCCGTCGGATAAATGGTCCCAGACCTGCATGAGGTTCACGCGGTCGCCGTTTGGCAGGAAGGCGGGATTGTAGCAGTAAAAACGCTTTTTCTGCCCCACGATACGGTCCCAGTTGCGAAGGTCGAAGTAGAGGCAGCCTCCGGGCTCCACGAGCGCGTCCATCTGCTCCAAAACGCCGGTGATCTCGTTGTTTGTCACGTAGGCAAGCGAGTTGCCGGTGCTCATCACGCAGTCGAAGCTGCGGTCAAAATGAGACGTCAGGTCGCGGAAATCGCTCTGCCGCAGGTCGATGGCGATGCCACGCTCGTCCGCCTTTTTGCGGCAGCGCGCGAGCATGCTGCCGCTCAAATCGGAGCCGTACAGCGAGGCGCCGAGCTGCCCGAGCGGCAGCGTGAGCGAGCCCGTCCCGATGCTCACATCGAGCGCCGAGCGAATGGGCCTGCCGTCGAAAACGGTCTGCCAGTGGGAGAGGGTCTGTGCATCCTTTTTCGGGGAGTCGAAGAGGTCGTAGATGTCGGTGCGGTCGTAGACGCTGGCCATAGAGCATGCTCCTCCTGACAAAATATTGGATCGCGCCCCGCGCTCAGCGCTTTTTGCGCTGGGACGAGGACGGAATGTCCATTTCCGCGCGGTACTTGGCGACGGCGCGGCGGCTGACCTCGATGCCGAGAGCCGAGAGCGTCAGACGAAGCGCCTCGTCCGAGAGAGGCGCGGACGGGTCCTCTGCGCGAATGAGGCTTTGCAGCCGCTGCTTGACCGCGTGGGACGAGACTGCCGCGTCGGGGCGGATCGCCGTGGTGAAAAAGCTGCGCACGGGGATGATCCTGCCCTGGAACTGAATGTATTTATTCTGCGCCGCACGGCTCACGGTGGAGGTGCTGACGCCCATTTTTTCGGAAAGCTGCTGCATCGTCACGGGCAGCAGTGCCTCGCCGCCACAGAAAAAGCCGTGCTGCTCACGCTCATCGGGTGTGGACGCCCTTGATGAGGGCCTGTGCTTCGGAGAGCTTTTCTTTCACGTAGCGCTGGACCTCGGGGGCGTCGCTCGTGTTCATCAGCGCGGCGTATTCGGCATTGACGGACAGGCGCGGCAGAATGCGCTCGTTGAGCTCGATGACGAGCTGGCCCTGCTGCACGGAAAATTCCGCGTCGGGGGCGACATAGGCGATCTGCTCGCTGCCGGCAAAGCTGCGCGAGGGGATCGGGTTGAGCGCGAGCACCTTGGAAGCGGCGGCCTTGGCTTCGTTGACGCTGACGCCGAGCAGAACGGCGAGGCCGGAAAAGTTGCGCTTGCCGAGCATTTCTAAGCCGTCGCGCGCGATCTTCAGCGCCAGCGGGTCGAGCGAGCGGTCCTGCGCAAGCTGGAGCGTCAGGCATTCCGACAGATTCCGCGCGCCGACGCCCGGCGGGTCGAGCATCTGCACGGCAAACAGCGCCTGCTCGAGCGAGAAGAGCGGGATGTCGAATTCGCGTGACAGCTCTTCGAGCGGGCAGTCGAGATAGCCGCGCTCGTCGAGGCAGTCGATCAAAAAGCGGCACAGGCGCAGAAGCTCGTCGTCGACGAGCTTCATCTGCCCGATCTGCTCGGTCAGGTGGTCGCGGAACGTTTTTTCGCGCGTCAAAAAGGCGGTGAAGTCCTGCACATCCTCCATACCGGAGGAGGTGACGCCGCGCCACGAGTCCGTCTCGCGAACCTCGAGCGGTTCACGCTCGGCGGGAGCGGCCTCGCTGGGGAGCTCGGTCTCGTAATAGGTGGGGGACTGTACGTCGAGCAGCGGGTTTGAGAGCGCGACTTCCTGCACGTATTCGGCAAGCTCCGGCGCGGAGAGCTGCAAACAGTCGAGCGACTGGCGCATCGTCTGCGTCAGCACGAGCTTTTGGCTCAGCGTCTGCCTCTGTTCAAGCTGCACGATAGATTCCCTCCCCAAATGATGCTCATTCAGTAAATTAAAGTATAGCAGTTTTCGCCTTTCTTCGCAACACACAGATGCGCGGGAATGGCCCGAAAAAAGCAAGGGAACATTCGGCGCGCAAAAAAGCAGGGCGGCCCAAGGCCGACTCCGCATAAGAAAACATGCGGTTTTGCCTGCGCCTTTTTGGCTGAAATACAACCGAAAAAAACTCCCCATACGCCAGTATGGGGAGCTTTTTCAGCTGATTTCATCTCAAAAATTCATTGGCAAAACTGCTTTGCACCGAAAAAGAGCAAATTTTGTGCGGAGCTGAGGCGCGACGGCGCAGGCATGCTGACGCATGGCAAGACGGCGCAACGAAGGAGTCCGTGCAAAATTTGCCTTTTACGGCGCATGTTTTCTTATGCGGAGTCGGCCAAAGCCGCCCTGCTTGGTGCAAAGGGAATGTTGTGTTACGGCAGCGGGATCTCCTTGCTGTCGAAGAGCGTCTTGAGCTCGATCGAGGTGCGCGAGTCGCCGAACTTCTTGATGAGGGAGAGAAGCTGGTCGAGCTGCTGCGTGTCGCGCACGGCGAAGCGGAGCAGCGCGTTGAACTCACCCACCACGTGATAGTGGCTGATGATGGCGCTCTGCGAGGCGCAGAAATCGCAGAATTTGTCGTACTTGTCCGGCTCGAGCGCAACGGAGATAAAGCCTGTGATGTTACAGTCGAGCTTCGTGCGGTCGATGTCGATGTGATAGCCGCGGATCACGCCGCTTTCCTCCATCCGGCGAATGCGTTCCGACACGGCGGGCGGCGTCAGCCCCACAAGGTCTCCCATGCGGCGCAGCGTGCAACGGCTGTCGTCCTGGAGGAGGTTGAGGATTTGGTAGTCAGTCCGATCCATCATGTTCTCCCTCTACCGTTCTCTCACACGATCTCGCCGCGCTTGATGACGGTTTTTGCAAGATTGCTGCCAACGCGGTAGCAGATGTAGTCGAGGTCGGGCGCGTCCCAGATGACAAGGTCGCCCAGCTTGCCCTCTTCGACAGAGCCGACCTTGTCGGCAAGGTCGATCGCCGCGGCGCCGTTGAGCGTGACAGCCGTGAGGACCTCCTCCGGCGTCAGCTTGTACTTGAGGCAGCCGAGGTTGATGACAAACTGCATGTTCAGGCACGGGCAGGAGCCGGGGTTGAAGTCCGTCGCCATTGCAACGGGCACGCCAGCTTTGACCATGTCGCGCGCGGGCGCGAACACCGCGCCGAGGTTGAAACTCGTCGCGGGCAGCAGGCATGCGATGACGCCGCCCTTGGCCATGGAGGCAATGCCCTCCGGCGGGCAGACGATCAGGTGCTCAGCCGAGATCGCGCCGATCTCACCGGCGAGCTGGCTGCCGCCGATGGCCTCGATCTCGTCGGCGTGGATCTTGGGACGCAGGCCATACTTGAGACCCGCTTCGAGTACCTGACGGGACTCTTCGACGGTGAAGGTGTCGGCTTCGCAGAAGACGTCGCAGAACTTGGCGATGCCCTGCTCCTTGACCTTGGGCATCATCTCCTCGCACACAAGGCGGACGTACTCTTCGCGGTTGGACTTATATTCCGCGGGGACAAGGTGCGCGCCCATGAAGGTCGCGACGAGGTCCATGCGGTGGTGATCGTTGAGGTCCTTGATGACCTCGAGCGCCTTGAGCTCATGCTCGGTGGCAAGGCCGTAGCCGCTTTTGGCCTCGACCGTGGTGGTGCCGAAGCCCATCATCTCGTCGAGCGCCTTGGAGGCCTTGGCGGCGAGCTCCTGCTCGCTGGCCTGACGGGTGGCGTTCGTCGTGGACTGGATGCCGCCGCCCGCGTTCTGAATGTCGAGATAGCTTGCGCCGTGGAGCTTGAGACCCAGCTCGTTCTGGCGCCAGCCGCCGAAGATCAGGTGGGTATGGGCGTCCACCAATCCCGGGGTCATCAGCCGCCCTCCGGCGTCCAGAAGGGTGTCACCGTCCTCCGGGGCAGGCTGTCCCTGCCCCACGGCGGCGATTTTTCCGCCCTCCACGGCCACCCAGGCGTCCCGCAGCAGGGTGATCTCCCCCTGCTGCCGTCCCCGCCGGGCGGAATCCCCCCGGGGGGTGGCCAGCAGGCCGATGTTTGTGATATAGGTGGTCATAGCCCCTCCTTACCGGACCCCGTGCAGCACGGCGGCGATGATGTCGTCGTCCTCCGGCGCGGCATAGGGCAGGGTGATATGATCCTGCCCCGCATACAGGCGGTTATACTCCATGGCCGTGGTGACGGCGTTGTCGTTCCGGGCCCAGCTGCGCCGGGCCACACCCACCATGGTGTCCCAGGGCATACTCATACGCAGGATGGTGTCCACCCGCTCCGAGCCGTCCAGCACCATGCCGAACCCGCCGTTGATGGACTTGCCGATGCCCACGCCGCCGCCGTTGTGCAGGGCGATAAGGCTCATGCCCCGGGCGGCGTTTCCGGCGTAGCACTGGGTGGCCATGTCCGCCATGATATTGGAGCCGTCCTTGATGTTGGAGGTCTCCCGGAAGGGGGAGTCCGTTCCCCCGGTGTCGTGGTGGTCCCGGCCCAGCATCACGGGGCCGATCTCGCCGTTGCGCACCATCTCGTTGAACTTCAGCGCGATGTTCATGCGCCCCATGGCGTCCTGATACAGGATGCGGCACTGGGTGCCCACCACCATGCGGTTACGCTTGGCGTCCCGCACCCACACATAGTTGTCATAGTCCTGATACCGCCGGTTGTGGGCCAGGATATACTCCGCCGCCGCGGCGTCGGTCTTGTCCAGGTCCTCGCTGCGGCCGGACAGGCAGCACCACCGGAAGGGCCCGTAGCCGAAATCGAACAGGCACGGCCCCAGAATGTCCTCCACATAGGAGGGGAACACGAACCCGTCCAGGTCGTTTTCGCCGTTGCGGCACACGTCCCGCACCCCCGCGTCAAACACGGCCTTCAGGAAGCTGTTGCCATAGTCGAAGAAATACGTCCCCCGGTCGTGGAACCGGCAGATCATCTCATAGTGCCGCCGCAGGGATTTGTCCACCAGCTTCCGGAACTTCTCCGGGTCGTGGTCCAGCATCTCCGTCCGCTGGGCGAAGGTCAGCCCCTGGGGGCAGTATCCGCCGTCATAGGGCACATGGCAGGAGGTCTGGTCGCTGAGCAGATCCACATGCACGTTGTTGTCATACAGGTATTCCAGCAGGTCCACCACGTTGCCGTGATAGGCGATGGCGCAGGGGGTCCGGTCCGCCAGGTGCCGCCGGGCCATGGCCAACGCCTTCTCCAGGCTGTCGGTGCGCTGGCTGACCCACC
>OHUJ01000948.1_pt1 | contig 11330 bp, 6 predicted proteins | sample 1579241 | NCBI WGS metagenome assembly OHUJ01 (sample SAMEA3882547, study PRJEB24775) | human gut metagenome | biome: human-associated habitat; feature: intestine environment; material: feces | place: Netherlands | collected 2009/2010
GGCATTTGTATGCAGCATGGCGAAGCAGACTACCGCCCCTTTTTTGATGATACGATGCGGGCAGGCCATTACGAGAACAACCCCGCCACAGTAGACCTGATGATTCGTTCCTCCAACTCGATCATCCGGGATCTGGTGCGCCGCGGCGTCCGCTTTGCGCGGGATGACCACGGGGCTCTGCGCTTTACCCGGGAGGGAGCGCACTCCCGCCCGCGCATTCTGTTCCATGAGGATATTACCGGCCACGAGATCACCCAGACCCTGCTGAACGAGGTCCTGCGCTGCGAGAACATCGAACTGCGAGAGCATACGACTCTGCTGGATTTCTTCGCCGATGCCTCGGCCTGCGGCGGTGTCATTGCTGCCGGCCCGGACGGCGAACCGCGAGCCATCGGGGCAGGGGCGGTGGTGCTGGCCTGCGGCGGCATCGGCGGGTTGTATAAAAACTCCACCAACTTCCCCCACATCACGGGGGATGCCATCGCCATGGCCCTGCGCCACGGCGTTGCCTGTGAGCACTTGGACTATATCCAGATCCACCCCACGACTTTGTACAGCCACCGAAAAGGTCGTCGCTTTCTGATTTCGGAATCGGTTCGCGGGGAGGGCGCGCTGCTGCTGGATAAAAACGGGAACCGCTTTACCAACGAATTGCAGCCCCGCGACGTGGTGAGCGCAGCAATCCGCGCACAGATGGAAAAGGACGGCACCGACCATGTGTGGGAGGATATGCGCCCCATCGGTGAGGCGGCTATCCGTGAGCATTTCCCCAACATTCTGGAGCGCTGCGAGGAGGAGGGGTACGACCCCATCCATGAACCGATCCCCGTTGTACCGGCCCAGCATTATTTTATGGGCGGCATCACGGCGGACCTGAGCAGCCGCACAGCACTGCCCCGGCTGTATGCCTGCGGCGAGACCTGCTGCAACGGTGTGCATGGACGCAATCGGCTGGCCAGCAATTCCCTGCTGGAATCTTTGGTCTTTGCACAGCGCGCGGAAGATGATATACTATACGGAGAACCGCCTGTCTTTACAGGCGATAAGCCCGATTTGGCCCCATACCGTGAACAGGAACCGCTGTTTGCAGCGTATCGGCAGGAGGTTCTGACCGCTATTGAGAGGAGTAAAAACCATGAATGAGATCACCCAGCTGCTGCATATAGACCCGCTGCTGCTGCAAGCGCTGCGGGAGGATATTCCGGAGGAGGACGTTTCCACAAACGCCGTCATGCCCCACGCCTGCCCCGGCACCGTAGATCTGATTGCCAAGGAGGACGGCATTGTTGCCGGTCTGGCGGTCTATGCCCGCGTCTTTACGCTGCTGGACTCCGGCGCCAAGGTGGAATTCTTCTGCCGGGACGGCGATACCGTACAGCCCGGTCAGAAGCTGGCCGTTGTTACGGGCGATATACGCGCCCTGCTTTCCGGTGAGCGCGTTGCGCTGAACTACCTGCAGCGAATGAGCGGCATTGCCACCTATACCCATCAGCTGTCTGCCCTGCTGGAGGGAACCGGCATCACCCTGCTGGACACCCGTAAGACCAGCCCCAACAACCGCATTTTTGAAAAGTACGCTGTCCGCGTTGGCGGCGGCAGCAACCACCGCACCGGCCTGTCCGACGGCGTTCTGCTGAAGGATAACCACATCGGCGCTGCCGGCGGCGTGGCGAAGGCCGTCAAGATGGCCCGGCAGTATGCGTCTTTCGTCCGCAAGATCGAGGTGGAGGTTGAAACGCTGGAACAGGTCAAAGAGGCCGTGGAAGCCGGTGCGGACATCATCATGCTGGATAACATGAGCGACGAGGATATGCGCAAGGCTGTGACTTTGATTGCAGGCCGCGCCAAGACCGAGTGCTCTGGCAATGTCACGCGGGAAAACATTGCCCGTCTGCGGGACATTGGCATTGACTATGTGTCCAGCGGCGCCCTGACCCATTCGGCCCCCATTCTGGATCTTTCCATGAAGCATCTGCGCCACCTGACCGCGGAGGAGGCCTGATATGACCACCGCAGAGCGCCGCGCCGCCATTTTGCAGCAGCTTGCCCATGCCGGAGCGCCTATTGCCGCCCGCACGCTGGCTACCCATTACGGCGTCAGCCGTCAGGTCATCGTGCAGGATCTGGCGGTCATACGGGCATCACACCCCGGAATCATTTCCACTGCACGCGGCTATGTGCTGGAGCAGCCTGATCAGCCAGCCGGCTGCACACGGGAGTTCAAGGTGCGCCACACACCTGACCGAACCGGGCAGGAGCTGAACCTGATTGTGGACTGTGGCGGCCTGGTCAAGAATATCAGCATCAGCCACCGGGTCTATGGCCGTATCACCGCTGAGATGGACATCCGTTCCCGGCAGGATGTGCGGGAATTTCTGCAATCGTTTGAGGACAGTTCCTCCACGGTGCTGTCCACCGCCACCGACGGCTACCACTATCATCTGGTGGAGGCAGCCACCCCGGACAGGCTGAGCCTGATCGAAAAAGAACTGAAAGAGCACGGTTTTCTGGCTCCGCTGCAACCGTGGGAGCATTGAAGAAAGAAAACGAGGCATAATTATGACTGTCCATGAACTGCAGCAGGAGATCCTGCGCCTGAAACGGGAAAAGAATATCTGCATCCTGGCCCATGCCTACCAGAGCCAGCCTGTGCTGGAAGTCGCCGATTACACCGGCGATTCCTACGGGTTGAGCGTGCAGGCGGCCAAAACCAACGCTGACGGGGTCATCATGTGCGGTGTGCGCTTCATGGCCGAGACCTGCAAAATTTTAAGCCCGGAGAAAACTGTCTGGCTGGCCAACCCCATGGCGGGCTGCCCTATGGCCGAGCAGCTTGATCTGCCGACCTTGCAGGAATTGAAAAAGCAGTACCCCGGCTACGCCGTGGTGGCGTACATCAATACGACCTCGGAGCTGAAAACGGCCTGCGATGTCTGTGTGACGTCATCCAGCGCGCTGAAAATTTGCAGTGCGCTGGAAAACGATAAGATTCTGTTCATCCCTGATCCCAATTTGGGCGGCTATGTAGCAAAGCAGCTGCCGGAAAAGCAGTTTGCCTTTTACCACGGCGGCTGCCCGCGCCATATCGTATGTTCGGCAGCAGATGTAGCCAAAGCCCGCGCTGCCCACCCGGAGGCGCTGCTTCTGGTTCATCCCGAATGCCGCCCCGAGGTCGTGGAGCAGGCTGATTATGTTGGCTCTACCACCGGCATTATGGCTTATGCAGAAAAGTCCGATGCCAAAGAGTTCATCATCGGCACGGAAAACAGCATCGTGGAGCACCTCTCCTATGCTTGCCCGGAAAAGCGGTTCTATCCGCTGGCCGTGCAGCTTACCTGCATGAACATGAAACTGACCACCCTGATGGACATTTACCATTGTCTGCAGGGCAGCGGCGGCGAGGAAATCACCCTGCCGCAGGACGTCATGCAGGGAGCCGGGCGCTGCATCCGCCGCATGGTGGAGCTGGGCGGCTGACAGATTGCGCATGAAAAAAAGCATATACAGCATCGCATTGCGAACCGCCGAGAGGCCGTTCGTCATAAACGAAGCTGTATATGCTTTTTACTTTGCCGTACAGATCCTTTGTACGCTATTTAAACGCGATCACGAATTCTGTTTGAAAACTTTATCCAGTGTTCCCATCAGGATATTCACATCAATCGGTTTTGCAATATGTGCATTCATCCCTGCTTTGAATGCTTTTTGGCGGTCTTCCTCAAAAGCGTTGGCTGTCATGGCCACAATGGGAATGTTTGCCTTTTTACTGCTGCTCAATGTACGGATCTCCCGGGTGGCGGTGTATCCGTCCATTTTGGGCATCTGAATATCCATCAGGATCAGATCATACTCATCCTCCGCAGCCTCGTTCATTCTGGCCACGGCATCCGTGCCGTCCTCAACGGCGTCCACTTTCAGTCCGGCTTCTTCCAGAATGGCCGTTGCAATCTCGCGGTTCAGTTCGTTATCCTCGACCAACAGCACCTTTTTGCCCGTATAGTCGCCGTGCTTGGGCAGGAGGGCCTGCCTGCCCGACACCACTTTGTGTGTCAGCGCATCGCGCAGTTCCGACATAAACAGCGGTTTGGAAACAAACGCCGTGACACCGGCCTGCCGGGCCTCATCCTCAATGTCGGCCCAATCGTAGGCTGTCAATATGATGATCGGCGTGCCGGGTTCGATTACTTTGCGGATCCTGCGCACCGTCTCAATGCCGTTCATATCCGGCATCAGCCAGTCAATGATGTAAACCTTGAACTCCGCACCCTGATTGTGCGCCTCCATCGCGCGCAGGATGGCTTCCTTGCCGGAGGTCGTCCAGTCGGCTTCCATCTCAATTTCCCGCAGCATTTTGCTTACGCTCATGCAGGTCTGTGCATCATCATCCACAACCAGTGCACGGGTGCCTTTCAGGCCCGGAATCGGCGGATATTTCACCGATTCCGTACAAACCTTGCAGTCCAGGGTGACCGTAAACTCGCTGCCCTTTCCCTGCTCGCTCTTGACGGCGATGGTTCCGCCCATCATATCTACGATGTTTTTCGAGATGGCCATGCCAAGGCCCGTACCCTGAATGCCGCTTCTTGTCGCAGTCTGTTCCCGTGAAAAAGAGTCAAAAACGTGCGCCTGGAAGTCCTTCGACATACCGATACCGTTATCTTTCACGCTGAAAACAAAGGTCGCATACCCACTGCGGGCAGACGGCTTTTCTTCAACGCGGATATTGATGGTACCGCCTGCCGGTGTAAATTTGACAGCGTTTCCCACGATGTTGAGCAGGACCTGATTCAGGCGCAGCTTATCGGTGATAATATCCTCATGGTGCACATCCTGCGTGTCGATGTAAAGGTCAAGCTGTTTGGCGCTGATATTGCCTTGAATAATCGTGCGCAGGTCGTGCAGCACATCAGGCAGGTGGACTTCTGCGTTGTCCAGTTTGACCGTGCCGCTTTCGATACGGCTCATATCCAGAATATCGTTGATCAGACTGAGCAGATGCTGGCCCGATACGCTGATTTTCTTCAGATACTCTTTGACAAGGTCAATGTTATCAATATGCGCCGTGGCAAGGGCCGTAAACCCGATAATGGCATTCATCGGGGTGCGAATATCGTGCGACATACTGTTCAGGAATACCGTCTTGGCCTTATTGGCGTGTTCCGCCGCCGCCAGTGCATCGCGCAGGGCATCCTCCTGCTTTTGCTCCCGCCGCTTTTCCTCGGTAGCGTCGCGGGTAGCAACCAACACGGCTGTTACGTTGCCGTCCGCGTCTTTTCGCTGCGGTGTGATCAGCGTAAGGATCCATTGTCTATCGACAGTCTGAGACGCAAGAGCCAAAGAGGTGTGACCCTTCAGACGTTCGGCCACTGTCGTCATGTCCGCAAAGGTGAGATACTCCTCACGGTATGGCTCCGCGATAATTTTCTCGATTTGCTCCTGCTGTACGGATCGTTTCAGTGCAAAGTGCTTCTGCTTCTTGACTGTATCGGACGCGTCCTTGAGGATTTCAACGGTGTTTTTCTTCAAGTCCACCAGTGAAATGTACATATACGCCGTGCCAAGCGCTGTGATGATTCCGGTACGTTTCTGGTGCTGCCGCAGCGCGTCTTTTTCCATTTTGGTCTGCCACAGCAGTGCCATTAAAAAGACCATTACGGCTATGGCCAGATAGGATGCACAGACAATGTTGCGCGTCATGAACACCTGAGATGCCGGGAAAAACACAAAGAGCGCATAGTTCTCGGTATTTTCCCGGCTGCCGTACCAGACGCCTTGATTGCCGTTCAGGCGCACAATGCCATCCTCCGCAGCACCGAAGGTTCCGTTATATAATTCCTGGCATTCCTCTATTGCCTTGTTTACCTGTTTGCTGCTGTTGCTGCTGATGACCCTGCCGTTCTCCGTGATCGTAGCGATGCCGCCAAGCTCCAACGGAAAATCTCTCAACAGGGAATCCACTGTCAAATCTCCAATATCCTCATTGTCCTTCTGTATATAGGTAATCAGGATACCTGGTGCATCCGCGCGTGCCACCGCGGCAAAATCATAGAGTGTCCCATTTTCTTCCAGACGGGTCGAGTATGTCTTTTTTGGATAGTCAACGATATTGTGCACATAGGGGCTGTCGATCAGCTTCTCCCACAGCGGCATGGCGTTGCCGCCCTTTGTGGTCTGCATGACAACATTCAGGTTTTCATCTAATACAAGCGCACCGGTCAGACGCTGTTCCTCTGCAAAAGAGTCCAGGTCCTGCGTGCCGAAACCCTCCTTCAGCGTCATTTCGTTGCCAAGGCTTACCGTTTTATCCAGCAGGCGGACAAGGCTTTTCACGCGGTCGTTGGCCGCATCAGTCTCGTACTGCTCTAAGCGAATCTTTACAAAACCAATCGTTTCATCCAATGTATGACGCAGTGCAATTCGGTTCAGATTCGTGAATGTGATCCAAAGTACAATGCCGAACGCAACTAACACAAGCAAAAACAGTCTTTTTTTGCCGGACTGCTTTTTCTCATTCATTTTCCCTGTTCCCCCCACACAGTTTTCTCTGCATCAAGTCCGAATTTTTCTGCAACGCGGCCAATCGTTCCGTCCTGCTTCATATCTTCCAGAGTTTGGGTCAGCTGCACAGCCAAATCCTCATGGGTGTCCTTTGCGAAGGCAACGCCAAGTTCGGAACTGTAAGGACTCTCTGCCAGCACACGGTAACTGCTTTCATCCAGATTTGTCAACTTGGCTACCAGTGCTTCATGGCCTGCGACGGCATCTACATAGCCTTTGCGCAGTGCCGCAAACATATCCTCTGTCGTCTCAAAGCTGTTGACTTGCTTGACCTCGGGCAGCAAAGAGGAAATTTCGCCGAGAAACAGCGACTCCGCCTTTGTGGTTGCCTGTACGCCGATGCGCTTACCGGCCAGATCGGACAGCGACTGGATATCGCTGTCCGCACGAACAGCCACGACCTGACGGCTGTACATATACGGACCGGCCCATTGGTACTTGGTTTCCCGCCCGTTCATGCTGAAGCATGACCAGATGCAGTCGATCGTGCCGTCGCTGAGAAGGTTGTCTTTGTCCGGCCATGAAATCGTCCGGAATTCCGGCGTATAGCCAAGTCGTGAAAACGCTTCCGTCGCCAGTTCCACGTCGATGCCGGCAAACTGCCCGTTCCTGTCCAGATAGCTGTAAGGGTCAAACACATCAATGCCGACCACAATCGTCTGCGGCGCAGTCTCTGCCGCAGAGTGCGGCTGTGCGGAACAGGCGCACAGACCTGCCATAAAAAGCATAGCCAAAGCCATAAGCAGGCCATACACTTTTGCCCTGCTCATTGACGTTTTTCCTGTGTGGTGATGCCCGTTTGAAAAATGGAACATGCGCTTCCCTTCCTTATTATATAGGTTGTATACCGCTTGCCGCCAACCCTGTCGGACGCAGTAAGCCATGAAGTAAACTATATTATAACTTTTCCAAGTTGGAATTTTATCATACTACGGACATTATTGCAAGTGCTTTGCCTTGTTTTTGGCTTACAGTTTACCACATTTATACAATATCCGACGATAACTCCAAAAGGCGGTTTCTGCTATTGAAAAAATCTGGCAGAAGTGCTATAACAAGGATGGGTTACAGTAAATTGAGAGAGATGACATGTATGTATTCCATCTTCCGTGAATTGGCAATTATTATTCTGAGCGCCAAGTTTTTTGGCCTGGCTGCCCGCAAGTGCAAGGCCCCGCAGGTGGTCGGTGAAATTCTCGCCGGTCTGCTGATTGGGCCCTGTCTGCTCAATCTGGTGCAGATCAACGACACGATCTCCGTTTTTGCTGAAATCTGTGTTGTGCTGCTGATGTTTTCCACAGGACTTGGCACCAACCTGAAAGAACTGATGCGGGCCGGGCCTATTGCTACGCTGATTGCCTGCATCGGTGTGCTTGTACCGTTGATTGGCGGTACGCTGCTCTACAGCGTATTCTACGGCTTTTCGGCAATCGGCAGCCCGGAATTCTTCCGCGCATTGTTTATCGGCACAATTATGACCGCAACCAGCGTGTCCATCACGGTGGCAACGCTGCAGGAGTTGGGCCACTTAAAGAGCTTCCTTGGCACTACCATTGTCAGCGCTGCCGTCATTGATGATGTCATCGGCATTATCGTGCTGACCTGTGTGCTGGGTGCCAGCTCCGGTGAGGGCACCGGCATCGGCGGCGTGCTGGTCCAGACCGCGCTGTTCTTTCTGGTTGCCGTTGGCATCGGCTATGTGTTCCACTGCGCCATGAAGTGGCTGGATTCCCGCAATCCCCATACGCAGCGCATAACGATTGCCAGCCTTGCATTCTGCTTTGCAATGGCCTATATTGCCGAGAAATACTTTGGCATTGCGGATATTACCGGCGCTTACATTGCCGGTATCGTTCTCTGTACGCTGCACGACGCCGCTTATGTGGAGCGCCGGGTCGACATCAGCAACTATGTGATTTTTGCGCCGATTTTCTTTGTCAGCATCGGTTTAAAGACCGACATCAGCGGACTGACGCCGGAGATTCTGCTGTTCAGTGTTTGCTTCGTTCTCGTTGCCCTGCTGGCAAAAATCATCGGCTGCGGACTGGCGGCCAGAGCCTGCCGTTTCAACTGGGGAGACTCTCTTAAAGTCGGTGTCGGCATGATGACCCGCGGCGAGGTCGCCTTGATCGTGGCCCAGAAGGGCCTTGAGGTCGGCGTTGTCGAGCCTGTTTATTTTACGGCGGTCATCCTTTTGATCGTGGTTTCCAGCGTCGCCACGCCGCTGGCACTGAAAGCGCTGTTCACGAAAATGCCCCCTGTCGCCCATCCGAGTGAAGCAAAAAAGTGACCGCTGCATAACCCCTGCCTGTCAGCCAATGCCGGTGCCGGACGACCCATAATGAAAGAAAAGCCCTGGTAGCAGGCTTAGAAAGTGAGAAGCTGCTCATTCCCTACGGAGTGAGCAGCTTCTTTTGTGGCAAAATATGCGAAAATGCGAGATAATACGGCGCAGCAACGGCCTGCCGGTGGGCGCTTTGCATTTATCGCAGCTTATTTTCCCAGCCGACATTTGAAATCTGTATATCCGAACGTCACGATTTTCCGCGTAGTGCCGTCGGGTTTGCGGGCGTAAATACCGGGCAGGGGCATACCGTTGAAGGTGTTGTTCTTGCAGGTGGTGTAAATGGCCATATCGCCGAACACCAGCAGATCTCCCACGGCAGGCACAGCGTCAAAGCTGTAATCACCGATGACATCCCCCGCAAGGCAGGTCGGCCCGGCCAACCGCACAGTGCAGGGCTTTTCGCCGGGTTCCCCTGCCCCCAGCAGCGGCGGGCGGTAGGGCATCTCGATCACGTCCGGTGTATGGCAGGCGGCGCTGGCATCCAAGATGGCAACCGTCGTATCGCCGTTTTGCACCACTTCCAGCACGCGGGTCAAGAGATACCCTGCGTTCAGGGCGCAGGCCTCGCCGGGTTCCAGATAAACCGTCACGCCCCAGTCATTCCGGGCGCGGCGGATACACTTTTCCAAAGTGGCCATGTCGTAGCCGGGGCGGGTGATGTGATGCCCGCCTCCGAAGTTCAGCCACTTCATTTTTGGCAGCAAATCGCCGAATTTCTCTGCCACTGCGTCCAGCGTCACGGCCAGCGCATCGGCGTCCTGCTCACATAAAGTGTGAAAGTGCAGGCCGTCCAACAGCCCGGGCAGGGCAGAATTTTCTGCCGCTGCCGCGTCCCACTGGGCGCGGGTCGTGCCCAAACGGCTGCCGGGGGCGCAGGGGTCGTAAATCGCGTGGCCGTCCTGGGTCGAGCACTCGGGATTGATGCGCAGTCCCACACTTTTGCCCGCCGCCTTGGCCGCGGGGCCAAATTTTGCCAGCTGTGCGGGCGAGTTGAAGACGATATGGTCGGCGTACCGCAGCAACTCGTCCATTTCATCTGCGCGGTAGGCCGCGCAGAAAACGTGCACTTCTTTGCCGGGCATTTCCTCCGCGCCGAGCCGCGCCTCAAACAGGCCGCTGGCCTCGGTGCCCGCCAGATAAGGAGCCAGCACCGGGTAAACATTAAAGTTGGAAAAAGCCTTCTGCGCCAGCAGAATTTTGCAGCCGGTGCGCTGCTGCACCCCCAGCAGAAGTTCGCCGTTGCGGCGCAGCTGGGCTTCGTCCAGCAGATAGCAGGGGGTGGGCAGGGAAGCGAGTGCGCCCTCCGAGAGGTTTGCCAGCCCCGCGAAGGGCGGGCGTGTATCGACCAGCCGCATCAGTCCACCAGAGCCGGGGCGTGGCTCTCGGAGCGGGGCAGGCCGTACTTGTCCAGAGCATCCAGATACGGGTCCGGATCAAACTCTTCCACAGTGTGCACGCCCTTGGTGGTCCACTTGCCGGTGAGCAGCATCAGTGCGCCGCACATGGCCGGTACGCCGGTGGTATAGCTGATGGCCTGAGAGCCGACCTCCTTGTAGCACTCCTGATGGTCGCACACATTATAAATGTAGTAGGTCTTGTCCTTGCCGTCCTTTTTGCCGGTGAAGATGCAGCCGATGTTCGTCTTGCCCTTGGTGCGGGGACCGAGGCTGGCGGGGTCGGGCAGCAGCGCTTTCAGGAACTGGATGGGCACGATCTCCTGACCGTTGTAATTGATGGGCGTGGTGGAGAGCATGCCCACATCCTCCAGGCAGCGCATGTGGTCAAGGTAGCTCTGTCCGAAGGTCATGAAGAAGCGGATGCGTTTGACATCGGGCAGGTTCTTGCCAAGAGATTCAATTTCCTCATGATGCAGCAGGTACATATCCTTCTGACCGACCTGGTCAAAGTTATATTCCCGCTTGATGCTCATGGCCGGGATCTCGACCCACTTGCCGTTTTCCATATAGCTGCCGGGGGCAGAAACTTCGCGCAGGTTGATTTCGGGGTTAAAGTTGGTGGCGAAGGCATAGCCATGGTCGCCGCCGTTGCAGTCCAGGATATCGATGGTGTCGATGGTGTCAAACTCATGCTTGGCGGCGTAAGCGCAGTAAGCCTGGGTCACGCCCGGGTCAAAGCCGCTGCCCAGCAGGGCGGTCAGGCCGGCTTCCTCAAACTTCTTGGCGTAGGCCCACTGCCAGCTGTAATCAAAGTAGGCGGAGAAACCGGCCTCCTTGCAGCGCTTCTCGTAAATGGCGCGCCACTCCGGGTCGTCGGTGTTCTCAGGCTCGTAGTTGGCGGTGTCCATGTAGTTCACGCCGCAGGCCAGGCAGGCATCCATGATGGTCAGATCCTGATAGGGCAGGGCGATGTTCATCACCAGATCGGGCTGGTAGCTTTTGATGAGGGCGATGACCTCGTCCACGTG
>OHUJ01000965.1_pt1 | contig 11193 bp, 12 predicted proteins | sample 1579241 | NCBI WGS metagenome assembly OHUJ01 (sample SAMEA3882547, study PRJEB24775) | human gut metagenome | biome: human-associated habitat; feature: intestine environment; material: feces | place: Netherlands | collected 2009/2010
GAGACGGACTCAATTCTTTCAATTGCTCCACAGCCACGGCTCTGACGCTGGCCGGAATGGGGTACAGAGTGGTGAAGCACGGCAACCGCGCCGTGTCCTCATCCTGCGGTTCTGCGGACGCTCTGGAAGGCCTGGGGTTCCCGCTGGACGTAGCTCCGGAGGATGTCCGGCGCCTGTTGGACGAGCGGAACTTCGCTTTCCTGTTCGCGCCCAATTTTCATCCTGCCTTCCGCAATGTTGGCCCCATCCGCCGGGAGCTGGGCATTCGCACCCTGTTCAATCTGCTGGGGCCCCTCATCAACCCGGCGCGTCCCACGCATATCCTGCTGGGTGTGGCCCGTCCGGAACTCGTTGAGCTGCTGGCGGAGACGCTCCGCCAGTCCCACATCCGCAAGGCTGCCGTAGTATATGGCGCCGGGGGATATGACGAGGTGACGCCGCTGGGGCCCACCAAGATGATGATCATCCACAACGGCAGGCTGACGCCCATGTCCCTGGATCCCTCGGATTACGGCATCCAGCCCTGCAACCCGGAGGAACTGGCCGTTCATTCCAAGTCGGAAGCCGTGGACGTGCTGAAAAACATTCTGGCGGGGAAAGGCCCGCATGCCATGATGGACATGGTGATTCTGAATGTGGGGGTAGCCATGTTCCTGCTGGAGGAGCACATGGACCTGTCCGTCTGCATGGCGAAAGCGCGGGAAGCCGTCTGCGCCGGCATAGGAAGGAGAACGCTTCATGCTGCTTGACCGGTTCCGGGAAGCCAAGGCGGAGGAGATAGCCCTGCTCACGGACATGGCCTCCCGCCGGGAACTGCCGCGCCCGTGGAAGGGGCGCCGGCCGGATTTCCTGAAAGCCATTGCGGAACCGCCGGACGGGCAGCCCGTGGCGGTCATTGCGGAGTTCAAGCAGTCCTCTCCGTCGCGCGGCGTCATCGCCACCGGGCTGAAACCGGAGGAAGTGGCTGAACAATACGCTGCGGCAGGCGCCTCCTGCATCTCCGTGTTGACGGAAGAACAGTTTTTCGGCGGCCGCATCGGATATTTGGAACGCATGAGCCGCGCCGGGCTTCCGCTTCTCCGCAAGGATTTCATTTTTCATCAGCTTCAGGTGATGGAGACGGCTTCTACGCCGGCTTCCGCGTTGCTGCTCATCGTCCGTCTGACGCCGGACGCACGGACGCTCCGTGTTCTCAGGGAGCAGGCGGAGGCTTACGGCATGCACGCCGTTGTGGAAGTGTTTGACGCGGCGGATCTGGAAATTGCCAGGGACTCCGGCGCGCGCATCATCCAGGTAAATGCCCGTGACCTGGATACCTTGAGAACGGACAGGCAGGCCTGCCTGGACATGGCGAAATTCCGCCGTGAGGGGGAGGTGTGGATTGCCGCCAGCGCCATGAGCGCCGGGGCTCATCTCAGGGAAGCCGCGGAAGCGGGCTTCCAGGCCGTACTGATGGGAACAGCCCTGATGGACGGAGGAAGGCCGGGTGAAAAACTGGCAGCAATTTTAGAAGAAACAATATGAAGAAGCATTCATTTGCAATCAAGGTGTGCGGAATTACCCGCCAGAGCGATTTATCAACCGCCATGGGGATGGGGGCCCATTTCTGCGGCTTCATCTTTCATCCCGGAAGTCCGCGTTATATTGCGCCGCCGCGCGCCGCGGCTCTGGATTCCGCCCTGATCCGCCGCGTGGGAGTTTTCGTGAATCAGAATGCGGAGGAAATCATGGATATCATGAAAACGGCCCGGCTGGAATTCGCCCAGCTCCATGGCGCCCATTCTCTGGACTGCGCGCGCCGCATCGGCCCGGAAAAAGTGATCCGCGTATTGTGGCCGGACCGGTATGAATCCGTAGATGCCCTGCAAAGGGAAATGGAGCTATGGGCGGACAGCTGCGCCTGGTTTCTGCTGGATGCCGGCAGCCAGGGCGGCGGCCACGGCGTTTCCCTTGACTGGTCCTCCCTGGCGTTTCTGAGTTCCCCCCGGCCCTGGTTCCTGGCGGGCGGCCTTTCCTCCGCCTCTCTGAACAGGGCGCTGGAACAATGCTCTCCGGACGGCATAGACCTGAACTCCGGCGTGGAAGCCATTCCCGGCCAGAAAAGCCCGCAAAAACTGCTGGCGGCCCTCAAACCACTCACCCCTTACACTCCTTACCACATCGCATGAAGAAAGAAGGATATTTCGGCAATTTCGGCGGTCGCTTCGTACCGGAAGCGCTGCGCCCCCCGCTTATGGAGCTGGAGGAAGCCATGGACTCCATCATGCCGTCCCGCGAGTACCGGGATGCGCTTCAGGATCTGCTGGTCCATTACGCTGGGCGTGAAACTCCCCTCACGTTCTGTCCCCACCTTTCGGAAAAACTGGGCTTCCGCCTGTGGCTGAAACGGGAGGACCTGCTGCACACCGGAGCCCACAAAATCAACAACGCCCTCGGCCAGGCCCTTCTGGCCAAAATGATGGGGAAAACGCATCTGATTGCGGAAACCGGGGCGGGGCAGCACGGCGTGGCTACGGCTACGGCGGCCGCCCGGCTTAACATGGACTGCGCCATTTTTATGGGCGCAGAGGATGTAGAACGCCAGTCCATGAACGTCATGCGCATGAAACTGCTGGGAGCGACGGTTTTCCCGATTGAGAGCGGTTCCCGCACGTTGAAGGATGCCATTAACGAGGCTTTGCGCTACTGGATTTCCCATCAGGCGGATACCCTGTATTGTTTCGGTACGGCGGCTGGCCCCCATCCGTTCCCCACATTGGTCAGGCAGCTTCAATCCGTCATTGGGCGGGAGGCCCGCGCCCAGATGCTGGAGCGCGCAGGCAGGCTGCCGGATGTGGTGGTGGCATGCGTGGGCGGCGGCTCGAACTCCATTGGAATGTTTGCAGATTTTATAGAGGAACCTTCGGTAAAACTGATCGGCGTTGAGGCGGCCGGAAAGGGAATCGAGACAGGTGAGCATGCGTCGGCGATGGCACTTGGTGAGCCGGGAGTCTTACATGGTATGCGTTCCTATCTGCTGCAGGATGAAGATGGAAATGTAAAACTGGCACACTCTATTTCCGCAGGACTGGATTATCCGGGGGTCGGACCGGAGCACGCCTATCTCAGAGACAGCGGAAGAGCCACATATGTTTCCGTGACCGATACAGAGGCAATGGATGCGCTGATGGAACTCTGTAAATTAGAAGGAATCATTCCTGCGATCGAAAGTGCCCACGCAGTGGCCTATGCGAAAAAGATCGCACCAACACTTGGAAAAGACAAGATCATGGTAGTTACCATTTCAGGACGTGGAGATAAAGACTGTGCGGCAATCGCCCGCTACAGAGGGGAGGATCTTCATGAGTGATCTTGCAAGAGCATTTGACCACGGCAAGGCGTTCATCGCCTTTCTGACCTGCGGCGACCCCGATCTTGAAACGACCGCGGCTGCCGTCCGCGCTGCCGCGCAAAACGGCGCCGACCTCATCGAGCTCGGCATTCCCTTCTCTGACCCCACGGCGGAGGGGCCCGTCATTCAGGCCGCTAACCTGCGCGCCCTGCAAAGCGGCGTAACGACCGACAAGATTTTCGATCTCGTGCGCGAGCTGCGGCGCGGCGTGACGATCCCCATGGTTTTTATGACGTATGCGAATGTCGTCTTTTCCTACGGCACAGAGCGCTTTTTGTCCAACTGCCGCGATGTTGGCATCGACGGGCTCATCCTGCCGGACGTGCCGTATGAGGAAAAGGAAGAATTTCTCCCCGCGTGCCGCAAGTACGGCGTCGACTTTATCTCCCTCATCGCGCCGACGTCGGAGAACCGCATCGTGATGATCGCGCGCGAGGCCGAGGGCTTCCTCTATATCGTCTCATCGCTCGGTGTCACGGGCGAGCGCAGCGAGATCAAGACCGACCTCGCCTCCATCGTCTCCCTCGTGCGGGAAAACACAGATATTTCCTGCGCCATCGGCTTTGGCATCTCCACGCCCGAGCAGGCGAAGAAGATGGCCGACCTCTCCGACGGCGCGATCGTCGGCTCCGCCATCGTCAAGCTCCTTGCCCAGTACGGCAAGGACGCGCCCGAGCACATCGGTGCGTATGTAAAAGAAATGAAGGACGCGCTGCGGTGAAAACAGGAAAAAGGGGCCTCTGCTTTGATGCAGAGGCTCCTTTTTACATAAATATGCTTTATCGTCCCGTCATTCGATGGAGAACGTCTCTCCGAAGACGGTAACGTTGCTCACCGTTTCCGGATCAAGAATTTCGTCCATTTGGAAGCAGTAGCGCCCGCGCTTATCGAGATAAATAAGGGTCAAAGAATCGCAGAAACGAAAAAATCCTTGAAAGCACAATGCTTTCAAGGATCAATCATGGTGCGCGAGGCGGGACTTGAACCCGCACGTCCGTAATGAACACTAGAACCTGAATCTAGCGAGTCTGCCAATTCCACCACTCGCGCATATTTGATTTTTAAAAAGATGGTGCGGATGGCGGGACTTGAACCCGCACGTCCATACGAACACTAGCACCTCAAGCTAGCCTGTCTGCCAATTCCAGCACACCCGCATGTTCATCTTTCAAGCGGCTGTCTCTCAACGACCGCTTGGCCATTATAAGCCCAAAATAGGCCAAATGTCAACCTTTTTTTGAGAGAAAAAATAAAAAATTTTGCTGTAAGAGAAATGGCGGAAAAGCTCAGATTTTTCAAACTTTTCCGGCATCTTTTTCGTGTTAAAGCTGCGCGAGCGTCTCCCCCACCGCGCCCGTGATGACAAGGTCTGCACCAAGTCCGCGGTCGAGCGGCGTCTTGTTGATGACAACGAGCTTGTGTCCGCGATAGTAGCGCACGAGGCCCGCCGCCGGATAGACCGCGAGCGATGTGCCCGCGATGATGAGCACGTCGGCCTCCTGAATGTACTCCACCGCGCGATAGAGTGTCTTTTCGTCCAGGCCCTCTTCGTAGAGCACCACGTCGGGCTTGATGCGCCCGCCGCAGGTGCAGCGCGGCACGCCCTGCGAATGCTTGATGTAGGACACGTCGTAGAACTTGCCGCACTTCTCGCAGTAGTTGCGCAAGGTGCTTCCGTGCAGCTCGAGGACATTCTTGCTGCCCGCCGCCTGATGCAGCCCGTCGATATTCTGCGTGATGACGGCCTTGAGCTTCCCTTCCTTTTCCCACTCGGCGAGCTTTAAGTGCGCGGCGTTGGGCTTTGCGCCTTCGCAGAGGAGCTTCGCGCGGTAAAAGGCGAAAAACTTCTCGGGATAGCGCTCATAATACGTGTGACTCAGGATCGTCTCCGGCGGGTCGTCCCACTGCTGATGATACAGGCCATCCACGCTGCGAAAATCCGGGATACCGCTCTCGGTCGAAACACCTGCCCCGCCGAAAAAGACGATATTGTCCGTTCCGTCAATGAGTTCCTTCAGCTTTTTGATTTCTTCCGTCATCGGTTCTCCTTTTGCGCTCGTGCGCTTATCTCACATAGCTCTTGTCAATCTGCACCACAGCGAAATAGCTCGGATCCAGCTCGTGTACCGCCTTTTTGATCTTCTCCTCCGCTTCCCTGTCGCTCATTTTGCAGCCGTAGGGAACAACGGCGTCGAAGATCACATTCGTGTGCGTCGGCCCCGTGACCATGCGAAAGTCGTGGATGGAGATATTCTCGTCGATGCCGCGCACGAGCGAGGCGATCTTCTGATGCGCGGCGTTGGTGGTCTCGTCGTCCGTCACGATGGGGTCCATGTGGATGACCGCCTCACAGCCAAGCTTGTCGTGCAGCTGCTTTTCCACGTTGTCGATCTCGTCGTGCAGGGTGAGAATATCGCCGTGCGCGGGCACCTCGGCATGCAGCGAGATCATCACGCGGCCAGGGCCGTAATCGTGCACCACAAGGTCGTGGATGCCACACACGGCCTTATTCGCCATCACAATATCGCGGATCTCCTGCACAAACTCCTCCGATGGCGGCTGGCCGAGCAGCGGCGAGAGGGTGTCTCTTGCCGCCTGCACGCCCGCCCACAGGATGAGCAGCGACACGACCAAGCCGCACCAGCCGTCGATCTGCCAATGCAGGAAATAGCCCGCGAGTGTCGCAAGCAGCACCGCCGCGGTCGCCGCGCAGTCGGACAGGCTGTCCGCCGCGGTCGCCTGCATGGCGGCGGCGCTGATCTTCTTCCCCACGCCGCGGTTGTAGCAGTACATGTAGAACTTGGCGCAGATGGAGACAAGCAGGATCGCCACCGTCAGCACGCTGCACTCCACAGCCTCGGGATGCAGGATCGCGCCCACGGCGTCGCGCAGCAGTTCAAAGCCCATCAGCAAAATGACGATCGAGACGATGAGGCCCGAGATATACTCCAGCCGCCCGTGGCCGAACGGATGCTCGGGGTCGGGCTTCTGCCCGGCCAAACGAAAGCCCAGCAGCGTCACGATGGACGCGCCCGCGTCGGACAGGTTGTTAAAGGCGTCCGCCGTGACGGCGACAGAGCCCGCAAGCGTGCCGGCAAACAGCTTGAGCGCGAAGAGCAAGAGGTTGATGACAATGCCCACCGCGCCGCAAAGCACACCGTAAGCGCGCCGCACTGCGGCATCAGACGTGTTCTGATAGTCTTTGATGAACCGACTCGCAAGAAAACCGATCATAGTCTTCCCTCACTCGCTTTTGATCTGTAATTTCATGCGGCAGCAGAGGCGGTCGAGGTCCTCGTCCGTCGCCGCGGGGATGCGCAGCTTCGCGCCGCAGCTTTTGCACACAAGGTCGACGTAGGTGCTGTGAATCTCCATGCCGTAGCTTTTGCTGCCGCAGGAGCAGGTGATACCGTCCTTGCGCGCGGCGATCTCCTTGAGCTCGGAGAGGATCTCATACATGATGACGCTGTCGGCAAAGGCGGCGGGGTCGTCGCCCTGCTCGCGCTCCTTGGCCGCCGCGAGCGAGAGCTGCTCCATCTCGTGCTCGACGGCGTAGTCCTCGCCGATAAAGCAGCAGAGCATTTTCGTATCGGGGCAGGCAAGGCCGATGCCGCGCCCGTGCAGGAGCTTGTCGGCGCTGCACTCCGCCAGATGCTCCTCACCGCACACGCCGCACGGCACACTCAGGCGGAATTTGTTCTCCTCCGCCTCGATGGTCAGGCTTGACTCGCCGCACTCACAGCTCACGACCGCACCCGAGGCGCTCAGGGCAAACACGCTTCTCTGCTGGATGACGCGCTTGTGGCACGCGGGGCAGAGATAGCCGATGGTACGCATTTCTTCTTTCATTCCATTTCCTCCCGGAAAGTAAAATATCATAAGGCAATTTAAATATTATACCGCGTCCGTGCACAAAAAGAAAGGGAGAAACACGCTGTTTCTCCCTTTTCTTTTTGGTTTTCGCGCTTTACGGCTTGACCGCGATGGCCTCGATCTCGACCAGCGCGCCCTTGGGCAGGGCGGCCGCCTGCATCGCACAGCGCGCGGGGCACTCGCCGGAGAAATACTTGCCGTACACCTCGTTGACAACGCCGAAATCGCCGATATCGATCATAAACACGGTCGTCTTGACAACGTCCTCAGCCTTGCAGCCAGCCGCCTCGAGCACCGCGAGCAGATTCTTGATGCTCTGCTCCGCCTGCTCGGACGTGCCGCCGGGAACAAATGCGCCGGTCGCCGGGTCCAGCGGAAGCTGGCCGGAGACAAATACAAAACCGTTTGCTTCGATCGCCTGGGAGTAGGGGCCGACGGCGCCGGGGGCAGTGGTCGTAGAAATCACATGCTTCACGGAAAAATCCTCCTATATCAATGTATTTTCATCATAACATCTTGCGCAATATGCGTCAAGTACTCATATTCTTGGAAAAACGGCAGAAACTAATGCCACTTTTGAGGGATTCCCCTAAATCCATCGGAAAGGAAGAGCGTGATGGAGCAAAAAACCGTCGGCGCGCAGACGCGCCGCCTGCGCACATGTCCCTCCGTCCTCTCGTTCGCCGCCGTCGGCGGGCGGTTCGAGGGCGAAGGCCCGCTGCGCGAATACTTTGACGAATTGAGCGAGGATCACTTCTTCGGCGAGAAGACCTGGGAAAAGGGTGAGAGTACCATGCAGCGCCACGCGCTCTCCCGCGCGCTGGAAAAGGTGGGGCTCAAGGTGAGTGACCTTGACCTCATCTTCGCGGGTGATCTTTTGAACCAGTGCGTCGGCTCGTCGTTCGCTCTGCGAGAGAGCCGCATCCCATTCTATGGACTCTACGGTGCGTGCTCCACGATGGGCGAGAGCCTGTCGCTCGCCGCATTGATGCTCGACGGCGGGTATGCCTCTTGCGCCGCGGCGCTGACCTCCTCGCACTTCTGCACCGCCGAGCGGCAGTACCGCATGCCGGTGCCCTATGGCTCGCAGCGCACGCCGACCGCGCAGTGGACGGCCACAGGCAGCGGTTGCTGCCTCCTCGCGTGCGAGGGCGAGGGGCCCTATATCACACACGTGACAACCGGGAAAATCGTCGACAAGGGCGTCACCGACGCAAACAACATGGGCGCGGCGATGGCCCCCGCCGCCTATGACACGCTGTGCGCGCTCTTTCGCGACACGAGGACAAAACCCGAAGACTATGACCTCATCGTGACGGGCGACCTCGGCAGGCTTGGGCATCAGATCGTCTCGGACTTTTTCGCGCGCGATGGGCTCCCTCTCGGTGAGCGCTACACCGACTGCGGGCTTCTGCTCTACGACATTGAATCGCAGGACATGCACTGCGGCGGCAGCGGTTGCGGCTGCTCGGCAAGCGTTTTGTGCGGGTATCTGCTGCGCGGGATGCGCGAGGGCAAATGGAACCGCATCATCTTCGCGCCGACGGGCGCGCTGCTCTCCCCCACGACGACATTTCAGGGTGAGAGCATCCCCGGCATCTGCCACGCGGTCGTATTCTCGAATCACAAGGAGGAATAAGCGGTGGATTATCTGAACGCCTTTCTCTGCGGTGGCATCCTCTGCGCCATCGGACAGATCCTCATCGACAAAACACCCCTCACGCCCGCGCGTATCCTGACGGGCTATGTCGTCTGCGGCGTTTTACTGACGGCCATCGGCGTCTACGAGCCCATCGTCAAATGGGGCGGCGCGGGCGCGACCGTGCCGCTGCTCGGCTTTGGCTACTCGCTCGCCAAGGGCGTGGAAAAAGCCGTTCAAGAGCAGGGGTGGCTCGGCGTGATGACCGGCGGCCTCAGCGCCACGGCGGGCGGCATCGCCGCAGCGATCGTCTTTGCTGTGCTGATGGCGCTCATTTTTAAGCCCGGCGACAAACGGTAATAATAAAAAACGAGGAGAGGGTTTTCACCCTCTCCCCTTTTATGAAAAATCGCTTTTTACGATGCGCGCAGGCCGGGCTCTTCGATCTGCTCAAGCGTCATCACTCTGGTGTGGCAGATCGGCTTCCACTCGACCTTCGTAAAGAGCGACGCAATGCAGATCGGCACGTAGGTGAGCATGAAGAGCGGGAACGTGAAGGCGTAGAGCACCTTTTTCCACGCCGCGCAGCGGATATTCTTCCACTCCGTCACGGTCGTGATCGCGCCGAGCACAAAGAGCGTTAAGTACAGGCTCATCAGCGTTTGCAGCACGGAGACCGTCAGCACCGCCATCGAACCGCCTGACGTCGCGTTCGCGATCGCCGCGCCGATGTTCACGACCACGCTCAAACCCGTGAGCACCGCCGCGGGCATGATGTTCATCGTCATGTCATAGCAGGAAAAGCTGCCGCGCGCAATGCCGGAGAAGAGCTCGGAGGCGTACTTGCGGAACACCTGCAGGTAGCCCTTCGACCAGCGCATGCGCTGGCGCCAGGACTGGGCAAAGCTCGTGGGCTGCTCGTCATAGAGCACCGCGCCCGCCGCGTAGCCGACCTTTTCCCCGCGCACGACGTTGTCAATGGTAAACTCGATGTCCTCGGTCAGCAGGAAGAAGTTCCAGCCGCCGCACGCTTCCAGCACACCGTCGGAAAACAGAAAACCTGTGCCAGACACGGCGCAGCTGCTTCCAAGGCGCATGCGCGCGTTATTGAGATACTGCGCCTCGCGCAGGAACCACAGCGCATAGCCTGCGGAGATCCAGTTGTCGCCGTAGTTTTTGGAGTTGCGGTAGCACGTTACGATCTCATAGCCGCTGGAGTAGACCTTCTCGATCTCGGAGATGAAGTTCGGGTCGAGGATATTGTCGGCGTCCAGCACGAGATAGGCATCGTAGTGCTTGCGGCCCGGGCGCTTGATGCGCTTGAGCATTTCATTGAGCACATAGCCCTTGCCGACATGAACCGTATCGTGGCGCTCAAAGACGATCGCGCCGCGCTCGCGCGCCACGCGGGCCGTGTCATCCGTGCAGTTGTCCGCGCCGACGTAGATGTCCACGTGGTCCATCGGATAGTTCTTCTGCGCGTGGATGCTGTCGAGCAGCTGGCCGATGACGTTTTCCTCGTTGCGCGCGGCGATGAGGACGGCAATGCGGTGGTTTTCATTGCGGCAGGTGAATTTTTTCCGCTTCAGCAGCGCCACCGCCACATAGAAGAATTGATAGGAATAGCATACGAAAAATAGCGCCATGATGACAGCGTTGATCGTGATGACAGTCTGCATAATATGTTCCTCCATTGCCGGAAGCTCCGGCCCATTTTGGTTTCTTTCCCGCCTGTGGGAAAAGTTATATCATGCAAACCTTGTGATTCCACTGTGAAAATTCTTAACAAATTCCGAACATCCACGGTAGAAATTATTAAGCCCTGAAAAGAGTGAACAGGCAGCGCCAGCGGCGCTGCCTGTTCACTCTTTTATAATGTAATCGCACCCGGTTTGACATCGAAATCGTGGTTGGCGATGTACGCAACGCAGTTCCGCTCCCGACTCTGTGCCCTGATCCACGCGAGCGACTTTTTCTGCGCCGCGCGGTCGTCGGCGATGCCGAAGAGCAGCATCTGCTCCCACGATTTTTTCGCGTAGCCGCCGTCGGCGCAACCTCCCGTCCTCCCCCGTGATCCTGAGCGCGCACAGGCCCTTGGAATGGCCCGGAATGTTGACCATCACGAGCATCCCGTCGCCGAACATGTCGTAAGACCGGCCTGCGGGGCCCATAAGGCCATTCCAGTCGAAGGTCTGCATCTTCGTACCGCGCCACCAGTCCGCATTGTAGCGGATGCGGTTGACGGGTGAGCCGTTCTCCGCGAAGCGCAGTTCGTCCTTCAAAACGAGAA
>OHUJ01000971.1_pt1 | contig 11147 bp, 10 predicted proteins | sample 1579241 | NCBI WGS metagenome assembly OHUJ01 (sample SAMEA3882547, study PRJEB24775) | human gut metagenome | biome: human-associated habitat; feature: intestine environment; material: feces | place: Netherlands | collected 2009/2010
GAGGTCCCCTATTATGGCTAAATCTACTGTCTATTTCACCAACGAACTCACCCCCGAAGCCGTTGTGAAGATGTACCGCCAGCTGGGCATCGAGCTGCCCGGCAAGGTGGCCGTCAAAGTCCACAGCGGCGAGGACGGCAACCAGAACTACCTGCACCCCGAGTTTATGAAGCCCGTCATCGACGCCGTCAACGGCACCGTTGTTGAGTGCAACACAGCCTACGGCGGCGCGCGCAACGAGACGCCCAAGCACATCGAGCTGATGAAGAAGCATCATTGGAGCGACCTTTTTGATGTTGACATCATGGACGCCGAGGGTCCTGACGTCGAATGGCCCGTCGAGAACGGCAAGGTCCTCAAGGTCAACTATCTGGGCAAGAACATCGAGAATTATGACAGTATGCTCGTGCTCATCCACTTCAAGGGTCACCCGATGGGCGGCTACGGCGGTGCGCTCAAGCAGTTGTCCATCGGTTGCGCGTCCAGCGCCGGCAAGACGTACATCCATACCGGCGGCAAGGTCACCGACCAGCACATCCTGTGGGAGAACTGCGCCGAGCAGGACACCTTCCTTGAAGCCATGGCAGACGCCGCCTCCACCGTGGCAAAGCACTTTGCGGGCAAGATCGCCTATGTCGCCATCATGAAGAACCTTTCCGTTGACTGCGACTGCTGCGCCGTGGCCGAGGACCCCTGCATGAACGATGTGGGCATCCTCTCGAGCCTTGACCCCGTCGCGCTGGACCGCGCCTGCATCGATCTGGTCATAAACAGCAATGACCCGGGCCGCGACCACTTTATGGAGCGCGTCAACAGCCGCCACGGCACCCACACCATCGACGCCGCCGAGGCCCTTGGCATCGGCACGCAGGCGTATGAGCTGGTGAAGGTGTAAACGCCCATTTGCTTGAAGAAGCCAAAAGCCGTAAAAAAGCATCCGCCGTGCAGAGAGGCGTCTCTCTGCACGGCGGATGTTGTTATTGTCGGTTCAGTATCTTTTCCAAGTCTGTTTTCGGGTCGCCCGTGGGCGTCAGGTTGTACTGCTTAACGAGAAAGTCCAGTACATTCGGTGAGACGAACGCCGGGAGCGTGGGGCCAAGGTAGATATTGCGCAGCCCCAGATACAGCAGCGTCAGCAAAATGCAGACAGCCTTCTGCTCATACCACGACAGCACCAGCGTAAGCGGCAGGTCGTTGACGCCGCAGCCAAACGCCTCGGCCAGCGCCAGCGCAATGCGAATGGCGCTGTAGGCGTCGTTGCACTGCCCGCAATCCAGAACGCGCGGGATGCCTTCGATGCTGCCCAGATCCATATCGTTCAGCCGGTACTTGCCGCAGGCCAGCGTCAGAATCAGCGTGTCGGGCGGCGTCATCCGTGCAAAGTCCGTGTAGTAGCTGCGCGTCGGTGCTGCACCGTCGCAGCCGCCGATCAGGAAAAAGTGGCGTATCTTCCCCTCCCGGACCAGCCGGACGATCTGCTCTGCGTGGGACAGCACCGCATTGCGGGCAAAGCCGGTCATGACCGTGCTGCCGCCGTTCATCCCGGTCATCGGGTGATCCTCGGGGTAGCCGCCGCATTCCAGCGCCTTTTCAATGACCGGGGTGAAATCCTTGTCGTCCCCGATGTGGGTCAGCTCCGGGTAGGACACCACCGACGTCGTGAACACACGGTCACTGTAGCTCTGCCGCACCGGCATCAGACAGTTCGTTGTGAACAGGATGGGCGCGGGGATGTTGTGGAACTCTGACTGCTGGTTCTGCCAGCCCGTGCCGAAGTTGCCTTTGAGGTGCGGATATTTTTTCAATTCCGGGTAGCCGTGGGCGGGCAGCATCTCACTGTGGGTGTAGATGTTGATGCCCCTGCCCGCGGTCTGGTCCAGCAGCAGCTTCAGATCGTGCAGGTCGTGGCCGCTGACCACGATGAAGGGGCCCTTCTCAATCGTCAGCGGCACCGTGACCGGCACGGGGTCACCGTATGCGCCGGTGTTGGCTGCGTCCAGCAGCGCCATACAGGCCAGATTGACTTCTCCGGTTTTCAGCACCAGCGCCAGCAGCTCGTCAGGCGTTTTCTCTGCGCCGATGGCCTCGAGTGCCTCATAGAAAAAGGCGTTCACAGCGGGGTCTGTTCTCCCCAGTGCGCGGGCGTGGTACGCATAGGCCGCCATGCCTTTGAGCCCAAAGAGGATCAGCGATTTCAACGAGCGCACGTCCTCCCCCGCCGCCCAAAGCGCGGCAAGGTCGTAATCGTCAAGCTGCCCGGGGCCGACGGCAGCCTTTTCCTTTTCGATTTCCGCCTTGCATTGCAGGATAGTTTCGTTGTTGAAGTTCACGTTCGTGATCGTCGTGAACAGGCCCTTCAAAATCAATTCATCGGTGTGCGGTGTCGGTGTCCCAGCCCGCGCCGCCCGCGCCAGCCCGATAAGTGCCCCGATCAGCTCATCCTGATAGTTGGCGGTGTCGGCCTTTTTGCCGCAGACACCGGCCTTGCCGTCGCAGCCGGTGTTATGCGCCGTTTGTTGGCACTGAAAGCAGAACATTTCTCGCATTTGGCTTCCTCCTGTCGGTAGAATCATCACCTTCTATTCTGCCCGCCAGGAGGATTTTTTATACCGTTCTCACGGCTGCGGTGTCGCGCCCTCCTGCTCCATCTTGCGCAGCGTTTCCTGCCGGATGGCCTCCCGCAGCGCCTGCATATAGGGCGAGAACTGCGACTGCTCCACGCCGTAGGTCAGGTTCAGCGCATACTCCTGCGGCTCCCAGGTCGCAATCGCGGACTCGTTGTGCTGGACGACGGCCTCCATTTTATCCAGCGCCTTGTAGATTTTGGCCTCCGTCGTCTGCAAGGCAGCCATCTCCGCATACAGCGTCCGCATCTCGGTGCAGACCGGCTCGGGCAGTGAATCGACCCAGCGGGAAAGCAGCGCTTCCTCGGCGGCCTCGTCGGCGGCGGTCTTGTCAAACGCCGGGATGTCCCCGGTAAAGCACTCGCCCAGATCGTGGATCAGGCACATGCGGATGACCTTGTCCATGTCCGCCTGCGGAAATTCATCCCGCAGCCAAAACGCCATCAGCGCAATGCGCCAGCTGTGCTCGGCCACGCTCTCATGCCGTCCCTTCGATGTATAGCAATGCCGCGTTGTGTCCTTGAGTTTTTCCGCTGTGTGCAGCGCCTCCAACAGCTTTTCCGGTTCCATGTGCAGACCTCCCCTGTTTTTTACAGCTATTGTAGCAGATATAAAACGCAGTTGCAAGGCGGAGATTTTTTCTGATTTTTTCTTTTTTTCGCAGAAAGTCTCTCGCAATACAGGGCATTAAAAGTACAATTTGGAAATATTTAATTTACTATTACTGTTTGCAAATCATTCTGCCGTTATAAAACTCTGTAGGGGCGAGCATTGCTCGCCCGTGCCCGCGCGCTATGTGCAAGGCCTTCCCGGAAAAGCCTTGCTGCACCAGGTTGGCGGGCGAACAATGTTCGCCCCTACATTCTCTATATAACAAAGCAGGTGCTTTTTTCTTACTTTTTCTCATTTTTTTCAAGAAATTCTCTCGCAATACCTCTTTCTCTCCCCTGCCCTGCCACAAACTTTCTATAAAAAAAGACCCGCAAATCCATTGCGAGTCCTTTTCTGTAGCAATTATTGCTTCTGTAATTCCTGCAGCAAGGGATTGTGCAGCAACAGCCCCACGATTTGATAGCGGTAGCTTTTGACCGTCTGCCCCTGGGATTCCGAGTAAAGCCCGCGGACACAGCCGCTTTCCCGGTCAAACAGCGCGTCGATCAGCTGCAGCTGCTCCGCTGTGACCAGCAGCGTGACCTGCCCCTTCGTGTCAAGGCCGCGTCCATGGGTCGGCATGTACTTTTCGCGGCAGTCAAACGACGGCAGCACGTAATAGATCTCGGGGTGCTTCTCTGCCTCGATGCGCCGCGCGGATGCTGCGTCCTCATTCCCGCACACGCAGTGGTCCATTCCGACCTGCCGGAGCTTGGCCAGCTCCTCCTGCAAGATGCGGTTGGCCAGCGTACCGATCTTACTGTCCTGCCACAATGCTTCCATCTCAAGCAGGTCGTAAATTTTGCGGTGCAGGCGGATACGCAGCCTATACTTCCTGGGTTTCATCGGCGCTGTGCTCCACCTTTGCAATTATTTCCCGCAGCCGCGTGGCCGTGGCGATCATCTCGTCCAGCTCCTTCATGGCCTGCCGGCGCTCCTCGTGGGTATATTTTTCTGCAAGGCGCTTCTCGGGGTTTTTCCTGCGCAGCATCGTTTCCAGGCGGCTTGTCTGGCTGGACAGCTTGCCCGTAATTTTGCTCTGTGCCTTGGCGCCGGCGGTCTTTTCCCTGACCTCCCGGATGACCTCTGTCTGCTCGACCTGCGCGGCGGGCTGCTCCGGCGGGATGGTCTTGACCTTTCGGATGGTCTCCTTCAGACACGCCATCTCCTTCTGGACCGTGAACACCGCAGCGACCAACGCCTCGTGGGCATCCTGCATACTGCTGGTGTCGGCCACCGTCCGCAGTGCATCCACGAACCGCCCGCGAATCGCTTTTTTCTCGTCCTGAATGGCTGCGCTGCCCGGGCCGTTGTACACAATAGCATAGAGCTGCTGCAGCATTTGGGCAGCGATTCTCTGTTCCTCGGGCGTCATCCGCAAAAAGCTCTCCGCCTCGCTGCGCAGCACAAAACCACGATCCAGCAGATCCTTGAGACCCTCATTCAGATTTTTTTCAATGCTCAGATCCTTATCGATCTGCCGCCCGTTGATGGGCGTTGCCTCCTTGATGGCCTTTTTTGCCTCGGCTGCTGTCAGGTTGTACGGCTCTGCCTGCAGGCAGGACACCAGCTCGGCAACCGCCTTGCGACGGATCATCTCGTTGGCAAAGCCGCCGCGCACCTGCAGGTTGGCGCTCAGCAGCATGACCTTTTTCTCGTTGTCGCTCAGCGGTGTTGTGACAACACGGCAGTTTTTGACTGTGTTCCACTTTGCGTCGCCGCGCGCCTGCAAATAATTCAATGCCTTATAGCGGCGCTCGCCGGAGAGCAGAACGTACTTCGTCTGTTTGCCATCCGTCCGCGGATATACGACCAGATTGTGCATCAGGCCGTTGCGGTCAATGTCGTTGGCCAGTGTTTCTACATCCTCGTCGGTGTCCAGCTGGCGGAAAATCGCATTGTCCGGGTTCAGCTCGATATCCTGCAAGGCAATTTCCCGCAGCTCATAGGCAAGCTCGGCGCGGTTCTGCGTGGCCAGGTTGGCAATCAAGCTGCCGGAGGCGTTGTTGTTTCCGGCGCTGAAAACCGCCTCGGTGGACGGAATGCCCACCTCGACCTTGGATCTGCCGGGCTTCTTTTTCATAGCCATCTTACTTTTCCTCCAATTCCGCCAGACGCTTTTTCAGCTCCTCATACGCCGCCACATAGCTTTTGGCCGGGGGCTGCGTGCGGGCTGAGTAGCAGACCGGCACGCAGCGGTTGATGCTGTTATCCACACTCTTGCCAAAGGCGATTTCCGCGTTGAACAGCGTTGCGCCGAGCTTGGCCCGGCAGTCACTGCGGATGTCCTGCGAGGCTGCACTTTTCTGCACCATCGTCAGCATTACGCCGACGCCCTTGATGCGGGAGGTCTTGCTCTTGCGCATCTCATTGCAGAGCACATAGGTGCGGAACGCCGAGTCCTCCGAGAAGGAATCGCACTTCAGCGGGATCAGCACATAGTCCGCCGCGGCAATTGCGTTGGAGAGCAGCAGGCTGTCCCGGCTTGGCTGGGTGTCGATCAGGATATAATCGTACTCGTCCTTGACCTGGCGCAGGAAATAGTCCAGCACGTCGGTATCGCTGGCCAGATACTTCGGGTCGCCGCGGTCATAGTCCCGCTGGGCGTCCGTGTACAGATCCTCCAGCCGCTTGGACAGGCGCGGCGTCTGGTCGTTGGCCGGGATCAGGTCCACGTTTTCATATTCCGACTCGACGATAAAATTTCTGGTCTGTGTGTTGTAGCGGAAGCCGTCGATCATATCATACAGACTGCGGTTGGCAAAGGCCTTGCTGGTAATGGCGTTGCCGCCTGTCAGGGCAAACGTCAGGTTGCCCTGCGGGTCGGTGTCCAGGCAAAGCACCTTTTTGCCCTCGTCGCCCATCAGATAGGCAAGGTTAGAGGTCGTTACGGTTTTTCCGCAGCCGCCTTTTTCCACCGCAATGGTTATTACTGTTGCAGCCATTCGCTTGTTCCCCATTTCATTATGTAGTTATAACACCGTGGCAAATTATTTTTTATGTCGTTTTCATCTATGTATAGTATACCACATTTGCCAGCATCGTCAACAGCACTTTTGCAGTTTTGGCAGGGCTTTTCTGCGGCAGAGAAGTCTTATAACTCCGTGGCAAACTTTTATATAAAGAAAAAAGCATATAGACACGCCCATGCCGCAGCTTTTTGCGGAGCGGGTATCCATACGCTTTTTGTTATGCCTTTTGGTCTTATAACTCCGTGGCAAATTTATTCATCAAAGACGGACAGATCTGCCTTGAAATGATCCGTTGCACCAGCGCTGCGCAGCTCGTCCCTGCCGCTCGGGATGATCGTAATATCCTCCATCGCGTTGTATACAATGGTCGCGTTGTACTGCGGCGACTTGAGCTGGCCGTGCTCCTTTTTGGTCAGCATCATCCGCGCCATGCCCAGCGCCCAGCAGGTCAAATCGTGCTGCTGGGCCAGGATGCGGTTCAGCGCGTCGCGGGTCTCCTGCGCCTGCTTTGCCCTTTTCTCGCTGTTGGTGTTGGTCAGCAGACGCGCCGTGTATACCAGCACCGAGGACACCGCACTGTACAGCTCCGGTGAAATTTTTTCCTGCAGGGTCTGGCTGCGCGCCCTGCTTTCCAGCACGCGAACAGCCCGCGTCACCGTCATAGTAAACAGCTCGTCCCCCAGCGGCTCTGCCACGGACACAGCTGCCGCGCTTCGTTCCGGCTCGGTGGTTTTCCGCGTCCTTCTGCGGCGCGGGACTTCCTCATTGCGAGCGCTTTTCTGCGCGTGCAGCTGGCGCACTGCGTCCATCTCCTGCGCGGATTTGTAGCGGATGAACAGGTATAGCCGCTCGTATTTTCTGCCGCCGCGGATGCGGACCGGGATATAGTCAAACCAGAGGTCAGTCATCTGGTTGATCTCGTCCCTGGCCTTGGTCAGGACATAGCGCTCAAAATCGTGGAAGTTGCTGTACTTTTCGGTCAGCGGCTTTTCCTTGTCCTTTTTGCGCTTTTCCGGCGGGGGAGAGAGCTGCTCCTTCAGCTCCTGAATATCAAACACCTTGTACTTGAAGCCGCGGATGTCCTGCGCCTTGTCCGGGAAACGGTCCAGTATCTCTTTTGTGACCGGCTGAAACACCAGGCCGTTCTTGTAGCCGTAATCGGTGTCTCCGTTGTCGTAGGAAAGCAAAATTTCGTAAAAACGCATGGAGTAGGTGCTGTTCATCGTCAGCAGATATTCCACGTTGTAGGAGGTATAGTTGCTTTTCAGCTGGGAAAGATAGGGGAGGATCTCCGGATTGAAGCGCACGCGGATCTGCTTGTCCCGGTCATTCACGGTGGAGCCGCGCTGCAGCCAGGACAGGACCTTGTACTGGTGGCCGTCGCTGGCCGGGTCCAAGCTCCAGAAGGAGCGGTCCTCCAGACTTTTGACGGTGTCCTTCAGGTATTCCAGATAGGTGTTGTCGTGCATGTTGACCCCGGCCAGCCGCCCGAAGTCGGAAAAGCTCAACGAATAAACGCGGTCCGCATCCGGGGTCTCCTTGGGGTTGATCTGTGCCATCATCGCCAGCAGCACCTTTTGCTCCAGCTTTGGCAGGGCATATTTTGTCTTTTGAATCAGGTCATTACTCTTGGTGATGATCGATTCCGACGCCGGGTTGTACTTGGGTACATTGCCTGCAGAGCGGGTGCGGCGGTGCTTTTGTGGCGGCGTGTTTTCCTCCGCAGGGAGGTCCGGGTCATAGTATTCGCCTTCAATGATGGTGTCATTTTTCCGCTTTTCAGACATAGACCTACACCTCCACAAATACAGTACATTAAGCATACACGCAATTGCGGAAAATGTCAACGACTTCTCGCAATAAAAAATAAATGTGCCATTTGTATTTTTTTCTTATAATTATTATTTATTATTTTATAAATTTATCCCTTTATATATAATAAGTAGATTGCGAGTTTTCTTCTGCTGAATTGCGAGAAAAATTCCTGTGAAAAAAGAGTTTTCTTCCCACGAAAAAGGAGAAATATTCTGCTGTGCTGAGAGTTCTCTTCTGCTGATTTTGGCAGAATAAAACTCTCAATTCGGCAGAAAAAAACTCTCAGTACGCAAGCGGCTGCGGGCAAAGCAGACAGCGAAATGCGAGTTTTCTTCTGCGCTGTTGAGAGAAAAATGCTGCGAAGTGAAAAAATCAGTTCGCGGCTTTTCCGGCGGAGCAGGGGAGAGCGCAGTGACAAAAAAGAGAGGGCAGAGGGGAAAAAGGCTTATTGAGAGAAATTTTCTGACAACAGAAGAAAAAAACAGAAAAATTCTCCTTTTTGTATTGCGAGTTTTATTCTGAACAAAAAAATCTCCAGGAATCTTCGATAGTACGTAAAAGTATACGAAAAAAGCAAAAAGTATTGCGAGAAATCTTCTCCGCTGCAAAAATAGTACAAAAGAAACAAAGCGTAATAATTTATATACAATATACAAAACGGCAAACAAAATCATGCGCATCCGGGGAAACCGGCAGGGAAGGGGAGAGGGCCGACAGGAGAAGCACAGCTTTTCTAAAATGCAGACTGCCAAAAGGCGACGCAGAGCCGCAGGTAATTATTTTTATAAAAATGCAGAAAAAAACTCTCAATAGTCCCACTGCGAGCGTCTATTGAGAGTTTTTTTCTGCAAAAAATAAAAAAATTCAGAAAAATGCAGCCGCCCGCAAGGGCCGTCAGCACCCCCTTATTATCGGGAGAAGGTCACAGCATCTGTTGTCGTATAGTCAAACAGGCCGTCGTTTTTCTCCTCCAGAGCCTTGATCATGTGGTAGGTGTATTCGTTGTAGGGCGTCGGGATGCCTAACTCGCGCCCCATGCGCATGAGCGCACCGGAGAACATATCGATTTCTGTGTGCCGCCCGGCGTCGAGGTCCTGCAGGGTGGAGTAGCGCGCGGTGGGCGGTACGGTGCTGCCGTGGGTGGAGGCCGCAGCTGCCTTGGAGAGGTCGATCCCCTTGGCGGCGGCAATGGCCTCCAGCTCGCGGCGCAGGCCGTCGCTGATGGCCTTTATATGGGCACTGTCGCTGTAGCAGCCGACGCCTGCGCCGAGGATCGCCTGCGGCAGATTGTTGCAGACGTTCAGCCGGAACTTTGACCAAATCTCCTCGCGGATATGCTCGGTCACACGGAAATGAATGTCCGTGTCCGCAAACAGCGCCCGCACCGCCTGCACCCGGTCACTGTCAAACGGTGCGGTCAGCTCCCCGTAGATGATGCCGATAGTCGTCTCCGGGTCAAACCGCACACCGTCCCCGGTGCGGTGGGAGGCTACCTTGATGAGCGCGGGCAGCACATGAGCCGCGCCGACCTGTGCGGCGATGAGCTCCTCGCTGTCAACGCCGTTCATCAGGCTCATGACAACGGTGCGTTCGCTCACAATGGTGCGGATGCTGTCCAGTGCGCCGGGCAGCGCGCCGTATTTCAGCGAGACGATCAGCAGATCGACGCCGTGGGCCTGCTGCGGGGTCCAGACCTGCGGGTGATAGACCTGCCCGTTGATCGTGCAGCCGTTTTGTCGCAGCCGCTCGGCGCGGGAACCCTCCGCCACGACGCCAAGCTGCAGGCTGTTGGCAGCGGCCTTGTCGGCCAGGCCCCACAGCACATAGCAGCCGACGGCTCCGGCCCCCAAAATAGCAACAGATTGAATTTTCATCGTCTACATCCTCCCGTCAGCCGGCACGGCCCGGCTGGATGATGCGAATCAGCTCCTTATCCAGCTGCAGGGTGCAGTGCCACGGATTTACAATAATGCCCGCGATTTCCGGTGCGGAGAGCGCTGCGGCAAACAGCTTGTCAATGTCTGCGAGGAAGGTCGATTTCACCGTATCAGGGCTTTTCATCTGCTCCTCAAACGAGGTGAAGGCGTACCACCAGCTTGCGCCGTCCGCCGTCGTCACGACCCGGGGCTGCACCTGCCCGCCACTGGGGACAGGCTCAGCGCGGCGGACGCGCCGGGCGTTGTCTCCACGGCGGCGATCCACTGCCCGCCTGCCTGCATACAGTGGCGGACGACGGTCAGTGTGTGGGCCAGCTGCTCCGGGGTAGGGGACTGCTGCAGCTGCAAAATGGCAGTTTCGATGGTTTGATTCATCTGTAAGGATTTATCTTGCGGCATCGGGAACATCCTTTCCGATTTACGATTTGTCTGTTTCCTTTATTATACCAGCGATTTTCCAAAATGCAAAATTTCCGCGGAACGGCATTGACGAACCCGTGCTGCCGCGGTACAATGCAAAGTAACCAAGCAAACAGATAGGAATAAACAACAGGGGTGATCTACCAATGCAGCCGCTTTCTGACCGTACCGCAGGCTTTACCGATTCCGTCATCCGCCGCATGACCCGTATCTCCAACCAATACGGCGCGGTGAACCTTTCCCAGGGGTTCCCGGATTTTGACCCGCCCAAAGCAATTCTGGACCGTCTGGCCGAGGTCGCGCACGAGGACTACCACCAGTACTCCATCACCTGGGGCGCGCAGAACTTCCGCGAGGCGCTGGCCGCCAAGCAGACCCGCTATATGGGCCGTACAATTGACCCCAACAGTGAAATCGTTGTGACCTGCGGCAGCACCGAGGCGATGATGACCGCCATGATGACCGTGACGAACCCGGGGGACAAGGTCGTTATCTTCTCGCCGTTTTATGAGAACTACGGCGCGGACACGATCCTGACCGGAGCGGAGCCAATTTATGTGCCGCTGACGCCGCCGGAATTTACCTTTGACCCCGAGGTGCTGGAGAATGCCTTCCGCCAACACCCGAAGGCGCTGATCCTGTGCAACCCCTCGAACCCCTGCGGCAAGGTGTTCACCCGGGACGAGCTGGAGCTGATTGCGGGCCTTGCCAAAAAGTATGATGTCTAT